>Ga0187782_10000817_pt1 | contig 21799 bp, 15 predicted proteins | sample 0715_SJ02_MP15_2_FD_132454 | JGI IMG/M metagenome (GOLD analysis project Ga0187782, IMG submission 132454) | Tropical peat soil microbial communities from peatlands in Department of Meta, Colombia - 0715_SJ02_MP15_20_MG | ecosystem: Environmental > Terrestrial > Soil > Wetlands > Peat | place... | reverse complement strand
TGAGGAAATCTACTGCTTGCGGATGATTTTGGCCTTTCTCAGCTCATTCACCAGTTTGGTAGCGTATTCTTTGCCGGCTTTCTCGAAATCGTTCGAATGGACCCGGTCGGTTTCGCCGCTCCAGACCAGGCGTTCGTCTCTGGTACTGTACAGATTGAACTCCACGCGAATCAGGGTGTCATCCTGTTTGTAGGAACTGTCGGGCTGGAGGCCGCCGTATGCGGCATTCCAATAGGGCCAGAAGGTGTAATAACCGGTTGGCGGCACATAGCTCCCGCCGGTGGTAAAGTCGACCGTTTCCGTGGGCACGGCGATTGGCCTGATGACCAGGATGCCATCCAGGGAACTTTCTTTGATGCGCTGCTTCAACTCGCCTTCCATCATTTCATTCATGGGCGGAAGCACCATGTAGCTCTGCACGCCTTCCACGCCGTACTTGGCAAGGAGTTTCTTCATTTCGTCTTCGAACTGCTGGCGAACCACGTAATTGTCGATCATGTTGGCGACGAGCATCTTGCGGAACTGCGGCATGGGCGCACCGGTGAGCACCCAACGATGAAGCACACGGGTGCTGGCGATGAGTGGCAGCGCGATGAAAACAAGTAAGGCGACCAGTGCACCGGCGCGAATGCAGGATTTCATTCCATCAGCTCCGCGAATTGACTGCCAGCATGTTAGCACGTCTGAAACAGCCGGCCCCCAGCGTAAAGGCGGACTATCCCGCCAGGTTACAACCCCGACAGGGGAATAGAGTTGCGCGGAATCTTGCATTTTTTACAAGTGCTACGGAGAACTATGAGCGTGGTCAGGGGCGGCGGTCGCACCCGCAGGGGGAGTCTTAGTACGACCGGACCTTACAAAGGGTTCATAACCCAGCTCGTCTTTGTCTTTCCTGAACCCTGTAGAACTGGTCCGCCGGAAAATCGGTGAAGGTTTGTTTCGCACCACTGGGCCAGGAAATCTCTAATTTATCAATCTTAACCGCCGACGCCAGACCAAAGTGGGCGCGCAAGTCACTTTGTGACATGTAACTGCCGCCACCTTCGATTTCGCGAATCTGGGTCAAACCGCCAGCGGTGAGCTTCAGCCGGGCGCCCATGGCATCGTGGTTGCTTTTTGTTCCCACCAACTTGAAGGAAACAAAGTGATTGCCGTTGCCGCCACTGTTGTGCAACAGCAGAGGTGGATCATTGTTGTTTGCCACCACTACATCTAAGAATCCATCGTTGTCAAAATCAGCGAATGCGGCGCCGCGCCCGACATGGGGAGTGTCGAAGGCGTCTCCGGAAGTCTTAGTCACATCAGTGAATTTGCCATGACCGTCGTTGTGAAACAGGGAATTGATCTGTTTATAGTGAATGTCGGGGAAAAGCTGCTCAATTTCCGGATATGCGTGCCCGTTGGCTATGAAGATATCCAGCCAACCATCATTGTCGTAATCGAAAAAGCCGCCACCAAAGCTGAGCACTGAACGCGTCGGCATGGTCAGGCCAACACGATCACTGACCTCATCGAATTCACCTTTACCGTCGTTTTTCCAAAGGTGATCGGAACTCCCCTGAAAATCGGAAATATACAGGTCCAACCAGCCGTCGTTGTTGTAATCGCCCAAGGAGATGCACATGGCCGCCATGGTCAGCCCTTGGCCGGTGAAGGCCATACCGGTGACGGAACCTTCTTCCTTGAACTTGCTGTTGTGTTCGTTGTGATAAAGATAGGCATCGATTCCATCATTGGCCACGAACAAGTCGGGCCAGCCATCATTGTCGTAGTCACCAATGCCTACGGCGAGATTCTTGCCGTGGGGCTGACACATGCCTGCTTGCTTGGTGACGTTGGTGAAGGTGCCGTCGCCATTGTTGAGATACAGAATGCTCGGGCTGCCTTCGTAGGCGCTGGGAGGGCAACTGCTCGTTAGTCCACCGAGCTTGCAATAGCGTTGCGCGCCGGGCGGCAGGGCCACATAGCTGCCGACGTACAGATCGAGTTTGCCGTCGCGGTCGTAATCGAAGAAGGTGGCGCCCGAGTGGAAATAGGCTCCGAATTCCATGCCGGCGACGCCGGCCTTATCGGTCACATCGGTGAAGGTGCCGTCGCCATTGTTGTGGCACAGGACATTGCGGCCATATTGGGTGACGAATAGATCGGGATGGCCATCATTGTCGTAGTCGCCCCAAACACACCCGAGACCGAAGCCGGTGCCCGGTACGCCAGCCTTGCCGGTGACGTCGGTGAAAGTGCCATCGCCATTGTTGTGGTAGAGGGCGTTCTGGACTTTGATTCCTCGATTGTAAAGATCCCGGGCGTTGACGAAATAAATGTCCTGCCAGCCGTCGCCGTCGTAATCGGCGACACACACGCCGCGTCCGAATTCCTCGAGATTGATGGAAATTCCGTTGTTGCCCTTGAAATGAGTGAAATGAATGCCCGCGGCGGTGGCGACGTTGGTGAACTGAATGGGCTTGCCGATTTCGGTGGCGTGCGCGCTCAACAGCAGCGCCACAACAAATAGTGCAATTGCCGCTGCGACGCCGAAGAATTTGTGCCAAAAAGCCAAAGCCATTTCTAGATCGGAGCAGCCGCTCCGTTTCCATATTCTCGCACGTGTTTGCGCAGGCCCCAATTCCCGCACTGGACTGATTGACGCGATTTGGCAAGGGAATTACGATGAATTTCCGGCAACCGTTAAGGTGCGAAATGAACCGAAGAGAATTTGTGGCCAGGGGAATGGCCGCGGCCCTGCTTTGCGCAACAACCGGAGATGCCGCCGACGTGAAGCGATTCAAACTTGGCGTGATCACGGATGAAGTGACCCAGGATTTCGAGTCGGCACTGACCTGGGCGCAAGGCTTTGGGTTGCAATGGGTCGAGCTGCGCTTCCTGTGGAACAAGTATGTGATGGACCTGACGCCCGGCGAGGTGCAACGGGCGAAGGATCTGCTGGCGAAGTACCGCATGAGAGTTTCGGTGATCGATTCCCCCTATTTCAAGACGTTGCTTCCGGGGACGGAATCCAAATTTGCCGAAGGAAAACCTGATCCGCTGCAGAGCGCTTTTTCGCAGCAAAATGCGGTGCTGGAGCGCGCGATAGGCCGTGCCAAGGATTTCGGCACCGACAAGGTGAGGATTTTTGCGTTTCTCCGGGTAGCGGAGCCGTTGACGGTATTCGATCGCGTGGCCAAAGAGTTGGAGCGCGCCGCGGCCATCGCGCATGGGGAGAACATCCGGCTGGTGCTGGAGAATGAATTTTCTTGCAACGTGGCCACCGGAGCGGAGGGCGCAGCGATGTTGAATACCGTGCGTTCTCCGGCCTTGGGTTTGAATTGGGACCCTGGCAACGCGTATGCGGCCGGCGAGACTCCGTTCCCCAATGGCTACGAGCCTATCGACAAAAAGCGGATGTGGCACATGCATCTGAAGGATGCAGCGCCTAATCCGCAAGGGGGAGAGTCCGAATGGATGCCGATCGGGGCCGGGAAGATTGATTTCGTGGGGCAATTTCGCGCGCTGATTAAAGATGGCTACGAAGGTACGATGTCCCTGGAAACGCATTACCTGAATGCCGCCAAGAACAAAGAGCAGTCCAGCCGCGAATCGATGCAGGGACTGTTGAAAGTAATTCAGCAAGCGTAACGGGGTCACATGAGCATCAGTCGAAGGGAATTTCTTACTGCGGGAGCGGCCGCGGTGTTAATGAGCCGGAGCGGTTGGGCGGCAGATCAGCGTTTGCCGTTGGCTTTTTCGACGCTGGGTTGTCCCGCTTGGGATTGGACGAAGATTTTGCAATATGCGCCGGCCAACGGGTTTGCAGCGATAGAATTGCGCGGATTGATGGGCAATATGGATTTGCCCGCGCGGCCAGAATTTGCCCCTGCTCGCATCGAACAGAGCAAGCAGGAAGTGGCGAGTCACGGCCTGAAAATTTCGGACCTGGGTTGTTCCGCAGAGATGCACGTGGCCGAGCCCGCGGAGCGCGAGAAGCAACTGGCCGATGCTCGCCGGTTCATCGATCTGGCCTCGGCGCTAGGCGTGCCGTACATTCGCGTGTTCGGCAACAAGATTCAAGGTCCACGGAAAGAGGTGCTGGCGCGGGTGGTTGATGGCTTGCACCAGCTCGGGGAATACTCAGGATCCCGCGGCGTCACTGTTCTGATCGAATCGCATGGGGAATTTGTGGACTCGCCCACACTGAAGGAAGTGCTCACGCGCGCTGATTCGAAGTACGTCGCGCTGCTATGGGACGCGCACCACACCTTTGTCGATGGACACGAACAGCCCGAGCAAACCGTAGCCGAACTAGGCCCATGGATTCGCCATACGCATCTGAAGGATTCCGTTCCCGATGGCACGGGGAGGAAGTATGTTCTGCCGGGGACCGGTGAAGTTCCCCTGGAACGCCAAGTGATGGCTTTGCGTAATATCGGTTACAAGGGTTTTTACTGCTTCGAATGGGAAAAGGTGTGGCATCCCGACATCCAGGAACCCGAGGTTGCCTTTCCCGAATATGTTCGTGTGGTCAGCAGCTATCTGAGAGAGCCGCTCCCGAAAACCTGACGTTGTACCGAATGGCGTCCTCGCCTGGGGACTTCTTTTGGTTGGGCGTTTCCGCTCCTCTTGACAATCAGTAGGAAAGGCGTATTCTCCCCTTGACTATCAGGGGGAAGGGGGAGCGCTTCATGACGGATAAACCTAGCGACCTGGTGCAAGGCACGCTGGACATGCTCATTCTGAAGACGTTGGCTTTGGAACCCATGCATGGGTATGGAATCTCCGTACGCATCGAGCAGATGAGCAAAGGGGTGTTTCATCTTAATGCAGGTTCGTTGTTTGTGGCGTTCCAGCGGCTGCAACGAGCCGGACTGATCAAGGGCGAATGGAAAGCAACGGACAAGAACCGGCGCGCCCGATACTACTCGTTGACGGAGCAGGGACGAAAGCGGCTGGAAAGTGAAACACGGGAATGGGGCCGGCAGGTAGCAGCGATCGCCCGAATTTTGGAGGCATCGTAAGGTCCATGTCATTGCGCAGGGTCATAGCGAGCGGAGTGCGGTCGCTGTTCCAAAGGAAACGCGAGGAACGGGAGTTGGATGAAGAGTTGCGCGGGTTCTTGGAAATGGCGGTCGGAGAAAAGATGAAGGAGGGGATGAGCCGCAAAGAGGCGGCACGCGCGGTACGGTTGGAGCGGGGAAGTGTTGGTGGCGCGAAGGAGAGTGTGCGGGAGGCGGGGTGGGAACATTTGCTGGAGACGTGTTGGCAAGACATACGGTTTGGCGCGCGCATGCTGCGCAAGAACCCCGGGTTCACGGCTGTAGTCGTTCTCACCCTTGCCCTGGGCATCGGCGCGAATACTGCCGTGTTTAGCGTGGTTAATGGCGTGCTGCTAAAGCCGTTGCCGTACCGAGATCCCGGCCGGCTTCTCATGCTGTGGGAAAGCTCCCTCCAAGGCGGCACTCTTGGAACCGTGGCACCAGCGAACTTCTACGATTGGCGGGAGCAGAGCCGGTCGTTTGAGAAGATGGCCGCAATCGATCCGTATCCAGACTTCATCATGAATGGTGTGAGTGAGGCGAGACGTTTGGCAGGCGCTGCTGTGAGCCAAGATTTCTTTTCTCTGCTGGGAACTCATATGACGGCCGGTCGCGACTTTCTTCCTGAAGAGGATCGCCCCGGCTCAAACCATGTAATTATCCTCAGCTACTCGACCTGGCAGAGTTATTTTGGCGGTCGCAGCGACGTTGTGGGAAAGCGTCTAACTCTGAACAACGACGCATACACGGTCGTCGGTGTTCTTCCGCGCGATTTCTCGTTTGTAGGCAAGGCGTCAGATTACCATTCGCGCAATCACTTCGATGTGTGGACGCCACTGGCGCTGCCGCACCCTCCCCAAGCGTGGCAACGCGGAACTCATCCCCTGTGCATATTCGCGCAGCTCAAGCCGGGTGTTTCGTTGCAGCAAGCTCAAACCGATCTCAACCAGGTTGCGTCGAACCTGCAGAGACTGTACCCGGCCGACGACAAGGAAAGAGGCATCACTGCGGTCCCGCTCGCCGAGCACGTCGTTGCCGACGCCCGCGTAGCGCTATTCACCCTGCTCGCAACGGTTGGGATGGTATTGCTGATTGCTTGCGCGAACATTGCAAACCTTATGTTGACTCGCGGGGCCACACGTCAGAAGGAGATCGCCGTGCGCATCGCACTGGGTGCGAGCCGCGCCAGGCTTGCGCGACAACTGCTTACAGAAAGCGTAGTGCTCGCCGGAGCCGGAGGTGTGTTGGGGCTGGCTTTCGTGTACCTGACGGTTCCGACACTGGTGCGCCATCTACCTTCCGATTTGCCGCGCGCCGCGGAAATCAGCGTGGATTGGCGCGTCCTGCTTTTCACATGTGCACTATCAATGTTCACGGGCGTGATGTTTGGCGTGGTCCCTTTACATCAATCCCGACGGGTGAGCGGCAATGATTCATTGAAACAAGGCGGCTGGTCTGTTGCGAGTGACCACTCGCGCCTCAGGAGCGGACTCATTGTTGGACAGGTGGCGATTGCCCTGATTCTGCTCACGGGAGCGGGCCTGATGGCAAAGAGCCTTTGGAAGCTGATGCAGGTTTCAGCTGGGTTTGAAACAGAGCATGTTCTCACCGCCCGGCTCTCGCTGCCTCCGCAATATACGAACGACTACAAGTTCGGCACGGGCCAGCATCGGCAAATCTCGCTTTTTCAACGGGAATTGCTGGAACGTGTACGCCAGATTCCCGGAGTGAAATCCGTAGCTTTCACCGCTTACCTACCGCTGTCGGGCACCGACAATTCGTGGGCCTTTTACATTGAGGGGCGTCCCGCGAATCCCCCTGGTGTCTACGACGTCGCGGACTACCGGCCGGTCAGCGCAGACTATTTCGAGACTATTGGAATTCCCATCCTAAGGGGACGCGCATTCCTACCAAGTGATACAGAGGACAATCCCCTCGTTGTGATCATCAATCGGGCAATGGAGCAGATTTGGTGGAAACAGCAGGATCCAGTCGGACAACGGGTCAGGTTTGGCGACGATGATTGGAGAACGATAGTGGGGGTTGTAGGAGATGTACACCACGAAGGACTGGACGTGAAGCCCGAGCCCGAGATGTATGTTCCTTACGGTCAGGTTCCAAACGTAGAAGCTCGTCCGACCATTGTCCTGCGTACGTCGATTGAGCCTGAGAGTGTGACAAGTGCTCTGCGACAGGCGGTCTCGGAGATCGATCCAAATGTACCAATGGACCACGCTGAAACGATGAAAGAGATTGTTTACGGCTCCGTATCGCAGTCGCGTTTTAGAACAGCAATGCTAATCATATTCGCCCTGCTCGCTGTTTTTGTAGCGTCGGTCGGACTGTATGGCGTACTGAGCTATTCGGTAAGTGAGAGAACTCGGGAATTCGGGATCAGGATGGCAATTGGAGCGAGCCGCGGTGCGATTCTTGGGTCTGTCCTGTCCAAAGCAGTAAGGCTGATCGTCATTGGAATCTGCCTCGGATTGTTGGGAGCGCTACTACTCACGCGCCTGATCGCTAGTCTGCTCTACGGCATCAGCCCTTTTGACGTCATCACGTTGGCAAGCGTCTCGACCCTGCTGGCGATTGTAGGTCTAGTGGCAAGTTACATGCCAGCGCGGCGGGCGATGCGCGTCGATCCAGTAGTGGCATTGCGGTACGAATAGGAAGCGGGTTATGTCGTTGTTGCGAACCATAGCGAACGGGCTGCGGACCCTGTTTCGAAAGGAACAGGTCGAGGGGGAGTTGGATGAAGAGTTGCGCAGCTACGTCAACATGGCGATCGAGGAGAAGGTCCAGCAGGGGATGAGCCGGACGGGGGCGGCACGCGCGGTGCGGTTGGAGCGGGGGAGTGTTGGCGGCGCAAAAGAAAGTGTGCGGGAGGAGGGCTGGGAACATTTGCTGGAGACGTGTTGGCAAGACATACGTTTTGGCGTACGTATGCTGCGCAAGTCGCCCGGGTTCACAGCCGTAGTCATCCTGACCCTGGCCATGGGGATTGGGGCCACCACCGCGATTTTCTCGCTTGTCGAGGGCGTACTGCTTCGGCCCCTTCCGTTCCACGATCCTGACCGGCTTGTTTTGTTAGGAGATCATCTGGGAGGACACCCTAGCATGTCGGTCACGGCGCGCGAAATCGCGACATACTCCCGTGCGACTCAGGCCTTTTCGTCTCTGGGCGGCTACATCACCGCATCGTTTGAGCTTTCTGGCGGTGCCGAGCCGGAGCAAATCGATGCAGCTCGCCTGAGTTCCGGAATGCTTGCGACCCTTGGCGTCGCACCGATCCTCGGGCGCGTCTTTACAGCGCAGGAAGAGGGTGCACGTCTGCCGGTTGCGGTGATTAGTTATGCGCTGTGGACGAACCGCTTCCACCGTGATCCTCGGGTCATTGGCAGCTCCATCGTGCTCGACCGCAAATCCTACTCAGTGATTGGGGTGATGCCGCGTGGCTTCGAATTTCCGCTGGGGTTCGGCAGTTTGGATCAAACGCAGCTTTGGGTGCCTTTAAGCCTGACTGCCGACGAGCTTTCCGATCAACACTCGGGATTCTGGGGATACCACATGGTTGCCCGCATAAAGGATGGGGTGACGCTTCCACAAGCCGCGAAGGATGCCGACCGCGTGGCGCGGCAAACTATGCGCGATTTTCCCGCCAGCATGTCAGCCATCCATATTGAAGGAGACATCCGGCTGCTGCGCGAAACTGTAATCGCCGAGGTGCGCCCGGTATTGCGGATGCTGTTTCTAGCTGTGGCCGTCGTTCTGCTGATTGCTTGCGTGAATGTCTCGACTCTACTGTTGGTTCGTGCAATTCGCCAGCGGCGCGAATACGCACTCCGCCTTGCGATCGGCGCGAGCGCAGGGAGGATCGTTCGTAAATCAGTGGTAGAGGGCGTGTTGCTAAGTACGGCGGGCGGTGCGCTGGGCCTGGCGTTTGCGGCAACAACGATACGTAGTGCCCTGCACCTCCTGCCGGACTCGATGCCGCGCATCAATTCCATCTCAATCAACCCAATGGTCGGCGGCTTTGCGCTTGTCGTGGCCGTCGCTAGCGGCGTTCTTTGCAGTCTGGCGCCTGCATTCGCGGCGGTGCACACGAACTTGATAGAAGCGCTCAAAGAGGGCGCCCAAGGCGGTGGCAGTGCAAGCCACAGTTGGCTGCGCTCCGTCCTGGTCGTTTCCGAAGTGGCCATCGCGCTGGTGTTGCTTACTGTTTCAGGCGCGTTCCTGCGCAGCTTGCAAGAAATGCAGGCGATTGATCCCGGTTTCCGTGCCGACCACGCGCTGGTAGCGAGTTTCCAGCTTCCTTTAAGGCAATACCCAAGCGAGTCGGCGGTAGCGAACTTCAATCGCGCGATTGTCGAGCAACTCTCAAGAAAGCCCGGAGTGACCGCGGTGGCTATTAGTAATGCAGTTGCGGTTTCCGACGTTGCCCCGCAATCCGCGTACACCGTCGAGGGCGTGTCCGTAGAGCACTGGAAACTGAAGTTCGCGGCGTTCAACGGCGTATACGGAGACTACTTCAGCGCCATGGGTATCCCGCTGATCGAGGGCCGGACCTTTACCGTGCATGACGATGCCAGCGCGCCCCTCGTGGTGATCGTGAACCAATCGATGGCCAGAGATTGCTGGCCAAATCAGAGCCCTATCGGCAGACGCATGCACGTCGGAAACCCGCAAAAGCCGCTGCCTTGGGCGACCGTCATCGGGGTGGTCGCTGATACCAAGATGCCTCGGGATGTGCCCAGCACCGATCAGTGGTACACACCAATGAATCAACCGGCGACTCTATTTGGGTCCGGTAAACCAGGGAATCTCAGCGGCCCGCCGAGTGGTTACATAACTATGCGCTCCGTCCTTGATCCCGAGTATATGGTCCAGACGCTCCGCTCGACGGTCGCGGAGGTCGACCCGCTGCTGGCCCTGCAGGATTTACGCCCTGTAACGGATGCCATCTCGGAAATCGAGGCACCGCGGCACTTCAATACGAATCTGATCACCGCATTCGCTGTGGGCGCACTACTGCTGGCAATCACCGGGATTTATGCAGCGATGGCCTTCTTGGTTTCGCAGCGCACGCAGGAGATTGCCATCCGCATGACACTCGGCGCGCGACCGACGGGTATCGCGAAGCTGGTTCTTATTTCCGGCGCGAAGCTTGCGCTTCTCGGATGCGGGCTAGGTGTGCTTGGCTCGCTAGTCGCCGCACGACTGGTCAGTTCGTTTCTGTTCGGTGTCAGCGGGACCGACCCGCTCATTTACGTAGTGTGCGTAATGATCATGATGGTTATGGCACTACTCGCATCGATGCTTCCCGCAGCCCGCGCTGCTTCGGCCAATCCCATCGACGCTCTGCGCTCGAGCTAGGAGACGAGTGAACCATGTCGTTGCTTCGCACTTTCGTGAGCGGACTCCGATCGTTGTTCCGACAAGAACAGCTCGATCGCGAATTGGAGGAAGAGCTGCGCAGCTATGTCGAGATGGCCGTTGAAGAAAAGATGAAGCAGGGGATGAGCCGGACGGAAGCGGCTCGCGCGGTGCGGTTGGAACGGGGCAGCCTGGAAGGGGCAAAGGAAACGGTACACGCCGCACTCTGGGAATCGGTTGTGGACACTTGCTGGCAGGATTTGCGATTTGCGGTGCGGATGCTGCGCAAGAATCCGGGCTTTGCGGCAGTCGCGGCACTGACGCTGGCCTTGGGCATTGGCGCGAACACCGCGATATTCAGTGTGGTTTATGCGGTGCTGTTGAGGCCGCTGCCGTGCGCTCACTCGGAACAAGTGCTGAACGTGTTTCAGCAGTCGCAGGCGCAAACGGGCCAGGCGTGGTCGTATCGCAACTTTGAGGAGCTGCGGGAGCAGAATCACGTGTTCAGCCTGGTTGCTGGAGCGCAGCGCCACAAGCTCACGTTGACTGGCCGCGGCGAGCCACTGGAAGTGAACACCGCGGTGGTCACCGTGGACTTTTTCCCGCTCTTTGGAGTGAGACCACTGGGCGGACGCACCTTCTTCGCGGAAGACAGCAAGCGCGGTGCGCCTCCCGTGGCAATCCTGGGAGAAAATTTGTGGCGCGGCGCGTTGGGAGCCGATCCCAACATTCTTGGAAGTTCGATCGTGCTCGACAAACGTCCCTACACCGTTGTGGGCATTATGCCGTCCTCGTTTCCGTTCCCGTTGTTTCCCGCAGTAACGGAAGCGCCGGAAATCTGGATTCCCCTGCCGCAAGATCCGCTCTTCGGGCCTTGGATGGAGCGGCGCAGTGGACATTGGCTGCAAGTTACCGGGCGAGTCAAGGCGGGCATTTCGATGTCTCAGGTGCAGGCCGAGATGGGCGCGTTCGCGGCGAATATCGCCCGAGAATACCCCGCGGAGAATAATGGCTGGTTCATCCGCATCGCCCCGCTGCAGGAAATGATTGTCGAGAATGTGAAGCCCGCACTGTTGGTGCTGCTCGGCGCGGTAGGGTTAGTGCTGCTGATAGCCTGCGCCAATATTGCGAATTTGCTGCTGACCCGGGCGACCTCGCGCGCTCGAGAGATGGCGGTGCGAACCACACTGGGCGCCAGTCGAGCGCGGATCGTGCGTCAATTGCTGGAGGAGACGTTAGTGCTGGGACTGTTTGGCGGAGTGCTGGGAATCGCGGTGGCTTACTGTGGCGTGCAGGCGCTGATCGCGCTGATTCCCCGGGAAGTGCCGCTGGTGCATCCTATTCGCGTCGATGGCTTTGTTTTGTTATTTGCGCTGGCCTTGTCGGCGATTGCCAGCATCGGCTTTGGTTTGGCTCCGGCGTTTCTGGTGGCGAATTCCAACTTGCAAGTGAATTTACGGGAAGGCGGGGCGCGTTCCGGGGAGAGCCGCGGCGGACGACGTGTGCGCAACCTGTTGGCTTCCGCCGAAATTGCGCTGGCGATGATGCTGCTTGTGGGCGCGGGGCTGTTGCTGCGCAGCTTCGCGAAGCTGACGGCTGTGAATCCCGGGTTCAACGTCCAGCATATGGTGAAAGCCGAAGTCGATCTGCCACGCACGCTCTATTCGACCCCGCAACAGTGGATGGCGTTCTTTGACGAGTTGCTCCGGGAGTTGCGGTCGGAGCCGGGCTTGAAGGATTCGGCCTTGGCACTTCCTGCTCCCATCGCGTACAGAAATGTTGGCACGCAGTTCGACATCATCGGGAAGCCGGCCAGTTCCGCGAGCATATCGCGAACGGCCAGCTATGTAGCGGTTAGCATCGGTTACTTCCATACGATGGGCATTCCGCTGGTGGCCGGACGGCTATTCAATGAGCAAGACGTCATGTCGTCGCCGAATGTCACGGTCATCAGCCAGGCGTTGGCGCGCCTCTATTTCCCAAACGAAGACCCCCTCGGCAAGCAACTATCCTTCGGCTTTCCACCGGAGCCAGGGATTCCACGGCAGATTGTCGGGATTGTGGGAGACATACGGGATGTTGGTTTGGGCGACACTCCCGGGCCCATGGTTTACGTACCGTTCGCGCAAGCGCCGTTTCCGGGTGCGGTGGTTGTTGTGGACAGTCCACTGAGGGTCTCGAGCGTGGCCGCGACGCTGCGCCAGAGTGTTGCCAAGATCGACAAAGAATTACCCGTTATCGAACTGGCTGCGATGCCGGAAATCCTGAATACGTCGCTGGCGCAGCCGCGGTTCCGCACCTTTCTGCTGGGACTATTCGCGGCGATGGCGTTGGTGCTTGCGGGGACAGGAATATTCGGAGTGATCTCCTACTCTGTGGCGTGCCGAACGCACGAGATCGGGATTCGTATGGCGCTAGGGGCATCGCGGGGAGCCATTGTGGGATTAGTCTCGCGGGAGATGTTAATGGTAACGGTGTCGGGTGTCGTTTTGGGAATTGCCAGCGCGCTGGCGGCTTCTGGTGTACTGAGTCACCTGCTGTTCGGTGTCTCAGCCACCGACCCGCTTACGCTGTTCTTGGTTGCGGTGGCGCTTGCAGTGGTTGCTGGAGTCGCCGCGTATGTTCCGGCGCGCCGGGCCATGAGCGTAGATCCGTTGGTTGCCCTGCGGGATGAATAAGCACGGCAACGCTGCTGCGCTGAGAGGAATGGAAACCGTGTGAGGACCCGGGCTGAGGCTGGGCTGGCCAAGGCGGGAGACAAAGAAAAGGCGGTGCTGCTCGGCTGGGGGGAGGATGCAGCACCGCCTTGTTATCAGGATACGGATCCTTGTCGGAGGATTCCGTTCCCTGTTGGAAAAATCAACCGCGAACAGTCAAAACCGGGCAAGTCGCCTTGGTTACGACGTTGTAGGCGATGGTCAAGGGCATATGACCAGCCAGCGCTTTCCTGGGCTTGGCCCCCATGACAATTAAGTTGGCTTTCGACTCCCGCACGGCAATCAGAATCTCTTCCACGGGAGAGCCAAAGGTGACTCGAAACTCAGGGCGGCACCAGTTCTCAACGCCCTCAGGCATCAACTGCTTCATGCGGGCGATATTGATTTCGCGCAGCCTGGCGATGGTGTCCTCAGTGTAAGCTGCTGCGCTCTCAATAACATGCAGAAGCGTTAGACGCGCGTTGTGTTCCTGTGCCAGCGAAAAAGCGTGGTCCGCGGCGCGTTCCGCACCGGCGCCGAAATCGGTGGCAAACAGGATGTGATTCAACTCGATTTCCTTCTGCGCATCGGCCTTGACGGCGGGGCCGACGGTTAGAACCGCGGTGGTCGCCTGCCGGAAGATTTCCTCCGCCACGGATCCGATCAGAATCTTCTGCACTTTGCCGCGTCCGTGTGTTCCGCAGACCACCAGATCGATTTCATGCTCGACGATCAGTTTCTCCAATGCCGGCCAGACGTTTCCCTCCTCCATCAGGACTTCGTGAGGAACGCCGCGCAGTTTGCCGGAAATCAAAATGTCGGTTATGCCTTCTTCGGCAGCTTGCCGAACCTTTTCGTAGGTGGCCTGGGCTAGTTGCGGTTCGGCGAATTGGAATGGGTCAGGAGTGATTACGTGGGTGAGATAGATACGCGCATCGTAGCGACGGGCGAGCGCGACGGCATAATCCAAGGCGTGATCGGAGACTTCGGAAAAGTCGGTGGTCACGAGTATTTTTGTGAGCGATACTCGTTTTTGCAGTTTCTGTTGCTCGCGATGCTCGACAACCTGCGGCATTACTCCCTCCTAAAGTGCTTAAGGAATCCCCTCACGCTATTGTGGAGACGTGATGCCAGCATTCAGGAGTGCACGTTCCGTACCACATCGGCTTGGCGCAATAGGTTCCAAACAAAGCGTTTCTTTCTCTTTTTGCAACCGCACTTGGGGCAGTGAGCCAACTTCCGCAAATTCCTGCGCCGATTCACCTAAATTTGTGGGGAAACAACAACTCTGCGAAAGGGGTCGCGCCTGGCGTCAGGATGGAGGCACAAAAAAATGGCAGCGGCCAGTTGGTTCAAAAGCCCGTGATTCGGGCATTCGCGGTCGTTTCTACGACGCTTCGTTGTAGCTACGCTGGCCGCTGCCGAGGTCTATTGTGGGCGTCCCTTTTTACGACGTATCCTTTCGAGCCTTCACCGCGAGCCCGACCGTCCTAAAAGGAACGCCCACTGCTCAGCCTTTTGACAATCGCTCCATTGCCTAATTGCTGAACGAAGGTGATGTATGCATCTGGGATTCCGTTTTTGGCGGAGCGCAAGGTAATTCGCAACCACATGCAAACAGGTCGGTTATAAGCGAGCCCAGGGAGCGAAGTTACGCCGGAACAAGATACGTGCGAGTTTTCACACTCGTACGCGGGGAATCTCACGCACCAAGCCGCGGATTTATTGTGGGTTTGCGGGTGTAGCGGGTTCTTCTTCTTCGGAGTGGGTCAGGCCGAACTTCTTCATCTTGTAGCGGAGGGCGTCACGGCTGATGTTGAGCAGTTTGGCTGCTTTGATCTGATTGCCGTGCGATTGCTGTAGCGCCAATTCCACTAGCGCATGCTCCACGTCTTCCAGTGAAGTTCCGCCTTCGGGAATGGAGAGCGGCGGCAACCGGCGCTTGCCGGGAGCCGGTACGGGCTCGGCAGGCGGGCCCATTTGTCCATTGGGGGAAACCGCGCCGCTGCGGCCGCTGGCCACCGAGAAGGGCAGATCGTCGGGTTTCAGCAGTCGGCCTTCCTCCAAAATCATGGCGCGTTCCAAGGCGTTTTTTAATTCGCGGACATTCCCGGGCCAGTCGTAGTTGAGCACCAGGCGGTTAGTCTCCTCCGAAAGGCCTTGAACAGACTTGCGAAACTTCCTGTTGTAATGTGCCAGGAAGAACTCCACCAGCGGCAGGATGTCCTCTTTCCGCTCACGAAGTGCGGGAAGGTAAATGGCGATGATGGCCAAGCGGTAATACAGGTCCTGCCGGAAGCGGCTTTCGCGCACCTCCCGCTCCAGATCGCGGTTGGAAGCCGCGATCACGCGCACGTCCACCTGAATATCCCTAACTCCGCCGACTCGGCGAATGACCTGGTCTTCCAGGACGCGCAACAACTTGGCTTGTAACAATGGGGAAAGCTCGCCAATTTCGTCGAGAAACAGAGTGCCGCCGTCGGCGACTTCAAACAGACCTTTTTTCATGGCCTTGGCGTCGGTGAAGGCGCCCTTCTCGTGCCCGAAAAGCTCCGCCTCCATCAAGGTTTCGGGAATCGCCGAGCAATTGATGGCCACAAAGGGCCGTTCCGCTCGAGAACTGTGGTAGTGGATGGCCTTGGCCACCAAGTCTTTGCCGGTGCCGCTCTCACCCTGAATCAGGATGGTGGTGGCTTCGCTGGCAGCCACCTTATAGACGAACTTCATGAGTTCGGTGATTTTCCGGGATACGCCAATAACCTCGTGGTAGCCGGCCCGCCGGCGAACCTCGTCGCGCAGCGACTCGACTTCGGTGCGCAGGTAGCCGGCTTCCAACGCGTTTTGCATGGTGACGCTTAACTCTTCGAAATTGATGGGCTTGCTGATGAAATCGTAAGCGCCTAATCGCAATGCCGCCTTGACGTCGTCCAACTGGGGATCGGCTGTCATCATAATGATGCTGCGAGTCTCGCCTGCCTGCTTCAACTTCTCCAGCACTTCGATGCCGCTCATGTCGGGCAAATGGACGTCGAGCAGCACCAGGTCAACGGATTCGTTTTGCAGGGCGCGAAGAGCGTCCTCGCCATTCTCGGCTTCGAACGTTTGATAGCCGAATTCCGTGCACTTTTGGTTGAGGGCCCAGCGCACCAACTTCTCATCATCAACGATCAAAATCCTCTTTTGGAGCATCTTTTTAGTCTATCACCAAACTAACGGGTGGCAGCTTTAGGGCCGGCTTTGGCTTGGCTGGGCTTAGTTCGATGCACCGGCAACCAGATTTTGAACTGTGTCTCTTTGCCCGGCGTGCTGCTTACCTCGATCCTGCCGCCGTGCGATTGCACAATGCTGTTTGCCAAAGAAAGACCCAGTCCCGTGCCTTCAGTCCTTGTAGTGAAGAAGGGCTTGAAGATTCGCGGCAAAGCTTCGGGGGAAATCCCGCGACCGGTGTCGACCACGTGGATAACCACAAATCCCGATTCGTCCTTCAGTCCGATGCGCACCTGCCCGGCACCGGAAATGGCCTGAATGCCATTCAAAATCACGTTGAGAAGCACCTGCTGAATCAATGCCGGATCGTGCTCGACTGGTGGCAACGAGGCTTGCGGTTCGAACAGAACCTGAATCGGTTTTGTCAGCACCTGTTGCTTTGCCAGCAAGACGGCCTGCTCGATGGTGGTATTCAAATTAGCGGGATGGAAATCAGGCGGACGTGGCCGAGCATAAGAGAGCAAATCGTTGAGAATGGCCTGTATGCGCAGAATTTCCCTGTGGACCTCATTGATGACTCCTCTGCTAGGGCTCTCGGCGGGCAATTCTTTGCCCATAATGTCGACGACACCGGCGATGCCAGCGAGGGGATTGCGTATCTCGTGAGCCAGGCCGGCAGACAATTCACCTAAGGTCGCGAGATGTTCCGCGCGGGCCATCTCGCGCAGATGTAGTTCCTCGATCTCCAGGCGATTCTGATCCAACTGCTCGACCATGGCGTTGAACTCGCGCCCCAGGTGGCCGACATCATCCTCGCGCTTCGCAAAGGTCACGCGGGCGGTCAAGTCGCCTTTCCGAACAGATTCGATGGTCTTCATTAATTCTTCTAAGGGCCTGTCGATCAACACCAGCAATACCGCTAAGAGCACAAAACACAACAGAATGGCGAAAAACACGGCGGAGATCAGAATCCACTTCACGTCCAGAGTTTCTGGCGAACGCAGAATGGAGCGAATCGCCAAAATACTGAACAGCAGTACCGAAATGATGGGAATGAAAACTTTCCACTGCCAGCGGATGCCTGTGGCCCAACGCACGAATTGGGGCAGATACATGTTCGTATCTCATCAAAGACCCGGCCAGGACGCAAGCCTGAGAGCCGACGACTACGTGGCGCTATCCGGCGGCTCTACGCGACGGCGTGGAATCGAGTGGTTTTGCCTTTCCGGGCGCGAGGAGATGAGGTAGATTCACCGGATGCGTCGCTCGCGCGTCATGGTGTTCTCCTTAACGGTTTGTGCGCTGGCGGTTTTGCTGGTGCTGCCAACTTGTTCCCACACCGAGTCTGGACAATCGAGCTTTCTGGGGTTCGACCTGAACGATTATCCCGGTGACGATGGCTTGCCCGTTCTTCGTAGAACTTTTGTGTTCAGCGGGTATTGGCTCAGCCCTCCACCGGGGGAGCAAGAGACCAACTGGTTAGGGACGCGGTCCAAATTGCAAGCGCAAGGATTCGGTTTCGCAGTGCTGTTTAATGGCAGAGAGAGTCGCGAATTAAAGTCTGTACCGGACGGCGTTCGCAAAGGCGAGTCGGACGCATCGGATGCTGCCGTGCTTGCCCGGCACGAAGGTTTCCCGCCCGGCACCATCATCTTTCTGGACATCGAAGAAGGCGGCCGGCTGACGCAGGCCTACCATGAATACGTGAATGCCTGGATCGATGGACTAGCGAATGCCAACTTCCGCGCCGGCGCGTATTGTTCGTCGATGCCGGTGGACGAAGGGGAAGGCCACACCATCACCACAGTGAAAGACCTTCAGGATCACCTCGGCGGACGCAAACTGGCCTTTTGGATATTCAACGACGCCTGCCCGCCGTCTCCGGGGTGCGTTTTTCCCAAGGCTCCACCGCCGGTTGCGCAAGGCGGATCCGTCGACGCGACCATCTGGCAAACAGTTCAGTCTCCCCGACGCAAGCAGTTCACCGCGCGATGCGCCGCCACATACAATCCCGACGGAAACTGTTACGTACCGGGTGATAGTGCGCACAAATGGTTCCTCGACGTGGACGTAGCAAGCTCGGCCAATCCCTCCGCTCCAAGCCAGTAAAGCGGGAGCTGTGGCAACTGGACGACCGGGCACAAGTAACGGGTGCTTAGATTTGTCCTAGTCCGCCATCCACATTGATTTCCACGCCGGTGATGTAGGACGCATCCTTCGACGCCAAAAAGGCCACGACGCCCGCAACCTCTTCGGGCTGACCAAAGCGCTTCATCGGCACCTTCTGTTCGAGGTACTTGGAGAACTCATCGATCGCTTCCTTTGGCAGTCCGGTTCTTCCAAAGATCGGCGTAACAATTGGCCCTGGAGCTACAGCATTGACGCGAATATTCCGCTCCGCGAGTTCCGCAGCCGCGGTTCTTGTCAGAGAACGCAGTGCCGCTTTGGTGGCAGAATACACGCTGGTCGTAGGCGTGCCGGTCGACGAGGCCACGCTGGTGTTGAAGATGATGGAAGCCCCATCATTCAAATAGGGCAGCGCCTTCTGGATAGTGAAATAGGCGCCTCTGATATTGATGTCGAACTGCTCGTCGAACAAAGCCTCCGCGGTCTGGTTCAGCGGAGCGAACTTCGCCACTCCAGCGTTGACGAACAATACGTCGATTTTCCCGAACTTGCTGTTCACCTCGGCGAGAAACTTTTCGGTCTCCTCAAGCTTGGCGGTATCGGCCTTAACGGCGAGCGTGCCGTTGCCGAGGTACTTCACTGCTTCGTCTAGGGTCTTTTGATTCCTGCCGGAGATGGCGACTTTGGCTCCTTCGTCCAGGAAGCGCTTGGCGGTCGCCAGCCCAATCCCACTGTTACCTCCGGTGACCACTGCAACTTTGCCTTCCAGCCGTTTCATAGTGCCTCCCGCTTCCCAAAGGGGATAAGAATTGCGAATCACTTCGACACTTCGATGAGCAGCTAGACAATTGGTTACATCGGGTGCAACAGGTAGTGGTGTTTCCGATTTGCTTTGGCGAAAAGAACAAATAGAGCGCGTTTCGAAGGTTCAGCTAACCAGCAACATTATCAAGACTCCGGCGAGGATGAGCGTAAGCACCATTCCCCAAACGAGATTTTTGCGCCGATGCCGATAGGCGTGACGCGATTCCACGGGCCTTCGAAGCAGGTGTTCCATGGGGTTTATTCTGGTTAGGTAGCATGCGAGCGATGCACCCCACAATTGCGATTCTGCGCGCGGACGCGGATCGGTGACCCTGTCCGTTAGGACATGCTTGCGCCCGCTTGTGCATTCTCATTTTGTGCGGGGTCTGATGGACTTTCCGGCGGTTCTGCAACCCGCTGATTCTTCGTGTTTTCCGGATTTCAACGGATTTTGGTCGAACCACTTACCGATTAGCTGCATCTTATATACAGATAACAGTTTGTTCACGTTTTCCACGCATAGCACCGATTAAAATTATTCGTGGGGTGACGACCTACGAGTAAGGTTAAGGTTGAAGTGTGGAGATGTTTCGAGCCGCTGGTTCGGCTCGCGTCCGCCGTAGGTGGACAGAAAGAGGAGCAATTCGCCGTATGACCAAGCACTATCTGCTGGCCAGCGACTTTGACCAGACGCTCAGCTTCAACGACTCGGGAGTGGCGCTGAGCGAACTTATCGGCTTCCATAATTTTCACGACAAGGTGAAGGGTCTTGCCGAGATCAATCTGGTGCAACAAGGAGCCGAACTCTCCTATTTGATCTTGCATGATCCGGATTTCCGGCGTGTGCGCCGCGAGCATCTCGTCGAAACCGGCAAGCGCATTCGCCTGAAGCACGACGTCAACTTATTCGCTCGCTGGCTCGATAATCTGTCGGACGAATACAAGTTTTCCTTCTACGTCATATCGGCGGCGCCACAGGAGATCATTCAGTCGGCGCTGGAAGGTATTGTGCCGCCCGACCACATTTTCGGTACGCGTTTCCGCTTCAATCAGAGCACCGGCGAAGTGGAATCGATTGTTCGGGCTACTGCCGGCTGGGGAAAAATCACCGTACTGGAAGAACTGCGCGCCGAGCTGGCTATCAGCCACGACCGCATCATTTATATGGGCGACGGCAGCTCCGATTTGCCAGTGATGATGCACGTCAACCAATACGACGGGCTTACCATCGCAGTGTCCGAAGCGAAATTCATCGCCCGCGTGGCGCGGCGCACGGTGCTAAGCGACAACGCCATGAGCGTGCTGGTTCCGGTGCTCGAAGAGGTTCTTCGCTGGGACTCGCCGATGATCCGCCGGTTCTTTGCCGCACGTGGCTTGACGTTGCGCGAATGGGACAAAATGCGCACGGACGTGCTGACGATCGAAGAAAGCACCAATCCGGCGCCTGCCGCGGCCCAGTAACTGCGGGACCGCAGGCCCACTGCAACATTACCGCCTATCTGACTCTTGGCGCATACCATGCGCATCAGCACGTGTGCACGAGACGATTTGCCACTTTTGGTATGCTGATGTGCTGCTCAGGAGGTTTGTATGGCTCGCAAAAACATCCTCATGCTGGTCGGCGATTACGTCGAAGACTATGAAGTGATGGTGCCATACCAGGCTTTATTGATGGTGGGGCATGAAGTCCATGCCGTTTGTCCGGGCAAGAAGTCGGGTGAAAGTGTGCGCACGGCAATTCACGATTTCGAAGGCGACCAGACCTACTCCGAAAAGCGCGGCCACAACTTCGCCCTCAACGCGACATTCGAGAACATTCACCCGGAAGATTACGATGCGCTGGTCATTCCCGGGGGACGCGCTCCCGAATACATTCGCCTGGATCAGCGGGTGCTGGAGATCGTACGTCACTTCGCTTCGGCGAAGAAACCGATCGCAGCCATTTGTCACGGAGCGCAAGTCCTGGCCGCCGCCGGAGTTTTGCAAGGAAAGAATTGCAGTTGCTATCCCGCGGTTTCGCCGGATGTGACGCGGGCGGGCGGCACCTTCGCGGATATCGCCATGAGCGACGCGGTGGCGGACGGCAATTTGGTCACGGCTCCCGCCTGGCCGGCCCATCCCGCGTGGCTGCGCAAATTCCTTACCGTCCTAGGTACCCGGATCGAGCTGTAGGGAACGGGTTTTCGTTGGCCGGTTCGGCCCCCACAATCCTGAAGCGACCCTCGAAGAAGCCTTGAACGGCTGATGGTCTTACTTTCTCCTTGACAATCTAGGAGAACCCCACCTATATTCCTAGGCCATCTAGGAGAATAGCACTCGTGGACAAACAACTGGAACTTCTGCAAGGCACGCTGGACATGCTCATTTTGAAAGCCATTTCCCTTGGTTCACTGCATGGCTACGGCATTCTGCTGCGCATCCAGCAAATCTCCAAAGACCGTTTGGAGATTCAGCAAGGGTCTCTTTATCCGGCGCTGTACCGGCTGGAGCACCAAGGCTGGATCGCCAGCGAATGGGGCGAATCGGAAAACAATCGCAAAGCCAAATATTACCGGCTCACCATCG
>Ga0187782_10000816_pt1 | contig 21816 bp, 16 predicted proteins | sample 0715_SJ02_MP15_2_FD_132454 | JGI IMG/M metagenome (GOLD analysis project Ga0187782, IMG submission 132454) | Tropical peat soil microbial communities from peatlands in Department of Meta, Colombia - 0715_SJ02_MP15_20_MG | ecosystem: Environmental > Terrestrial > Soil > Wetlands > Peat | place... | reverse complement strand
GCTGGCCGGTCCGGGCATTGGAGGAGCCCGTCGAGGCGTATGCCGTCGCTGAAGAAGGTGCTCTGCCGCGTCCTCATGCGAGCTTCCCCCCGTTCGCGCGCTCGTGTATCTTGCACTGTCTCCGGCAGCGCCGCGGGCCCGCTACGGATCCCATTTGCTCGTTGACAGGGCCCGACGTGCCTGAGATAATGATAACAAACGATTCATCCCAGTCAAATAATGAATCAAACGATTGCTGACGCGGACAGCGACATCTTTGCACGCCTCGCTACGGCGTCGCCGAAGCTGTCCCGCAAGATGGCGCAGTTGGGGACCTTCATCAGTCAGCACCACGTCAGCGTCGCCTTCATGAGTGCGCGGCAACTGGCGAGCGCCGCGGGCGTGAGCCTGGCGACCGTCGTGCGGTTTGCCGGGATCCTCGGGTACCGAGGCTACGACGAGCTTCGCGCCGGCATTCAGGATCGGGTGAACATCGATCTCACGGCGGTCGAGCGCTGGCGCACGTTGCCGATCAACAGCCGGTCCTCGTCGGGGCTGCTCCGGCGAATCATCAACGCGGACATCGAGGCGTTTCACGGTCTCGTGCGTGACTTCTCTGAGCCGCAGTTCGAGAAGTTCGTCCGAGCCGTTCTCGATGCCAGGCGTGTGACGATCTTCGGCTTTCGCTACGTCGCCCCGTTGACGACGTACTTTGTCTACTCCCTCAGCAAGGTCAGGGCCAACGTCCGAGGCTTCACCCGCGGCGATTCTTCGCTCTACGACCGCGTTCGCCTGATGGATGACGGTGACGTGGTGGTAGCGATCGTCTTTGCCCGCTACCCACGCGATGTCGTCGAACTGATTCGGTACGCTCACGCCCAGGGCCGGCGCATCCTCACCATCACCGACAGCCCACTGTCGCCGATCCTGCCTCTGGCCGATGTCGCGCTCGTCGCAAAGGCGGTCAATTTGGACTTCGTCGGGTCGCTGGCGGCGCCGGCCGCGCTGATCAACTGCCTCGTATCAACGATTGGTGCGCGTCTGGGCGGGAAGGCGCTGCGCCGGCTGCAGATGCTGGAGGACGCTGCTGCCACCGCCGACATCTACGTGCACGCCGGTTCCCCTCGTGAGGCCGCAAGGCGCAGGTACGCATCAACGAGGTAACGTAATGGGGACGCGGGGGCTGGGTTCTTCAGTGACCGCCCCGTTGGTACGGCGATGGTCGGGGACGAGCGTATCGCGGGGGGTGCGGACTTCCGAGCCCCTGCCGGATGCGGTCTTGGCGGGAGCTCGGGGGGAACCCGGCATGAAAGCTGGCCGAGCGAGTGTAGGCGTTGCGATGTTTCAGCCAGGCGGCGGTGGGTCCACCGTCGAAGCAACCGCGACCGCACGCCGAGAAGCGTGCCGGGAGGCGGGCGCCGCCGGAATCGGGAGGGGGGAGCGTTATGACGGGTGACGACGAGCACCTGGTGGACTCCAGACCGGGGATGAGCGGTGCGGAGATCCAGAAGACCGTGCCGCATCTGTTCCTGGACTTCATGCAGATGCGGGAGTTCGCGAAGGATCCGCTTGTTTTCGTCGGGGGCGAGGGCGTCCGGCTGACCGACGCGGCTGGCCGGCGGTACCTCGACGGGCTCTCCGGCGTGTTCGTGACCAGCCTGGGCCACGGCAACCTGCCGGTGATCGAGGCGATGGAGGCGCAGGCGCGGCAGCTGGCGTTCGCGCCGCCGCTCCACAGCACGAACCTGCCTGCCCTCAGACTGACGGAGCTCCTTCTTCGAATCGCGCCCGAAGGAGTGGGCGCGGTCAAGTTGTTCAGCGGAGGATCGGAGGCCACCGAGGCGGCGATGAAGCTGGCGCGCCAATACCATCAACAGACCGGGCGCCCGCGAAAGTACAAGATCATCGGGCGGTACGGCGGCTACCACGGCGCCACGATGGGCGCACTGTCGGCCGGGGGCGGGCGCGATCGGAAGTCGCCGTTCGAGCCCCTCGGGGTTGGCTTTCTCCACGTCCACCCGCCCTACTGCTATCGCTGTCCGTTCGATCAGACCTACCCTGCGTGCGGACGTACGTGCGTGTCGCTGATCGAGCGCACGATCGAGGCCGAGGATCCCGACACGGTCGCCGCGGTCATCGTGGAGCCGATTTCACTCTCGTCTGCCGGGTTCATCGTGCCGCCGCTCGATTACCTGCCGCGGTTGCGGGACGTGTGCACCCGACACCATGTCGTCTTGATCTACGACGAGATCATCACGGGCTTCGGGCGGCTCGGCACGATGTTCGCGTCCCAGTACTATCAGGCGCCGCCGGACATCACGTGCTGCGGCAAGGGTATGAGCGGCGGATATGCACCGCTCTCGGCGATCCTGATCCGTGACCGCGTCGCCGACGCGTTCTACGGCGAGGCCGGCGACCGCCGGGAGTTTCACCACGGGCACACGTTTGGCGGCAACCCGGTGGCATGCGCGGCGGGGGTGGCGGCCATCACGCAACTGATCGACCGAGACGTCGTCGGCAACGCGAAACGGCAGGGAGACCATCTCCGACAGCGCCTGCTTGCGCTCGCCGAGCGGTACCGAATTGTCGGCGACGTGCGCGGCGCGGGCCTGCTGCAGGGGGTCGAACTCGTCGCCGATCGGAAGACCGGCGCCAGGTTCCCTGCGGGGACCCGCCCGGCGAAGATCGTCGAGCGCGCCTGTCGCGACCGCGGCCTCCTGCTCCGCTGCGGCGACGAGTTTGCCGTGCTGGCGCCCCCGCTCGTGACGACGGCGCGGGACGTCGACGACATGTGCGACATTCTCGGCGACAGCCTTGCCGCGGCCCAGGAGGCTCTGCAATGACGCAGCGAAGGTTTTCGGCCGGCGTCGGCCGGGCGACGATCACGCCGCCCCTCACGGTGCCCCACGCGGGGTGGGGGGCGCAGACCCACGTGTACCCGGATGGGATCGAGACCGACCTGTGGGTCACCGTGCTCCTCCTGGACGACGGCACCGAACGCGCGGCGTTCGTCGATCTCGACCTGGTGGTCATCAACCGGGAAGAAACCGCGGCGATCGCCGCCGCGGTCGCTGAAGCGGCGGGGATTCCCCCGCAGCAGGTCCGGGTGTCGGTCACCCACAACCACACGGGGCCGCCGCCGAGCCGGTGGGATTGGCTCGACGGCACCGATGCACTCAGACGGTACTATGCGTCGCTGCCCGAGTTCGCCGCCGGGGCGGCCCGTATGGCGCGTCTGGACGTGCGCCCAGCCCGCATCGGCGTGGGAAGCGGACAGAGCCGCGTCGCGGTCAACCGCCGCGAAATCGCGCCGGACGGACGGATCGTTGCGGGGGTCAACTTCGCGGGAACGATCGACCCGGAGGTGTTTGTCCTGCGGATCGACGTCGCGGACGGGCACCCGCTCGCGGTCGTGGTCGGCTATACGATGCACCCGACGACGGCGGGGCCGACGTTCCGGCGCATCACGGCGGATTGGCCCGGCCACATGAAACGCACGGTGGAGCGGCTCACGGGCGCCACCTGCGTGTTCGCGCAGGGCGCCACGGGAAACGTCGGTCCGGGGGTCGACAGCTACACCGACGACGCCGACGCAATCAGCCGTCTGGGAACTCTCGTGGGGTACGAGGCCGCGCGCGTGCACCTGGAGATGCGGGTGCCGCCTGTAAAACCCGTCCACGAGCGCGTGTGGGAGTCCGGCGCGCCGCTCGGCAAGTGGACGACCCGTCCGGTTGCCGTTCCCGAGCCCATCGTGCGGAGCCGCGTGACGACGCTGCGGCTCCCGCTCCGGCCTCAGCCGCCCGTCCCCGACGCCGAGGCAAAGCTGGTCGCCGCGCAGCAGGCCCTGCGGGCGTTGGTGGAGCGGGGCGCACCGGCCCCGGAGATCGAGGCCGCGACCTTCGTCACGAAACGTGCCAACATGACGGTGACGCGCGCGCGCACTTACGGTGGCCGCGCCGAGGACCCGGTGGAGTTGCACCTGCTCAGGGTCGGCCCCGCCGTGCTCGCCGCGATTACCTGCGAGCCGTTTGCCGAGATCGCGCTCGCGATCAAGGCGCGATCGCCGTTCCCCCATACATGGTTCGGCGGATACATCGGCGGGTGGGGTGGCTACATCCCGATCGCGGAGGAGTATCCGCGCGGAGGGTACGAGGTGGAGACCTCGCCGTTCACGCCGGAGGCGGCGGCGCGCGTGGTGGACGGCACCGTGGCCGCCCTGCAGGAGTTCTACGACGCAACGGGAGGATCCGAAGGCGTACAACGCTAGTCACATCTGTGAGCGGTGTGGCCTCGGGGAGTGACCGGCCGCGCCGTCACTAGGGAGCGAGGGAGGATGCCACAATGGACAAGCGCAGGTCCGTGATCGATCCGATCCTCGAGTTGCCCGAGCGAGAGGGACGCTTGACCCGCAGGGCGCTGGTCCGCGCAGGGCTGGCCGCCGGAAGCAGCGTGGCTGCCGCCCGGTGGTTGCAGGGATGGCCGGGGTCACTCGGGCTCGCCAGGGCCGCGAGCCCGGCGCCCAAACGAGGCGGCACCGTCACATGGGGGATGACATCAGACCCGGTGGCTGTCGTGCCGTTCGGCGGAGTCAGCGGGTCCACCTTCGAAATCACGGCCTTGGTCTACGAGTCGCTGCTCGCCTGGGACCGTTCGCTTCGCCTCATCCCGGCGTTGGCCGTGTCCTGGCAGATCCCCGATGACAAGACGTACGTCTTCAAGCTGCGCTCCGGCGTGAAGTTCCACAGCGGCAAGACGCTCGACGCGGACGACGTCAAGTACTCGCTCGAACTGCAGAAGACGCCGCCGCCACCCGGCGTGATCCAGAGCTTTTATCCCAAGATCGCGAGCGTCGAAGTGGTGGACCCCATGACCGTCCGGGTGCACATGTCCGAGCCCGACGCGACCCTGCTGGGGTACCTCGCGTGGGGCCGGTACTCCTCGATCATCCCGAAGGGGCTGTACGACCGGGCGGATCTGCGCACCCATGCCGACGGCACGGGGCCGTTCAAGTTGGTCGAGTATATTCCGAACGATCACACGACACTTGCACGCCACACCGGGTACTGGAACCCTCAACTGCCGTGGCTCGATGGTGTCACGATGAAAGTCATGCAGGACGAACAGGCGCGGGTCGCCGCCCTCCGGTCGGGCGCGATCGACGGCTCGACCGTCAGCACCGATTCGGCGCAGCTTCTCGCCAGAGACCCGTCGCTGACGGTGGTCAAGGGATTGACCGCGGTCTTCCGAGAGGTTGAGATGACGATCCACGGTGACGGGAAGCCCTGGAACAACCTCAAGGTCCGTCAGGCGATCAACGCGGCGATCAACCGGCAGGAGATCATCGATAAAGTGTACAGCGGCGACGCGCTCTACTCGAGCAAGATTCCGCCGGGGTACGGCGACTGGCCGATTCCGGACAGCGCGCTCAAGTCGACCTACGAGAAGTTCGACCTCGCCAAGGCCAAGCAGTTGATGGTGGACGCCGGCATGCCGAATGGGTTCTCGGTGACGCTCCAGTCAATTGCCCACCCGGAGGACTATACGCAGATCGCCGAGGTCCTGAAGGAGCAGTTGCGCCTGATCAACATCAACGTGACGGTGCAGCCGCTCGAGATCGGCACGTTCGCCACGAACAACGGCTCCGGCGCGTTCGAGTGGCAGTCCACGGGACGGGGAATGCGCGGGGATCCCAGCGGGTTCATCGCCGACTTCGATCCGCAGAGCGCCCTCTACAAGGCGTGGTACGCCGGCGGGTATAGGAATCAGGAGCTGACGACCCTGTATTATCAGGGGTTGCACGAGCCGCGACCGGTGAAGCGGCTGCCCCTGTACCGGCGCATGCAGGAGATCATCTTGACCGAAGCGCCCGTGCTGCCGATCGTGAACCCGATGTACTACCAGGTGGTGCGCAAACGCCTGAACGGCATGTACGTCGCGTACGACGCCACCGAGCGAGGGTTGATAACGGCGTGGACCGCGTAGGCGCCGGGCACCGCGTTCCGCTCGGATCCAAGCGGACCCGAGCGGAACGTCCCGACCAGCCTCGACGCTGCCGGTCCGGGTAGGCCCGGACACCCGCCGATGACGCGCTACGTTGTCGGCCGTCTCCTGTTGCTCATCCCGACGCTGCTCGGGATGTCGCTGCTTATTTTCGTGCTCGTGCGCCTGCTGCCGGGTGACGTCGTCGACGCGATGCTCACCGGCGACGTCGGGGCCTCGGCCGCCGCCAAGCAGGCCGTCCGCCAGGCGCTCGGGTTGACCGACCCGCTGCCGGTCCAGTACGTCAAGCTGGTCGGCGGGGTCGTGACTGGACACTTGGGTACATCGCTGACCAGCGGCGAGCCGATCGCCCGGGTGATGGGCCGGGCGATGCCGATCACGGCGGAGCTGGCGGTGCTCGCCGTGGTCCTCTCCACGATCGTCGGGATCCCGCTCGGGGTCCTGTCCGCGGTGCGGCCGAACACGGTCTCGGATTTCAGCGCCCGGGTCGGCGGGCTGATCGGTCTGTCGGTACCCAACTTCTGGTTCGCCACGCTGGCGCTGCTCGTGGGCTCGCTCGTCTTCCACTGGATCCCGCCCGTCACGTGGATCCCGCCCTGGCAGAGCCTCTCGGGCAACCTCGGGCAGATGGCGATCCCTGCCGTCGCGATCTCGGTCTATCTGATGGCGATCGTCATGCGGATGACGCGGGCCACGATGCTCGAGGTCCTCTCGCTCGACTACATTCGCACGGCACGGGCCAAGGGCGTCGGCGGACGTGCCGTCCTCTTCCGTCACGCGCTGCGCAACTCGCTGATCCCCGTGGTGACGGTGATCGGATTCCAGGTCGGGGCGCTCATGGGCGGGGCGACAGTCGTCGAAGTGATCTTCGGTTTGCCGGGCATGGGGTATACGCTGATTCAGGCCATCTTCGGGCGCGACTACCCCGTGATCGAAGTCTCCGCACTGTACCTCGCCGCGGTCTTCGTGTTCATCAACCTGCTCGTCGATCTCCTCTACGGGGTCCTGGACCCCAGAATCGAACAAGGATGAGCGTCCCACAGACTGCCGGGACGCCCCGCTGGGTGCGCGACCAGGTCGTCGTCGGACGCCTGCGGTACACGGTATCCCGCGTGCGACGCAACCCCATCGGGATCACCGGCGCCGTGATCATCTTGGCGACGGTGCTGGTCGCGATCGCGGGGCCCTGGGTCTGGCGGGTCGACTACGCAAGCCAGGCGTCGCACCGCTTGCTCGCGCCGAGCCCGGCCCACCCGATGGGCACGGACGAGCTCGGCCGCGACGAGCTGGCCCGGGTCATCCATGGCGCGTCGGTCTCGCTCCAGGTCGGCATCGTCGCCGTCGTGATCGCGTCGGTGATCGGGAGCGCGGTCGGCATCGCGGCCGGGTTCTACGGTGGGCGCGCTGATGCAATCCTGATGCGCTTCATCGACATCATGTTCGCCATCCCGGTGCTCGTGCTGGCGATCTTGATCGCCGGCCTCCTCGGGCCGAGCCGGACGAACGCGATGATCGCCATCGGCATTGTCTACTCCTCCGCGTTCGCCCGTGTCGTGCGCGGGTCGACCCTCACGATCATGAGCCTGCCGCACGTCGAGGCGGCACGGAGCCTGGGCGCGGTCGATCTGCGCATCATCGTGCGCCACCTCGTGCCGAACCTCATCGCGCCGCTGATGGTGCTGGTCACGGTGTACCTATCCACCGCGATCCTGACGGAGGCGACGCTCAGCTTCCTCGGGCTCGGTACGCAGCCGCCCGAGCCGTCGTGGGGCAGCATGCTGAACGCGGCCCGGTCCCACATGGAGCTGGCGCCCTGGCTCGCGGTGTTCCCGGGGCTGGCGATCATGCTGGTGGTTTTGGGATTCAATTTCCTCGGGGACGGGTTGCGGGATGTCCTCGACCCCCGGTTGGGAGAGGTGCAACGATGAGTGATTCCCCGGTGACCAGCACGGTCGACTTCGACCGGCCCGGCAAACAGATCGGCCGGCTCCGGGTCCCGCGGTCCACCAACGAGAGCGGCTGGTCGAGCCTGTTCATCCCTGCCGTCTGCATCGCCAACGGGGCGGGCCCGACGGTCCTCGTCACCGGCGGCGTGCACGGGGACGAGCCGGAGGGGCAGATCGCCGCCCTCAACCTCGCGCACGCGACTCGGCCCGAGGATGTCCGTGGGCGCCTCATCATCCTACCGTGCCTGTCACCGGATGCGGCGCGCGCATACTCGCGGCTGTGGCCGAGCGGCGCGAACCTGAACCGCAGTTTCCCCGGGGCCGCGACCGGGACGCCCGATCAACAGCTCGCGGACTACATTACGCGCACGCTGTTCCCGATCGCGGACGCCGTGTGCGACATCCACAGCGGCGGGCGTTCGATGATGTGCTTGCCATGGTCGGAGATGCACTTGGTGGAGAACCGGGATCAGCGCAGGGCGATGGTCGACGCGATGCTCGCGTGGGGCACGGACTACCACTTCATCTACATCAACATCGCGGGCGGCGGCCTGCTCGTGGACGAGGCGGAACGTCAGGGGAAGATTACCATCGGCACGGAACTGGGCGGGGGCGGCCACGTCACGGCCGAGATCCACCGCGTGGCGGAGCGAGGCCTCCGCAACTTCCTGCGGCACCTGGGCGTGCTTACGGGGCCCGTGGAGACGCGCGCGTCGCGGGGTCTGCCCGAGGCCGTGATCCTCCGCGCGGTGGACGCCGATGACTACGTGCTGGCTCCCGAGAGTGGGCTGTTCGAGACGTTGGTGAGCCTCGGCCAGGATGTGGCTGCGGGGGAGGTCGTCGGCCGGCTGCACTTCCTCGAGCGGCTGGATCGCGCCCCCGTCGATGTGCAGGCCAAGACCGCGGGCGTGGTCTGTTCGGTCCGGGCAATCGCTACGACACAGCAGGGCGACTGCCTCGTAGTGACGGCGCGCCCCTGCGATCGCGAGGAGCTGGTATGAGGACACAAGGGGGCAGACGACGGTGAGTACGCTGTTGGCGGGGGTGGCGGAAGCCGATATCACGCCGCCGTACGGTCTGCCGCACGGGGCGTGGCGCCTGCGCACCGGCGTGTCCGTGGGTCGGCGTGAGCCGCTCGTCGCTCAGGCGCTGGTGCTCGACGATGGCCGGCGAAAAGTGGCGTTGGTGACGTGCGACCTCGTGTTCGTGGGACACGAGCTCGCCGCTGATGTGCGCACGCGTGTGCAGGCCATGACAGGCATCCCGGCCGAGGCCGTGCTCCTCAACGCCTCGCACAATCACAGCGCGCCGAGCCTGTCCCGTGGCACCGGCGTGGCCGGCTTGGGCCACCAGGGCGGGTTCGAAGGGTATGAGCGTGCGCTGCGCGACCTGCTCGCGGGCGTGGTCTACGCGGCCCACTACCACCGGCGTCCCGCCCGCGCGGGCGGCGGGGTGACGCGCGCGAGCGGGTTGACCGTGAACCGAGTGCTGCATGAGCGGCCGGTGGACGACACCGTCGCCGTGCTTAGGATCGACGGCGAGGACGGCAGGCCGATCGCCGTGGTCGCCTCGTTTGCGTGCCATCCGATCTTGATGGCGGGGCACACGCTCCTGTGGAACGCGGAGTTCCCGGGTCCATTCCGGGCTGCGGTGGCCCGTGCGTATCCGGGCACCGTAGTGATGTTCGCTCAGGGATGTGCCGGCGACATCGGCCCGTGGAATTACTGGTTCGGGAACCCTGAGGCGCTCCCGCAGACCTACGAGCACCGCGATCGCCTGGGCGTCGCGCTGGCGGACAGGGTGCTCGGCCTGCTCCCAAGCATCAGCACCCGACCGTCCGAGCCAGTGGCGGCCCGCAGTCGCACGCTCGCGCTCAAGCGCCGCCGGCTGCCGTGGTCGCCGGAAGAGATTCTCAAGATCCACGCGGAACTGGCCGCCACGCCCGAGCCGGACTACCCCGAGGCGTGGCCGCCCGATCTTCACACCATGAACTCGGCGCAGCGCTTCCCGCTCATGTACCAGAAGGGGGCGGTGACGATGTACAAGGAGATGCTGCTGCGGCAGGATGAACCGATGGGCGTCGAGGTGCAGGCGCTGGCGGTCGGGGACACCGCGATCGTCGGGAATCCCTTCGAGCTCTTCAACGGCTGCGGCCGGCGGATTCGCGAGCGCAGCCCGTTCGGAACCACGCTCGTGCTCGGGTACTGCAACGACTACCTTGGCTATCTGCCCGGCACGGAGGAGTTCGATCTCACCCCCCAAGGACCGCTTGCGGAGGTTCTCGACCAGGATCGCTACCGGTGGGCGTACGGTCTCACGAACACCAATCTCGCGCGTGGGGAGGTGGACCGGCTGATCGACGCGAGTACGGAGGTGCTCCTGGCGGTCCTGGCCGGGCTCACGAGGCTGCCCCATTGATCGAAAGATCTGCCGCCCCGACCGCCGGCTGCGGCGTCAGATGCGGTCGATCGGGTACAGCGGCCTCGTCACGTGCCGGAACTTGAGCTTGGTCATGTCGCAGCAGTTCGGGCCCGGGCTCTCAGACAGCAGAATCTCGGACGCGAACGGCCGGTACGACACCCGGAAGTGGGACGGCGACTTCACGAAGACCACATCCATCTGCGAGGGTTCCTGCCCCACCGACCGATAGAGCGCCGGATCCCATTCGACCGTCGGCTGCTCCATCAGGACGACCTGGATACCGCCGATCGCGAGAACGGCGGTCCGCCCCATGCTCAGCTTGGTCCCCGTCATCCCGGGCCCGGTCATGATGAAGTGCCCGTCGCCGAGCATCCGCACCCGGCCCGTCACGGTGATGGGGGTTCCGTCCCCGCGGCTGACCGTGTGGCCGAGCGGAACGGTGATCTCCGTGCCTACCCCGGCCGCGTGCGCCGTTCTTACGGCCGGTCGATCCACGAGCGTCAGGAGCACGGCCTTGCCGGACCGGTCGGCGCCCTGCGCCAGCAGTGTGCGCAGCACCGCGCTGTTGTCGCCCGCGCTGCCGCCGGTCGGGGCGTCGCCGGTGTCGCCGATCACGACGGGCCCGTGCCCGGCTTCCAGCGCGCGCCGGACGGCGTCTTCCAGCGGGACGAGGTCCGGCACGAACTCGGCGCGGCGACGCCATGCCTCCTCGCACAATTCCTCGGCGACGCCGCGGGCGTGGTCGCGGTCGCCGTCGCCGACGACCACCGCGGCGAACCCGAGGTCCGGTACATCGAGCCACGGCTGCACCGGGAACAGCGACCCCGCCAGAATGCGACCGTCGGCCTCGAGCACTTCCGTCCGGTTCATCAAGTCCCGGAACGGCGGCGCGTCGGTTGTCGCGGCGGCGGGGCTGACGAGCATGTGGCGCTTCGCCATCACGGTCACCGGGCGCACTTCACCGGCGAGGCACCGCATGAGCAAGCTGGCGGTGCGTCGCCCGGTCTCATACTGGTCGGTGTGCGGATACTTCTTGTAGCCGACGAGAATGTCGGCGTACTCGGCCATCTCCGGAGTGATGTGGCCGTGCAGATCCAGGCTCGCTGCGACGGGGATCTCGGGGCCCACGAGCTCGCGGACGGCCCGGAGCACCAGACCGTCGCCGTCCGGATGGTCTTCGAGCACGAGACCGCCGTGCAGGCTGAGCAGCACCGCGTCCACCGGGAGGACCGCCCGCAGGCGGCCGAGGAGATCTTGGAGCAGCGTGTCGAACGCGTCTCGGCGCAACGGTCCGCTGGAATACCCGTGTGCGGCGATCAGCGGCAGCGGCGCGGCGCGGTGGTCCGCCAGCACCTCGAGGAACCCGGAGATCTCGATGCGGCAGCGACGTGCGAAGTCAAGCACCGCGTCTCCCGACAGCAGCGTGTGCGCCCTGAAGACGTCGAGGTCACTCGTGATCGGCGAGAAGGTGTTGCTCTCTTGGACGAGCGACCCCACCGCGACGCGCATACCATCCCCCCTTGTCCGTGCCGTGTCCCGCGGCGGTCCTCCCGCGGTGCTCCTCGCCGTGCCCGTGGGGCGCGACGCTCAGCTCCTCGAAGAGGGGAATGCGGCGCGCACCTCCGCGAGGGCGCCGCGCGCCGCCTCGAGCGTGCGCGCCACGTGGGCGTCGGTGTGCGCGGCGCTCACGTACCAGCGGCCGCCGGGGATCACCCGCACGCCGCGCCGCAGCATCGCCGATGCGAACAGCGCGTACTCCGCCGCGCCCGCCGTCCTCGCGGTCGCGGGATCATCGATTGCCGCAAGCGGCGTGATCCACATCTGGAACACCGGACCCGGTCCCTGCACGAGCACCGGCACGCCCGCCTCGGCGCCGACCCTCCGCAGCCCATCCATGAGCAAGCGCCCGACCGCGGTGATCGTCTCGTAGACCGCTCCGCCGTCGGAGGCGAGGGCATCGAGCGTGGCGCGAGACGCCGCCATCGCCGGCAGATTGCCGTTGTAGGTGCCGCCGTGCAGCACGTCGCCGCGCGCGAGCACCTCCATCAGGTCGCGCCGCCCGCCGACCGCGCTCAACGGGAAGCCGTTTGCGATGGCCTTGCCGAAGATCGTCAAGTCAGGCCGCACGCCCAGCACTGACTGCGCGCCGCCGAGCGCCACGCGGAATCCCGTGATCACCTCGTCGAAGACGAGCACCGCCGCCTCGCGATCGCACCACGCGCGGACGGCCTCCATGTATCCCGGCTTCGGCGTGATCACGCCGGTGTTGCACAGGATCGGCTCGAGGATCACCGCGGCGATCTGTCCGCGGTGGCGGTGGGCCGCGACCTCGACCGCCTGCGTGTTGTTCCAGGGCAGCACGAGGACCTCATCGAGCGCGGCGGGCAGCTGGCCGCGGCTGCCGGGCAGCGCGGGTGCGACCGGTCCCTCCTCGTCCGCGCGGTCGCGCACGTAGATCGTATCGAGCCAGCCGTGGTAGTGCCCGTCGAAGCGCACCACCTTCCAGCGCCCGGTCGCGGCGCGGGCGATCCGCAGCGCGGCGTGCACCGCCTCCGAGCCGGAACACGTGTACCGCACCATCTCGACGGAGGGCACGGCGGCGCCGATTCGCTCGGCAACGTCGGCCTCCACCGTGTTCTGGCCCGCGAAGGTGAGGCCGTCGCGCACCGCGGCCACGATCGCATCGGTGACGCGGTGGTCGCCGTGCCCCAGAATGACCGGCCCCATTCCCAGCATGTAGTCGACGTACGTGTGCCCGTCGAGGTCCTCGAGCTCCGCTCCCCGCCCGCGGACGATGACGAGCGGAGCGGGTTTCTCGGCGAGCCGGATGTTGCTGTTCACGCCGCCGGCGAGCACGCCTCGCGCGCGATCCATGTATGCCGGCGAACGACGATATTCGTAGGGACGGACGTCTTCATGGGCGCGGCTCATCGATTATCCCTCCATTGGCGCGGGCGCGGGGTAGGGGCAGTCGAACACGGGCAATCACTGACGCAGATCACCATCAACCTTCGTTCTGGCGTGAACCATCACGATTATAGAAACCGCACCCGGGTCGGTCAATCCGCCCGCCGTTCGACCGGCTCGGACCGCACGGCAGGCCGTCGTCGCGCTTCATGGGATGTCTCCGTGTCCACATCGGTCCCGCGCCGCCGCGCGTCGACGGAAGATCAGGCCGCGGCCCGATGGCGGCGAGGCGGAGCGGGCGCATACTATCGTGAATAAGTACAGGTATGTTCTATTACGCCCCGTCGTTCCGCGTGACACGGTGGGCATGCGATCGACACGAGCCGCATGGGGCCACGAGCGCCGCAGTGCGGGCACCCGCACTGCAGGACCCAGCGGTGTCGCCGCGGTGCCTTCAAGACATGACCTGTTCCACCTCCGCGTTGGACCGCCCGCGTGCAGTCAGTGCGTCGCGAACGTCGCGACATCGAGGCGCAGCGCACACGGCCGACCTGGAAGACAACTCCGCACAGAGGCACGCCGGGGGGAGCCGCGAACGCAGTGGGCGGCACGCCCCACCATCTCGGGAGGTGCAGCATGGCTGACGAACGGATGACGCGACGAACACTCCTCCAGGCCGGCGCGGCGGGCGCCGCGGCGGCGATCTTGTCGCCGGCGTTGCTCGAGGGCGTGGCACGGGCGCAGGGCCGGGGGACGATCACGATCGGCCTCCCCACCGACATCTTGAACTTCGACCCAGCCATGAAGCAGTTCGCCACCTACCCGATCATCAAGCAAGTGTACAACAAGCTCCTCGACGACACCGCGGCGTACCAGCCGCAACCGGAGCTCGCGTCGTCCTGGAAGATCGCGGACGACTACCGGGGCGCGACGTTCAAGCTGCGGTCGGGGGTCAAGTTCCACAACGGGCGGACGCTGACGTCGAAAGACGTCCTCGCGGTGTTCCAACGCGCGATGGACCCGAAGGTCGGACAGAACCTCTATGTCCTCACGGTCGGGCAAGGGTTGCGTGACGTCCGCACGCCCGACGACAGCACCATCGTGTTCGAGTACGACTACCAGACGCCGAACATCCTCGACACGATCCAGGAGATCGACATTATCGCGCCCGAGGCTTTCGGCAATCTGCAGCAGACGACGATCGGCACCGGGCCGTTCAAGGTCGGAGAGTGGATCCCGGGCGACCACGTTACGCTGGATAGGTCGCCGGTCTACTGGAAGTCGGGGCTGCCGCTGCTCGATCAGATCGTCATGAAGCCGTTCTCGAATCCCGACGCGCTGGTCTCCGCGCTGCAGACCGGGACGGTCGACATCGCGATCGGCCTTCCCTACCCGCAGGTCGCGCGCCTGCGCACCCAGAGTGACCTCGTGCTCAAGGGCGACGGCACCGGAGCGTTCCTGAACCTGCTGGAGCTGAATCCCCAGCGCGAGCCGTTTAACAAGAAACCGGTCCGGCAGGCGCTGCAGTACGCCGTGGACCGGGATACCATCCTGAAGACGGCCTACGCCGGGATCGGGCAGACCCGCGTCGCCCCCTACCCGCCCAACTCGCTCGCGTACAACCCCGCACTCAACCAGACGTATCACTTCGACCTGGCGAAGGCGAAGCAGCTCATCGCGCAGGGCGGGTATCCGAACGGCTTTCGGTTCACCGCACTGATCACCACGGCCGACCCGGACTTCACCGTGGCGGCGCAAGTCATCAAGGCCGACCTGGCGAAGATCGGCGTGGACATGGAGATCCAGATCGTGGACAATGCGCGGTGGGTCCCGATGCTGTTCGGCGGCGAGTTCGAAGTGACGATGACGTTCGTCGCGCTGAACAAGGACCCGTTGACCCTGTTCCGCAACAGCCCGTACCGCACCTCGGCAAGCCCCGTGTTTCCGCAGGGCAACTTTCCCGCGGGCTACGTCGACACCATCAACGCGGTGCGGCACACGGTCGTTCGGGAAGCGCGCATCAACCTGCTGACGAAACTGCAGCAGATCCTGCTCGACGAGTCGTGGACCGTCCCCATCTGTTCGCGCGAGGTGATCGCCGGCTGGGTCAAGCCCGTCCGGGGCTTCACGTGGAACATCGACTACGAACTCGAGCTCGAACAGACGCGTAAGGGCTAGCGCCGCCCTCGGTCCGTGGCTCGCTACGTCGGCGCGCGCGTGGCGCAGGCCGTTCCGGTCCTATTCCTGGTGACGGTGCTGGTGTTCAGCATCATTCACCTGACGCCGGGCGATCCCGCCTACGTGCTGTTAGGGCCGAACGCGATGCCCGATCAAGTCCGGGCGCTGCGGGCCGAGCTGGGGCTTGACCGGCCGTTGCCGGTCCAGTACGCGGTCTGGCTCGGGCACGTCGTGCGGGGAGACCTCGGCCGCTCCTATCTGAACGGGTTCCCGGTCATCGGATTGATCGACCGCGCGTGGCCGGTCACGTTGTCGTTGACCATCGGCGCGCTGCTCGTGGCGCTCGGGCTGGCGTTTCCCCTGTCGCTGCTGGCCGTCCGCTTCCGGCGGACGTGGGTGGACCACGCGACGGTGACGTTCGTCTCCGTGGCCTACGCCACGCCGACGTTCTGGATTGGGATTCTGCTCATCTTCGCCCTGAGCTTGCGCCTCCGGTGGTTCCCGCCTTCGGGATACGTCCCGCTGGTCCAGAACCCCGCGCAGGGCCTTCGGCTGCTAGTCATGCCGTCCATCGCGCTCGGGTGCGGTGTCGGCGCGGTGCTCACCCGCTTCCTGCGGGCGACGATCCTGGAAACCCTTGCGCAGGAGTACGTTCGCACGGCGCGGGCGAAGGGGGTGGCCGAGCCCGCTGTCCTCTACCGGCACGCGGCGCGGAACGCGCTCATCCCGGTCGTCACGGTGCTCGGCCTGCAGTTCGGCACGTTCATGGGGGGTGCCGTGCTGACCGAGGCGATCTTCGGCCTGCCCGGCGTGGGCCGGTTGCTGTGGAACTCCGTCTTGGCGCGCGACTATGCGGTCGTCCAGGCGATGGTGCTGGCGACCACGGTGGCGTTCGTCTTGATCAATATCGCGACGGACCTGTGTTATGGTCTCCTCGACCCCCGCATCCGCTACGGGTAGCCCCGCGCGCGCCGGCCTGCGGGGCAGCCTCGTCCTCCGCATCTGGCGGCGCCCGCGGGGCGCGATCGGGCTCGTGCTCACCGGCGTTCTCGTGGTCTCGGTGCTGTGCGCGCCGGCGCTCGCGCCCCACGGACCGCTAGTGCTCGCGAAGGACGCGATTCTGGTCCCGCCGTCCGGAACGTTTCCGTTTGGCACGGACGAGCTGGGCCGCGACATCCTCAGCCGCGTGCTGTACGGCGGGCGGATCTCGCTGTTCGTGGCGTTCGTCTCGGTCCTGCTCGCCGCGGTGACCGGCGTCGTCATCGGGCTCACGGGCGGCTACTTCGGGCGCTGGTGGGACGCCGTCGTCATGCGGCTCATGGACACGGTCCTCGCCTTTCCGGCGATCATCCTCGCGATGGGGGTCGTCAGCCTGCTCGGCCCGTCGTCGACGAACGCCATGATCGCCGTGGCCATCGTCAGCATTCCGGTGTTTGCGCGGCTGACGCGCAGCGGCGTCCTGGCGGAGAGGGAACGCGAGTACGTCGAAGCGGCGCACGCGATCGGCGCGAGCGATCTGCACACTATCTTCCGGGAGATCCTGCCGAACACGCTCACGCCGGTGATGGTCCAGGTCAGCATTTCGATGGGCTACGCCGTCCTGCTCGAGGCCGGCCTGAGTTTCCTCGGCCTGGGCACGCAGCCGCCCCAGCCGTCGTGGGGCGCGATGCTGTTTCAGGCGTCGTCGTACTTGAACCAGGCCCCATGGTACGGCTTCTTCCCGGGGCTGCTGCTCACCGCGCTCGTGCTCGGTTTGAACCTGCTCTCGGAAGCCCTGCAGGAAGTGCTCTCCCGCACGGTGTGACGGCGATGCGCGACGGCAAACACCGTTTTGCATGACGCACCCGGCTGTCCGAGACGGTGATCACGATGCACGGCTGGTCGATCCCTCGCGCCCGCCGGATCCCCTCATTGCCGTTTCAGCCTACGCCGCGGAGAGCCGACAGTCTGCGAGGTTGTGCGTCGACCTGGGGTCGGCGAACGTGTGGTGCGCGCGCCGCTGCGCTCGGCGGTTCAGGGTGGCATTTCCCAGTCGGGCTGCCGTTGGCTGCGGCCGCGCGTCGTGTGGCGAGGCAAAGACAAACTTGCTATGATGAATCCATGGCGGAGTGCCGCCAAGCCCGCCAAGTCCGTCAAGGTCCAGCCATGCCTACCGATGATTCGGCCCCAGCCGTCCTCTTCGCGTTGAGCCGGCGCTGTTTGACGTGCGCGCCCTGGAGGAGCAACGGAACATCATGCGTGACGACACGTACCTGACCTGGTTGAGCCGTGAGACGAAGACCGCGTGGTGGCACGACTCCGCCGACCCCGCCGAGCTCCAGCAAGGACTCGAACGTGGCTGCGTCGGCGTGACCACCAACCCGTTCCTGACGAGCGTCGCCGTGGGGAAGAACCGCGAGCGCTGGGCCCAGGACATCGCCGTCGTGCTGACGCAATCCCTCCAGCCCGAGGCGAAGGCCGAAGCGCTGATGCGGATCGCGGTGACCCGGGCGGCCGAGATGCTGACAGCCCGCTTTGAGACGAGCCGGGGCCGCGACGGCTTTGTGTGCGCGCAGGTGAATCCGTTGCGCGCGGGCGACCGAGACGGCATGCTCGAGCTGGCGAGGCGCTTCCACGCGTGGGCGCCGAACATCGCCGTGAAGCTGCCCGTCACGGCTGCGGGTCTCGATGTCCTGGAGGAGTGCATCGCCGCCGGGATCACGGTCACCGCAACCGTGAGCTTCACGGTGCCGCAAGTGATCGCGATTGCGGAACGGCACCGGCGCGGCATCGAGCGCGCAGGGCGGAACGGGGTGGCGCCGGGGAAATGTTTCGCCGTCATCATGGCCGGTCGCCTCGACGACTATCTGCGCGAGATCGCCCTCGACAACCGGGAGCCCGTCCGCGAGACCGATCTCCAGCAGGCGGGCCTCGCGGTGGCGAAACGCGCCTATGCGATCTTCCGCGAACGCCGTTACGAGTCCGTCCTGCTCGTCGCCGCGCTCCGCGGACCGTACCACTTGACGGAGCTGGCCGGGGCCGAGCTCGTGGTGTCCGTCGCCCCGCCCTACCAGGAGCTGTTCGTCACGCGGCAGTTCCCGCGGGAGGAGCGCATCGCGCACGCCATCAGCCCCGACGTGATCGACCGGCTGTGCGCGATGACGGAGTTCGTGCGCGCGTACGAGCCGGACGGAATGGCTCCTCACGAGTTCGTGACGTTCGGCCCCACGCAGCGGACGCTCGCACAGTTTGCGGAGTGCGGGTGGAAGCAGCTCGAGAGCGTCCGGTAGCCGGCGGATGGCGGCCACGACCGGCCTCTCGCCGGGTCAGTTGGCCGGCATGGGCAGCTTGAGGGGGCCTGGCATACAGTCGTTCACGCCGATCCTGAATCCGCCGCAGGCGGCGATCCTCGGCGCCACTGCGATCGAGCCGAGGGTGGTTCACCGCGGGAACATGGAGATCGGCGCCCGCATCGGGCTGTGCTGCTCATCTGCGGCCACCGGGTGACCCACGGCCGAACCGGCGCGAGGTGCTTGGGCGCTGTTCGGGAGTATCTCGAATCGACCAACTCGCTGTGCGGGTTGGTCGTGCGGGAGGGACCGAGATCATCGGGTCGGGATTGGAGCGGGCCGTGGCGGTGGTCGCGCAGGGACCCAGGGGGGAAGAGCGGCGATGCCAAAGTCGATTCTGATCGATCCCGGGCAGGCGTTCTCGGCGGGGCGCATTCACTTCCAAGACATCGAAATGAACGCGTACCGGCGAACGCTCGCAGAGGAACTCGGCACGTACTCGCCGGAGGATTTCCTCACCATCTGGCGCGACATGTGCACGATCCGAGAGTTCGAGACGGCGCTCAGCCAGGTAAAGCTCGTGGGAGAGTACAGGGGCGTCGCGTATACGCACCTGGGCCCGGCCCATTTGTCGATCGGTCAGGAAGCCGCGGCCGTGGGGATGGCCTTCGCCCTCACGCCGGACGACCACACGTACGGATCGCACCGCAGCCACGGCGAGATTCTGGCCAAAGGGTTCTCCGCAATCCGCGCGATGAGCGATGCCGCGCTCCTGGAGGTGATGCGCGGGTACCGGGACGGCGCCGTACTTCGCCCCCTCGAGCGAGGGCATCGGGGCACGGTGGCGGAGCTCGCCGTGAAGTTCTTGCTCTACGGGGCGTTCGCTGAGATCTTCGCCCGGGACACCGGGTTCAACCGCGGGCTCAGCGGATCGATGCACGCGTTCTTTACGCCGTTCGGGATCTACCCGAACAACGCGATCGTCGGCGGGTCCGGGTCGATCGCGCCCGGGGCGGCGTTGTTCAAGCGCGTGAACCGCCGGCCCGGGATTGTGGTCGCGAATATCGGGGATGCGGCGTTCGCGTGCGGTCCGGTGTGGGAAGGGATCACGTTCGCCGCGATGGACCAGTACAGGACGCTGTGGGACCCGGCGCTTGGCGGCGGGTTGCCGATTCTGTTTCACTGCATGGACAATTTCTACGGGATGGGCGGCCAAACGCAGGGCGAGACCATGGGCTGCCAGTTCATCGCGCGCATCGGCGCCGGCGTCAATCCTGAGCAGATGCACGCGGAACGGGTGAACGGCTACGACCCGCTGGCGGTCATCGACGCCGTACGCCGCAAGAAGGCGCTGCTGCTCGCGGGGGACGGCCCCGCGCTGCTGGACACGGTGACCTATCGGTTCAGCGGCCATTCGCCGTCGGACGCCTCCAGCTACCGTTCGAAGGAGGAAGTGGACCGCTGGCGGAGCGCCGATCCGATCGTCGGCTTCGGGCGCAAGCTCGTCGAAGGTGGAATCGCGTCGGACGACGCGCTCGAAGGGGCGCGCGGACAGATCGACGCCCTCGTCCTAGAGATGTTCCGGCTGGCAGTCGACCTCGAGCAGTCCCCCCGTGTGGCCGCCGATTCGCCGCTCATCGGCGCCGTGATGTTCTCGAATCAGAGAGTCGAGCGGTTCGACGACCGTGCGCCCGAGCTCCTTCAGGATCCGGTGGAAAACCCGAGGGTGCAGCAGATTCGGGGCAAGATCCGGATGCCCGCCCAGGGCGGGGCGCCGGTCTCGAAGATGAAGATCTTCAACGTCCGCGACGCGATCTTCGAGGCGCTCCTGCACCGGTTCGCGGTCGATCCGACGCTGGTCGCCTTCGGGGAGGAGAACCGCGACTGGGGTGGTGCGTTCGCCGTCTACCGGGGGCTGACCGAGGCCCTGCCGTACCACCGCCTGTTCAACTCGCCGATCTCCGAGGCCGCAGTTGTAGGCGCGGCCGTCGGGTACGCGCTGGAAGGCGGCCGCGCGGTCGTCGAGCTCATGTACGCCGATTTCATGGGACGCGCCGGGGACGAGATCTTCAACCAGCTGGCGAAGTGGCAGGCGATGTCGGGCGGCCTGCTCCACATGCCCGTTGTGCTGCGGATCTCCGTTGGCGCCAAGTACGGTGCCCAGCACTCGCAGGACTGGTCGGCGCTGGTGCACCACATCCCCGGGCTGAAGGTCGTCTATCCGGTGACGCCGTACGACGCGAAGGGGATGATGAACGCCGCGCTCGCCGGCACGGATCCCGTGGTGTTCTTCGAAAGCCAGAAGATCTACGACGTTGGCGAGCAGTTCGAAGTGGACGGTGTGCCGGAAGGATACTACGAGATCGAACTGTCGCAGCCGTCGGTCAAGCGGGTTGGCGACGACCTCACGATCGTCACGCTCGGTCCCACGCTCTACACCGCCATCGAGGCGGCGAACGTGTTACAGTCGCGATTCAGGATGCAGGCGGAGATCGTCGACCTGCGCGGCATCAATCCGCTCGACTACCGCCCGCTGGTCGAATCGGTGAGGAAAACAGGCAAGGTCCTGCTCGCGTGCGATGCGGTGGAGCGTGGCTGCGTGATGCAGACGGTCGCCGCCACGCTCGGGCAGCTGTGTTTTGACGATCTCGACGCCGCGCCGGTGGTCCTCGGAGCCCGGAACTGGATCACCCCCGCGGCAGAGCTCGAGGCGATGTTCTTTCCCCAGGTCAGCTGGTTTCTCGATGCCGTCCATGAACGGATCGCGCGGCTGGAAGGGCACGAGCCGACGACGAATCAAAGTCTCGACGAGCTGTCGAGGCGGGCGCGGCTGGGGGTCTAGTCGGTCCCGCGGGCGGTCTGCACGCTCGCGTGGGTCGTCGGGCGCCGCCGGCGCGGCCGGTCTCGGGGCACAGACGGGAGGACGAGCGCATGTCTCGGATCGGATTCATCGGGCTGGGCGTGATGGGAAAGCCGATGTCTCGGAACTTGATGAAAGCGGGTCACAGTCTGACCGTCTACGACGTCCTACGCGAGTCCGTCGACGAGCTTGTCGCCGCAGGGGCGGCGCGCGGGGAGTCGTCCAGCGACGTGGCGAAGCGCGCGGAGATCGTCAT
>Ga0187782_10000815_pt1 | contig 21820 bp, 11 predicted proteins | sample 0715_SJ02_MP15_2_FD_132454 | JGI IMG/M metagenome (GOLD analysis project Ga0187782, IMG submission 132454) | Tropical peat soil microbial communities from peatlands in Department of Meta, Colombia - 0715_SJ02_MP15_20_MG | ecosystem: Environmental > Terrestrial > Soil > Wetlands > Peat | place... | reverse complement strand
TCTCATCGCTGATTTCTTTGTAGCACTTGGCGCCGAGATCGGCAAGAGAATAGTCGCGGACATTGTCAAGCGGAACGTAAAGACGTCGTTTCGCCTGCGTTGAATCTACCTCAGCGATCCTTATCTTTTCCAAGGATGTCGTGACCGCGCCTGGATACGCCCATTCCATAAGGCCCTTTACGAATCCATTCGGCGAGCTTATGCTCTTTCCATCGCGTTTATGTATACATCTCGGGATAACCCCTAGCTTCTTCTTTCTTGTTCATCACCGCCTGTGCCGAATTTATGCTTTCTTAATTTGGTCTCTTTTAACTTGAAAAGAATTCGTAAGGGCTTCATTTCGGTCTTCACTCCAAGGCCCGTCCCATTTTTCTGACCGGAATCGGAGTAAACCAGCGACTCGAAGCTTGCGTTGCTTAACGCGGGTCGTCCTTTTCCAGCACGCTCGCTGATTCAAACTTCTTGGCTCAAAGAAGCTGCGTTATAGCAGACAGGGATCCTATGCGCAATTGGGCGGGGTGCGCGCGAAACGCCGATTGGTGCTGCCACAAAAATCCACAGGAAAGTGAGAGGCCGAATGAAAACAATGTTCTGCAAAATCGCTCCCGCTGGGGTGGGGATTTGTCTCGCTCTAGCATCTCTATCCGGAAACGCGCAGCAAGGCGATGCGGCCCCAAACAGCTCCTCAAGGCAAACTGCCCGCAACGAGCCGCCTGCCGCCGCAAAGGCGGCCGATGGCGCTGGCGCACCGGCAGTTGATGTGCATGCCACCGCTTCGGCGGCCGGCTCACAACCCGATCCCGGCAACGCAATCAGCAATGCCGATCTGATGAAGAACATGATGGAGATGAAGGCCGAGATCGCAGAGCTCAAAGCGGAGCTAAAAGCGCGCAACGACGCCGACGCCGTTTCCGCCGAGGCGGTAAAAACCTACGAAAATGACGTCGCGGCCCTGAAGGCGGCGGTCAAGCCTGTGTCTTCCCCCATGCAACCGGCCATTGCCGGCGCAACCTCGACGCAGGAGACAACACCGGCGGCAGCGCCCGCACCGGCCCCCGTGGATCACGTTACGCCTTTCGCCGACTACTATTGGGGATGGCTGAACGGCAATCCGCGGACTGTCGATTGCCCACTTTGCACGAAGTATTTCACGCCCGAGATTCGCGTCGACGTCAATTACAACCTTGACTTCAACCATCCTCACGATGACACCATCAGCGGATCGAGCGAAGTCTTCCGGTCGCAGGAGGTTCAACTCGAGCAGCTTGGCATAGGCGGCGACCTGCTTATCGATCACGTGCATGCACGGCTCATGACCCAGTTCGGCGAATACTCCGTAACTACGCCGCGCAACGATGCCAGCGTGACGCGCGGCCAATGGAACCTCGACGATGCCTACCGCTATCTGGCCGAGGCTTACGGCGGCTATCACTGGGACAAAATGCACGGCATCAATCTCGATGGCGGCATTTTCATGTCCTACATCGGCCTCTTCAGCTACTATAATTTCGACAACTGGGCCTATCAGCCTTCATTTGTCTCCTCGAACACCCCATGGTTCTTTAATGGCGTGCGCGGGCAATTCTTTTTCACGCAGCACCTCAAAGTTGAGCCCTGGTTCATCAACGGCTGGCAGTCATATGCACGCTTCGGCGGCAAGCCTGGCCTTGGCGGACAAATTAAGTACACGCCTACGGGCAATATCAACATCATCTCCAATAACTACGGCATGGGTGAAGATGACTTCGGCATCGAGAACCGCACCCGTTTCCATACCGACAACAGCTTCGAGCTAAAGTACTACGACAAGCCGGACACTTCCCTGGACAAGATGGCATTTTCCATCACCGCGGACGCAGGTTGCGAAGAAGGGGCCGGCGTGGCCTGCATGGGTTCGGCGGGCCACAAGATTTATGTCCCCGCGGTCCCCGCGACTGCTACGACTCCCGCTATCCCCGCGACCCCGTATTACAAGCAGAGCTTCCTGGGCTGGATGGCCTACAATCGCTGGTGGTTCAACAAGGACCGCTACGCGATCACCGCAGGCGGCGGATACGTGAACAACCCGGGCCGCTATCTGGTTCTGCTTCCGCCCATCAATGGCGCCACGGCTGTAACCGGCAGCGCTTACTTCCCCGAAGATCCGGGCCTGAACTACCACGGGGAAGACGGCACTTTCACTTATGACTTCATGCCTAAGCAGTTCATTACTTACCGCGTGGAGTATGGTTATCGCCACTCGGATGTGCCGTACTGGGCAGGCCGCGGAGGCTCCACGCCTCCCGGAGGGGCGACAAACCAGCCCATCGGCAACCCCGGCGATTTTACCTGCACCAACGGCAGCACTTCAGCGGACTCGGGGATAGGCTGGACTCCCATCCCGGGCCTCAACTATGCACAGCAATATGCCGCGAACCTCGCGGCGGCGCAGGCCGTCTGCTCTAGCGCCGCATTCTCGGCCACTCCAACGCTATGGCAACCCGATATGCGGCGCGACGAGCAGAAAATCATCTTCGCGATCCTTGTTAAGTGGTAGCTGCCGCATCGAGCACAGGCGTGGACGAAAATCTGCCAGACTGAGCTGCAATCCTCCACGCCTTGCGTCGGAATCAGTGAACCCACTGGCTCCCGCGATCGAAGGATCGAACTGTGGATTCCGTCTGAAGCCCTGCGGGATTGACCTCGACCGTTGTCTTTTTGGCGTCGGCCGGAACATCGTTGAGGTCAAGCTTCGCTGAGCGCAGTAACGCCGTCACATCGATTGCCGGCAGCGGGCGGCTAAAGTAGAATCCCTGCATCTCGGAACAAACCTGCTTCCTCAAATAGTCGCGTTGCTGACGGGTCTCAACCCCTTCCGCAATACAGGCGATTCCCAGATTCCGTCCGAGGTTAAGGATGCTCTTCAGCACCGCCTCCGCCCCGGGCTGCGACGAGATATCTCGCACGAAAGAGCGATCGATCTTGATTCGATCGACGGGAAAGCGCCTGAGATAGGAGAGCGACGACCATCCGGTGCCGAAATCGTCCAGCGACAACTTCACTCCGATTCCTTTCAGTTCCTGCATGATCCTGAAAGTTGCATCTGAATCGTCTAGGGTCCGGTTTTCGGTGAGCTCGAGCTCAAGAAGTCCCGGGTCCAAGCCGCTTTCGCGCAACGCGGATTCCACTGTGGCAACGATGTCGCGGTGGTAGAACTGCTGGGTCGACAGGTTTACCGCCATCCGAATCGGCCTGAGGCCCGATCGCTGCCATTCCATGGCTTGGAGGCACGCCGTGCGCAATACCCATCGCCCGACCTCGACCATCAGACCCATTTCCTCCAATTGCGGAATGAATTGATTCGGCGAAATCAATCCCAGCCGGGGATGGCACCAACGAAGCAAGGCCTCGGCTCCCGTAATTCGGCCCGACTCCGCTTCAACGAAAGGCTGGTAATAGAGAACAAACTCGTTCCGCGCGCAGGCATGAAGCAAGTCCGATTCGAGCATCTGCTGGTGCTGCGTGGCTTCGGTAAGCGCAGGGGAAAAAAAACAGTACAAGCCGCGTCCTTGCCTTTTGGCTTCGTACATTGCGGCGTCCGCAAACTGCAGCAATATCTCGGGGTGTTCGCCGTCATCGGGAAACTGGGAAATGCCGATGCTCGCGCTGATTTGCAATTCACGGCCTTCGACTTGATACGGCTCATCCAAGGTCGCGAGCACCTTTCGCGCCACGCGCTCGATTTCCTCGTTGCTGGTAATCATCGGAATCGCGACTACGAATTCGTCTCCGCCAAAGCGCGCGACGGTGTCGCTTTCGCGAAGGCAGGCTTTCAAACGTGACGACACCACTTCCAACAGCCGGTCTCCAAAGTAGTGCCCGAACGAGTCGTTCACATTCTTGAATCGATCTAGGTCGAGCATCAACAGTGCGACGTGCTTGCGGTTGCGCCCGGCAAACGAGATTGCCTGTTTGAGGCGATCTTCAAGAAGGATCCGGTTGGGCAGCCCGGTAAGGGTGTCATGCAGTGCCATGTGACGGATGCGCAACTCAGCCTGCCTGCGATCCGTGATGTTGTGCGCGATTCCCATCGTTCCGATAATCTGGCCGCTACGATCCTTCAGCGGCACCTTGGTGGTCAAAACCCAGGTTTCCCGGCCATCCGGCCACGTCTCCTTCTCTTCCTTTTGGACCATTGGCTGGCCGGTGCGAATGATCTCCTGCTCGTCTGCCAGGGCTTCTGTTGCATGTTCGGAACTGAAAATGTCCGCATCTGTCTTGTTAATCCACTGTGCTGAATCCGTTACACCGCAGTACTTCGCCATAGCACGGCTGATCCGCAAGAATCGGCTGTTGCGGTCCTTGAAGAACACATTGTCGGGAATGTGTTCGAGGAATGCATCGAGAAGATATCGGTCCAGCTGACTTTGCCGGTCCATTGCAACTTCCAGAATCACGAGGCCAATCAAAACCAGCGCCAAGACTCCAAGCGCCGCCAAAGTGAGCGGGGAGTTGGAAATTGCTTGCAGTCGAAGCTGACCGAAGATAGATCCCGGAAAGAAGCCCACACCGATTGCAAATCCCAGCAAAAGAGCAAAAACGAGGTTTGCAACCCGCGGCACAACTGTGCCGTACGGCTTCAAATTCATTCAAGACTCGCTTTCTGAGTGGTCGAATTGAGGGTACCTTTTCGGGTTGCAGCCATCAATATGACTTAAGTGACACCTGCGATACAACTTTGTGGTGGATGTTTTGCTGGTCCGGTCATCTTTGAGTGTCACCCGCACCTTCGGCGAACCTCTGCGGTCGATTTCTGCTCGCGATAATCCATGCTGTTCCTCCTACCGCTGGCCTCCCCGCTCCTAGCGTAGAGCGGCCCTGTGGTCCTTGACCCTGGCGGGCGCGAGGTCCTTGCGCGGGGAATTCTCCGGCCAGGCCTCATACCTGAGATTGAAACTATTTCTCATTTTTGCGCGTCCATCTCAGTACGTGCGCTTACGCGGTGGGTTGGAGTTGTGCTGCGCCGCGAGGAGTTGCCACGCTGTTAGATTTGAGTCGAGAAGCGCTGCGTTCACTAGGTCGGCGCTTAAGCTCCGATTTCGCCTGTGAGAAAATGTGCTTATTAAACCGAGTGTTTGTGATTCGACCACAAAAAGAAGAAGGCGATGGACCAACCCATTTCTGTTTCACGTTCTGTCCCTCAAAACAGTCCGGCTGACTCCACAAAAAAGCACCGGCATCGGTGGATTTGGGCAATTATCCTGCTGCTCTTCGGGCTTCTGTTTTTCTGGGTATGGCGGCAGCACAGCGTAAGCGCGTCTGTCCCGGGAGCGGGAGGGCGGCGAAACGCCGCCGGCGGCCAAGTGCCTGTTACTATTGCCACCGCCAGCAAAGGCAGCATCGGCGTTTTTCTGGACGCGATTGGGACTGTCACGCCCAAATACACGGATTCAATCACCGCACAAGTCACCGGAGTCATCACGGCGGTGCATTATCGCGAGGGCCAAACGGTCCAGAAGGGCGATCCATTGATCGATATCGATGACCGCCCCTATCAGGCGCAACTTGCGCAAGCCCAGGGCATGCTGGATCGCGACCAGAACCTGCTTGCCGAGGCGCAGATGGACTTAAAGCGTTATCAGGATGCATGGGCCCGCAACGCTATCCCGCGCCAAACGCTGGAGGACCAGGAGAAGGTTGTCCTTCAGGATCAGGGGACGGTAAAAAACGACCAAGGCACAGTGGATTACGACCAGGTGCAGGTCGGTTTCTGCCACATCGCCTCACCCATCGACGGCCGCGTGGGACTTCGCCTGGTCGATCCCGGCAACCTCGTTACAGCGAACTCCACGACCACGCTCGTTGTAGTCACGCAGATTCATCCGATCACCGTCATCTTCACGTTGGCCGAGGATAACCTTCCCGAGGTCTTGGACCAGACGCGTGGCGGAAAGGCGCTCACGGTTGAAGCGTTCGACCGCACGCAACAGAAGCTGTTGGCAAAGGGACGCCTGATTACCATTGACAATCAGATCGATACGGTGACCGGTACGGTAAAGCTGCGGGCGGAATTCGACAACGCAACTGGCATGCTCTTCCCCAACGAGTTCGTCAACACACGCCTGCTCGTCAAAACTCTTGACAATCAGATTTTGGTTCCATCCTCGGCCATCCAGCACAATGGCGCCACTGACTTCGTGTACCTCATCCAGGAACTGGCGCCGAATGAATCGGGCGCTTCCACCGGCGGGTCAAACAGAGCCCCGGGAGGCGGAGGGGGACACCATGGCGGTGGCGGGAGCCTCGCAAACGCCGGCAACACCGGCAATGGGGGAAATGGCGGCAGCAATCAGTCGGCCGGTAAAGCCCTTATGAGAACCGTGAAGACCGGCATCTCCGATCAGGGCAACACGGTCGTGACATCTGGCCTCAATCCCGGCGATGTCGTCGCCGACAGCAGCTTCCAGAAACTGGTGGACGGCTCGACCGTTGTGCAATCGCCTGTCACCATCCCGGCCGCCTCCACTGAGACCACCGAGGCTGCTCCATGACTCCGTCTCGGCCATTTATTTTGCGGCCGGTCGCCACGTCACTGCTGATGTTCGCAATCCTGCTGGCGGGGATCGTCGCATTTTTCCAACTGCCCGTTTCGGCGCTGCCGCAGGTCGACTACCCGACGATCCAGGTACTCACGTTTTATCCCGGTGCCAGCCCCGATGTGATGGCCATGACTGTTACGGCGCCGCTGGAACGGCAGTTCGGCCAGATGCAGGGTCTGAACCAGATGACCTCGACCAGCGCAGGCGGCGTGTCGGTCATCGTGCTGCAATTCAGCCTCTCGCTCTCGCTCGACGTGGCCGAAGAAGAGGTTCAATCGTCGATCAACGGCGGCCAAACATTTCTGCCTTCCGATTTGCCCGTCCCCCCCGTGTACAACAAAACCAATCCGGCCGATGCGCCCGTCCTCACTCTGGCCATCGCTTCCGACAGCATGCCTCTGTCGCAAGTCGAGGACATGGTGGATACGCGCCTGGCGCCGAAGTTATCGCAGTTAGCCGGAGTGGGGCTGGTAAGTATTAGCGGCGGCCAGAAGCCCGCGGTGCGCATCCAGGTGAACCCCGTCGCCCTCTCCTCGCACGGCCTCAACATGGAGGACGTGCGCACGGCCCTGACGCAGGCCAGCGTTAATTCAGCCAAAGGCAACTTCGACGGTCCTCGTCAGGATTACCAGATTGACGCCAACGATCAGATCTCCTCCGCAGACGACTACAAGAACGTGGTCATTGCCTATAGCAACGGCGCGCCGGTCTTCGTCAGAGACGTGGCCAACGTTGTAAATGGCGTGGAGAATACCAAGCAAGCCGCCTGGATGGGACAGGCCAACGGACCGAACGGGGCCGCGCTGACACCCGCAGTCATCCTCAACATCCAACGCCAGCCTGGCGCGAACACGATCACTGTCGTCAACTCGATCCAGAAGGTGCTGCCCCAGTTGGAGGCCAACCTTCCCGCCTCCGTCCGTGTAACAACCATGACCGACATGACCACCAGCATTCAGGCTTCAGTGCATGATGTGGAATTTGAGCTGATGCTGACAGTGGCCTTGGTGGTCATGGTGATCTTTCTCTTTTTGCGCAGCCTGCGTGCCACCGTTATTCCCAGCGTCGCCGTCCCGCTTTCGCTTATCGGCACATTTGTCGTGATGTATTTGCTCGGCTACTCGCTTGACAACCTATCGCTGATGGCGCTCACCATCTCCACCGGTTTTGTGGTCGACGACGCTATCGTAATGATCGAGAACATCAGCCGCTTCCTCGAAGAAGGCATGCCGCCGCTCGAAGCTGCCCTGACCGGCGCAGGCCAGATCGGCTTCACCATCGTTTCATTGACCGTTTCGCTGATCGCGGTGCTCATTCCGCTCTTGTTCATGGGCGACGTGGTAGGCCGCCTGTTCCGCGAGTTTGCTGTCACTCTCGCCGTGACCATTGTGATTTCTGCGGTCGTCTCTCTCACGTTGACACCAATGATGTGCTCGCGCATTCTGCGTCACGATCCGATGGAAAAACAGACCCGCTTCTATCGCTGGTCGGAGAAGGCATTCGACAACCTGATAGCTTTCTACGGGCGCACTCTGCGCGTTGTCTTGCGTTACCAGACCGTCACCCTCCTGGTTGCCGCTGCGACGCTTGTACTTACGATCGTTCTTTACATCGTCATCCCCAAAGGATTTTTCCCGGTGCAGGATACCGGAGTAATCCAAGGCATCTCCCAGGCTTCGCAGTCCATCTCTTACGCCGCGATGGCCGAGAAACAGAAAGAGATGGCGCAAATCATTCTCCAAGATCCCGCCGTGGAAAGCCTCAGCTCGTTCATCGGCGCCGACGGCATCAACACCACCCTCAACAGCGGACGTATCTCCATAAACTTGAAACCGATCGACCGGCGCATCGACGCCTCCGACGTGATTCGCCGGTTGCAAGGCAACCTGCGGCAGGTTCAAGGCATGCACCTTTATATGCAGCCCGTGCAGGACATCACCGTGGACGACCGCGTAAGCCGGACGCAGTATCAATACACCCTCGAGGACCCCGACACCGACGAGCTCAATCAATGGACTAACAGATTCGTGGCGCAACTAAAGAAGCTGCCCGAGCTCGAAGACGTCGCCACCGATCAGCAGACCGGCGCCAAGGCGGTTCAGTTGGAGATCGACCGTGTTACCGCCTCGCGCTTGGGCATCGCGCCCACCACCATCGACAATACGTTATACGACGCCTACGGTCAGCGCCAAATCAGCACTCTTTACACGCAGCTCAATCAATATCACGTGGTACTGGAGACCGCGCCCCAGTGGCAGCAGAATCCCGCCCGCTTGGGCGATATATACATCCAAACCAATGCTTCATCGGGAGCTAGCGGCGCCGGCGCGGCCACGTCCTTCTCGTCCTCGGCTTCTGCCGCAGCCGGTTCAAGCGCATTGACGACTTCGGTGCGATATACCCCTTCCTCGCAGGTGGTAACCGCTCCGGCCACGGTGTTGGCCGGAACCACAGCCACTGCCGGAACGTCTTCACCTAGCGCAGGGACGGTCGCCGGCACGACTCCCAACTTGATGACTTCCTCAGTCGGCGCCAATGCCGTTCCGCTTAGCACTTTCACCCAGGTGCATGACACCACTGAAGCGCTTTCCATCAACCATCAGGGACAGTTTCCCTCAGTGACGGTGTCGTTCAACCTGGGCTCGAATGCATCTCTCGGCACGGCGATTAGCGACATTGACACTGCCGCCAAGAACCTTCACTTCCCTGCCAGCCTGCAAGCCGATTTCCAAGGCACTGCGGCATCCTTTCACAATTCGCTTTCCAATGAGGCCCTCCTCATCCTGGCCGCGCTGGTCACGGTGTATATCGTTCTTGGCGTTTTGTACGAAAGCTTTATTCACCCCATTACGATCCTTTCCACGCTACCCTCGGCGGGCGTTGGCGCATTGCTCGCGCTTATGCTTTGCCGCCAGGACCTGAGTGTCGTCGGCATCATAGGCATCATTTTGCTCATCGGGATTGTGAAGAAGAACGGAATTATGATCGTGGACTTTGCTCTCGAGGCCGAGCGCAAGCAAGGCAAGGATTCGACGGAGGCGATCTTTGAAGCCAGCCTGCTGCGCTTCAGGCCGATCATGATGACCACCATGGCGGCGCTGCTGGGCGGCATTCCCCTCGCGGCAGGCACTGGGTTGGGTTCGGAACTGCGCCGGCCGCTAGGCATCGCTATGGTCGGCGGTCTCTTACTGAGCCAGGTCCTCACCCTTTACACCACGCCGGTCATCTATGTCTTCTTCGACCGCATCGGTCAGCGAATCATGGGCCGCCGTCTCTCCCAGGCGCGATCAGGAAGCGGGCCGCAGCCCGCGCCGGAGAGCGCATGAACCTTTCGGCTCCATTCATTCACCGGCCCGTGGCCACTACCCTTCTCACCATCGCAGTGGCTATCACCGGCGGTGTCGCGTTCGCTGTCCTGCCGGTGGCTCCTTTGCCACAGGTGGATTTCCCCACCATTAGCGTCCAGGCCAGCTTGCCAGGGGCCAGCGCCCAGATCATGGCAGCATCGGTGGCCACGCCGCTCGAGCGCCAGTTCAGCCACATCGCCGGCATTACCGAAATGACCTCATCGAGCCAGCTCGGGCAGACCTCGGTCAATCTACAGTTCGACCTGAGCCGCAATATCGACGGCGCGGCGCGCGACGTGCAGGCTGCGATCAACGCCGCGCGAACCTATCTGCCCGCCAACCTGCCCACAAACCCCTCCTACCGCAAGACGAATCCAGCCGATTCGCCGATCATGGTCCTCAGCCTGACATCGAACAAATATCCCGTCACCAAGCTGTACGATCTGGCCTCGACGGTTCTCGAGCAGAAGATCTCGCAAATTCAGGGCGTTGGCCAGGTGTCTGTGAATGGCGGGGGCACGCCATCGGTGCGTGTCGAGGTCAATCCTACCAAGCTCGAAAGCTTCGGGCTGACTCTCGGCAGCGTGCAATCGGTGCTCAGCCTGCAAAACGCGCACGAGCCGCGGGGCCAGCTTTCCGACAACGGCGTCAGCGAAGACCTCATAACCAACGACCAGATCTCCACGGCAGCCGATTACCGCCCCCTGATCGTCGGATACCACAACGGCGAGGCCGTCAAGCTCTCCGACGTGGCCGATGTGGTGGACTCGACGCAAAACCTCCGCGCCGCAGGCTACGTCGACGGAGATAAGGGCGTGGTGATTATGATCCAGCGCCAGCCAGGGGCCAACATTATTGCCACTGTCGATCGCGTGAAGGCGCAATTGCCATTTCTCGAGGCCGTGTTGCCTGCAGGCATCGACACCGTGATAGACGTGGATCGAACGACCACCATCCGAGCCTCTGTCAGCACGGTGGAAAAGACCTTGATCGGATCGGTTTGCCTTGTGGTGCTGGTGGTTTTTCTCTTTCTCCGCAGCCCCCGCGCCACACTCATCCCCAGCGTAGCCGTCCCTGTCTCGCTCATCGGAACCTTTGCGGCGATGTACCTGTTCGGATACTCGCTGGACAACCTGTCGTTAATGGCGCTCACCATCGCCACCGGGTTTGTGGTCGACGACGCCATTGTGGTGATGGAGAACATCACCCGGCATCTCGAAGACGGCATGGCGCCTGTTGCCGCCGCCCTGAAAGGCGCGCAGGAGATCGGCTTCACGGTTTTCTCGATCAGCGTCTCGCTAATCGCAGTCTTTATTCCCATCCTCATGATGGGCGGCATTGTTGGACGGCTGTTTCGCGAGTTTGCGGTGACGCTTTCGATTGCCATCGTGATCTCAATGGTCATCTCGCTGACCACCACGCCTTGCATGTGCGCCCACGTGCTAAAAGCGCAAAAGGAAGGCGAGAAGCATAACTTCCTTTCCCGGACCAGCGAACGAACCTTCAACGGCATGGTCTCGATCTATCGCCACTCACTGAGTTGGGTGTTGGATAATCCCGTCTTGATTTTGATCGTACTTACGCTCACCATCGCTCTGAACTGGTTGATCCTGTTCAGGATTCCGACCGGCTTCTTTCCCCAGCAGGACAACGGCGTGATGCTGGGCCAGATCCAGGGACCACAGGACGCCTCGTTTCCCTTCATGGATTTTTCTGCCTTGTCGCTCGTGAAGGTCGTCAAAAGCGATCCCGCCGTGGCCCACGTTAATGCATATACAGGCAATGGAAACGGCGGGTTCATGTTCGTCGCGCTTAAGCCGCTGGGTTCCAGTTGCAAAGAAGGCCCCAACTGCAACATCCGGCAAACCTCGGTCATGGACGTGATCAACCGCGTGCGGGTAAAGATGAACCGGCTGCCGGTGGCTTCGGCATTCCTGCAGCCTTCCCAGGATATTCGCATTGGGGCCCGCTCCAGCGCCGCACTCTATCAATACACCATACAGTCCGACAGCATTGCCGACCTGGCCAAGTGGGGCCCCGTTCTGCTCAAGAACATGCAAAAGCTCCCCGATTTGACTGACGTCAATACCGACCAGCAGAACTCAGGCTTGGAAGAATTGCTCGATTACGACCGTGTGACCGCGGCGCGGCTGGGAATGACCGCGCAATCGTTGGACAGTTCGCTTTACAGTGCCTTCGGGCAATCCGAGGTCTCCGTCATCTATACCCAGCTCAACCAATATTATGTCGTGATGGAGGTAGCGCCGCCCTACTGGCAGGATCCTTCGGGACTCAACAACATCTACTTCACTCCCAGCAAGTCTGCGTCGGGCGCGGGAATCAACATGGTGTCGCCGCTGCTCTCTACCGTCAAGGCGAGCTCTAATACCACACCCTTGCAAGTCAATCACACCGGGCTGTTTCCCTCAGCGACCGTATCCTTCAACATGAAGAATGGCACGTCTTTGAGTGACGCTACCCGCGAAGTAACGGAGATGGAACAGCGACTGGGGATCCCGGCCACCGTGCGGGGGTTTTTTGCCGGAACAGCCCAGGCATATCAAAGCTCGCTCGCGACCGAGAAATACCTGGTGATCACTGCGCTGCTTGCCGTCTTCATTGTCCTCGGCATTCTCTACGAGAGCGTGGTTCATCCACTGACAATCATTTCCACTGTCTTTTCCGCCAGTGCCGGCGCCATGATTGCGCTCATGCTTTTCCATATGGACCTCAACGTGATCTCCATCATCGGCATCATCCTGCTTATCGGCATCGTGAAGAAAAATGCCATTATGATGATCGATTTTGCGCTGCAAGCCGAACGGACGGAAGGCAAGACCACGCGCGAAGCGATCTTCAGCGCCTGCATGCTGCGCTTCCGTCCCATCATGATGACTACAATGTCTGCGATTTGCGGCGCACTGCCGCTGGCATTTGGGACCGGTACAGGTTCGGAATTACGCAAACCTTTGGGAATTACGATTGTTGGCGGCCTTTTATTGAGCCAGTTGCTCACGCTTTACACCACTCCAGTCATCTACCTGATGATGGACCGCCTGCGCCTCCATGCGCGCGGAGCCACTCCCGACGTGCTTCCTTCTCCGGTAGAAGAAACAGCCGTGTGATTGTGGAAGGATGCTAACCATGCTCGAATTCAAGAATCGCATTCCGTCTTCTTTCACCCTATGGGCGGCGACTTTGATCGTTCTGCTCTCCGGCTGCCGTGTCGGCCCGCCATACCATCCGCCTGCACCGCAGGCCGTCACCGCGCCCAATTACAAGGAGTCCACTGTCAACTTTCACGACACAGAAGGCTGGAAGGTTGCCAGTCCGCAGGACGCGATGATCCGTGGCAACTGGTGGGAGGTGTTCGGCGACCCTGAGCTGAATGCGCTCGAAGAGCAACTCAACATCAACAACGAGAATTTGAAGCAGTTTTTCCAGAATTACATGGCGGCTCGGGCGCAGATTGCCGAAGCGCGCGCACAGTATTGGCCGACGATCACGGCCAATCCAGCATACAGTTGGTCAAAGAGCTCCGGCACACTGCACAATTCCTCCCAGAACAATACAGGCCAGACCAGCACTCTATGGACTGCTCCTGTCGACGCTTCATGGACTCCCGATTTCTGGCAGAAAATTCGTAACCAGGTGCGCGAGACGCAATACGCCGCCCAGGCGAGCGCCGCCGATCTCGAGGTCGAGAAACTCACCGAGCAGGCCAGTCTTGCTGAGTTCTTCTTTGAGATTCGCGGCCAGGACATGCTCCAGCGAATTCTCGACGACACGGTTGCCGCCGACCGGAAATCGCTCGATTATAACCAGGCGCAGTACGACACCGGTGTCGGCGATTACATTTCCGTGGCCGAAGCAAAGACCACCCTGGAGGCTGCCCAGGCCTCTGCCGTCAATGTCGGCTTGCTGCGCGCGCAATATGAGCACGCGATCGCCATGCTCCTTGGCAAGGTGCCAACTGATTTCTCCATTCCTGTTAAGCCCATGCTCTACACCGCGCCTCCCATTCCCACCGGCGTGCCGTCCCAACTCGTCGAGCGGCGTCCCGACGTCGCTGCTGCTGAACGAACCCTTGCCGAGGCCAACGCCACCATCGGCGTCGGTTACGGCGCGTTCTTCCCGCAGGTTACGATTTCCGGCGACGCGGGTTTTGAAAGCTCTACACTATCAAGGCTCTTTAATTTGGCCAGCGGCGTCTGGTCCATCGGCCCAAGTCTCTCGCAGACCATTTTCAACGGCTTCCTCTATCGCGCAGAGTTGCATCAGTACATCGCCATGTACAACGCCGATCTCGCCACCTACCGGCAGGACGTTCTAAATGCGTTTCAGCAGGTCGAAGACGATTTGGCGGCCACGCGCATCTACTCGCAGCAGATTCTCCGCCAGCAAGAGGCAGTCAAAGACTCGCAGGACTACCTCAATCTGGAATTGGTGCGCTATAACACCGGCGTCGATCCTTATGTGGATGTCGTGGTTGCCCAGACCACACTGCTGAATAACCAGGAGACGCTCAATAGCCTTCAGGTGAGTGAGATGACGTCGGCGGTCCAGCTTGTGCAGGCTCTCGGCGGAGGGTGGGACCGCTCAGAGCTACCAACGCCGCAACAGGTCGGAGCCAGGACCACCACCGCAGATTACAAACTTCAGCGTTAGCCGGTCCATCTCGCGTAGTCAAGTTTTTCCCCATCGCCGGCTCCCGTTCCACCGCCTATAACTACTTTATTTCTCTTTACTTATACCCATTTATCCCTCTTCGCTGGCTTTGCAGGTTATTTCCCGCGTTCTGCTACTCTTGATTCAGAATCGGCTAAGCTTCTAGCTGCCTGAGTCGTTCGCCCCGCTAGCTAGCGCCGCAAACGGTTGTGTTTGGAAGCACTTAGCCAGAAGTCAATGAAAACATTGGATGTTAACTTGAGGCGCGATTCGCAAGTCGCTGGAAATAAATAACTTGCTCACAGGATACCGGGGGGGGAGAGGGGGGGTAGGGGGATGCCCTTGCAAAATCCTCCGTTGGTGCCTACCGCAAATGCAACAAACCTATTGTGCCGGTCGGAAGCAGATATTCTCTCCCTCCAGCCGGTACTCCGCTGAACAGACGTCGCCGCCGCAGATCATCGTCTCGCCGCCGTAGAGCTGTCGACGCGTAATGAGTCCGAGCGTTCCGCAACGCGGGCACGACATCACGGCTACATAGGGATTCTGTGCCTGGCCAAGTTTGGTTTGGTTTTCAAGCATGAAAACCGTTCCCGGGTCCATTCTCTCGGGTATCCACTCTTCCAGAAACTGCAGATCGGCCGCCATCGCCCCTCCACCAACCCTGCAACCCGGCCCTAAACGCCGCCATCGTCGCGTGCGGTTATGCTTCACATTCGAGGCTTACCAGCATCGCGCCGGGTTCCGATTGCCCAAGAACAACCTCAGTTTTGCCGTTCAGAGACAGCGAAGTCAATCCCCGATTCGGAGCTGGGGGTGCCAAGAAAGATTCCTATCTCTCATGCTGTGATGGCAGGCCGGTTGCAGAATAACCAACACGCTCATCGGAGCATAAACCCTGCCATGATCGCCTCGGGCGCCGTATTCGAAAGAACCAATGCCTGCTTAGATGCTGATTCGGCCGTTTCGGCGTGCGCGCGGGCAAAACGGTCGATTTCCCGGTACATCTCCTCGTTACGCAGGATGGCCTCGACATACTCGCGCGTCTGCGTGAAAGGAATCGACTCCACAAACTCGTCGATCCCTGAATACGGACCGGCGGCTTGCCAATCCACCACGCGGCTATCGCCCGCGTTGTAGGCAGCCAGCGCATATTCCTGTACGCCGCCGAAGCGGTCAAGCATCTGCCGCAGATATCGTGTGCCCAAACGAATGTTCATCGCGGGATTGATTAATTGGAAAGTCTGAAAGTGAGTTATGCCTTCTTCGCGGGCGAGCGTCCGTCCGACGGACGGAAGCAACTGCATCAATCCGTAAGCGTTGGCATAGGAAATTGCGGACGGATCGAATTCCGATTCCTGGCGGATGAGCGAGGCAACGAGGAACGGGTCGAGATTGTTCTTCGCCGACTCGGCTTGAATTGCGTCCCACCATGCTTCAGGAAAAAGGATGCGCCAATACGCAAGAGGGATCGATTCAATCGATGCGGAAGCGGCGTTGGGCAAGGCCCGCTTTAGGGCGTGTATGGCACGGAGCGTCTCTCCGTACGAAGAGTAGATTTGCGCCTCGGCCAGCGCACTCCATGAGGCCGAATTTGGATCGGATTTTATCTCGTCGGCGATGTACTCGTTCAAACCGGCGTTGGCGAGCAACCGCGCCTTCGCCAGATGGGGACTGTCCTCGGGAAAGGCGTCCACCAGGTGCGGCATGGGCTGGGGCTGGAATTGATTCAACGGCGCCTTCGCTGCCGGCGGTGTGTCGCCCACTGCCGGGACTCCCGGCGAGCGGCCTGCGCTTGCTGAGATGGATAGCGCCGCCAGCCTTTCCCTCGCCATCTGCGCATAGTAGAAATGCTGATAGACGCGGACAATCGTGTGGTAGTTCGCCGCCGCCGCCGCAGGATCGTTGTCTTGTGTTTCATACAGGCGACCTCGCCAGTAGAGCGCCGATACTGTCTCCGTCGCGCCTGGATAAAGCCGTATCTGCTCATCGAAGAGGCGTTCCGCCTCAGGGTAGAGCTTAAGTCGATAGCTAAGCCAACCCGAGCGCCAATGAGCCGCCGCGGCGTTCTTGTTGCCAGGAAAATGGGTTGCGAGATAGCTGTAATACTCGACGGCCTTGGAGTAGTCGCGGCGCAACAGGTACATGTTTCCGCTCGAGAACAGTGCATCGGCCAGCCAGGGGCTGCGGGAAAATCTCGTTTCCATCTCCGAGACGATTCGTTGTTGGTCGGCAGTGTCATCGCGGTCTCGAGCCAGTTCCACCAGGAGACCAAGACGCCGTGCGCCGTTTTCGTCGTCGGTATCGGGAAGTCGCTGCACCTCCTGCGGGGTGAGTTTCTTCATTTTCAACATGCAGGCCGCTTCCGAAACCGCGAAACCATTGTGTGCTTGTACATCGAGCCCGGGCATTCGCGCCAGAACTCGAAACTGCTCGTCCGCCTCGGGGTAGCGTCCTGCGTCATAATACGCATCGCCCAGGCTGCGTAATTCCGCGACCGTTAAAGTTGCTTCGGCGCCCAACTGGGTAAGTTTGGCGCGTGATGTCTGTGCCTCTGGACTTAGAGGATGGCCCAGCAAAATTCCTTTGAAGGTGTCTATGGCATTTCGCTCCTCACCAAGGGCGAGTTCTACCTGGGCCTGGGCAAGCTGGAAACCTGGACGCTCGACAGCATCGGTGTCTTCTGCCTTTGCCAGCGCCTCACGCGCGCCGGCCACATTATTCATGGCCAAAAGCACGTTCGCCTCGAGTTCGGGCGCTTGGTCATCGAATACACTTTCCGGATATCGGTCGGTGAATCCGCGCAGGAGTTCTTCGGCGCCAGCTTCGTTGTCGGCGCCATGAGCAGCCTGGGCGCCCAGAAAGTCCGCGTAGTCGGCTAACTCTCCTTCGGCGCTCCTGGCTTCCGAAAGGGCCGATTCAGCTTCGCCGTATCGCTTATCGAGCAGGTACGCATGGCCGAGTGCAAGATAGGCAGCAGCGGCTGCATCGCCGGTGTGGCTGCGGGCATAAGCTGCCACACCCGCATAAGCCTCGGGAGTACGCAAAGTAGCCAGTTGCTGGGCCATGGACCGCAACTCGGTCGAAGCTACAAATGCCCGCTTGATGCGTGCGGTACGCGCCACCCTGGCTGCATGGCTCGACCGGTGAGCCGGTCTGCGCCTGCGCGAGCTCTTCTTCGCCGGCTTTGAAGTTTTCGACTTAAGAGCCGGCGATCCGGTCGGATTGGACGTGATTCCGGACTGTGGAGCGACAGGCAGCGCAATCAATGCCAAGGAAAGCACAATAGCCAAAGCATGGGTCGCACGGTGGCAAATACTGAATGGGGAAGACCAACCAACCATGCTTTCACTTTATTCCGAATCAGGTGACCTTGCTGTGATCTGTGAACCACGAACGTCATCGGATAGTGCGCGAGGCTTTCATGATGGGCCCGGCGTCCGTTACACTCATCACTTGGGCCGACTTTAGAATTCTTACTCGGCCGTGGTACTTCTCACGGCGTTTTTTGCGACCAGACGCCATGTCGACCATCCAATCGATTGCAGGACAAAACGAGCAGCATCCGGACGTCGCCCTGGTGGAGAAAGTCCGCAGCGGCGATGTTTCTGCCTATGACGCTCTGGTCCGCAAGTACGAGAGGCAGATTTTCAGGATTGCGCAGCACATTACGCAGAACCGGGAAGATGCCGAAGACGTGATGCAGGATGCGTTCGTCAAGGCGTTCGAAAAGCTCGACCAGTTCCAAGGAAACTCGAAGTTTTATACATGGTTGGTACGCATTGCAGTCAACGAGAGCCTGATGCGCCTGCGCAAGCGGCGCACGGGAAAGATGGTCTCAATCGACGAAGATTTGCAGACCGAAGAGGGGAGCGTACCCCGCGATTTTGCCGACTGGGCGCCCAATCCCGAGCAAAACTACAACCAGGCCGAACTGGCGGAGATCCTGCGCAAGACCATTCAAGGCCTGCCGCCCGGTTTTCGAGTGGTTTTTGTTTTGCGCGATGTGGACGGTCTTTCCACGGAAGAAACAGCGGAGACGCTTGGGCTCAGCATTCCCGCAGTAAAATCACGATTGTTGCGTGCGCGCCTGCAGCTGCGCGAGCGTCTCAGCCGGTACTTCCACAAGAAAGCCGCGCCGCTCGCGCGGGAGAACGCTCGGGAAAAACGGAGTTGACCCAGTGACCTGCACTGAGTTTCTCGCAATTCTAGATGACGTCATCGACGAATCGATCGCTTCCCAGACGCGAACCGAGATCGAAACTCACCTCAAAAAATGCGGCCATTGCGAAGTGGTCCTGAACACCACACGCAAAACCATCGAAATCTATCGTTGCCACGAGATTTACGAACTTCCCGCAGAGGTCAGTGAACGGCTGCACTCGGCGATCATGGAGCGCTGCACGAAGGCACACTGAAGTCCCGTGTCGACCTTTTCCTACCCATCCCCCTCCCTAGGTTCTTGCAAAGATGCCCCTTTATTTCAAGAGCTTAGCCGGCCTCTTCGTTCAAAGTCAAAGAGAGGCCGAGCTTATACCTAAGCTCAATCGCAACTTTCGCTCGGGGATCGCGTCTGAGCAACCAGCATTTCCTGCCGGCGGTTTGCGTCGGCCAATTCTCAACTGGAGCGATCACAACCATGCGTGGCGCGCTCGCCGTAGTAGTCTGCTGGAGTCTCTGCTTCTCTTCTCCGATTGGCATAGCGGAACAAAATGGCGCCACAGGCAACGCTCGCCCGCCGCAAAATCTCAGGCAGGAATACAAACCCGGCCGGCTCAGCGGCGACGAGCGCATTCTTCGCGCGCTCGACCGCTTTACCTTCGGGCCGAAACTCGGCGATCTCGAGGCCGTGCGGCAAATGGGTCTCGAAAACTGGTTCACTCAACAGTTGCACCCGACCGACATCGATAATACGGACCTAGCTGCGCGGCTGGCCCAATTCCCGGCAATGCGATGGAGCGTTCAGGATCTGCTTTACCGCCTACCGAACAATGCCATGATCCGTATGGCCATGAACGGCAAGGCTGCGATTCCTCCCGACGGAGCGCTCCACGCAGTCTATGAAAACCAGATCTATCGTTTTCGGTTGAAAAAAGCTGCCCAAGAGGAGAAAAACGAAGCCGCAGTTGCTAATCCAAACACTCCTCAGCCCAACACGCCTCAAAGCTCCGGCATGAACGCTGGCATAAGCGCAGAGGCAAATTCCAACGTCGCACCGATCACCAGAAGCAGAGAGGCGACCACAGCTTCGCGATCAGGTGTAATGAACACCATAACCGCCGCTCCCGCAGTCGATCAGCCGAGCGTCGACCAGGCGGAGGTTGCGACCATCCTCGCTCTGAGGCCCTCAAAGCGCGTTGAGCGCCTGCAAGAAATGCAACCAGAGGAATTCGAGAATTTCGTGAAATCGCTCAAGCCGGTTCAGCGCCAGGCGCTCACAGCCGGAATGGACCCAGAACTGAAAGAGTCTGTGGAGGGTTTAGAGCACCCGGAACAGACCGTAGTTCAGGAGCTTCTTGCTCAGCGCCTGACACGCGACATCTACTCGAATGCTCAATTGCAAGAAGTAATGACCGACTTCTGGCTCAATCACTTTAACGTGTATCTGCGTAAGAACGAGCAGATGCCTTATTACCTGGTCAGCTACGAACGCGATGTGATCCGGCCGCATGCGCTGGGCAAATTCGAGGACCTGCTGGAAGCCGTGGCGCACAGCCCCGCCATGCTGCTCTATTTGGATAACGCCGAAAGCATCGGGCCGGATTCTTTGGCGGCGAAACGGGCCGAAACGGCGAATGTGCGCCAGCCCGAAGCCAAACGCCAAGCGCCGGAGGGGCTGAACGAAAACTACGCCCGCGAACTGATGGAACTCCACACACTCGGCGTGAACGGCGGCTATACCCAGGCTGATGTGATTCAAGTTGCGCGCGTGCTGACTGGCTGGACTGTGGATCGGCCGCAGTTCGGCGGTGGATTCCTATTCAACTCCAATCGACATGAGCCAGGTACAAAAAAGGTGATGCGAGCCAAGATCAAAGAGAACGGCGAGATTGAGGGCCGAGATCTGTTGCATTTCCTCGCTCACCGGCCTGCCACCGCGCAATTCATCTCGCGCAAATTGGCAGTTCGATTTGTAAGCGACGATCCGCCACAGGCGATCGTGAATCGGATGACCAAGACTTATATCTCGAGCGGCGGCGACATACCCGGCGTGCTAAAGACTATGTTTCACTCGCCCGAGTTCTGGGCTGCGAGCGACTACGGTGCAAAGGTGAAAACTCCGCTTGAATTTGTAGTTTCCGCCGCCAGGGCGAGTAATGCGACTATCGAAAACTTCCAGTCGCTGGTGAACGCCCTACAACAAATGGGAATGCCGCTTTACGGCTGCGTTCCACCCGTGGGGTACAAGTGGGACACGAGCGATTGGGTAAGCACGGGTGCCCTGGTGGATCGGATGAATTTTGCGTTGTCGCTGGCGGCGAACCGCCTGCCAGGGATCACGGTGGAGTGGGCGCCCGACTTGGATATGAGCAGCCTGGACAGCGACAAGCCGTCCCGACAGGTGATTCCGACTCCTGAGTCCGAAGAGTCTCGTCTCGAGCCGATGCTCGTGCCCCGCGGCGTGAGCGAAGCGACGAGGTCTGCGGCGTTAGGCCAGTTCAAAGCGCAGAGCGCACAGAAATCCGCGCGAGCTAAGCCAGTTGCTGAGTTGCGGCGGCCAAATCGCGCTCCTGCAGTCGACACGTACGAGCGTGAGGATCAAGTGCTGGCTGGGCTTTTGATGGGTTCGCCGGAGTTTCAACGGAGATAGTAAGTCAGCAAGTGTGCGAGTCAGAGGACAGGAGGCAGAGCCAGGCAAGTCGAAGACCGATTCAACCCTAAACGCAAAGAGCGCGCTAAGGATGGGCACTCGATTGATTCACCAATTCAGGAGTTGAGGAGAAGCATGCATTTGAACCGCCGATTTTTCCTGCGCGACGGGGTGTTGGCCGTAGCAGGCACCACGGCAATGCCCAACTTCCTCGTCCGGTCGGTGCTTGCGCAAACCGCCGGCTCTCGAAATCGGCGGCTGGTTATCATCTTCCAGCGGGGCGCGGCCGACGGTCTGAATGTTGTGGTTCCATATCGCGAAAAGAACTACTACTCGATGCGGCCTAGCATTGCGATTCCGCAGAATCAGGTTCTGGATCTTGACGGATTTTTCGGCCTGCATCCGTCGCTCGCGCC
>Ga0187782_10000814_pt1 | contig 21829 bp, 21 predicted proteins | sample 0715_SJ02_MP15_2_FD_132454 | JGI IMG/M metagenome (GOLD analysis project Ga0187782, IMG submission 132454) | Tropical peat soil microbial communities from peatlands in Department of Meta, Colombia - 0715_SJ02_MP15_20_MG | ecosystem: Environmental > Terrestrial > Soil > Wetlands > Peat | place... | reverse complement strand
CGATCCGGATATCCTCCAAATCGGCATCGGCAAGCTGGACAATGATGAAGGGCGTACGCAGATGACCTTGTGGTGCCTCCTAGCTGCCCCTCTCCTGGCCGGAAACGACCTTACCAAAATGACCCCCGAAACGCTGGAAATACTCATCAACCCGGAGGTGATTGCGGTGGATCAGGACTCCCTTGGTGTCCAGGGGCATCGAGTATGGCAAGAGGGTCCTTTGGAAGTCTGGATGAAGCCGCTCGCGGATGGCAGCAAGGCGGTGGGGCTTTTCAACCGGAGTGGGTCAGGGCTGCCCATTTCAGTCAGGTTTGCAGCAATTGGAGCCGGCCATTCCGCACAAGTCCGCGACCTGTGGGCTCGGAAAGACCTCGGCACCATCTCCGAAAAATATAATGCCCAAGTGCCCAGGCATGGCGCTGCACTAATCAAAGTGAAGGCTGAGAACGGCAAGTAGTAAATTGTGAATAGTAAATACTTACAGTAGGGTTGCGCAGGTAAATTGGCAAACCGCCGCAATTTACCATTTACAATTCACTATTCATAATTCTACCAGGAGCGCTTCCTGGCGGGGCGGTACTTGGCGAGGTACTCGTCGAGATCTTGATCCGAGATCGTCAGGTGGTGCTGCAGCGGCAGTTTATCGGTTTCTGCGAGGAGTTCTTTCTGAAGCTTCTGATAGCAGAGCGCGGCTCCATCTTGATAAGGAAAGTGCCTTTCCTCAAAGGCGCGGTTCGAGATGGTCAGTACGAACTCCCGGTCCTCGGACTTTAACCCCACAACCCGGTAGGAATAGTCCCTGCCGCGGGGCTTAAGTTGGAACCCGGTGTATTGGATAAGGGCACTCACAGTGCTGGATACCTCCTGGTGACTAACCAAGGAAAAGCAAGAAGGCCGTAAATTCATTCCTTTGCGGCCCCATGCTTCTCTGCTTGTAGATCACAACAAATGATTAACCTACAATTATACCTGTTTAGGGCCATTAACACCAGACTTTTTTGCGTATTTTCTGGCCTTCAGCTCCAGATGTTAGCACCGGCTTAAAAGGGAGGCAGTTTCACCGGTTCGGAGGGAGCCGGGTACCGCCAGTTTTGGTCTGAGCTCTGCGCAGGCTCTCCCCGCCCAGCAGGAAGATCTCCGAGTTTTCCACCAACTGGTCGGCGATGGCCGTGGCGATTTCGCTCGACGTATTTAGGGTGGGACTGCCGGTACTGGCGGGGATAATCGGAATGGCGGTCGCGCCATTTCTGCTGACTGTATCGGCAGACTTGGTGGTACTCGGCATCGGTGTGGAGCTTGCGGCGGTGATATTCCCGGCGCCGCTGCCTCTGGCAATCAGGCCGGCCGCAAACGAGCTGGTGGGGGTGATAACGGGAAATCTGAAACAGTTGTTGGCAATAACGACAGCGGCAACCACTCATCAGGCGGACCCCGGTTCGGGATGCGAGCGGTTCAGTGCGAGCGAATGGCGGGCAACCAATATGTTCCGGCGTAAATCAATTGATTAGTAGTCGGAAGGGAGCAAAGTGTAAGGTGAGTGATCACGCGGACTGCGCCAGAGGGGCCCAATCATGATGCAAACGGTCCAGCGGCAACTCCTTCTCGCCTTTCTGACGGCTTCGATTGTCCTCGTCGCGGTGCGTCCTATCTACAGCAAGAAAAACCTAAACAATCCCGACAAGATCGGGCATCGAAAAGTCGCCCAGAGGAGCGTCATTTCACCTGAGAAGGAGAGCGCGATCGGGAACGAATATGCGAGGCAATTCGAGAGCACCGTCGAGCTCGTTCAGGACCCGGTTGTCCAGCATTACGTGGCTACGGTAGCTGAAATTGTGGTGCGCAACTCAGATTTAAGGAGTTCGGTCACCGTCAAGGTGGTAAAATCACCCGACGTCGATTGCTTCTCTCTCCCAGGAGGATTCATCTACTTGAAGTCCGGCCTGCTTGTTTCGGCCGAGAACGAGGACGCTATCGCTGGAGCGATTGCCCACCAGGTCGCGCATGCTGCGGCGCGGCATTGGGCGTCAGGTGCAACAAGGCAGATGTTTGCGCAATATGCCATGCCCCCGCCCGTCGTCGTCCCCACCTTCCCGCAGTCCGCATCCGGGTCGTTTACGGTGGCTTGTCGAGGATTTTTGTCCCTGCGCCGCACCTATCCGTCGGGGCCGGCCTCGCCTCTCATCAAGGAGGGCATGGTGGAGGCATACCTGAATGGTGTGCCGCTCGCATTTCTTAAATTCGCGCGCCAGGATGAGCTAGAAGCCGATTATCTAGGGCTGCAGTACATGTACAAAGCGGGTTATAACCCAAGGATTTACGTTGCCCTGTTACGAAAGCTTGCATCAGAACAACCGACCCCAAGCCTGCCGGATTCTCTACAGGACATGCCACCAGTTTCAGACCGCATTGAGCAAGCGGAAAAGGAAATCCGTACAATACTGCCTAATGCCCCCTCACTGAGCAAACCCAGTCCCGAGTTCATTCTTATGAAATCTCACTTGCGTTCCGGCCCGGTTGCCGGTACTGCCTCCGCCGACCCGAACAGAAGATGCAGAAACTGATATAGAGCTTACTCCCGCGTCCCCGCCGATGAGGCCCTCAACCCGGTTCCCTTCAAACCGATGAAATCGGGTCCCTCCTATCCTGGTGGTGACATTCAGACACCCTGCGTCAAAGTCGGAAGAAGGAGTGCTTTATCGACCTAATGTGAGGACAGCATCCGATAGTGTGAGAATCTTGCAATTTGGGGCGCGTCGTATGAGTACTTTAGGTGCGAGAGACCTGCTCCAGCCGAAACCGGACCGCCGCGCGGGCCGCCCCTAAGAACGCACAGGGGCTGACCTGAAGGTCGGCGCTGCCACAACAGGCTCGTCACCCCTCGATGGCTTTAACGGGACCCTGCTTGCCGGAAGAGGGAAAGAACAAGAGAATACCCTGCAAGAGAAATCCCGTCAGGAAGCCCACATCAGGTTGGTTGTCAGGAGGGAAACTACTCCGACGCATATGGCAATGACGAGGAGAGGCGCACGCCTAAGGATGTCGCGCAAATAAGAGGCGTGTTGGATGCCCACGTAAACCAGCAGAACTCCCAAGATGGCGGCGGGGATCAGATTCAAAAGACCCACTGCGGCACGGCCAAATAACGCCAGAAGAAGACAAACCACGCCGATAATGTAACTGGACTTGGGACTGCGGGCGCCAAATTGGTAATGTGCGGTGACCCCTCCCGAACCGTGGCAAAGAGGTGGAGCTTGAATCATCCCGCTGAGCAGATTAACGAGGCCAATGCTGATACACAATCCGCGCACCGTGACGCGGCGAGCCTGGGTCCCATAGAGGATGCGGGCGGTGTTCTCGGTGGCCACGATGGAGTTTCCGAAGGTCAAAGCAAATTGTGGAACCACCAGCAAGGTCAAAACGCGTCGCAGTTCTTTAAGATGCGGGTGGAGGAGGGTGAGAGGCACTGGTCCCCAGCCCAGCGCGGGAAGCTTGCTCCATTGGCTCATGAGACCCAACGAAATCCCCGCCGTCAATAGGACCAAAGCTGCGGGAAGCCGGCGTGAGCCGCGAAACGCCAACAAAAGAAGGGCTCCAGCGAGCCCGATTTCCCAGGGGGCGAGCGTCCGGCCTGCCGCCAAAACCACCACCGAATGCGGGCTTAGCATGAGTCGAAAGCCTTCACGGGCCAGCAAGAGGCCCAGACCCAATTGAATCCCCCTGACGATGGGAAGGGTGAATAGCTTCGCAAGCCATGTGGCGAGGTTGGTGACTCCCACGAAGGTGAGCAGCACTCCCATGAGGAGTCCGGCGCTGGCGATCGACGAAGGCGGAAGCGCCATGGCCAGGGCAATCGCTGCGACCGCCTTGAAGGGCTGAACGGCCATGGGGATCTGGAAATAGCCGCCCGCCAAAATATAAGTGACTCCGGCAGCAAGAAACGCCGCGGTGGGATCCACGCCGTTGAGCGAAATGAGGGCAATCGCAATCGGAAACAACACCCCGATGTCACCGAACGCGCCAGCCACATCCCAGCGCGTCAAAGGCCACCGAATACCTCGTGGCTCCGCATTAGCGGCAACGCCCAAAGCTCAAGGCCTCCTCTGAAGGGGCCGGATAATCATCACTTCGGTGGCCTTGATGAGCGCCGCGGCCGTCTCTCCGACCTTCAGATCAAGGTCACGGGAGGCGTCACTGGTAATGATGGAGGTGACCGATTGCCCTCCCACATCCAGCACCACCTTGGTAAGCAGACCAACTGTTTGCAGTTTGATGATGCGGCCCACTAACTGATTTCGCCCGCTAATCACGTGCTCGAGCCCCGCTCCGGCGCCTGAAACCGGCGTGGCGTGGGCAAGGCGAGACGCAGAAGCGAGTGCTGCGGCATGCCCGGGCTCGCCTCTTTGAAAAAGCAAGCGGTCAACCTCCGAGCGTGGCACGCGATGGTGCCCCCCTGGCGTCATCACAGTCTTGATCTTGCGCTTGTAGATCCATTGTTTCAAAGTGGGGTAGCTCACCCCCAATTCCCGCGCAGCTTCCGGGACGTGAAGAAGTTCCATGGACGCCCCCCTATCAAATACGGCTCGAAGAATAATTATATACGAATCAATACGATTGGCCTATTACTGGAAGCGGTTAGGCAGTGGCTTATTTTGAATGTAGCGCCGACCTTTAAATCAGCACGTGCCGGAAGGACGGCGCTTTAGAATCTGTGTGGAAACTACTAGGTTAGAGGTGAAGGATGGGGGCAGCAGACGACGTTAGCTTGGAAGAGGCGCCTTCAGATTAGACTTATTGAGGGCGCGAATGAGTTGACCTTCCACTGTCTCTTTCGATGTCCCGCGCGCCACCGCAATCTCATCCACCAAGAGCTGCCAGGCGCGATCCATCATCTTTTTCTCCCGGAACGAAAGAGGTTTGGCTTGGTTCAAGATGATGAGAGTCTTCAAGACTTCCGCGACTTGTTGAAGCGACCCATTCCGCATCTTCTCGGAATTCTCTTTGAACCGGCCCTTCCAATCCTGCGGAGCCTTACTATGTCCCTTCTGTAAATAATCGACGATAGTACTTATTTCGCTGGTCCTGGTCACGCGGCGCAAGCCGACGTTGACCACGCTGCTGATCGGGACAATCACCCGCATGCTGCCCGAGGCAAGCCGGAGCAGGTAAAACATTTCGGGCTGGCCAGTCAAGTTTCGCGTGGAGATTTGTTCGACAATACCTACGCCTTGGTTGGGATAGACCACCTTATCGCCTATCTGAAACGACATAATTTCCCTCGATTATGATTAAGAATGAATGCAAGACCTTAGCGCCACAGAATAACGCTTTCCGTGCTCAAAGTCAATGGGCCGAGATCAATTCTGGGGTAGGGCCGCCCCTTAGGACCACCTAAGCCTGGGTAAGCCCTGGCCCCACGCCCCCGATTAGAGCGCTCTGCGCGCCTTCGCCGAGTGTTGCGTTTGGGAAATGCGATGACTTACTCGAAAGACGTTAAGTCGTTGTAGCGCCGGGCGTTAGCCTGGCACTTAGGGATCTGAAGGTCGGCGCTACAGATCAACGCGTTTTCCAAAGGCAACACTCGAGCGAGGGGAGGAAGTTGATGAGGTCATGTTGATCGTGAGAAGAGGCTGTCAAGCGGCATAAACAGGCAGAAAGCATTGTATACTAGGGAGGGAGGATTGTGGGTCCGAGTCCATATGTTGCAGAGGTTTCTAGTCGCTAGCGCCGTGATATTGATTTTAATTGCCAGCCAGATTTTCTGGGTTGGGAAAGTGCGGGACTGGGTGGCTTCCCTAATCCCCAATTCCGTTTGGCGCCGTCGGGTCAGCATTGCGGGTTGGGCGTGTTATCTTCTCTTGCTGTCCTATAACATTCTTCCCTCATTGTTCGAGGCATTTATCAACCGGAACTCGACCATCGGCAGTGCACGAAGCGCCCCACTCTCACATAGCACTTTAGGTGCCGTTCTGTTCCGGACGCATTTCTGGGGCTGGATTCGTGGCGGACCCAACGTGGAACCCACGCATCTCACCCTGCGCGCCGCTCTGCTCCAGGCGCCTTTCCAGTGGTGGTTTTTCTGCTCCCTATTGGGTTTTCTTATCGCGGTTCTTTTTGGGCTGGCGGACCGGATTGCCCACGCCGCTCGTTGGCTTTACCACAGGGTCCTGCAAGCCGGCCGCGCTGTGCCGCTCCACAATCCTATCTCACTGGCGCGTCGCCGTTTCCTCGAGAGAACCGCGTTGGCCGTGACCACGGCCCCGTTTGTTGCGGGCGCTTACGGGATGTTCTATGAACGCCTCAACCTCGAAATCTCTCATCGACGAATCAAGATTCCTCGTCTCCCTCGGGCCTTTGAGGGTTTCCGAATCGCTCAACTTTCGGATATCCACATTGGCCCCTTCATGACCGCCCAAGAGATTCGGCGCTATGTTGGCATTGCCAATGGGCTCAAGCCTGATCTGGTCGCGCTCACGGGCGACTTTGTCACCTGGGACGCCTCCACTCAATTTGAGGTGGTGGATGTGCTGGCGGGGGTCAGAGCACCCTTCGGGGTCTATGGCTGTCTAGGTAATCACGAGATGTGGGCGAAGGTGGAGGATTCCATTACTCGCTTGTTTGCGCTCCACGGCATTCGTATTCTGCGGAACGAGCAGGCTTTGATAAGGTCTGGGGGTGAGGTGATCAACCTGCTCGGCGTGGACTATCAGTCGCGCTCTCCCATGGGGCCTCGGAACCAGCGGTTGGTGCGGGAATACCTTGAGGGTGTCGACCGCCTGATGGCTCCCGGCACGGCTAACATTTTACTCAGCCACAACCCCAACACCTTCGACCGCGCGGCCGAGTATGGGATCGACCTCAGTCTTGCCGGACACACCCACGGCGGTCAGGTGACGCTCGAGTTTATCAGTCCCGGCCTCTCCCCCAGCCGCCTCATTACTCCCTATGTGCGGGGATGGTTTGGGAAACCGGGGGGCCAACTCTACGTCAATCGGGGGATCGGGACCATTGGGGTACCGATCCGATTCGATGCTCCACCCGAAATCACCGTTTACGAATTGGCCCGCTCCTAAGAACGAGCAGGAGGAAACTAAGATGGAAAAACCCATAGTGCGGTTTTCCTTTTTGCTCTTGTTTGTCCCCCTTTTGGTGATTGCCGGGTGCGATACTGGGGAATGGGATGTGGGGCCGCCGCAGACGAAATCGGAGACCGTCAAACTGGGCGATGCCAAATCCGCACGCGTGGAAATCGAGATGCCCGCTGGTGAACTGAGCGTGGGCTCTGGCGCGAAGGAGCTGCTCGAGGCTGACTTCTCGTACGTTAGCTCTTCCTCAGGACCGCAAGTGGAGTACCGTGTGAGCGCAGGCGTGGGCCGGCTCACGATCCGTCAGCCAGACTCATTTCACGGCCGCCGAGGAGGCCGCAACAGGTGGGATTTGCACCTGAGCAATAAGGTGCCAATGGAACTGAAAGTGAACCAGGGTGCCGGCCGCGCTAGACTAACACTGGGGGGCCTTGCACTTAGCAGACTGGACGTCGAGATTGGGGCGGGTGAAACCGACGTGGATTTGAGCGGCGATTGGAAGAATGACCTCACGGCTAACATCCAGGGCGGGGTGGGCAGAGCTACTGTCCGCCTTCCCACGGACGTTGGCGTGCGTGCCCGCGCGCAAGGCGGCATCGGAGCCGTTCACGTCCATGGCCTGAAGAAAGAGGGTGACGCCTATGTCAACGAGGCGTATGGAAAGTCACCGGTGACGGTCAATGTGCAGGTTCAGGGCGGCGTTGGTGAAATCAACTTGGAACTCGGCGAGGCCCCGCCCTCCGTCTGAAGATTCCAGGCTTCGAGGTGAAGTCATGAAGCTTGTTGACCCGGTTTGCAAAATGACCGTTGATTCCGAAAAGGCTGCCGCCACCAGCGAATACAAGGGCCAAACGATATACTTCTGCGCCAAGGGCTGCAAAGCGAAATTCGACCGGGACCCGGTGAAATATATTGGGAAAAAGGCATGATGATCCGGGCCATCCCACTTGCTTTCCTGGGTGCCGTCCTGTGTAGGGGAGCTGTCGCGGCGCAGAGTTCGCGCTATGACTGGACGCAGTGGAGCAATGTTGACTTGGAAAAGCATCTCACCTATACGCTTGAAGACGCACCTCTCACCAATAGTGAGCGCCAGCAGATCTACAAGCTGATTGACAACGATTACGTTCACGACTCCTTCACCGATGCTCAGCGTGACGACGAGCGCGAAACCGTGATGAGCGCTCGGGTGGGTTCGATCGCGCTCACCGACCGCGGGAGTCAGCAGGTCATCGTGCAAGGGCCGACGTTTTTCTGCGGCGCTGCTGGCAACTGCTCGTATTGGATTTTCATTCGCCACCACGGGAAGTTGCGATTGGTCCTTGCCGCGGGCGGCTGCTCAATAATGGTGCGGAACACGTCCAGCCACGGGTTTCGGGACGTGGCGACCGGTTGGCATTTAAGCGCTTTCGATTCGGAGACCAGGGTTTATCATTGGAATGGCTCGAAATACGAGCAGACCGATTGCGAGGCCGTATCACTCGACCGGGACGATCCCGATAAGCCTCCGATGATAACGCGTTGCGCGAATCCTTGAATTGACCTGTCACGCCCGACCAGCCCTCTCCTCACGATCGCCCAAGCTTCTGAAGCTGTGAAAAAATCACCCGTCTGTGTCATCCCGAGCGAAGCGAGGAATCGGCATTTGGTTGTTTTCAAGGAGATAAATGCAGATGCTTCGCTCCGCATGACAGCGCGGTTTTTTCACACCTTCTCTCCCTTGGGGAGGGTTAGTCAATCGTGGGGGCGAGTCTGAATTTCCTCCCGCACAGCGATTCTGTTAAAGTGTGCTTGTGCGCTCTTCGCTAAAGTCATCCGGAGCGGAGTGTCGAAAATGAACCGCAGGAGTTTTTTCGGAGCAAGTTCGGCCTTATCCATCGGCGCGCTGACTGCTTCGGGGCTGTCCGAAAAGAGTGAGTCCGCGCCTGTCGTTCCTCCTCCCCCACTTTCCTTTCAAGAGGAAAAGAGCAAACTGAAGATCACCGCCGTGCGGATGGTTCATCCCCGGCCGAAGAATCCGCTGCCCAGTTACGAACCCACACCGGGATCGTGGTCAACGGGTGGCTCCGAGGTGGCCAATCCGATGTCGATCTACCCCAAGTACAAAGCTCGGCGGGAATTGTTCATGGCGGATGATCTGGGGCCGGACGCGGTGGAAATCGCCACAGATAAAGGTGTCAAAGGGATCGGCTATGGCGGGCCGGGATGTAGCTTTGTGATTGAGAAGCACTTGACCAAATTGCTCGTGGGAGAGGACCCCTTTGATGTCGAAAGGCTCTGGGACATCATGTGGCGATCCACCTTATATTACGGGCGCAAAGGGCTCGTAGTGCATGCTATCAGCGCGGTCGATTTGGCCCTGTGGGATATCATCGGCAATGCTTTGGGCTTACCGGTTTACAAGTTGTTGGGCGGGGAAACCAAATCGAAAATCCCTGCCTACTGTACGGGGAATGATATCGAGCAGCACCTCGAGTTTGGATACAAAAGGTTGAAGCTGGCCGTTCCCTATGGACCGGCGGATGGGCAGGAAGGTTTGAAGAAGAACGTGGCGCTCGTCAAGCGCACGCGCGAGCTGCTGGGACCGGAGGGTGACCTCATGCTCGACTGCTGGATGGCCCTCACGGAAAACTACACGTTGGAATTGGCCGAGGCGGTCGAGCCGTATCGAGTTCATTGGATGGAAGAGTGTCTTCCGCCCGATGACTACGCCGGATTCGGGAGACTGAGTGCCACCATCAAATCAACTCAGATGGCCACCGGCGAACACGAGTATACGCGTTATGGCTTCAGGCTGCTCCTCGATTACAAAGGCGCCGCCATTTGGCAGCCGGATCTCACCTGGTGCGGGGGGCTGAGCGAGATGCGCCATATTGGCGCCTTGGCCGCTGCCTATAATATCCCCGTCATTCCACACGCAGGATGGAGTCATGGTTGCGCCCACTATATTCTTGCCACCACCAACAGCCCCTGGTGCGAAATGTTCATGCCGCCACCGGGTGGCCCGCCGGGAGTCTACCGTCAGTTCGAGGAGGAAAATAACATCACGCGGGGGCCCGAAGGCATCTACATGAGCCCCCCGGATCGCCCGGGGTTTGGATGGGAATTGATTGTCGATTAAACGGGAACAGGCTCTTTGATCTTTCTTAATCCTTCCGCGTAACAGCGGGTAGCGTCCTTAGCCATCCGGCGGGCATGTTCCAGGTTGTTGCCCTCGGTGATGCGCCCTCCCTCCGACTCGGGCTAGAGACAGGCAGAGGCTTCAAGGAGTCCCCGCCTTCTTCCTCTGCCAGTCGCGGGCAATCAGCTGCTCCAATAGGCTGTCAGAGGCCAGGAAATTGGTGCTTCCCAAACGCTGGACAGCGGCTGCCAAATCCACCAGGCCACGTTGGGCTGCGTCATCCAAGACACCGAGTGTCCCGGTCGTGCGAAGGTTTCGACGTCGCGCCTCCTGCCGACCCCTCTCCTCGTCCATCAGCAGGAGCACGTCCGGTCGGTTTTCCTCCGCTAAAGCCACGGCTTCGCGTTCGCCTAAATCGAGTCCGGTGGTGGTCTCTTCCAGGTGGACGGAAACCTTGCGGATCTCAAGCCATGCCGGACGTTGCCTGATCCAGTCGACAACGGCCGATGGCGCTACGGGATCCTGTAATTCAGAGAGAACTGCTTGCGGGATGAGAACGCGGCCGTACAACTGGCAAAGAAGCTCGGCTTCCCCGATGAGCACGAGGTAATTCAGGGGCGAAGTATCCGCGACGACTATCATCGGCGGCTACTGAACTGGCGGCTGGTTTCGGCATCGCGTTCGACATCCTCGACGGTGTAATTGAGATAAACCTCGTGCTGCTTGAGGAAGCCGTCCAGCTCGTACCGTGTTCTGAATCCGAGCAACTGCCGCACTTGCGCCTCAGTCAACGCGCCCGACCGGTAGCCTTCGAGAGCCAGACTTTCAAGGGCGGCGCGCGGCAAATCCTTCCACTTTGCCTCGAGCCCGTGGGCGATTTCTTCTGGCAAATTCAAGGTGATCTCCATAGGCCTAGTATACCAGAGTAGTCTTGGCACACATCTCCATTTTCAAATCGAGGAGCTAACTGTATACTGCCCCCTCGATACCAGCGCTTATCCCGGCTGCGAGGTGGACCAGCTCGGAGTGCAAGTAGTGTCTTATGGACAGAATGCTTGTCATGAGGAGCAATCGAATGTCTAAATGGGGTTTTCCGCTAGCCTTCTTGATAGTCGCGATTTCTTGCCTTTCTGCCATGGCGGCGGAGGGGCTTCTGCAACCATTGGATTTGCGGTGCGAGTATCGCAAGAACCCGCTCGGCATCGATACGCTGAAACCGCGCTTGCGCTGGGCACTGGAGGCAACTGATCCAGAAGCGCGGGGCCGGAGGCAGACGGCTTACCAAATCCTGGTAGCGAGCAGCGAAGAGCGCCTACGCTACGAGCAGGGAGATCTCTGGGACACTGGACGGGTCGAATCTGACAAGTCTATTCAAGTGCCCTACGAAGGCCACCCTCTGGCTTCGGGGACACCGGTGTGGTGGAAGGTTCGCGTATGGGACAACGCGGGGAAGCCTTCAGCCTGGAGTGAGCCTGCCTTTTGGTCAATGGGACTGCTCAAGGCCGAAGACTGGAAAGGGAAATGGATTGGACTCGACGGCGGCGAGCCCAAGCTTGAGCTATTAAAGCAAGCTCAGTGGCTGGGGTCGTCCCAGGCCGGTCTGGGCAGCCGCTATTTCCGTCGCGCCTTCGAGATTCCCCAAGACAACTCGGTCTCGGATGCCCTCATTTATCTGGTCGGCTCAGGCAATACCACGCTTTATATCAACGGGGAACCGGTTGGATCCGCGAAGGGGATTGAGAACCCCATCTCGGCTGACGTTACTCAGGCCCTGCACGGCGGACCCAACGTTATTGCCGTCGCCGTGAGCGCTTCCGGCGATACATCTTCAGGCCTGATCGGTGCGCTGGTGATGGAGATGGCGCGTGGCAGATGGGTAGTTGTCTACGCGGACCAGCAGTGGCGAGTCTCGCCGGCCGAGGTCCCGGATTGGAATAAGCCTAAGTTCAACGACTCCGCCTGGAGGCCCGCCAAAGTCCTCGGTGACTACGGCATGGCTCCCTGGGGTGAGGTGGGTTGGAGGGAACAGACCGTGCTGTTCGCCCGCATCCTGCGCAAGGACTTCGAAGTGGAGCGAGAGGTGAAGCGCGCCACACTCTATATTTCAGGCCTGGGACTCTCGGAAGCCTACCTGAACGGCGCCAAGATCGGTGACGACGTGCTGGTTCCCGCCCTCAGCGACTACGATAAGCGAGTGTTCTACCTAACTTACGATGTCACACAGCGACTCACGCCGGGCCCCAATGCGATGGGTGTCATTCTCGGCAACGGGCGCTATTTTGCGCCGCGGCACATGGTTCCTACTTTCACGCGAACTTTCGGGTACCCCAAGATGCTGCTCCAGCTTGAAATTGAGTATGGCGACGGAAGAGTGCAGCGCTTGGTGAGTGATGAGAGTTGGAAGCTGACCACCGAAGGGCCGATCTGCGCCAACAACGAATATGACGGCGAAGTCTACGATGCGAGACGAGAGATGGAGGGCTGGAGCCGCCCGGGCTTCGACGACAGTGGTTGGCAAAAAGCGCAGGGGGTGAAAGGCCCCGCTGGAGTCCTTGCGGCTCAAATGGTTGAACCCATCCGCGTTACAGAAACCCTCACGCCGATTGCAGTCAATCAAATCCTCCCTGGGGTCTACATCTACGACATGGGCCAAAACATGGTGGGCTGGTGCCGCCTGACCGTCTCGGGACCCAAAGGCAGCCAAGTCACACTGCGTCATGCCGAAAGGCTGAGGCCCGACGGTACGCTCTATCTGGACAACCTGCGCTCCGCAAAAGCGACCGATGTCTACACGCTCAAGGGCACTGGGACCGAGGTTTACGAGCCCCGATTCACCTACCATGGTTTTCGCTACGTCGAAGTGGTCGAATTGAGCGGCTTCTACGGCAAGGCAGACGTGTCCTCGTTAGAAGGACGTGAGGTTCACGACGCCATCGAGCAACACTCTGACTTCGCCTCCTCCAATCCGCTGCTTAACCAGATCTATAAGAACGTGGTTTGGGGGACCAAGGACAACTACCGGAGCATGCCCACCGACTGCCCACAGCGCGACGAGCGCCAAGGTTGGCTGGGCGACCGATCTGCCGAGAGCCGAGGCGAACCTTACATGTTCAATGTCGCCGCGCTTTACGCCAAGTGGGTGGACGACATCGCGGACTCTCAGGATATAAAGGGTAGGGTCAGTGACGTATCCCCAGCCTACTGGCCCTTCCGCAATGACAACGTCACTTGGCCGTCCAGCTTCATCATTGTCCCTGACCACCTTTACGACCAGTACGCCGACTTGCAGGTAATCGAACGGCACTATGAGGGAATGAAGAAGTGGATCGCTTATATGCGGACGAACCTCAAAGACGATCTCCTGCCACGCGATGTTTACGGCGATTGGTGCGTGCCGCCGGAATCTCCCGAATTGATCCATTCGAGCGATCCGGCCCGCAGGACCGAGGGCCCTGTGCTGGGCACAACCTACTACTATCACCTGCTCCGCCTGATGGCGCGCTTCGCGACGCTGCTGGGCAAGCAAGGCGACGCGAACGACTTTAACCAGCTTGCGGACAGGCTGGTCGTGGCATTCAACAAGACTTACTTTGACCAACCGACCGGCCGATACAGCAATGGTTCCCAGACGTCCAGCGTCCTCCCTTTGGCCTTCGGCATGGTTCCGGAACAGGACCGGCAGAAGGTCTCCGAAGCACTGGTGCGGAAGATTGAGGAGCAGAACAAAGGGCACATCGGGACCGGACTGATCGGTGGCCAGTGGCTCATGCAGGTCCTCTCCGACAGCGGCCACCCGGATGTCGCTTATGAAATCGCCTCCCAGAAGTCGTACCCAAGCTGGGGGTACATGGTCAGCCAAGGGGCCACCACGATCTGGGAGCTTTGGAATGGCGATACCGCTAATCCGGCGATGAATTCGGGCAACCATTTGATGCTCGTCGGTGACCTTGTCACCTGGCTCTATGAAAACTTGGCGGGCATCCGCCCGGATCCGGCGCAGCCCGGTTTCAAGCATATCGTGATGCACCCCACACCGGTCGGCGACCTGACTTTTGTAAAGGCTTCGCACGAGTCTCCGTATGGCAAAATTGTGAGCGACTGGAAGCGTGAGGGCGACCGTTTTACCTGGAGCGTTACCGTGCCCGTCAACACCACGGCCACCGTGTACGTTCCGGCGAGCGATGCGGCATCCGTAAACGAAAGTGAGAGGCCAGCGGGAGAAACACCGGGGATCAAATATCTGCGCATGGAGGCCGGCGCGGCAGTTTACGAAATCGGTTCAGGAACTTATCACTTTGTCTCAACCATGGCGCACTGAGGTGGTGCAATTGCGGCGATCCGGGGACTGCAAGCCGTCAACCCACAAGTTGTAGGAGCTGAGCTTGCCCAACCTTTGCCCGTGGGAGTTCACAATGAACGACGCAAGTTTTTCGACAGCGGAGAATAAAACCCGCTTTCGCTGTTTCTGGACGATTGTTCTGTTAGCCGCTGCCACTCTCTTCTGTTGCCCTTCGAAATGTTCCCAAAGTGCCCTACATAGCCGCGAGAGCATGGTGCCCATCGCAGGGCTGGAGACCTTTGGGATCGCCGGTAAGGAAGGACTGCTCTACCCTGACCACGAAGTAGCGCTCTTCCAGCATAAAGGCAGAGGATGTTTGACCCAGATGTGGTTTGGCGGCGACTGGCCGGGATATGACCGCACACGAATTCGCTTCTATGTCGATGGAGAAGCCAAAGCCTCGATTGACATGGAGCTTTTTCTCGGCCACGGAATTGGCTGGGGCGATCCTTCCGCCCCCTGGGGTTCCGAGCGCCTGGGAAAGACCGGGCATCCCAGCGGCCTCTATAATACATACCGGATCCCCTTTGGTAAGAGCATCCGGGTTACCGGGCAACTGGGCGCGGGCATCGAGGAACCGCAGGTGTTTTGGTGGATCATCCGGGGAGTCGAGAACCTCCCGGTTTTCCTCGCGAATCTCCGTCTGCCAGAGAACGCGCGGCTACGCCTACAGGTGCGCGAAAACGTCGAGCTCGGTCCACTCCAAATGTTCGACATCTGCCAATCCTCGCGCGCCGGAGCGCTTTATCAGTTGACCCTCTCCATTGCCAGCAAGAATTTCAATTTCCTAGAAGCTGTCCTCAGGGCCTATCTGGATGGTGCGAAAGACCCCCTCTTGCTCTCTTCGGGAACCGAGGACTGCTTCCTTGGCACCTATTACTTCAACCGCGGTATGTATCACTTCCCCATCGCTGGCCTTACCCACAAGGAGGAAGGTGCCGACGGCACCTGCCGTTTTTCTGCCTACCGGTTTCACGAAGACGATCCGATCATCTTTCAAAAAGGGATTCGTCTCACTTGGCGAAACGGCGAAGAAAGAGACGGGAAACCCTATGGAACACCGCAGCGTAGCCGGGCCACAAGCTATGTCTGGCTCTACGAATGGTGAGCGAGAGTATTGACGCAAAGTCTGAATCGCCAGCGATCATCCTTATTTCATGACGGTTTTTTTCAAGGTTGCTTAAACCTTAACATTGCCGTAACATTTCGTGGGCGCCGCCCTGCGGCTGTCCGGGTATAGCCATGGATGGGTTGAAGCAAGCAATGAGCGGGAGGATATGAGCTTTGGCGACATCACCCACACCCCATTTGGAAGCGTCGTTGCAGCACGACATCGACCTCATTCGCACCCGAATGCTGGAAATGGTGGCGCTGGACGAACAAGCGCTGACGAGGGCCTTACACGCCTTCTTGAAGCGCGACCGGCAATTGGCCTATTCCGTCATTCTGCGCGACCAGGATGTGGACGCCTTGGACACCGAGTTGGACCGGCTCTGCCTGGAGTTCATCCTGCGGCACCAACCGGCGGCGGGGCATCTGCGGTTTGTGTATTCGGCAAGTAAGATCGTCAACTTGCTGGAGCGCATCGGGGATTACGCGGAGAGCATCGCGCGGCAGGTGTTGCTCATCAGTTCCATGCCTTTCGAGGTGCCCACGGATAGGTTCAACGAAATCGCGAACATGGCCATTCCCATGTTGCACAACGCCGTACACGCGTTTGTGGACAAGAATCCTGACCTCGCTCGCGCCACGATGGCCAGCGAACCGAGGGTGAATCAGGTCCGCGACGCCCTCAATGCTGATTTGGTGGATTGGCGTTCGGAAGGCCGGCTGCCACTGGAAGCGCTAGCCCCGCTCATCACTGTGGCTCGGCGGTATGAGCGGGTTTCCGACCAAGCCACCAACATTTGCGAGCAAGCGCTCTACTTCGCCACGGGGGAGTATCTCCGCCACCTCCCCCGAGAAGGATATCGTGTGCTCTTCGTGGACGAGACTAATGGTTGTCTGAGTCGGATCGCCGAGGCGATCGCCACCCAAATGGGCGCAAAACGGTTCTTATTCAGTAGCGCGGGGCTCACGGCCGGCGCGGTGGACCCGCAGACCATCTGGTTCCTGGCGGAGAAGGGCGTGGATATATCGCACCAACCTTCCAGGTCCATCGAGCAGGTCCCGGACTTTGACCAGGTACAGGTGATTGTGGCGCTCTCGAAGGAGGCGGAAAGGGCTTTCCCGCACAAGCCGACCAAGACCTTAGGCTTGCATTGGCTGGTGCCCGATCCTTCCAAGGTGCACGGGACGCCGGAAGAAGTTCTCGCTGAATACGAAAAGGCGCACAAAACGCTCAGTAATCATATTCGGGATCTGGTCCAGGCGATCCTCGGAAATGACCAGGATCTAAGCAATGAAAACGCCAATCCTATCGTCTGAATCTCAGTTCATGAACCTTGCCATCCGGGCGCTGAGGGCGGCAATACTGATGGGGCTGCTGCTTGGCTGCTCACACACGAAGCGGCCTGAGAAGACTGTAATCCAAAACACCGGATCAGACACCATGGTCAACCTGGCGCAAGCGTGGGCAGAAGAGTACGCCGCGGTGGAACCCACGATCTCGGTAGAGGTGTCGGGCGGGGGCACGGGTACGGGCATCGCTGCGCTGATCAACGGCACAGTGGACATCGCCAACTGTAGCCGTCGTGTCGAACCCGTGGAGGTCGAGCAAGCGAAGAAGAACACGGGCAAAGAGCCCCGCGAGTACACGGTCGGCTACGATGCACTGGCTGTGTACGTGCACAAAGGCAATCCGCTGGAGCAAATCACGCTAGGCCAGCTAGCCGAAATTTACGGAGAGGGCGGCAAGATCACCAAGTGGTCGCAACTCGGCGTCTCGATGCCCGGCAGCGCCGACGAGATCATCCGGGTCAGCCGGCAATCGAATTCGGGGACGTACTATTATTTTCGCGAAGTCATTCTCGGCAAGGGGCGCGATTTCAAACTCGGCTCGCGTGACATGCACGGTTCTAAGGATGTGGTGGAGTTGGTCTCTAAAACTCCGGGCGCGATTGGGTACAGTGGCATGGGCTACGCGATACCCGAGGTCAAGACATTGCGGCTGGCCGCGCAGGCTGGCGACAAGTCCTTCGCGCCCACGGTCGAGAACACGCTGAACCACACCTACCCGATTGCCCGGCCATTGTTCATGTACACTCTCGGAGAACCCAGCGGCCCAGTGAAGAAGTACCTTGATTGGATTCTGTCGCCGGCCGGGCAGAAGATCGTGACCCAAAGTGGCTATGTGCCTCTGCCCAAAACGGGCGCACAACCCTGAAAACGAATGCAAAAGGCTGCGAGGTCCATACAGAATCGACCCCGGTGGGAGGTCGTCACTGAAACTGCGATGGAGTGGCTGATCCGCCTATGCGGCATCAGCGCCATCCTGTTTGTCTTTGGCATCTTCTTCTTTGTCTTCCGGGAAGGCAGCGGGTTTCTCTTTCACGGCTTCAAGGTCCGCGAGTTCTTCCTCAGCCCCGAGTGGTATCCGAATTCGCAGTCTCACGTGCGCTACGGCGCGCTGGCGTTGATTGCGGGCACGGCGAGTGTCACCGCGCTGGCAATGTTGATCGCGGTGCCCTTCGGGATCGGGGCGGCAATTTTCGTCTCGGAATTTTGCGGGACGCGTATGAAGGAGACGCTGAAGATCACCATCGAATTGCTGGCGGCCATTCCCTCGGTGGTCTGGGGATTCATTGGGTTGACGGTGATGAATTCACTCATCATCAGCCTGTTCGGCGTCCCCATCGGCCTGAACGTGTTGAACGGCGGCTTGATTCTCGCCTTGATGAGCGTGCCGATCATCGTGTCCATCGGCGAGGACGCGCTGAAGGCGGTACCCGATTCGTACCGCGAGGCGGCATTGGCGCTAGGAGTGACGCGCTGGCAACTGATTCACCGCGTATTGCTCCCCGCGGCGAAAAATGGGTTGCTGGCGGCGGCCTTGCTCGGCGTGGGCCGCGCGGTGGGCGAGACCATGGCGGTGCTCATGGCCACGGGACACGCCGTCCATATCCCCACCAGCGTGATGGACTCGGTACGGACTTTGACCGCCACCATTGCCGCCGAATTGGGGGAGGCGCCGGTGCACTCGGACCATTACCAGGTGTTGTTTATCATTGGCATCGTGCTGTTTTCAATAACCTTCGTTGTCAACCTGGCTGCTGACCTTATCGTGCGAGGGGTTAGAAGCAAATGAAGAACTATCGGTTCGACGGGTGATGTGTTTTGTTTGAAGCCACTTCATTGACGCGCCGCAAGCAGCTCAGTGAGGTCATGGTGAGGACGCTGTTCTTGCTGATGACTTTAATGATGGTCGTACCGCTGCTTCTGATTGTGGGCTATCTCGTCTACCGGGCATGGCCGATTCTCTCGCTGGACTTTCTGCTGACCAACCCCAAACACGGCATGCGCGCCGGCGGTATCTGGTCACCGTTGCTGGGCACAATCTATCTGGTCGTCATCTCGCTGGCCATAGCCACACCGATTGGGGTGCTCGCCGCAGTCTTCCTGAACGAATACGCCCGCGAGAATTGGTTCACCCGTGTCGTTAACCTGGCGGTCCTTAACCTGGCGGGGGTGCCGAGCATTGTGCATGCGCTTTTCGGGCTCGGCGCGTTCGTGCTCTTCGCCAGACTGGGCAAGTCCATCCTCGCTGCTTCCCTGACGCTAGGAATTATGACGTTGCCGGTCATCATAGCCAGCACCAAGGAAGCCTTGGCGGCTGTCCCGAAGGCATTTCGCGAGGCGTGCTGGAACGTCGGAGCCACGCGCTGGCAAACCATTCTCCACATCGTTCTGCCCAACTCGATTAGCGGCATCCTTACGGGCGTGATCCTTCAAGTTTCGCGCGCCGCGGGCGAAACGGTGCCCATCATGTTCACGGGGGCAGTGTTTTTCAAGGCCATCGGGGAAGGACACCTGTTTGCCTACGGCTTGTTCGACCAATGCATGGCGCTGTCGATGCACCTCTTCACGATATCCACGCAGGTGCCTGACGTGCCCAAGGCGCTGCCGTACGGCACCGCAGTGGTGCTGCTCAGCACAGTTCTGGCGGTGAATGCCCTGTCGATTATGGTTCGCATCCGTCTGCGTTCAAGGAGAAAATGGTGACGCCCGGTCCCGTGATCGAGGTTGCGCATCTGTGGGTGCGCTACGGAAACCGCGAGGCTCTGAAGGGTGTCAGCCTGGAGGTGGGGCGTAACGAGGTCTTGGGCATTATCGGGCCGGCCCAGTCGGGCAAGACGACTTTGCTCAGAGTCCTCAACCGATCCCTAGACGAAGTGCCGGGGGTGGTGATCACGGGGGTCGTCAAGGTGGACGGCGAGGAGGTGCGTCAGGTGAAGGACCTTTTCGCACTGCGTCGCAAGATCGGCATGGTCGCTCCCCTGCCTGTTGGCCTGCCCCTCTCCATCTTCGATAACGTCGCCTTCGCGCCGCGCATGGCCGGTATTCGGAAGCGCAGCGAACTTGAAGAACGCGTGGAGCGCTGTCTTTGCCAAGCCACGCTCTGGGATGAAGTGAAAGATCGCCTCCACAGCCTCGGCACCCGGCTCTCCGGGGGCCAGCAACAGCGCTTGACGATCGCCCGCGCCTTGTCCCACGACCCCAAGATTCTCTGCCTGGACGAGTTCTCCATCGCCATCGATCCCGTGACCACCATGCGCATCGAGGATGTGCTGAAGGGCTTGCGCAGCCAGATGACTATCATCCTGGCCACGAATTTGGTTCAACAGGCGCGGCGACTCGCTGACCGGACGGGCTTCCTGTTGAACGGTGAACTGGTGGAAATGGATCGCACGGAGGTGATCTTCTCCAACCGGCCGGCCGACCAACGAACCTACGAATACGTCAACGGGATCTTTGGATGAGCACCTCTGGGCCACCAGTTCACTACAGTATTGAAACCAGGGACCTCAACCTTTGGTATGGCAGTTTCCAGGCGCTGAGCCATGTTTGCGTCAACATTCGCCAGCGGCAGATCACCGCCCTGATCGGGCCCTCAGGGTGTGGCAAGACGACGCTCCTGCGTTGCTTCAATCGCATCAACGAACGCTATGGTTACGTCACCACCACCGGCGAAATCAAAGTCCTCGGACACAACATCTACGCTCCGGATGTCTCACTGATCGAGTTGCGCAAAAGGGTGGGCATGGTCTTCCAGCGGCCCAACCCTCTGCCTATTTCCGTCTACGAAAACATCGTCTTCGGCCTGCGCGTCCACAGCAGCTTTGGCTCGTTGAAGAAGTCCGAGTTGAACGACGCGGTGGAAACGGCGCTACGCGAGGTATTCCTCTGGGATGACCTGAAGGACCGGCTGAATAGCCGCGCCACCACGCTGCAACTCGACCAACAGCAGAGACTCTGCATCGCCCGCCTACTGCCGTTGAAGCCCGAGGTCATCCTGATGGATGAACCTTGCTCCACTCTGGACAGCGAATCCACGCTGGGCATCGAAGAGCTTATGCTCACTCTAGCCGACCGCTACACCCTCCTCATTGTTACCCACAATATGGCTCAGGCACGGCGGGTCAGCCAGGAATGCGCTTTCATGCTGCTGGGGGAGGTCGTCGAACACGCTCGCACGGAGAATCTATTCCTCACTCCCAAAGACGAGCGCACCGCCGACTACATCGAGGGGCGGTACGGTTAGTTGGCAGGAAGCGGAAAAACCACTGTAACTGCTGTCATTCCGATCCCGCGGCTGCAGGATCGGAATGAGCGGCGCGGGGTTTTGAGCCCGCCGTTAGGTACCTTCACCGGGAAAAGGCCAGTCCGTGTTGAGCAGCAACTCCTTCTCTCTGGCCTCACGTGAGCGCGTGTTCACCTTCAAGTTCTCCAGCCAATGAACTCCCGTCTTGCCGGCCACGAGGATGTCGAGGTCGCCGTCGCCGTCAATGTCGGTTACTACAAACTGCGTACCCGCGCCCGCCGTGCCGTTGTAGCTGACCGTGTAGCGAGTAAAAGTGGCATGGCGGCGGTTGATTTTGTAATAGTAGATGGCAAGAGGCTCATAGGAACCGGGGTCGCGGCCGTTGTGGCCGCGATAGCGCTTCCCGGCGAGCAATTCCTGTTCGCCATCACCATCGAGGTCGGCCAAGGCGAGGACGTGGATCTGCGAGAACGAATCGTCAATCAAATGAGGATCCCAGGCGCGCCTCCCGTTCCGCGTGGTCTGCTCCAGCCAGTAAAGGCCGTAGCCGTGGCCACGCCCATAGATCAGGTCCATCTTTCCGTCGTTGT
>Ga0187782_10000813_pt1 | contig 21831 bp, 21 predicted proteins | sample 0715_SJ02_MP15_2_FD_132454 | JGI IMG/M metagenome (GOLD analysis project Ga0187782, IMG submission 132454) | Tropical peat soil microbial communities from peatlands in Department of Meta, Colombia - 0715_SJ02_MP15_20_MG | ecosystem: Environmental > Terrestrial > Soil > Wetlands > Peat | place... | reverse complement strand
TTTCTTCTACCGCCGTTACAAAGAGCAGCAGAAAAACGACGACGAAGCTTCCCTCTACGATTATTCGCTGTTTCTCGTCGCACTTTTGAACACCGCCTGCCATCTGGCAGCGCTTTTTTCGCGGCGCATGTTTGACGGGCCCTTCTTCATCGCGGAACTCAGCAAGGTAGCCAGCTACACAATCATCCTCGGCGGCGCCCTGATCGACCAGGCGCGCTTGTTCGACCAGGTGCGTTCTCTGGCCATCAGCGACCCTCTTACCGGGCTGGCGAACTACCGGCGGCTCATTGCGGTGATCGAATCAGAACTGGACCGCTCTCGTCGGACGCGACGCCCATTCAGCATCGTGCTGCTTGATATGGACGGGCTGAAGACCATCAATGACCGTTACGGTCACCTGGTGGGCAGCCGCGCGCTGGTGCGTCTGGGCAAGACTCTGCGCAATCATTCGCGGGCAATTGACACTCCGGCGCGTTACGGCGGGGACGAGTTCGCCTTGGTGCTTCCGGAAGCCCCCAAGGAAATTGCCGCCCGCGTTTCCGCCCGGATTCGGGAACGGCTCGCTGGCGAGTCGGAAGAGCCAGCACTCAGCGTGAGCGCGGGAATCGCGGCCTACCCCGAAGACGGCGACACTGCAGAAAAGCTGCTGGGTGCGGCGGACCGCACTCTGTATCGCATGAAACATCGCGGCAGCGCCATGAATTCGATCACGCGCATTGCGGCGTGCCTGTGAGCATGAGAAGCGATGAATCACAGGAACCAGTTTCGCGTCGTTCGCAAGGAGACCCGGATACCGATGGAAATCCCGGTTGTGCTGGACGGCCATCGGCAGATACCCGGCGTAGAAGCCACGTTCACCGAGAACGTAAGCGCCTGGGGAGCACGCGTGGTGAGCACGCGCCGCTGGGACAAAGGTGCGCCACTGCTATTCGCGTCGCGTACGGGAGAGTTTCGTTCCGAAGCTCGGGTGGCCTACTGCCAACCGTTGCATGGCGACGGCTATGCGATAGGGGTGGAGTTCCTCGAGCCCAAGGGGCGATGGGTAGTTCAAACTGCAAATTAGCTTGACGGATTTCGGCGAGCGGACAGGAGGGAACTGCTGGAACCATTCTTAGGGAAGTCAGTTACTGCGCAAACGCAAAGCGCCGGACGGTTTAGAAGGAACCGCACGGCGCTTTTGCTATTTCGGGGCAAGCACTCTTTGTTTGTGTGTCCTGTACGGTCCGCCCTCTGAGGCCAGCCGCTCTGGCCGTTCGAAGATGAAGTTGTATACTGGAAAACTGCTTGTTGCATGTAATTGAGCCTCAAGGGAGACGATTCGTTGCGCATCCTCGTTACCGGCGCGGCCGGCTACATCGGAAGTATCTGCTCGGAAGTTCTGCTTGCTTGCGGCCATAAGGTTGTGGCGCTGGACAATCTCTGCGAAGGCCACCGGTCCGCCCTGCCGCCGGGAGCGGCGTTTGTTCATGTGGACCTTGCCGATCGCACGCGGCTTGAAGAGGTCTTTCGCGCCCACAGGATTGAAGCGGTCATGCACTTTGCTGGGGAAGCTCTCGTGGCCAAGTCCGTTCGCGAACCGAGCACCTTTTATTCCGCGAATGTGGCTTGTGGAGTCAACTTGCTGGACGCAATGGTCCGGCACAACGTCGACAGAATCATCTTCTCCTCGACTGCGGCCACCTATGGTGAACCGAAAACCGTTCCCATACCAGAGGATCACATCCAAGACCCCATCAATCCCTACGGTAAATCCAAGCTGAGATTCGAACAGATTCTTGCTGACTATCGGAACTACACTGGGCTGAAGTACGTCAACGTCCGCTACTTCAACGCGGCTGGCGCCAGCCCGGAACGGGGAGAGGCGCACCGCACAGAAACGCATCTGATTCCGAGGGTTCTCGATACAGCGCTTGGGGCCTATCCTGTGCTGGAGATTTTTGGATCGGACTATCCCACGCCCGACGGCACCTGCGTGCGCGACTATGTGCACGTTCTGGACATCGCAGACTCGCACATGCGGGCGCTCGAGGAGATTGACCGCGTTGCCGGCGAGGGGTTCAACGTCGGGAATAGCACGGGGTATTCGAACCTGCAGGTGGTACGGATGGCGGAGCGCATTACGGGTCGAAAGATCGCGCACAAATTCTCGTCCCGTCGTCCCGGTGACCCAGCGGTTCTTGTGGCCAGCAACGAAAAACTAAAGCGAATACTTGGCTGGGAAGCCTCGCATTCCTCACTCGAAGAGATCATCCAGTCCGCCTGGGACTGGCGGCAGAGGTTTCCGCGCGGTTATCCGGACTGAAGCACTTTCTCGTACACGGCCAGAGTGTTTTCCACCATACGGTCGGCCGAAAAGCGGTCGATCACTTCTTTGCGTCCCGCTTCCCGGAGTCGCTTCTGGAGGTCTTGATCCGCCAGCAAACGAGTCATCGCGACGGCGAAGTCGTTTGCCGAGGGCTCGGCTACAAGGGCAGTTCGCCCGTTTTCCACCACTTCGCCGAGCGCCCCCCGGATGGTGGAAATTACGGGCAGGCCATAGGCCATGGCGGCCTGCAGCGCCGTTCCCAGGCCTTCGAATTCGGAGGGAAACACAAAGCCGTCAAGCGCTTTGTAAAAGCCTTGCATGTCGTTGACAAACCCTGGCAAGAGGACGGCGCTCTTCAATCCCAATTGCGCCACGCGTTCCTTTACTTCCGTTAGAGAGGGTCCTCCGCCGGCTAGTAAAACTCGCGTTTTCGGAAACTGCTGCAACACGCTCGGAAGCGCCTCGACAATGTGCCGTTGGCCTTTCTCCGGCACGAATGCGCTGGCACATCCGAAAAGAAATTCGTCGTCTGCAATGCCCCATTTTTGTCGCGCCGACTGCCGTTCTTCCGCAGAAGGCATCCGGGGGATTTCCACTCCTTCATTCACTATCGCAATGCGTTCAGAGGGGAATCCGCTGTCGACCAGGCTTTGAGCCACGCTCCTGCTGTTGGCAATAAACAGATGCAAGGCGCGGAACCTTGCCCGCGATGCCCAGTTGCGTTTCAGCGGGAAGCCAATTCGTCTGGATGACAGTAATGGCAATCGTCGATGTGCGCCGCAAAGCCAGGCCGCCGTGAGGGCATGCGCCTCATTGACGTGTACCAGTTCGACGCGTCCCCCAGCAAGAATGGATCTTATGCGCGAGGCAGCGGCTACTTCTGGCAGGGTGCGTGAAACGCTGTGCACGTAGATTCCTTCCTTTTTTGCGCGATGGCTCAGCGAGGAGCCGTGTGTGGCCACCAATTCCGCCGCATGGCCACGCTCGTACAGCCCCTTAAGCAAAAGCAGCGCCTGACTCTGTCCGCCGCGCCACTCGGCTTCGAGATCGACGAGAAGGGGTATCACAGCGCACCGCGATTCTGGCGCAGTTCCTCCGCTTCAACCAACTGGCCGAGTTTTTTGAATTTCAAGCGAACGCCGCGAGCCGCCATCTGCGCGATCAGCGCACCCCGATAGCCATCGAGAAAACCCGCGCCGAGGAAAAAGTGGTGAATCCAACTCCACGGAGCGGCCAGCCACATGGCGGCGCGCCAATGCCGCCTTCCCTGTTCGAACATTTCCAGGGCAATTGTTGTGGTGTACTTCTCGACTTTTGCCTCATGTTCGGAAAATGTGCGGATCGTGTAGTGAAGTAAATCGCCGCGCAGGCGGCCGATTTTGCCGTCAAAGCGAAGCGCGGAGTGAATGGCGCCGCCGAAACTGGCTTTGTCACGGCGGTAAATGCGGCGCTGCCAATCCGGATACCAGCGGGAATGACGAATCCACGCGCCCAGATACCAGGTCAGGCGCGGCATCTCATACACGGCGTGCTGTGGTTCTGAAGTCTTCCACTGGCGGACCGACTCCTTCAACTCGTCGCTTAGCTCTTCATCGGCATCGAGGAGGAAAATCCAGTCCTGCGAGGCGAGAGATGCAGCGTAGTTCTTCTGGTCCGCGTGATTCGTAAATGGGCGTTCGAAAACCCTGGCGCCGTATTCGCGCGCCGTTTCGGCAGTGCGGTCGACGCTGCCACCATCGACGACGATAGTTTCGTCGGCAAGGCCCTGCACCGAACGGAGAACTCGCGGCAAGTTTTCCTGCTCGTTCTGTACGACGAGACACACACTGAGGCGGTTCATCTTTGCGTCACGCTTGTTTATCGGCGCCAGTATCTCACACCTAGCGAGGCCATCCCTGCGATGCTCGGGAGCGATGGCTTACTTTTGAGTGCGAAGGGTGAGACGGATGGTACTGCTGCCCACACGAAACTCGGCGCCATTCTGCAAAACAGCGGCCCGCACGCGCTCTTCTTCGAAAAAAGTGCCGTTTGTGGAGTCGAGATCCTTCAAGTTCGCAAAGCCCTCGCGTACCTCGATCAAACAATGGTGACGGGATACCTCCGGGTCGGTCAGAGCAAAGTCCGCACCCTTCCGCCCGATCACCACGCGCGACTTGGTCAGGGTTAAAGAACGCCCCATTTCGGGGCCAGTGGTGACAGCTAGCAAGGCCTCCACGCCTGCTGGCAGAACCGAGCTCTCTTCGATGGCGGGCGCTTTCAGGCGCGCAGTGGACGCATCCGCTCGGGCGAAGGAAGGCATGGGGGAGATCACCACGGTTTCATCGGCGCGGCGCTTCACTTCCACTACGGTGGTCTTGCCGCATTTGGTGCAGCGGAACTGGACTTTCGAATGCTTCGCAAGAACGGAGTCGTTCAGCAGATGCTGTTGCCCGCAATGGATGCAGCCGGCCTGCATGCCTCCAAAGTACCACGTTCGCTCAGGGGCGGGCTGGCCGCAGGTGCAGGCTTGTGAGAAAGGTTAACCGGCCGGCTTCCCAGGGACTTGGGAACCTGTGTTAGCATAAAAAATTACACAAAGGTCAGGAGACGGGCTGTGACTACTCATATATCGCGCAAGGAATTGAAGCAGGACAAGGTCCGCGAGACTTTCGAACACGGAGCGGAGGCCGTCCTTTCGCACACCCGGTTGGCGTCGATCGCACTGATGGTTCTGATTGTGGCCGGGGCCGCATATCTGGGCTGGAAGTTTTACAATGACCACCAGACGGCGAAGGCTCAGGTTGCCCTGGACGACGCCATGAAGGTCTTCAACGCCACCATAGCCGTGCCCGGCCAGCCCACGCAGCCCGGAGAAATCACCTACCCTAGCGCAGAGCAGCGTGCACAAGCTGCAGAACCCAAGCTCTCGGCCGTGGCCGCGCAATATCCACGGACAAATCCCGGCAAGCTGGCGCGTTATTACGCTGCGTTGACGATGATGGACATGGACCGCCTGAACCAAGCGTCCGAAGAGTTGAAGAAGCTCGAAGACGGTTCAGACAAGGAACTCGCGGCGCTTTCGAGGTATCAGGGCGCGTTGATCGACGAACGTAACGGGAAGAGGGAGGAAGCCATCAAGACACTGCAGGCTTTGAGCACGTCCGGATCCGTGCTGGTTCCGAAGCCAATGGTGCTGCTGGAACTGGCCGGGCTTTACGGTCAGACAGATAAGAAGCAGGCCACGGCGCTCTACGAACAGCTAAAGAAGGACTATCCGAACACCCCTGTGTCAGACCAAGCGGATCGGGGTTTGGAGCTGCTAGGACCGAATTCCTGACAAGTCGCGAATAGGCAGCCTTCTTGCTAGCGAAGCAAGTTTTCCGCAACTGAAAGATCGCTGGAGGCTTCGGCCATCGTAACCTATCCAGCTTTGGCACCCTGGGCCATGCGGGCCGAGGACTCCCGCGGACGGCGCTACCAGGAGCAATCGCATCCCTATCGAAGCGAATACGCGAGGGACCGCGACCGAATCATTCACGCGCGGGCCTTCCGGCGCCTCGAAGCCAAGACACAAGTCTTCACCTCTCGTTTTTCCGATCATTTCCGCAACCGGCTAACACACACGCTCGAAGTTTCTCAGATTGCAAGAACGGTGGCCCATGCGCTGGCCCTGAACTCGGAGTTGGTGGAGGCTCTGGCGCTGGTCCACGATATTGGTCATCCCCCGTTTGGACATGCAGGAGAGCGAAAACTCGACGAATTGATGCGCGCCCACGGAGGGCGTTTCGACCACAATCTCCACGCGCTGCGGATCGTTGAACAGTTCGAGCACCGCTATGTCGATTTCCCCGGCCTCAACCTGACATTTGAGGTGCGCGAAGGGATCGTCAAACACTCGCGGGACTACAGTCCTGCGGAGTTTGCTGAGCTGGCGGAGTACCGTTTGGATGTCAGACCGCCACTGGAAGCGCAGCTCATCGACTGGGTGGACGAGATTGCCTACAACACTGCGGACCTGGACGATGCGCTCGAAGCAAATCTATTGGACCTTGATTCTCTTCACAGGGAGGCCCCGTTCTTCGGGGAGATCTATGCGAAGGTGGACGCAGAGCGTCCCCGTGGGACGAGCCAGTTGAAATTCAACGAAACGCTGCGTCATGCCCTCGATCTTCTGGCTACAGACCTCATCGAAAATACAAGAAACCAGATTCGCAATTCCGGCATTCAGACGGTGGAGGAAGTCCGCAACAGTCCTGCCCGGCTGGCAAGTCTGAGTGACGGAGGCTGCGCCCGAAACCAGGATCTGAAGAACTTTCTTTTCACCCATGTCTACAACCACCCACTAATCACAGAAGACAGCCAACGGTCCGTGCGGTGCCTGGAAGAGCTTTTCCTTTACTACCTGCGGAAACCGGATTCGATGCCCGAAGCGCACGAGGAGATGGCGCGCCAAACGCCGCGTCACGTAGTCGTCTGCGATTACATTGCCGGCATGACGGACCAGTTCCTTCTGCGGCAGTATCAGGAGCGCTTTGGCAGCCTGCCTGGTTCTCTCCTTCTATCGAACGCCCCCAGCGGATAGAATGAAGCGGCCCTCCGGAGGCGGACGCATGGCAATTCGCCGATTACTTCTCCTCTTGATGCTCACCGGAATGTGGTCCTTTTCCGCGTATGGCATTCCGCAACTGCCCGGCCTGAGTACTCTGACAAACGCCGCCGCTTCATCGCAACAGCCCCAGGTTCCTCCGGACCCGTTGGGCCGTGAGAATCCCCGTGGTTGCCTGCTTGGATTTATCAAAGCTGCTCAAGAACAGAGGTATTCCGTGGCCGTGCAGTATTTCCAGCCACTGCCTCCTCGAAGACGTGCTCCCGAGGAGGATGAAGAGGAACTCGCCGCGCAACTACTGGCCATTCTGAATCAGAAATTCACCGGCCCTCTGGATTTCGTGAGCAAGGACCCGCAGGGCCGCCTAGATGACGGATTGCCCCCCGAACAGGAAAGAATCAGCAGTAGCCTCGGTACGGCCGATAGCTTTCCTATCTTGTTGGTGCGAATGGAGGATGAGCAGGGCCGGAAGCTCTGGTACGTTTCACGCTCCACGCTCGATTCCGTCCCCAAGGTGTATGACTCCCTGACATTTCCGGCTGTGGAACAGAAAATCCCGGATTACCTGGTGGAGCACAGATTTCTGGCAATGCCTTACTGGCAGTGGCTGGCCGTTCTTGTTTTTATTCCTCTGGCGTTTTTGATGGCGCGAGTCTTAACGAAGGCTTTGGAGCTTTTGACTCGCTGGACGCGAAAAATGCGCCACCTGCCTCCGCTGCCCATTGAGCCTATAAAGAAGATTGGCCCGGTCACGTTTGTGATCGCGCTGCTCATTCACTATTACCTGGTGTCCTACATCGGCACGTCGCTACTCTACCGGATCTACTACAGACGCGTGATCTGGGTATTTCTGACCATTGCGTTTTATTGGTTGCTGACGCGCATCACGCGGGCCGTTACCACGCGCATCGGTGTCAGCCTCAGCAGCCGGGGGTTGTATGCCGAGAAATCGATCGTATCCCTGATCCGTCGATTCATTGAAGTAAGCATCTTCATCCTGGTGACGCTCATCGTGCTCCATGCGCTGGGCTTCGATGTCAGTGCGGCGCTGGCGGGCGTTGGGATCGGCACCCTGGCGCTCGGTCTAGGCGCCCAGAAAACTTTTGAAAACATGTTTGGTGGAATCTCCATTCTTTTTGACAAGGTGGTCCTGATCGGTGATACCTGCAAAGTCAACAATCAGGCAGGAGTGGTCGAAGATATTGGCCTGCGCTCTACGCGTCTGCGCACTCCGGAGCGAACCCTGCTTTCCATTCCGAACGGCACCATGGCCACCGCAGTCATCGAGAATCTGCGCTTTCGGGACAAGTTTCTCTGCCAGCAGGTGATTCGCCTGCGCTATGACCTCTCGCCGGACCACGTGCGCTTCGTTTTAGACAGGATTCGCGATCTGCTGCTCGAAAATCCCAAGGTGGAAGATTCGTCTTCACGTGTGCGCTTCATTCGTTTTTCCGATTATGCGCTCGAGGTCGAGATCTACTGCTACATTCTCGAAGGGGACTATGCCGCGTATCTGGCGACCCAGGAAGCCCTTCTGCTATCGATCATGGACGCCCTCGAGAGAGCCGGGGCGGTTGTGGCGCTTCCGACGCAAACAACCCTGGTGACGCAGGACTCCTGGATGGACCCGGAAAAAATGAAGGCAGCAAGGGTGGCGATCGAGAAAATGCGTGACCCAGGAGTCCCCGGGTCGCAAAAACCTCCGCCAAACACGTGAAAATCCTCAAGAACGCAAGAAACGGCGGCTTTATTGTGCGAAAGTGTTGCACGCATCAATCGAGCCGGAGTTGAGCCCCTTGTTGAACCAGCTCATGCGCTGCTCGGAAGTGCCATGGGTAAAGGTTTCCGGCTGCACACGTCCGCGAGCCATTTGTTGAATGTGATCGTCGCCAACCGCCGCGGCGGCTCCCAACGCTGATTGGACATCCGAGGCGTCGATTAGGCCTCTCTGCTGTGTGGAATGCGCCCATACGCCGGCGAAGCAATCTGCTTGTAGTTCCATCTGCACGGAAGCGGCGTTGGCAGACCCGGGGTTTCTGCTCTGGAACTGCCGGACCTTGCTTTCGATGCCGATCAATTTTTGAACGTGGTGGCCCACTTCGTGAGCGAGAACGTAGGCCTGAGCAAATTCTCCCGGGGCGCCGAATCTGCGTTTCAATTCGTCATAGAAAGAAAGATCGATGTAGACTTTTTCATCACTAGGACAGTAAAAAGGGCCAGTAGCAGCTTCCGCCCCGCCGCAGGGGGAATCGGTGGAATCGCGGAAAAGCACGAGCTTGGCATGCCGATAGGGGACGCTTGCCTGCTGGGGAAGTAACTGTTCCCAGGTCTTTTGTGTGTCGTCGAGCACGAAGGAAACGAACTGGACCAGCGGTTTTTCCGCTTCATCCTTTGCCGGATCCGGCCTGCTGACGGCGGCCGAACCTGACGGGGGTTCTCCGCCTCCGAGGAGTGCAAGAAAGTTTTGTTTGAAGATTAGGCTCAAGACCAAAAGAATCAGCAATCCGCCCAACCCGATGTGCATGCCTCCGAACCGGAACCCCCCGCCCCCGCCGCTCTGATCGCGACGGTCTTCAATATCATCGCTGACTCCGCCAGGTGTCCAACGCATAACAGATTCTCCTTACGGGTAACTTCTCAGCCTTTTCAGTTTTCCTGAGGATCGATTCAGGGCGGACCAACGAGCTCGATGGTACCACTGCTCACCACAAAGGAAGTGAAGATTCTCTCATGAAACGTACAACCTGCTAGGGCAGCGTAGAAGAAGTGATTGTCTACCCGAAGGTTCGTAACTTTCGCGTTGAATGCCAGGCAACCACTTCTACCGGTCCCCGAAGCGCCGGGTTAGAATTCGAGGAGAACCTTATGTCTCCTAATGCGGTGAACGGCGAACGGAGAAAGCGACCTCGCAAGGACCCGTCCAGCCTTGTCTACGTCGAACTAGGCCCTTCGAACGGCGGGATGCTCCGCAACCTCTCGCAAGAAGGTTTTGCCCTCAGGGCCATGATGCCGCTGCGCCCAGGCGATACGACACCTTTTTCCTTTTCTCTGAATCAGACGGTTCGAATCGAGGGCCAAGGCGAGATACTCTGGATTGAAGAAGATGGCAGAGTGGCCGGCGTGCGCTTCCTTGAGCTTCCTGCTGCCGCGCGAGCGCAGATTGAAAGCTGGCTAAACGGCGCGCTGGACTTGCAGGAAAAGGACGAACAGGTCAGAAAGCCTCTAGCGCCCGAAGCTCAAACTTTTGAGGAGCTTCGCGAGGAGCTCCGCGCTTCGATACCGAGCAGACCACCGGCAAAGCCGCATTGGGATTTGCATCTTCCAGCCACCGCGCCAGAAGGTTCGGTGCAACCAACAATTGTCCCCGAGAAACTGCCCGAGGAGGCTGCCGCGGCCATGAACGAGGCCGTGCAGCAGATGGAGCCGGAGCCGCGAGAAACGGCCCATGTACCAGACGCAACGGCATTTCCCGGACTGCCGAATTTTGCTTCGACCCAACAGGCGATCGAGATCTCCTTTGAGCCGCTTTCCCCTCCTTTCTCTCGCCACGTCGCCTTCCATCCCCTGACACCGGTGGAGGAAACAGCCCAGGATGAGATCGGGGAAGAGGAGAAGGCTGCACCACCATCGTCGGCGGGGCTTCCTGATATTTCAGAGATCCTAATGCCTCCGCCCGGTCACGAAGGAGCCATGCAGTCAAGGGCAAAGGCACTTGGGGCAACACAGTCTTCTGATTTCAGCCTTAGTGCTTCCTCAGCCGGTTGGATGGAAGGGTTCACTCTGTCGCGCGCCCTGGCCATTATGGTCTTGCTCGGATTATCGGTCGGCGTTTTGGCTTACCACCGTACGCTTGGACAGGCGCTTGTCTGGCTGGGGGAGAAGATGGAAGGAACGCCCGCGAATCAGCCGGCCGACGGGGTCACGTCTGGCGAAGCCAAACCCCCTGTAACGAGTTCCACGGTATCCCCAGCCTCTTCGCCCCATTCAATGCAAGCACCGACCGGGCAGGAGAACCCCAGCTCTGAGTCGAATCGCAGCGATATGCAAACTCCTGCGTCCGCAACGACTCAGAATTCTCTGCCAGCGACCCCTCTCCCCGGAAGCGCGTCTTATCCGCTCTCGGAGGCGGGCTTGGCCGAGTACTCTCAGGCGCTCCGACTTCTGCATGAGAGAAGTGGAGGAGTGGACACGTCAGAGGCCTTGCGACTCCTTTGGATTTCGGTGGAAAAAGGTAATCCGAGCGCCGAGCTTACGCTTGCCGAACTCTATTGGCACGGGAAGGGTGTGGCAAGGAATTGCGACCAGACACGCATTCTGCTTAGCGCCGCGGCTCGAAAGGGCAATGCCGAAGCCCAGAAACAGTTGCGGCAGTTCGAACGGGATGGATGTGAATAACAAGCTCGTTTCCCTGGAGGCAGAGTTGTAAGAGAATAGGGCCGACTGAAGCTCCAAGCTCAAGCACGTGTGGAGGCCAACTGTGTTCTGCTCCAAGTGTGGTGCCGCGCTCGCGCCCGACACGGCATTCTGTCAAGTTTGTGGAAGCCCCGTAGCGAGAACAGCGATTGCGACCGCCGCGCCTGCGGCCATCTCGCCTCATGCAGGTGTGGGCGCGATTGTGTACGCGACGAATGTGACCTATGCCGGATTTTGGCTTCGTTTCATCGCTTACATCATTGATGGATTCATCCTTGGGCTTGCCACCTTCGTTTTGCTTGTTCCCTTATTTTTCTTGATGGGAGGGGCAGCAATCCTGACCTCGTTCACTCACCGCATGGGAGAGGAGCCGAACCCGGCGGAGATCGGCTCGATTGTTTTCTTGGCCATCGTTTTGGGCGGCTTATCGATCATCTGTCATTGGCTCTATTTTGCTTATCTCGAGAGCGGAGAAAAGCAAGGCACCTGGGGCAAGCAGATTCTCGGCCTTTACGTCACGGACCTTGCTGGCAACCGTATTACCTTCGGCAGGGCAAGTGGCAGATTCTTTTCCAAGCTCATCACCGGTCTGATTCCGCTGGGAATTGGCTATATCATGGCCGGATTCACACAGCGGAAGCAGGCTCTTCATGACATGATTGCGAGCTGTCTTGTCCTGAGGCGCTAGACGCGAGAACTACTTCTTGCGGATAATCCTGTCTTTCTTCAGCTGATTCACAAGGGTCTGGGCATACCCCTTACCGAGCTTCTCAAAGTCCTTTGAATAGATAGTGTCAGTCTCTCCGCTCCAGACAAGCCTTTCATCTTTCGTGTCGTAGAGATTGAATTCCACACGGACCACGACATCTTCCGTTGTGTAAGAACTGGTTGGTACGAAAGTGCCATACGCCATATTCCAGTAAGGCCAGAACGTGTAATAGCCCGGCGGTGGCACGTAAATTCCGCCCGTAATTACCTCTTGTGACTCCTGGCGAACCGCCTTGGGGCGAACCACTAAGACGCTGTCCAGAGAACTTTCCTTGATGCGCTGCTTGAGTTCGCCTTCCATCATTTCATTTCTGGGCGGCAGGACCATGTAGCTCTGCACCCCTTCTACCCCATAGTTCGCAAGCAGCTTTTTCATCTGGTCTTCGAATTCCTGGCGGATCAGGTAATTTTCCAGGATGCTCGCGACGAGCATTTTTTGGAAATGCGGCATGGGCACGCCTGTAAGCACCCAGCGGTGAACTATTTTTGTGCCCGCAAGGAGAGGAAGCGCGGCGAGAGAGAGGATGACAAGCAGCGCACCGGCGCAACGGCCGAATTTCATTCGATAAGCTCCGGAAATGGTAAATGTGGAGAGCATGTTAGCACGCCTTCAAACAGAGAACGCGATGACTTTTGGACTCCATTCCATGCTTTCGTGCCGGTTTGACGAGAGTCGGACACAGAATTACGATGAGGGCCCGGCTAAGGAGAAAAAATGAAGCGAAGAGAATTTGTGGCAAGCGGAACCGCGGCCGCGTTGCTGAGCGCACTCGGTGGGGGGGCGGCGGATGTGAAAAGATTCAAGCTGGGCGTCATCACGGATGAGGTCACGCAGAATTTCGAGGAAGCGCTTCAGTGGGTCAAGGGGTTCGGGTTGGAATGGGTGGAGTTGCGCTTCCTGTGGAACAAATACGTAACAGAGCTCAATCCGGACGATGTGAAACGGGCGAAAGATCTACTGGCCAAATACGGATTGCGAGTTTCCGTGGTGGATTCGGCGTATTTCAAGACGCTGCTGCCTGGAACCCATTCGAAATTTGCCGAGGGGAAGCCCGATCCGCTGCAAAGCGGCGATTTTTCCGGGCAGAGTGCGCTGCTCGAGCGAGCCTTCGCCCGAGCAAAGGACTTTGGAACGGACAAGGTGCGGATCTTTTCTTTTCTGCGCGTCGAGCAGCCGCAGACCGTGTTTGACCGCGTAGCAAAGGAACTCGGACGAACTGCGGCAATGGCGCAGAAAGAAGGGATTCGGCTCCTGCTTGAAAATGAATTTTCCTGCAACGTGGCCACCGGCGAGGAAGGGACCGCGATGTTGAGAGCGGTGGTTTCCCCCGCACTGGGATTGAATTGGGATCCCGGAAACGCGTATGACGCCGGCGAAACGCCGTATCCGAACGGTTATGAATCGTTGGACAAAGCGCGCATTTGGCACATGCATTTGAAGGATGCCGCACCGGGGGCGAAACCAGGAGAGAGCGTGTGGATGCCGATTGGCGGCGGAAAGATTGATTTTGTGGGTCAATTCCGGGCGCTGATCAGGGACCGATATGAAGGAACGATGTCCCTCGAGACGCACTATCTGAATGCTGCGAAGAACAAAGAGCAGTCCAGCCGGGAGTCGATCGAAGGACTGCTGAAGGTGATTCGCGAGGCTTGATCTCGCGGAACGAAACTGATTTCAGATCGAGGAGAAGAACGTGGGCCTATCACGAAGGGAGTTTTTGGCGGCAGGTGCAGCAACGGCATTGTTGAGCCGATGTTCCTCGGCAAGCCAGGTGCCGCTACCGCTGGCGTTTTCGACTTTAGGGTGCCCGGCATGGGATTGGAACCAGATCCTGGAGTTTGCGCAGACGAATGGATTCGCAGCCATTGAATTAAGGGGCTTAATGGCAAAGATGGACTTGCCATCACTCCCGGAATTCAACCCCGGGCAAATCACGGAAATAAAACGGCAGGTGGCCGAACACGGCTTGAAGATCTCCGACTTGGGCAGTTCCTCAGAGATGCACGTGGCTGATCCGACCGAGCGTGCGAAGCAACTCGGGGACGCGAAGCGATTCATCGACCTGGCATCGTCGCTCGAAGTTCCTTACGTCCGCGTTTTCGGCAATCAAATTCGTGGGCCAAGGGAAGAGGTACTCGCGCGTGTTGCCGACGGGTTGCATCAGCTTGGCGAGTATGGAGGACCACGGAGTGTGACAGTCCTGATCGAGTCGCACGGAGATTTTGTAGACTCTCCTACGCTAAAGGAGGTGCTAACCCGGGCGGATTCGAAGAACGTGGCTTTGCTCTGGGACGCGCACCATACTTTTGTGGACGGCCATGAGACCCCGGAGCAAACTGTCGCCGCACTTGGCCCATGGATCCGGCACACGCACCTGAAGGATTCCATACCGGATGCGAAGGGAAGAAAATACGTTTTGACCGGCACAGGGGAAGTGCCCATCGAGCGGCAGGTCCTGGCCCTCCGGAAAATCGGATATAGGGGGTATTACTGTTTCGAATGGGAAAAGGTTTGGCATCCGGACATTGGGGAACCCGAGGCAGCGTTCCCCGGATACGTGAAAATGATGAGCGGCTACCTCGAAGAACCCTTGCAGAAGGAGCCTAGTACTAGGAGCCCTTGCTGACCGATTCGCTTCCATACCCTGCCCTACCCCGCCCGCTTTCTTGACTTACGCGGGAAGTGCCGAAATAATGGAAAGGCATGAGCGTACGCGCCGGAGGCGCTGAAGACATGTTCCTCGACGTCAAGGATCTTGCCGTCCGCAAAGTGCGCATCCGGAAGACTTACGCCCCCGGAAGTATCGATTACGGCACCAGCGAAGTGAAGCAGGCAGAGCCTTTGGAGGTCACGGCAACCGCGGAGCTGCTGGATGGGCAGATCCGGATCGCGGGAGAGCTGGAGACCAAGGTTGAAATGGTCTGTGCACGCTGCCTGGAGGCGGTTGTCGAGGAGATTCATAAGGATTTCGACTTGTTATATCAGCCGCTCCCCACGGGGACCAGGCATGAAGAAGAGCGGCTGAAAGACGACGACACGGAGATAGGATTTTTTGAAGGAGAAGGCTTGTTCCTGGCCGATGTCCTGAAGGAACAGGTGCTGCTGTCATTGCCGATGAAAGTTATTTGCCAGAGCGATTGCCGGGGTTTGTGCCCGAGTTGTGGGGCCAACCTGAACCACGAGGAGTGCCGATGTGAGACACACTCCTCCGATCCGCGTCTGGCTCCCCTCGCGCGGCTGAAGCAGGACTGGCTCAAGAAACAATAGATTTCCGGGCGGAAAGCCCATAGAATCCGACCTCGATCGGTCAGGCGTTGTGTGTAGCCACGAGCGGGGCGGGAACAAGGAGTAGTCTTATGCCGAACCCAAAACGACGACATTCCAAGCGGCGCACCAGCACGCGGCGTGCGCACGACGGTCTGTTTTCCCCTGCTCTGGCCAAGTGTCCCAACTGCCACGAGATGAAGCAGCCGCATCGCGCATGTCCGCATTGCGGGTATTACAAGGGGCGCCCGGTACACGACACGAAATAGAGCGCAGGTGGTAGCCTGACTCTCAGAGTCCAGATTGGCACAGTGCAGTTTGTGCCCACCGAACTTGCCAGAGTCGCTGGATATTTCCCATGATCACAATCGCGGTTGATGCCATGGGGGGAGACCACGCACCCCTGCCTGAGGTAGAGGGGAGTGTGCTGGCTGCGCAAGAGTATGGCGTGCGGGTGCTCCTGGTCGGGCAGACGAGCGTCATCCGGCCGGAGCTGGCCAGGCTTTCGCGGCCTACGGTTTCCGTGGAGATTGTGCCCGCCAGCGAGGTGATCACCATGGAGGATCATCCCGCGCAGGCGTTCCGGCGGAAGAAGGACAGTTCCGTGCACGTGGGCGCGCGACTGGTCAAGGATGGCGGAGCCGACGCCTTCGTCAGCGCCGGGAATACCGGCGCGGTGATGACCACGGCGAAGTTCATTATGGGCACGCTCGAGGCGGTGGATCGCGTAGCCTTGGCGGCCCCGTTTCCGAACGCCAAGGGTGGTGTTTCGGTCCTTCTCGATGTTGGCGCCAATGTGGATTCGAAGCCCGAGCACCTTTTGCAGTTCGCCGTGATGGGAGAGATCTATTACCGGCTGACGTTCGGAAGCCGTAGGCCGCGCGTGGGTCTGCTCTCGATCGGCGAAGAAGAGATCAAGGGCAACGAGCTGACCCGAGCGGTATACGATCGGCTGAAGGACTTGCCGGTGCACTTTGTCGGCAATGTGGAAGGCAATGACCTGTTCTCCGGCAAGGTGGACGTGATTGTTTGCGATGGCTTCGTGGGCAACATCGCGCTGAAGATTTGCGAAGGGCTGGCGATGGAAATCGTCAAGTTGATGCGCAAGACGTACAAGGGCTCGCTGGCGTCGCAAGTGGGCTATTTGTTATCCAGGGGAGCGTTTAAGGGCATAAAGCGAACGATGGACTACTCCGAATATGGGGGAGCGCCGCTATTGGGGGTTCGCGGCGTGTGCGTGATTTCGCACGGCAAGTCGAACGCGAATGCCATGAAAAACGCCATACGCGTGGCCGCAGGTCTCGCTCGCGCGCGTGTGAACGAAAAAATCGAACAGGAGCTCTCGCTGACCGGCGCGAAAGCGTAAGGTGCGGGGAGAGGAGTTACGTATGGGCAAAGTAGCATTCATTTTTCCCGGGCAAGCATCGCAATATCCAGGCATGGGCAAGGAACTTGCGGAAAAGTACGGGGCGGCGCGCGCCGTTTTCGAAGAAGCGGACAAAGCACTGGGCTTTTCCATTTCGAAGATCTGCTTTGAGGGCACGGAAGACGAACTCAAGCTGACGGCCAACACGCAGCCGGCGATTCTGACCGTTTCTGTCGCTGCCCATCGGGTGCTGGCGGAAAAAGGCGTCACCGCCGATTTCGTGGCCGGACACAGCTTGGGTGAATATTCTGCCCTGGTTGCGGCGGGTTCGCTGAATTTTTCGGATGCGGTGAAATTAGTGCGCAAGCGCGGCACGTACATGCAGGAGGCGGTTCCCGCCGGACAAGGGAGTATGGCGGCGGTCATGGGCTTGTCGCCCACGGTAGTATTGGACGTGTGCAAGAAGGCTGCTCAGGGCGAGATCTGCTCGCCCGCGAATTTGAATTCCCCGGAGCAGACCGTGATCTCCGGACACGTAGGGGCGGTAAAGAGGGCGGTTGAGATTGCTTCTCAATCGGGCGCCAAGCGTGCGGTCGTGCTGGCGGTATCCGCGCCGTTCCATTCGGCGTTGATGATGCCGGCGCAGGAAAAGCTGGAGCGGGATCTGGTGTCGACAAAATTTGCGGATTTGCAGATGCCGCTCGTGACTAACGTCGATGCGGACAGCATCCGCAAAGGCGAGGAAGCCCGCAGCGCGCTGGTACGGCAGGTGACAATGCCGGTGCGCTGGGAAGAGTCCATGCGCATGCTGTTGGACGAAGGCGTGAACACGTTCGTGGAGGTCGGCCCTGGACGGGTTCTGACCGGCCTGATGCGGCAAATTGAGCGTTCCGTGACCACGTTGAACGTGGAGGACGAAAAGAGCCTCGCCGCAACGCTGGAAAAGATCGCCGGCGCGAAGTCTGACGCCGCATAGGCAAGGTTTTTGCAGTCACCGCCTTCCGGGTTGGGCACTGTTCTGAAGGTCTATCCGTAATTCGTTGCGGATTATAAGTTCCGGAGACGGACTCAAAACTTGGAACCAAGAGCTTAAAAACTATGTTCAGCTTGAAAGACAAAGTGGCATTGGTGACGGGCGCATCACAAGGCATTGGCCGAGAGACTTCGTTGGCGCTCGTGGAAGCCGGAGCGAAGGTAGTGATCGCTGCACGCAACGAAGAAAAGCTCGCCTCTCTGGCGGAAGAGATTGCGGGCATTGGCGGGATCGCGCTCGTGCTGAAAATGGACGTTGCCGACGCCGAGCAGGTGAGGGCTGGCTTCAAGGCCGTGCTCGAGAAGTTCGGCAAGCTGGATATCCTGGTGAACAATGCTGCGATCACCCGCGACGGCCTGGCGATGCGCATGAAGCAGGACGATTGGGACGCCGTCATTCGCACGAACTTGACCGGTGCGCATCTTTGCACCCAGCAGGCAATCGCAACCATGATTCGGACGCGGTCGGGCCGCATTATCAATATTGCGTCCGTGGTAGCGCAGACGGGTAACCCTGGCCAGGCGAATTACGTCGCGGCAAAAGCGGGGCTGATTGGGTTGACCAAGGCCATCGCTATGGAGATTGCCTCTCGGAATGTCACGGTGAATGCAGTCGCTCCCGGTTTCATTGAGACGCCGATGACGGAAGTGCTCTCCGACAAGGTCAAAGAAGAATTGAAGACGCGGATTCCTCTCGGACGTATGGGCACGGCACGCGAGGTGGCTGCGGCGATAGTCTTTTTGGCCAGCGACGAAGCCGGATACATCACCGGCCATGTCCTCGATGTGAACGGGGGCATGTATTTGGCCTAGGAGTTCCGCCAAGCAGACACACAGGGCGCCGAGGACGCATGGAAAAGGGCAGAAATGAGTTGTTGCCAAGTTGACCTTGGTGGACAGGAAAAGTAGACTGGGCAGGTTACCTAGGCAAGTGGATAAGGGATTGTAGGCCGGCCCAAAAGCCGGATCACGTTGGGGAGTAGCACGAACAAGAAAGTGCGACAGCAGGTCGCGGAGGACTGGAATGGCCAGTGTAGAAGAACGGGTAAAACAAATTATCGTCGAGCAACTGGGGGTGGATGAGGCGGAAGTGACCCCCACGGCGTCCTTTGTGGACGACCTGGGTGCAGACTCGCTCGACCAGGTGGAATTGGTAATGGCGTTCGAAGAGGCTTTCGGCATCGAGGTGCCGGACGAGGACGCCGAGAAAATGACCACGGTGAAGGATGCTATCGAGTACATCGATAAGCACTCGAAGGGCAAGTAGTCCGCGGGAAAATCCCTGCATGAAGGAGCAAGTGCATTGACTCGCCGTGTCGTCGTAACGGGCGTTGGATTGGTTTGCGCGCTGGGCATCGGGACCGAAGAAAGCTGGAAGAATCTGGTCGCCGGCCGGAGCGGCATCACACGCATCACCCATTTTGATACCGCCGATTTTGACTGCCAGATTGCGGGCGAGGTAAAGAACTTCGACCCCTTCCTGTGGATCGAGAAAAAAGAACTGAAAAAGATGGGGCGGTTCATCCAGATCGCCTTGGCCGCCGCGGATTTCGCCGTGAAAATGGCGGAGTGGAAGCCCGAACAATCTGATCTGGACGAAGTCGGCGTGTATGTAGCTTCGGGCATCGGCGGATTCGATATCATCGAGCGCGAGCACATCAAGTTGATGCAAGGCGGCCCGGGAAAGATCTCGCCGTTTTTCATCCCCTCGGCCATTGTGAATTTGGCCTCCGGGCATATTTCGATCCGATACGGGGCGCGTGGACCGAACTCTGCGACGGCCACCGCCTGCTCGGCTTCAGCCCATTCCATCGGAGATTCGTTCAAGATTATTGAACGTGGCGCCGCCGAGATGATGATTTGCGGTGGAACGGAAGCCACCGTGACGCCCATGGGCATCGGGGGATTCGCCTCGATGCGCGCGCTCTCGACGCGCAACGATGAGCCGGAGCGCGCCAGCCGGCCGTTTGATGCGGCTCGCGACGGATTTGTGGTCGGCGAAGGCGCCGGAATCCTGGTTTTGGAATCACTCGAGCACGCGCAGAAACGCAACGCGCCGATATTCGCGGAAATTGTGGGCTACGGGATGAGCGGCGATGCTTACCACATCACGCAGCCTGCGGAAAATGGCGATGGCGCCTTTCGCGTCATGAAGGCGGCGTTGAAGGACGCGAAGCTTAGGCCTGAAGATATCGGCTATATCAATGCACACGGCACGTCCACACCCATTGGCGACGTCATCGAAACGCGCGCCATGAAGCGGCTGTTTGGGGAGCGCGCGGCCGACAAGAAATTGGCCGTAAGTTCCACTAAATCCATGACCGGGCACTTGCTGGGCGGCGCGGGCGGCCTGGAGGCCGGCATCAGCGTGCTGGCGTTGCGCGATCAGACTCTGCCTCCTACCATAAACCAGGAGACTCCGGATCCTGAATGCGATCTGGACTACGTGCCGAACGTAGCAAGGAAAGCCTCGGTCGATTATGTGCTTTCGAATTCGTTTGGTTTTGGCGGAACGAACGCCGCTTTGATTTTCAAGCGCTGGATGGGTAAGTAGCCTCGGCTGCGCTTGATTTTTTTCATCCAAGGTTCCATTGTGAATAGACGAGGCGGGCTTGTTTTGAATCTGAGGTCCCTCGCTCCCCTCAGGAAGATTCACATCCCATTCTGCAGGTCCTGATGGAAGGAAACTCCCGTGAACATCATCGTTTGCATTAAGCAGGTGCCGGCAAAGGACGCGCCACTGGCGATTGCCGGAAACTGGATCAAGGAATCGGACATCGGCTTCGAGATGAACGAGCCGGACAGCTATGCCCTCGAAGAGGCGCTTCGGCTGAAGGAAAAACATGGCGGCGAAGTGATTGTGCTTTCGCTGGGGCCCGAAAGAGTGAAGCAAACAATCAAGGAAGCGCTGGCAAAAGGCGCGGACCGCGGCATCCACGTGTCGGACGACAACTTTGCGCAACTGGATCCACTGGGAGCCGCAAAAGTGTTGGCTGCGGCAATCGGAAAGGAAAAGTGCGACTTGGTTCTGACCGGTCTGCAGAGTGACGATCATGGATTCGGGCAGACAGGCGTGCTGTTGGCAGGATTGCTGAACCTTCCGCATGCCACCATCATCATGCAGATAGAAGTGCAAGACGGAAAAATGAGGCTGAAGCGGGAACTCGAGGCAGGTTGGTTCCAGTGGCTGGAGTGTCCGCTGCCGGCGGTGCTCTCGATTCAGTCCGGCATCAACAAGGTGCGGTACGCGACGTTGAAGGGCATCATGGCGGCGAAGAAGAAGGAAATTGCCACAATCACGCGTGAGTCGCTGGTCTCGGCAACGGAGCCAACGCAGAAGATTGAGAAGATCTACGTGCCAACGAAAACAAAGAAAACGGAATTTCTGACGGGAACGCCGAAGGAAGCGGCGGCAAAGTTGGTGGAAAAGCTGAAGTTTGAAGCGCGGGTGATTTAGGGCAGTCGGAAGCGATGTTGGAAGTCTGAACAGAACTTCGGGCTTCTGACCTTCGGCTTTCGTCGAACCGGAGATAAAACGATGAAAATTTTGGTGGTGACGGAGCAACGGCAGGGCAAGTGGAATAACACGAGCTTTGAGACATTGGTCGCGGCGCAGCAGATTGCCGCGGCATTTTCGGGAAGTATTTCCGCGGCGGTCGTGGGCAAGGGTGTGGCCGCATTGGCCGAAGAACTAGCCACAAGAAATGTGGCGGAAGTCCTCGTCGTCGGGCACGACTTGCTGGAAAACTACACGCCGGATGCTTACTGCGTGGCGCTGAAGCAGGTGGTCGAGTCCGCGAAGCCTGATCTGGTCCTGTTCCCGCACACGTATCAGGTACGCGATTTCGCTCCCAAACTGGCGGCCATGACGGGCAAAGGAATGGTCGGTGATTGCGTTGGTTTCCGCAAGGACGGTGACAAGTTGGTTTTTGTACGCCAGATGTTCCAGGGCAAGACCGCGGCGGACGTGAGTTTCGCGGGAGCGGCGCCTTGGTTCGCGTCGTTCCAGTCGGGGGCATTTCGATCGGATCTGCTTGAGGCTCACGCCGGCGGGAAAGCCCCTGTCAATTCTGTGAAGATCCATTTGAAGGCGGAAG
>Ga0187782_10000812_pt1 | contig 21841 bp, 22 predicted proteins | sample 0715_SJ02_MP15_2_FD_132454 | JGI IMG/M metagenome (GOLD analysis project Ga0187782, IMG submission 132454) | Tropical peat soil microbial communities from peatlands in Department of Meta, Colombia - 0715_SJ02_MP15_20_MG | ecosystem: Environmental > Terrestrial > Soil > Wetlands > Peat | place... | reverse complement strand
TGGGCCAAGATCGGCGAACTCCTGCCCGCCTTCACGCCCCAAGAATGCGCCAACTACTTCGCTGCCGCAGGCTACGATACGACGTGAATGGATTCCGCTCTAAGGGATCGCCGCCAGCCTCGAAGCGCGCGCTCATGGGCTTACTCCGCCGCTTTGCGAGGAAAGCCCGCGGTTTTGCCGATCGCCGCGCACGCTCGGTCAAGGTCCCGGCCGGCGAGCCTCAAGATCGCCGCGGCGCCGTCGGCGTGGCGCGCGCGGCAGCCGGCGACCGCGCGCGCGAGCATGTTGTAAAGGACGACCGCCGGAATGGCGGCGGCAAGACCGAGCGCGGTCGTCAGCAACGCCTCCGCAAGCCCGGGCGCGATGACGGCGAGATTGGTCGTGTGATGTCTCGATATGCCGATGAAGCTGTTCATGACGCCCCAGACCGTGCCGAACAGCCCGATAAAGGGCGCCGTGGCGCCGGTCGTCGCCAAGACGCCTGTCGCGCGATTGAGCCGCCGCCCGACTTCCGCTTCCAGCCGCTCGAGGCTCAGCGCGATGCGCTCCCTGACGCCGCCGGCGTCGAGATTGACGGAGGCCACGACTTCCGATTGCGCGGCGAGGACCTCGTGTTCGAGTCCGTTCCGCCCGCGCAGCCGCTCGGCCGCCTCGGAAAGCGATGCGCAGTCGCCAAGCGCGCGGATTTGCTTGCGAAGCCTTCGATTGATCGCCAGGAGTCCCAGCCCCTTCGCCAGCGCCACGGTCCAGCTGACGAACGAAGCGAGGATCAGTAGGATCATGACCGCCTTGACGACATTGTCGGCCGAGACGAACATTCCCCACGGCGTCAGGTCGTCCGGAAGAAGCGCTGCGGCCGCGCCGGGCTCGTCGGCTCGCGCGGCGCCGGCAGAGGCGCACGCGATCAAGCCCGCGATTGCCGTACCCCGGGCAAATGCCATCGCTGCGGCCTTCCTATGCGTCGTCATAGCGCCTGACGCAAGCTGATGAAGAATCCGCGTCTCGGGCCGTATTGCGGCGCGAACACGCCGATGCCCGATCCGTCGCGGATCTGGTAGACGGAATCGAGCAGGTTCACGACGTCGAACCGCACGGTCAGCGGCTTTTCGTTCGCCGACCATTGGAACGCGTGCGACACTCCGAGATTGATCTGCGCGTAAGGCGGCACGGTCGACAAATTGGCGAAGCCATTGCGCAATCCGCTGCCGAAGATCGCGTCGGCGCTGAACCGCGTGCCCTGCCAGAGATAGGAGGCGCCGGCGGAGCCCGTTAAGGTCTGCGAATGATCGGTCGGAATATAGTGCGTCTGGATGTACTGATACTCGACCGGATCGGTGATCAGAAACTCGTTTGACACGACCTCAGTCGCGTACTGATGGCCCCAGGCCAAATTTCCGTAGACGCTCAGATTGTCGCGGTCGTACTCAAACTTGGCTTCGCCGCCTTCGTTCCAGCCCTTCGCGTAGTTGAAGGCGGTCAGCGTGTTGGCCTGCCCGAACTGGCCGTCGTCGATCAGATCGGTCGCTCTCTTATAATAGGCGTCCAGTCCGAACGTCAGGCCGCGCGCGAGAACCTGGTCGACGCCAAGGTCGAAAAGGTGCGACCGTTCCGGCTTGACCGGATCATCGAGATCGACGGCAGGCTGCTGCGTCGTGTTGGCGAAGGCGGCAAGATTCGTCGGCGCGGAGAGCGAAAGTTCCGGCGGCGTGAAATAGCGCGCGTAACCGATATGAAGCGTGGTCGCCGGGCTCGCCTTATAGACCAGGTTGACGCGCGGGCTGACTTGGTTGGCGTCGACGTAGCCGTACATTTGGTCGAAGCGCACTCCGGTATTTAAGGTCAGCCTGTTGTTGATCCGCCATTCGTCTTGGGCGTAAGCGCCGAACAGCCAGCCGAATTTCGTGTCGTTCTGCGCCGGCGCCGCGAAGGGCGCTCCATCGACATTGCCGTTCTGATCAACGGGAAAAACGACCGACTCGTTGTCGGCCTTGGCGAGCTCGCCGCTGCCGATGAAGCCAAAGCGCAACGTGTGCTCGCGGTTGACGCGCCAGGCCGCATCCCCCTGCAGGCCGTTCAAGAAGCTGCTGCGAAACACGTCCGACGAAACGCCGTTGAACTCGAGGTCGCCGACTTGATCGGGGAGGAAGTGCAGGCTGCTGTACCGGGAGAACGCCGAGAGCTGCAGGTCTAAGTTGGGCAGCGAGTTCTGGTAGGCGATGACGTTGTAGTAATTCTGCTCGTACTGGTTCTCGTTGACGTGAGAGGAATCTTCGGGATTTGCGCCCGGAACCGCAAATTGGATCGGCTGGCCGGGATTGTTCGGGATCTGGTACGCGCCGAGCGACACGCCGCTCAAAATAGAAATGCGCGACCCGTCGCTGAGATAAGTCGTGGCGTAGCCGAAAAATTTGCCCTGGTCCGAATGGTCGTGGATCGGATTGACGGTCGGGGCCGGGTTCTCGATGCCCTCGTCGGTTAGGAACCCGCGCAAGCTCACGTAATACTCGGTGCGGCCGAACGTGCCGCCATAATCGAATGTGGGCGAGAAGGTTGCCTGCGAGCCGCCGAACAGCCCGACCGAGCCGCCGCCCTCAAAGGCCCGGCTCCTCGGCGTGATGTCGACAATTCCGGACGTGTGGAGGCCGTATTGCGCAGGAAGCGCGCCGTCGATGACGTCGAGATCGCCGATGAACCCGCTGTCCAGCATCTGGCTGAAGCCGGAAACGCCGCCGGGAAGCAGAATGCCGTTGATCCGGTACTGAACGTTGGCGTGCTCGTTGCGCAGGTGCAGCGCGCCGCTTGCGGCGGAGTCCTGCGAAAAGCCGGGCGTCTGCAAAAGCGTCTTTTCGATCGGGGTGTCCTCGCCCTGCGGCTGCGCCTCGATCATTGAGGAGGTGAAGCTCGTGCTGTTGACGCCGGTCTTCGGCAGGATGGTCGCGCGAATCGCGTCGAAGCTCTGGTATTTGGGAATGGCCATGCCGGCGCCCGCGCCGCCTGAGGGCTGAGCGCCCTGCGCCCCCGCAGCGCCCGCCGAGGTCGTCGCGGCGGAAGGCGCAGCGGGCGCAGCCTCTTTCGCCGGCGGGCAGGCCGCATTGCCCTTATCTGCGCGTTTGCACTTGAGCTTGTGCTTGGCCGGCGCGGCCTCAACAGGCTCAATCTTAACCTCCGGCAGTGTCGTCTGCGCGCCCACAGCCCCAGGCCGCAGCGCAAGAGCCGCCACGGCCGCCCCAAACAGAACGGCGGAGGTTGAATGGCGCCACACTTATTTCCCCTCACGTTTTGGACAGTTCGACGCCAAACCCCAACCCATAGGCGTGAGTGTTATGTTATATCATTGCAGGTTACCGTCAATGGCGCACGTCGATTTCGTTGTTAATTGAGAGCGGCGGAGAGGCCCGCCTTCGGCGCCTAAGGGGTCAGCGTCCTTTCGCCGTCTGGCCAGCGCTGGCGCTCAGCTCGACGATCTCGCTCGTAATCTCTTCCTGTCTGAGGCGCCGCGACAGGGCGATCAGGCTTTCCAGCCTGTCGCCGACATGCTCTTGCGCGGCGGTCATGGCGCGCATGCGCGCTTCGTTCTCGGCGGCGAAGGAGAGGATGAGCGCTTCCAAGATCTCGGCGAACACATATTCTTCGCTCAAATGCGCGAGCAGATCGTCGCGCGGCAGCGTGATGAGCGGGGGAACGTAGCGGGAAGCGGCGGGAAAGCGGCCGAAATCGAAGGGGACGAGCCGCATGTCGGCGACGTTCAGCGCCGCGCCCAATCCCGGCCGACCGTGGACGAGGCTCACCTCGTTTACGAGCCGCCGGCTGACGCGATCATAGACCGCGTCGGCGATGCGGCTTGCGAGCCGCGCCGCCTGGTCGGCATGGGCCATCATCGGCGCAAGAAATTCGACGGCCACGTTGCGCTCCTGCGCAACCGTCGCGCCGCGGCTGCCGACAACCAGAATCGCGGACGGCTTCTGTCTCCGCTTGGCGACAAGACCCACATGATCGAGCACCCGCTCGTTGAACGCGCCGGCGAAGCCCTGCTCGGCGCAGATCGCGATCACGAGATGAGCGGTCCCGTCGTCGTCCTTCAGGCCAACAGCCTGCTCGGTCGGCGCGAGGCCGAGCGTGTCGCCGATCGCGTTCGAGACCGTGGCGGCATAGGCCTTAATGCCGCCAAGCCGTTCTCGCGCGTCGCGCGCGCGCGACGCCGCAAGGCTGCGCATGGCGGAGACCACCATGGACAATTGCCTGACCGAATCGATATGCGCCTTGACGTCTGCGAGCCGCTCAGCCATCGGCGACGGCCTTTTCCGCGACGATGTCGGCGGTCAGCGCCTTGACTTCCGCGATCAGGCGGCCGCGAGCCTCGGGCGCGAGCGATGGCCCCGCATGCGACGGCAAATCGGACGCATGCGCGTCGAGCCAGGCGGGCAGTCGCCTACGCGCCTCGGCGACGGCCTCAAGCGAAGCGTCGTCAAACGCGCCCTCGTCTTGCGCGGCGAGCAGCGCGACCTGATCCAAAATCCGCAGCGTGGCGAATCTCGGCTGGGTGAAAAGCGCGCGCAGCCGTTCTCCGCGCGCGATCCTCGCCTTGACGCGCGGATCGGCGATCCCGCCGAACCTTGTGAACATCTCAAGCTCGAGGAATTGCGCATATTGAAGGCGCACATGCCCCGACGCCTGCCGCAGCGCCGGGTGCTGAGCCTTGCCGCCGACGCGGCTGACGCTCAAGCCGACATTGACCGCCGGGCGTTGGTTTGCCGAGAACAGGCGGCTGTCGAGGACGATCTGGCCGTCGGTGATCGAGATGAGATTCGTCGGGATATAGGCCGAGAGATTGCCGGCGTCCGTCTCGGCGATCGGCAGCGCGGTCAGCGATCCGCCGCCGAGCCCGTCGGAGAGCCGGGCGGCGCGTTCAAGCAGCCGCGCGTGGACGTAGAAAATGTCGCCGGGATAGGCCTCGCGGCCGGCCGGCTGGTGCGTCAACAGCGCAAGCTCGCGATGCGTCGCGGCGTGCTTGGTCAGATCGTCGACGACGACGAGGGCGTGCCGGCCGCGATCGCGGAAATATTCGGCGATCGTGAAGCCCGAGAACGGGGCGATCCATTGGAGGCCGGCGGAGCTTCCTGCGGAAGCGACGACGAAGATGCAGCGCTCGGGCGCCCCATAGCGGCGGATCGATTCCATGACGCGCTCGATCGCCGTGATCCGCTGCCCGACCGCGACATAGACGCAAACGACGTCGGTTTCCTTCTGGTTGATGATGGCGTCGACGGCGAGCGCCGTCTTGCCCGTCGCGCGGTCGCCGATGATCAGCTCGCGCTGCCCTCTGCCGATGGTCAGCAGCGAATCGACGACCAGGACCCCGGTCTGAAGCATGTCCTCAACGAGCGCGCGGTCGGCGATCGCCGGCGCCGGGCGCTCGATCGGCAGATGCGCTTCGGGCGCGATCGGCGGGCCCTCGTCGAGCGCGCGGCCGAGCGGGTCGACGACGCGGCCGAGCAGGCCGGGGCCGACCGGCGTCTTGAGCGTGTCCCCGGTTCCGCTGACGCGGGAGCCCGCCTCGATCGTCGCCGCCTCGTCGAGCAGCACCGCGGCGATTTGGTTCTCTTCGAGCGTCAGCGCGAAGCCGATCTTTCCGCCGTCGAAGCTGAGAACTTCATTGAGTCTCGTCTCGGCGAGGCCGGAAACCTGGGCAATGCCGTCTGCGACGCGCTCGACCCGGCCGAAGGCCGTCGCCTCCGGCTGAAGCGCCGTGCGCGCAAGAATTTCGCGCGATCGCGCGAGCCATGGGGAAGCGTCATCGGCGGGCGTCGTCATGGGCCGTTAAGTCCTTGGCGATTCGCTCGAGATCCGCGCGTAGGCTGTTGCGCACGGCGGCGGGAACGGCCTCAAGTTCGACGCCGGCGATGACGCCTGAATCAACCTCCGGGGCGATGTCGACTGCGCCGCCAAGCGCTTGGGCCAGCGCCTGACGGATGGCGTGATCCTCGTCCGCGGTCAGGGACCTCGGCGTCTTGACGCGCAGCGGGCTTGAGGCGGCGATCGCCGAGCGCGTTGAGGGCGGCAACTGCGAGACCGTCGTCGCCAGTCCGTCGATGAACGGGGCGATGAGCGCTACCGGCGGCAGCCGGGTCAGCACTTTGGCCGAGATGTCGACCGCGAGCCGGCTCGCCTCGTCGGCGTCGTCAAGGCGCTCCCGCACGCGCAGCCGATCGTATTCGCTCTTGCGCGCGGCGATGATCGCCTCAGCCTCGCGTCGCGCCTCTTCAAGCGCGACCGCCTTCGCCGCCTCCGCGTCCGAGGCGGCGCGCCTGAGCAGGTCCGCCCTCGCCGCCGCCGTCCGGCTCTCCTCCTCGCGCGCCTTGAGCCTCATGGCTTCGGCGTCGCCCCGCGCCCGCTCGGCGTCGGAAAGGAGCTTCGCCGCCGCCGCGCCGCGCGCCTCGATGATCTGAGCGACGGGCGTGAAAAGATAACGGCCAAGCAGCCAGATGAGCACGAGAACGTTGACCGTCTGGAGCGCCAGCGTCCACCAGTCGATCCGCATGACGGGCCTATTTCACGAACGGGTTCGCGAACAGAAGGAGCAAGGCGATCACCAGGCAATAGATGGCCATGGTCTCGATCATGGCGAGGCCGACGAACAATGTCCGCGACACCGTGCCCGCAGCCTCCGGCTGGCGCGCGATCGCCTCCAATGCGGCGGCGACCGCTCGGCCTTCGGCCAGCGCCGGGCCGATCGCGCCGAAGGACACGGCCATGGCCGCGCCGGCGATGCTGACCATCTCGATTTCATTCATGAGGCGTTTTTCTCCGGTTGCGGACGCTCGCGTAACTCCCGCGCCTCGCCGACCGCGGCGCCGATGAACACGGTCGCGAGCACCGCGAAGATGTAGGCCTGCACCGCGCCGACGAGCAGATCGAGCGCCATCAGCGGGATGGGCACGAGCAGGCCGGCGAGCGACAGGATGATGCCGATGACGAAGACCCCGCTCATCACGTTCCCGAACAGGCGCACGATGAGGGAGAATGTGCGCGTGAATTGTTCGACGACATTGAGCGGGATCATCGCCCAAGTCGGCTCGGCGAAGGTCTTCAAATAGCCGACGAGGCCTCGCGCTCTGATTCCAAAAACGATTGTTGCGCAAAAGACGACGACCGCGAGCGCCGCGTCAGTCTCGATATGCGCGGTCGGCGGCTCGACGCCTGGGATAAGGGACGACCAGTTGGCGACGAGCACGAAGACGAAAATCGCGCCGATCAGATTGCGGTAGGGCTTTGGATCGACCTGCACCGTGTCGCGGATCTGCGCGTCGAGCGTCGAGACGAGCAATTCGAGAACCGCTTGCAGCCGCTTCGGCAGCATCTCGAGCGTCCGCGACGCCGCCCTAAGCGAGACGCTCAAAACGCCCATGATCGCCCAGGTGACGACGACCGGCGCCGTGACGGGAACCGGCCCAAGACTAAAGAGCGGCTCAAGGACGAGGGGCGAGGTCATCTCTTACGCGCCTGATCGCCTAAGGACGGCCGCCCGCCCGACGAGAATGCCGACGCCTGCGGAAAGGAGCGCGGCCGATCCGACCCACGCAAGACCGACTAAGCCCGCAATGAGCACGGCAAACCGTAAGGCGCGCGTGAAAAGCCCGGCGCCCAGACGCCCGGCGACGATGTGCCCGGCGTTCTGACGCAACAGCTCGAAATGGATAAGGCCGAGCGCGGCGCCGGCGACAAGCCCCACGAGCGCCTGCAACAGAAGCGGGAGCGGGATCATCGCCGATACATCCATTTCCACGCGGCGCGAAAGCCGATCGCCGCGCCAACCATGATCAGCGGCGCGGAGAAGAAGACGCCGGTCCCAAATTGGCGGTCGGCCCAGCGGCCGATCAGCGCGCCGAGCAGCGTCGGCGCCACAATCATCCAACCGAGGACGCCGATTTGGCCTAGTCTTGCGCCAAGCGAAGGCTCCGGCGTCGCCGCGCCGCTCTTGGCGCGCGTCGTCGCGCGCCGCGCGGCTTCGGCTAGGTGATTGGCGCCGTTCCTCCGCCCGTCGCTCAACTTAGCTCGTCCTCGAACAGCGGCCCGAATTCCGCCGGCCCACGGCCGGACATAAGCTGGCGCATCAATTGGCGCACGGCGCGCGCGTGCAGGCGCGTCTCATCGACCTGGGCGCGGCGAGCGGCGTCGATTTCCGCCGCGCGCATTGACCGGACCTCCTCTTCCAGCGCCGCGAGGCTCGCGCCGAGAATGCCTTCGCGGCAAGCGATGGAGACTTCAGCGCCGCCGCGAACGGTCAGGACGCCCGCCCGCACCGCGCAAAACCGCTCCTTGTCGTCGCGATCGCGCCAGCGGACGACCGAGGGCCCCAGCGCGGTCAAGAACTCCGTGTGCCCAGGGAGAATTCCAAAGCCGCCGCTGTCGTCCTCAGCGCGCACGCTGAGCGCGTCAGGATCCTCGACGAGGACCTCGCGCGGCGTCGAAATGCGCAAATGAAGCCCTGTCATGCTCAAACCGCCGATCTCGCTGGCGCCCCGGCGCCTCGCCCTGAAGCCTCCTCCTTCGCGCGCGCCTCTTGAAGCGTTCCAACCATATAGAGCGAACTTTCCTCCCACGCGTCGCATTCGCCCTCAAGGATCGCGCGGCAGCCGGCGATCGTGTCGCCGACCGCGACCGAGCGTCCCGGCATGCCGGTAAAGGCCTCGGTTACCGCAAACGGCTGCGTGAGGAAGCGCTGCAGCCGGCGGGCGCGCTCGACCATCCGCCGATCGGCGGCGCCGAGCTCCTCGATCCCGAGAAGCGCGATGACGTCCTGAAGCTCGCGATAGTGCTCGATGGCGCTGCGCACTTTGGTCGCGATCTCGGCGTGCTCGTCGCCGACGACGAGCGGATCGAGCAGGACGGAAGACGAGGCGATCGGATCGACGGCCGGGTACGTGCCCTCGGCCGCCATGGAGCGCGACAGAACAACCATGCTGTCGACGTGACTTGCGATGCTCGTCACGGCCGGGTCGGTGAAGTCGTCGGCCGGCACATAGACGGCTTCGATCGCCGTCACCGCCGCGTCGCCTAGGGAGGCGATGCGCTCCTGGAGCGCCGCGACTTCGCTCGCAAGCGTCGGCTGATAGCCGACGCGCGAGGGCGAGCGGCCCAACAGTCCCGACACCTCGGCGCCCGCCTGAACGAAGCGGAAGACATTGTCCATCAACAGCAAAACGTTGCGATGCTGCTCGTCGCGAAAATGCTCGGCGATGGCGAGCGCCGTCATCGGCACGCGCCAGCGGGCGCCGGGCGGTTCGTTCATTTGCCCGTAGACGAGCACGGTCCGATCGAGCACGCCGTAGCGCGTCATGTCGAGCAGCATCTCGTGCCCCTCGCGCGAGCGCTCGCCGACGCCCGCGAACACCGAGATGCCCTGATAGCTCGAGACCATCGCGTGGATCAGCTCCATGACGAGGACGGTCTTGCCGACGCCCGCGCCGCCGAACATCGCCGCCTTGCCGCCGCGCGCCAACGGCGTCAGGAGGTCGATCACTTTGATGCCGGTGCGAAAGATGTCCGTCGCCGCGTTCTGAGCCGCCATTGAGGGCGGGGCGCGGTGGATCGGACGCAGGGGCACATCGGAAGGCAAAGGCGGTCCTTTGTCCCCCACGCGGCCGGTTACGTCGAGCAGGCGGCCGAGAACCTTGTCGCCGACCGGCACGTTGAGCGCGCCGCCGGTTCTGAAGACGGGGTCGCCGCGCCTAAGCCCCGAGGTCGCGTCGAGCGCGACGGCGCGGACCTTGTCGTCGCCGATATGCGCCTGGACTTCGACGAGGATGTCGAGGCCCGCCGCGTCGCGCACGCGAAGAGCGTCCTCGATCGGCGGCAGAACGCCCTCCTCGAAGAGCACGTCGACGACGGCGCCGCGCACGGCGATCAGCCTCCCGGGCGCGCCTGAATTCGGCGGGACGTCGCTCAACTCTTGATCGTCACTGTCACGACTTAAGACCCATCGACGTGCGATCGGATCGCCGAGCCTTGCGACATCATCATGATGGAAGCAATGCGCCGCTTTAAGGCCCCGAGCCGCCGCCCAGCCTGCCCCGCTCGTGGCGCCTGCTCAAAGCACGCTCCGCGCCTTCCCGCACGATACGCTTTTGCCAATTCTTTCTCGGCAAGGCCAGCGCCCGGCGCGCGCCTTCGCGTCGCAGAGCGCGATGGCGCGCGCCGGCCCTGGCGGTTTCGCGACGGCGACGGGTATTGGCATAATTGCTCATGGTTTTGGCGCCTCAATTTCCGGCAAGTCTCCGCGAACATTAAAAACAGCGGATCGATCCTGGAGATTGATGGCGATAGAGCGGACCAGTCAGACTGCAGGTTCGGTCGTTTTCTCCCACAATGCAGGAATTAACCGCTCGTCATATGGAAAATCGTCTTAAGCCTGGGCGGCAGAGCTTGTCGATGCCGGCAAGTTCCCCGCTAAGCTTGCCGGTTAAACTTACCTGTGAGCGGCCGCCTAGGCCTCAAAAATCTGTGAACTCCGGATGATTATTCGCTATTGCAATCACATTTTGCTGAGCTGAGATTGACCGTCGCATGGCGATGGTTATGCCCCATTGTTGTGCGAGTGTACGCTTGAGTTCTGAATTTGATTCTTGCGATTAGCCGGCGCCTCAGCCGGTCGTTTCGAACCACAGTCGATCTTGCAGCGCCGCGCGGAAGGCTCGAACGCGCGCGAAACGCTCGCCTTCAACATTACGCAACGTGAGGCGGGCGCGCCTGATTTTCGAACGGAGGATTTGAAGATGAGAGCACGACTTAATGATCGCGCGGCGCCCTTGAATCTCAGCGCCGCGGCGCCGCGCGAGCTCTGAAGCATGTCTCTAAGATGGCCAGCCAATGACGCCGCGGTCGGGATCTGGGAGGATCGGGTGGAAGGCGTCTGGTTCAACCTGGCGCGAAACGACGGCGTCGGCCTGGTGTTATGCCTGGCGACGAGAGAGGCGATAGCCGAACGGGCCGCTCGCGACGGACGCGCGGAATCCGCTCTCCAGACATTCACTCGACTTCGTGACGAGATCGCCCGAATCGCCGCCAGCCGTTTCGACGACGGGCAAATTGAACCGATCTTGATCGGCAAACCGGACTTGTTAGGCGGCTGACGCCGCGGCGGCGTTGGGTTGCGCGGCCCTTGCGAGGAGCCGAACGATTTCGTCCGCCGGGAGGGGCTTGCTGAAGTGATAGCCCTGCATCTCGTCGCAATTGTTGTCGCGCAGGAAGGCGACCTGGTCCGCAGTCTCGACGCCCTCGGCGATCACTCTGAGATTGAGACGCTGTCCGAGCGATATGATCGCCGTGGCGACTGCCTTGTCGTTCTCGTCATGCGGCAAATCGCCGATGAAGGACTTGTCGATTTTCAGCCGGGCGACCGGGAAGATCTTTAGCGAACTCAGGCTCGAATAACCGGTCCCGAAGTCGTCGATCGAGAGTTGAACTCCGAGCCCTTGCAGCTCGCGCATCATTGCGACCGCCTGAACCACGTCTTGCATGATCAGGCTCTCGGTCAGCTCCAGTTCGAGATACTTCGCCTCTAACCCTGTGTCGCGAAGCGCCGCGCCTACCAATCCCGGAAAATGCTTTTCTCGGAATTGACGCGCCGACACATTCACGCTGACGCCAATTGGCGGCAGCCCTGCGTCCTGCCACGCCTTGTTTTGACGGCAGGCTTCGAAGAGCACCCACTCGCCGATCGGCGCAATCAGGCCGGTCTCTTCGGCAAGCGGTATGAAACGGCCGGGGGAGAGCAGGCCTAGCGTCGGGTGGCGCCAACGAATGAGCGCCTCGACGGCGAAGATTTGCCCGGTCTTAAGGTTGACCTGCGGCTGGTAGAAAAGAACGAGCTCGTTCCGGGCGAGCGCGTTCCTGAGCTCTTCGTGAAGCTTGAACTTTTCGTGGGCGCTGCTGTTGAGAGCGGGCGTGTAGAACTGAACATTGTCGCGGCCGATTTCTTTGGCCCGGTACATCGCCGCGTCGGCGTTGGCCATCAACGTGTCGGCGGCCTTGCCGTCATTGGGATAGATCGCAACGCCCATGCTGCAGGTGACGCTTAGCGTGTGTCCTTCGACAAGAATCGGCGCCGCCATCGCCAGGCGGACCTTTTGAAGCACGTCGGAAACGGCCTCGACGCTCTTGGCCTGGTCGAAAAAGAGGATGACGAACTCGTCGCCGCCGAGCCTGACGACAGTGTCCGTCGCCCTCACGCAGCCGACCATCCGGCTCGCGACCGCCTTCAAAAGCTCGTCGCCCGCGTTGTGGCCGAGGCTGTCGTTGATGACCTTGAAATTGTCGAGATCGACGAAGGCGATGGTCGCCCAGCGGTCGTAACGGTCCGCGAACAAAAGCGCCTGCGCGAGCCGATCCTTCAAAAGGCCGCGATTGGGCAGGCCGGTCAACGCGTCATGGGTCGCCATGAAGTGAATGCGGTTCTCGGCGAGTTTGCGCTCGATGGCGATCCCGGCGATCCGCGTCCCGAACTCGACAAGGTTCGCTTCGACGAATGTCGGCTCGCGAATCGTCCGAGAATACATGGCGAAAACGCCTAGCACCGTTCCGTGGTTTGACAGGATGGGCGTTGACCAGCACGAGCGCAGGCCGTGCGAAAGGGCCAGTTCGCGATAGTCTTTCCAGAGCGGGTCGGTCGCGATGTCGGCGACGACGATGGTCTGGCGCCGATAGGCCGCTGAGCCGCACGAGCCGACGTTCGGCCCGATGCGGACGCCGTCAATGGCCTTCCAATAATCCGCCGCCAAGCTCGGCGCGGCGCCATGACGCAAATGGAGGCCGTCCTCGTCGAGCAACAGAACGGAGCCGAAAATTCCCGTCAATTGCGATTCGGTGACGCGCACCAGGCAATCGAGGACCGCTTCGAGCGGCGCGCTCGTCGCAATCATCTCCAAGACTTTCGCCTGGCCGTCGCGCAGCACGTTGGCGAGCTTGCGCGCCGTGATGTCGCGCGCCGCCCCGACCAGGCCGACGATTTCGTTTCGCTCGTTGCGAAGGGGCACTTTGGTCGAGGAAAGCCACTTGTCGGCGCCCTTGGCGCTGACGACGTGCTCCTCCTTGTCGATCATCGGGCGGCCGCTCGCTAGGATGTCAAGCTCAAGGGCGCGAAAGCCCGCAGCGGCCTCGCGGCTGTGGATGTCAAAATCCGACAAGCCGATCATGTCGGACGTTCTGGCCTTTCCGCAGTCGGCGGCGAGCGCCTTGTTGACGACGACGAAGCGGCTCTCCACGTCCTTCGCCCAAAGGTAGTCGGGCATGAGGTCGATCAAGGTTTGCAGCGAGATGCGCTCCTTGGCGACCGTCCTCGAGCGCTCAAGCTCGGTGACGTCGTCGTGCACCGACACCCAGCCGCCGTCGGGCATCGGCTGGTGGTAGACGCGAATCGCGCGGCCGTCGGGAAGGTCGGTGGTCCAGGTTCTTGGCTCCCGACCGGCGTTGATCGGCGCGCATTGCGCAAGATACGCTTCGGCCGACATCGCAGAGGCGCCGACGGCGACGCGACGCTCGACGATTTCGCGCAATGTCATGCCCGGACCGATCTGGTCTGGCCTAAGGCGGTAGACCTCTGCGTAACGGCGATTGCAAAGAATGAGCCGCTCGGAGGCGTCGAAGAAGCACACGCCCTGGCCGATATTCTCGAGGACGCCCTGAAAGCGGGCGGCCTGCGCTCGAAGCTCGGCGTTTTCCGCCCTCAACGCCCGAATGATCGCCTCTTGTGACTCGACGGCGATGCGCGCGAGCGTCGAGGCGCCGGCATGCGCGCTCGGCTCTTCGGCTCTTCGCTTCCAAAGTGAATGCAAGGGTTTCCTCTCGCAGCGCCCCGCCAGCAGGAGAGAGCGAGCCGCCGCCTCCGCAGACCAAAGCCGCATTTCTTCAGGAACATTAATAACGCCGCGCCAAAATCAGAGATCGCCGCCCGGCTTTTCTTTTCTTTAGTTAACCGACAGCTACGAAACCCTGATCGCTTCCCCTTGTGTTTCACGTGTAATTACGGGGCTTGCCGCGTGTTCAAGCGCGCTTGAAGGCTGAGAAATTCGCCGCGGTTCTTTCGCGATCCGGTTCGGCGGGCGCCGCGGCAAAACATGCGAGCGACTTGCCGAACATGCGAGAGGGGAACTAGACCGCCCTGGCCGCATCGAGCGCGCGAGTCCGTTCTCAACGTCGGCTCAAAAAGGCTTTTCGTCGCGGCGGCGAGCGTGTCTGCATTGAAGGACTTGCGGCTATGAAAATCGCGGTGCTTGGGGGCGGGGGCGCGATGGGCGGGCTGTTTGGCGGCTACCTCGCCCGCGCGGGCGAGGACGTCACGCTGATCGACGTGTCGCTTCCCGCGATCGAGGCGATCAACCGCGAGGGTTTGTGGATTGAAGAGCGGGACAGCGCGCTCGCGGCCATTCCCGTCAAGGCGTCCGCAAATCCGGCCGAAGTCGGCAAAGTCGACCTGATCGTCAACTTCGTGAAGGGCTATCACACGGCGGAAGCGATCTCTTCCGCCAAGCCGATGCTCGGCGACGAGACGACGATCCTGACGCTGCAGAACGGCTGGGGCAATGCGGACCTGATCGCAGGAATCGTCGGCGAACGGCGCGTGCTCGTCGGGCTCACCTATCATTCGGGCACGCTGATCGGCCCCGGCCGCGTGAAGCACCCGAATTCCGCGATGACTTATGTCGGCGAGCTCGACGGCGCTGCGTCGCCGCGGCTTCAGCGCGTCGTCGAGGCATTTCGCAAGGCCGGGATCGAGACGGTCGCCTCGCCGCGCATCGTCGAGGAAGTGTGGAAGAAGCTCGCGCTCAATGTCTGTTCCCTTCCGACGGCGGCGTTGCTGCGCTTCGAGGCGCATGAGCTCGCCCTGCATGAAGAGACACGAACGCTGATGCGGGCGCTGCTTGGCGAGGTCGTCGCTGTCGCGCGCGTCCAAGCAATCGCGTTCGACGAAGCCGAGCGCTGGGCGGCGATCACCGGCCTGTTGGAGCGCGCCGTCGGCGCCCGCGCCTCGATGTTGCAGGACGTCGAGGCCGGCCGGCGGACGGAGATCGAAACCGTCAACGGAGCAATCGTCGCCGCCGGCAGGCGCTTTGGGATCGCGACGCCGTACAACGAGGCGATGGTCCTGATGGTGACGGCGCTGCAGGGGAAGTATTTGGCCAAGAGCGGGTAGAGGTTTTTGCGCTTGGAAGGATCCGGCGCGCTCCCCTCTGCCTTTAGGGAGAGGGGTCGGGGGGGGAGGGCCCCAGGCAGGTCGGGCGACGCGCCGGTCGCGGCGCGTAGCAAGCGGTTTTGCCGGCCTCGGCGGAACCCCTCACCCCTGCCCCTCTCCCTGCGGAAGAGGGGACGTAGCCTCGTCTCTCAGCCATCCGCCTTCAGCCACGCCGGCGCATGGGGAATGCCTTGCACCGTCCAGCCGCCGTCGACGATCAGCGTCTGGCCGGTGATGTAAGAGGCGTCGTCGCCGGCAAGGTAGCGAACGGCGTTGGCGATCTCGTCGGGCTTCGCCAGCCGGCTCATCGGCACGCGGGCGGTCATCCAATCCTCTTGCAGCGAGCCGTCCGCCAGCGCCTGATCGATGAGCTTGGTGCGCGTGAAGCCCGGCGCGACGGCGTTGACCCGAATGCCGACCGAGGCGACCTCGAGCGCTAAGGCCCGCGTCAGGCCGAGGATGCCGGCTTTGGCCGCGCAATAGGCGCCGCGGCCAGGCAGGCCGACGAAGGCGGCGGTCGAGGCGATGCTGACGATCGCACCATGACCGTTAGCCGCCATGCGCGGCACGGCCTGCGAGGCGCAGAGGAAGAAGCCGTGCAAATGCGTCGCCACCACGCTCGACCAGTCGTCGAAGCTGATCTTGCCGACGAGCCCGACGCGCTGGATGCCGGCGTTGTTGACGAGGATGTCGACGCGTCCGGCGCGCGCGTCGATCGTCTTGAAGGCGTTGGCGACGGCCTCGGGGCTGGTGATGTCGGTCTCGATGTCGAAGACGCCCTCGCGCTCGGCTTGCGGCGCGATTCTGTCGAGCGAGAAGACGCTGGCGCCGTCGGCGGCGAATTTTTGCGCGATCGCCTCGCCGATGCCGCGCGCGCCGCCAGTCACCGCCGCGACGCGGCCCTCGAGCCCCCTGCCCATCAATCTCTCCAAGAAAAGCGCGCCTAGTACATCAGCCAGCCGCCGCTGACGTTGATCGTCGCGCCGGTGATGTAGCCGGCGTGATCGGAGGCGAGGAACAACACCGAACCGGCGAGCTCCGCGGGCTCGGCCATGCGGCCGAGCGGGATCGCGGCGACGGTCGCGGCGAGCGCTTCGTCCGTCATGCCGCTGCGCATCATCGCCGTGTCGGCCGCGCCCGGCGAGACGGCGTTGACGGTGATCTTGTCCTTGGCGAGCGAGCGCGCGAGGCCGCGCGTCATCGACACGACGCCGCCCTTCGTCGCCGCATAGGCGACCGAGCCGCCAAAGCCGCCGCTCCAAAAGCCTTGGCTGGTGAAGTTGATGATGCGCCCGCCGCGGCCCTGACGACGCATGGCGCGGGAGGCCGCTTGATTGAGGAAGAACGTCGATTTGAGATTGATGTCGTGCTGGAAATCCCAGTCGGCCTCGCTGACGTCGTCGACGCTCGCGCGCCTGACGAGCACCGCCGCCGCGCAGACGAGGATGTCGAGGCCGCCTAGGCCATCGACGACCTGATCGACCAGGCTCGGAAGGCGGGCGACGGGGCGCAAATCCCAGGCAAGCGGCAGATGCGGGCCGCCGCTCATGTCGGCGACGACCGCCTTCACCTTGCCGTCGTCGAGATCGATCGCCGCGACTTTGGAGCCGGCCGCGCCGAAGGCCAGCGCGACCTCGCGGCCGATGCCGCCGGCGGCGCCCGTGACGACGACGCGCTTGCCCGCGAGGCCCGAGGCCAGATTGAAGCTCATCGCCAGCTCGCCTCGTCGGGCGGCAGCGCGCCAGGCTGTTCTTCGAAATAGCACGACTGCGACTGGCCGATGAATTTCACCCGATCCTCGGCGAGCAGCGTCTTGTGGGGCTCGGAGGTAAAGGCGCGGTCCGCGTCGGCGAGCGTGTCGAACCAGGTCTCGCCGACGCCGTCCCAGTCGACGCCCTCGGGGATCGCGCGCTGGACGCGATTGAAGCGCAAACCTTTTAGGCCCGGCAGGTCGCGCACGATCTCGGCATGACGGCCCATCCAATGCGCGTGGAACTCGTCCGGCGTCATGCCGGGGCGGCGTCTGATGAAACTCACGCGCCTGATCATGAGCCTATCCCTTCGCGCCGCGGCGGCTTTTCAAAGAACTCGAGCGAGATCCCGTCATGGATGCGCAGATAAGAGGCGCGCGCGCCGAGATTGGGCCCGCCGTCGATCGCCACCGGCCCATCGGGGCAAACCGGCCTCGCGCCGCAGGCGACCGCATGTCGCCAGGCGACCTCCGCGTCGTCGACGCCGAGGCACAAGTGCACGTTGCCGGGATTCTGGGTCGCCTCCGAATTCGGGGTCTTCCCAGGGGTCTTGTAGTCGAGAAGCTCGAGCACGACGCCGCCGGGAAGATCGACGAATGCGGCGTCGATCGTCACGCCCGGAATGCCGAGGTGCTTGGCGAGATAGGGCCGGTCGAGCATGCGCCGCCAACGCTCGGGCGCGCCTAGAAAGGCGCGCCAGAAGGCGAGCGCGCGGTCGAGATCGGCGACGCTCATGCCGACGTGATGAACGGCGGAGGCGGTCGCGGCGGCGCCGGGCCTGGGTTCGTGAGCGTCCACGCTTCGTCTCCTGCTCGCTCGCGCCTCAGATGCGGAAATACGTCTCGGCGTTCTTCGAGAACATCGCCATCTGCTCGCCGCGCGTGAAGGAAGAGATGATCGTCCGATAGGCGTCGACGAGGTCGGGATAGGAACTGAACATGCGATCGACCGGCCAGTTCGTGCCGAACACGACGCGTTTTACGCCGAAGGCCTCGATCGCGCCGAGCACGAAGGGTTTTAACGATTCGACCGTCCACCGCCTGTCCATCATGCCGAGGCCGGAAATCTTCATGACGACGTTGTCGGCGCGCGCGAGCTTCTTCTGCGCCGCGAACCAGAGCTTGAAATAGGCCTCGTCGCGCGCCTCGGGAATGGCGCAGTGGTCGACGCAGACGAGGATGTTCGGGAAGGCTGAGGCCAGGCTCAAGAGATCGTCGTAGAGATGGATGCGCGTGTCGATGCAGGCGACGAGACCATGCTTCTCGAGATGCTTATATCCGGCGCGCCATAAGGGATCGACGAGATAACGGCCCTTGCCGAAATCGCGCACGCCGCGGACGTTCTTGTATTGCATGTGCCGGTCGATGACGGATTCGGCGTCGGCGTCGGCCAGGTGAACCTCGGCGACGATGCCGTGCGGATAGCCGGTCTCATCGGCGAAGGCCTGCAGCCACTTCGTCTCGTTGACCGGATCCGCGACGCCGAGCGCCGCTTGGACATGGATCGCCTTCGGCACGTTCGAGAAGCGGATCTCGGCGATGAAATCCTCGATCCAGTAATGCTGCGCCTTCAAGGCGTCGATGTCGCCCAAGAAGCCGTGGACCGCGTCGCGCTCGAGCCACGCATAGCGAAGCTCGGAGCGCTTCAGATCGTGCAAGTGGAAATGCGTGTCGACAAGCGGGATTGAGTTCATCGCGGCGCGATCTCGGGCCGGGCGTCGCAGGCGGCGGCCGTCGAATCCTCCCTTGAAAGAAATCGTCCGGCGTCTCACGTCGCGCGCAACGCCGCCGGGGCAAGCACAACGACACTAGCGGCGCGAAACGAGCCGCGCAAGGAATCGGCGTCGCTTTGCCGTGGTCTTAAAAAAACCAGCTCCGATATCTGCGCGATGCCGAGAAAACCGGGCGATTCCGGGGCTTGCGCGTCTTCGCCTCGGGTCCCTATAGTTGTCCCGCCGTAGGCCGTCCGTCGCGACGACGCCGGCGGTTGCGCAGACATCTTGAGGTCTGCGGTCGAAAGCTTTCCTAAGACGCACGGGAAAGCGATGCGGCGCCGAGCCGCCGCAGTCGGGAGGACGATCGCACCATGCCTGCGCCTGCCAAGCGGCGTGGCGTCGTGACGGGGGCCGGCAGCGGCATCGGCGCCGCCGTTGCGCGCCGGTTGTTGAGCGAGGGCGTCCGCGTGCTTGCCGTCGATCTCGACGAAAAGGGCCTTCAATCGCTTGGGCGCGATTGCGAGCCGCTTGTCGCCGACGTCGTCGATCCTGGCGCTCGCTTGAAAATCGCCGACTGGGCCGAGGGCGCGCATTATCTCGTCAATTGCGCCGGCGTCATCCTGATCAAGCCGATCTTCGCGGTGACGGTCGAGGATTGGCGGCGCGTTCAGGCGATCAATTCGGAGGCGATCTTTTTTCTCTGTCAATCGCTAGGGCCGCGCCTCAGCGAAGGCGGGGCGATCGTCAATCTGTCCTCGAGCTCCGCCAAGCTCGCGACGACGATTGAGGTCGCGGTCTATGCGGCTTCGAAGACGACGATCCTGTCGATCACCCGCTCGTTCGCTTACGCGCTCGCGCCGCGCAGCGTCAGGGTCAACGCGATCCTGCCCGGCATCGTCGACACGCCGATGCAGGAAGCGGTCATCGCAGCCGTCGCGCCGATGCGCGGCCAGACGTCGGACGCATGGCGGGCGGCCCGCAACAAGGCGGTTCCGCTCGGGCGCGGCGCATCGCCCGAGGAATGCGCGGGTCTCGTTTGGTTCCTGTTGTCGGACGAAGCCGCCTACATGACCGGACAGGCGATCAACTTCACCGGCGGTCTCGTGACATGGTGAGCGATCTTGAAGAGGCAATCATGCGGAAGCCGATCACGGTGCTAGCGACCGGCCTCGGGCATCCCGAGGGCCCTTACGAGCTCGACGACGGACGCGTCATTTACGCCAACACTTATGCGAGCGCGATCGGCGTGTGGGACCCTAGGACCGGCGAAGCCGGAATCTTCGCCAAGGTCGGCGGCGGCCCGAACGCCTGCATGCTCGGCGCCGACGGCTCAGTCTATTCGACGCAAACGCCGAATGTCGGCTCATGGGTCGCGCCGATCCATCGTCCGCCGTCTATCCAGAAGACGCGGCCCTCCGGCGAGATCGAGATTCTGGCGACCGAAGCCGACGGCGTGAGGTTCGACGGTCCGAACGATCTCGTTTTCGGGCCGGACGGGCGGCTCTATTTCACCGATTCCGGCGACTGGTCGCCGGCGATGAAGCCGCATCCCGGCCGCATCGTCGTCATCGAGACGAGCGGACAAGCGCATATCCTCGAGGAGCTCGACCACGTCTATCCGAACGGCATCGTCGCCGAGCCGGACGGGTCGATCGTCTGGGTTGAGTCCTACACGCTGAACGTCGTGCGCCGCAGCCCGAACGGGACGAAGGCGGTGATCCACCAGATGCCCGAGGGTCACATCCCCGACGGCTTAAAGATCGACGTCGACGGCAATCTTTGGATCACCGCGGTCGCGGCGGGCGGTGTCGACGTGATCGATCGCAAAGGCAAGCCGCTGTTCTTTCTCGAGACCGGCGGGACGATTCTGAATTGCGTCTTCGGCAAGGGCGGAAAGCTCTTCTGCTGCGACATGGGGCCATTCGACGTCACCGGTTCGGCGATGACCGGGCGGCTCATCAGGGTCGACGTCGGGGTCGAGGGCATGCCGCTTTATCGCGGCGCGGTCGGTTGAGGTCTTAAGCTCATGAAAATCGTCAAGGTGGAAGCGATCCCGGTCAGCTATCCGGAGCCCAACGACTTCAATGCGCTGCGGCACCTATGCCTCGCCAAGATCACCGCCGACGACGGACAGGTCGGCTGGGGCGAGTCGATCACGCAATTTCCCGAAGCCAATTTCGCCGCCAAGGCGATCATCGACGGCATGGGGTCAAATCTGATCGGCAAGGACCCGGTCCAGACGGAGGCGCTGTGGCGGCAGAACAAGCAGCAGGCCTGGTGGTACGGCTATCACGGCGGCATCGCCTCCTACGCCGTGGCGGCGATCGACATCGCGCTCTGGGACTTGAAGGGCAAGGCGCTCAAGAGAAGCGTGCTCGACCTGCTCGGCGGCCCGGCGCACGAAAGGCTGCCGGCGATCGCTTCCTGCCACGCGCATTACGAATCGATTCCCGACATGGCCGCGGAAACCGCGGAATGGGTTTCGACCGGCCTGCAAGGCTTGAAGACCGGCTTCGGCAAGCGCGGCAGCGCGCGGCTCGGCTACGAGCACGACCGCGACGTCGCCTATGTGAAGGCGATGCGCGAGGTGCTCGGCGACAAGATGCTGATGATCGACAACGGCATCGCCATCAAATGGGACGTCACGGACGCGGTTCGCCGCGCCAGGGCGATGGAAGAGTACAATCTATCTTGGATCGAGGAGCCGCTCGGCGCCTGGGACCCCGAGGGTTACCAGAACCTGCGCGCCAAGACGACGACCCGCATCGCCTATGGCGAGCGCGAATGGACGCTTGAAGGATACGAGCGCATTCTGGCGACGGGCACCGTCGACGTCATCGGCGTCGATCCTGGCCGCGCCGAAGGCATCACCGGATTCAAGAAAGTCGCCGAGCGTTGCGAGTTCTATCGTCGGCAAGCGAACGCGCATGCCTGGTCGTCGGCGATCGTCACGGCGGCGAGCCTGGCGATCTCGTTCAACTCGCCGGCCTGCAAGCTCTTCGAGCTGAAACCGTTACGCAATCCGATGCAGCACGACCTGGTTAAGAAGCCGTTCGAGCATGAAGCGGGCTGGATGTATCCGCCTTCCGGGCCCGGCCTCGGCATCGAGGTGATCGACGAAGTGGTCGAGGGCTATCGCAGCGAAAAAGT
>Ga0187782_10000811_pt1 | contig 21841 bp, 19 predicted proteins | sample 0715_SJ02_MP15_2_FD_132454 | JGI IMG/M metagenome (GOLD analysis project Ga0187782, IMG submission 132454) | Tropical peat soil microbial communities from peatlands in Department of Meta, Colombia - 0715_SJ02_MP15_20_MG | ecosystem: Environmental > Terrestrial > Soil > Wetlands > Peat | place... | reverse complement strand
GCGTGAATCGCGACGATGACAACATCGGCGGCGCGAAAATTTTCGCCGAGACCATCCGGGAGGTTCGCAGTCTGGTTCCGGATTGCCGCATCGAGGTTCTCATCCCCGACTTTCAAGGTCTGGAAGAGCCGTTGCAGATCGTGCTCGACGCGCGACCCGACGTTCTGAACCACAACACGGAAACCGTGCCGCGCCTTTATCGCGCGGTCCGCTCCGGCGCACGCTACGTGCGTACCCTCGATCTGCTGGAAAACGCCAAGAAATTCTCCCCAGGGATGGTCACCAAGAGCGGCGTGATGGTCGGGCTGGGTGAATCCACCGACGAACTGATCGAGGTATTCCGCGATCTCGGCAGCCGCGGCGTCGACATTCTGACGGTCGGCCAGTATCTGCGTCCTTCGCGCGATCATTTGCCTGTAGCCCGCTTCTACTCGCCCCACGAATTCATCTTGCTGCGTAGGGAAGCGTTGCGCTTCGGCTTCCGTCATGTCGAATCCGGGCCGCTGGTGCGCTCCAGTTACCACGCGCACGAACAGGCGGAGTCCACAGCCGCGCCGCGAATCGCATTTTAAACAGACATGCTGAGCGCGCTCCTGGTGGTGCTGGGATTTTTCGCCGGAGTGCTGGGAGCGGTCACCGGCATCGGCGGCGGCATTCTGCTCACGCCCATCCTCGCGCTGCATTTCGGCATTCCCATTCGCCAGGCGATCGGCACCAGTCTGATAGCCGTGATCACCACCTCGGCCGCGAGTTCTTCCGTGCATCTCCAGCGGCACACCACCGACATTCGCCTGGGCATGACGCTCGAGCTGGCAACGGCGCTAGGCGCCGCGGTGACCGCCTACCTGGTGGGATATTTCAACCGCAGCGTTCTGGAAGGCTTGTTTGCTGCTTTTCTGCTCTACAGTTCGATCGCGATTCTGGCGCGGCGCGGCCAAGTGAAAAACCAGGAAGAGCCGCCTCCGGGCTTCAACGGCCAAACCATGATTCCGCCCTATGAGCCCAAGCGATATCCACTCGGTTTGGGCGCATCCCTGGTGGCCGGCGGACTTTCCGGCTTGCTCGGCATCGGCGGCGGTCCGATCAAAGTTCCGGTAATGTTCATCTTCATGAACGTCCCCTTGGTGGTGGCGACGGCGACTTCGAATTTCATGATCGGAGTAACGGCCGCGGCCAGCGCCGTCGTCTATTACCGCCGCGGCGATATCCTGGTGGACGTTGCCGCGCCGCTGGCCGTCGGAGTCTTTGTGGGATCGCTGCTGGGCGCGCGGCTGGCCCCGCGCATTCATACTAAGTACGTCGTTTACCTGCTGGTAGCGATCATGTTTTATCTGGCCGTGCACCTCTGCGTTCACCTGATTACCGGTGGAGGCACGGCATGAGCCAACTGCGGGAACCGGCTTTCGATCGCGCCGTCGCCCTAGTCTTGCGAGTCGGCGCATTCGGCTGCTTCTTCATCATGCTGGCTGGATTGCTGATTGCCATCTTTATTCCCGGCCGCATTCCAGCGGAGATCGAACGGGCAGGAGTTTTGCTGATGCTGGCTACGCCGGTGGTGCGCGTGGTGGTGGCGTGTTTCCTGTTTTTCCGTGAAAAGGACTGGAGGTATGGGACTATCTCGCTGGGAGTCCTGACCATCCTGCTTCTCGGCGCGATGTTCGGGATCGGGGAACACTGAGCGCGATTGAGGTTTGGGGAATTTAGGAATTCGGTGATTGAGTAATTGGGAAATTGAGTAATTGAGTGATTGGGGAATTCAAGAATTCTGGTTGACCTCGAGGATTACCCAATCACTCAATTCCCAATGTCTAAAAGATGTGCAGGCGGATGCTGAGATATTTTTTTGGATTTTGGCGAAAGGCCTTCAGTAGATCCTGCATATCGGTGAGGGTCTGATTGACGTTGTTGTAGAGCGTCTCATCTTTGAGCAGCTTTCCCGCCGAACCTTTGCCGGCCTCGAGGTCGCTGGTGAGGGCGGCTAGTTTGGTCATCGTGGTGTCGATTCTGTTGGCCAACTCCTCGTCCTTGAGCAATCTGCCCGCCGTTCCTTTGCCCGCGCTCAAATCGGCGCTTACCTGTTTCAAGTTGGCAATGGTGTCATTGGCGTTGTTGTAGAGCGAGGGGTCTTTCAGGAACTTTCCCGCCGTTCCTTTGCCCTGCTGCATATCGTCGATGACGGCATCCATCTTGTCGAGGGTGGCGATGAATTTGCTGTAGGCGTCGTTGCTGTTGATCAGTTGACCGAGGCTTCCCTGGCCTTTTGCGATGGCATCGACGACCTGCTGGAACTCGGCGACCGTCTTCGAGAAGCGGTCATAGAGGGTAGGATCGTAAATCAGTTTGCCGAGCGATCCCTTGCCGCTTTCGGCAAAGGCCAGGATGCGGTCGGCGCGCTTGAGCAGCGCGTCCATATTTTGCAGCGTGCTTTGGCTGGAGCGCACCACCTCATTGAAGTCGGGATGCACACGCGTCGCCAGCGTGTCTCCACTCCGAGCCGGCGGTCCGATGGCCTGTGAACTGTCGATATCGAGATAGGTTTCGCCCAGCACTCCGGCGGTATCGAGGGAGGTTACTGAATCCTTGCGCAGATTGAAGGCGTACTTGGTGGTCACCTTCATGGTGACTTCCACCGGCGTGAGCTGCCTGTCTTTGGCGTTGGTGATGCTGATGCGCACTACGTTTCCAATATCGACGCCACTCAGCCGCACCGGCGCGCCCGGGCGTAGACCCTCAGCATTGTCGAAATAGGAGTAGAGAGTAATTCGTTTGGTGAACAGGCCGCCGGTTCCCGACATCAGAAACAAAAGCACGGCCAGAACCACGGTGGCGACAATCACGGTGATCCCGACGCGAAGTTGCGACCATTTGAGCTGTTTCTGGCTCGGCAAATGTTTCCCTCAAGTTGCGGCGCGCTCTGTGCCCGGGCGGGAGTAAACCGTGGTGCGTCCCCCTTCTGGGAGCATCATAACAAACCGGATGCAGTTCCCCCTGTGCCTCTTTGTCCAATTGTTAACCAGCACATTACCGGCGCACCGCCGGCAGCAGCAATAGAGCGAAAAGATAGGCCGCGACCCCGCAGGCCAGCGTCACAGTCAGTCCAAACTGGATCGCGATCACCATCGCCAACACGGAGCCCAGAACGCTGGCAGCAGCGTTCATCGCCCATGCCCACTCCACCGCGTTATCTTCGTTATTCGGTTCGCCGCTTACGCCGAGTTCTGAAACAGAAGCCAGCGCACGTAGACCCGAGGGGAACGGCATTCCCATGAGGAGACCGAGCGGGACGAGCAGAAATCCACTGACCGCCAGCCGATAGCCGAACTTCAATCCCACCCATGCCGCCAGCGCGTGGGGCAGAAAAACTACGCTCCCGATCAGGGCCGCGATAACCAGTATGAGCGGGATCCGGGCCATTCGCGGGCGGAGCAGCCAGTGGCGTGAAAGCAGGCTCCCTACGCCGCTGGAGAGCAGCAGCAGAAAAATAACCACTGTCAGCGCATAAGTAGGATGGCCCAGGAAGAGGACAAAGCGCTGGATAAACGAAATTTCAACCAGAATGTAGCCCAGGCCGACGGCAACAAAGTAGTGGAGCGGAAGCGGCGAATGCCGTCCCGCCTGGAGCGCGAGCGGCAGCACCAGAAAGCCCAGCACCGCCACCAACGAGATCACCAGAACTGCGATCAGAACCAGCACACCAAGATTCACTTTCCAATCGATCCCTTGCTGCAATCCCTGCTCGCCGAGAATCTGCCCGGCCTTCAGGGTGAAAAAGAAAAAGGGAGCATTGTCGGTGACAGGGGCTACGTTGTAGGCGTAACTCTGAGCAAAGCGGCGGGGATCGTTGCCGGCAATCAATTCGGCAAACGGATTGCCCTCGGCCAGTTTGATTTCCGGCTGAGACGGCAGGTAAATGGCGCTGAGTTGAGCATGACTGTCGATGTGGGCCTGCACCGCCGCCTCTTCCTCGGCAGTAAAGGCGGTCTTCTTGCCCAGCACCACCACCGGGATGCCGTCTGCACTGAGCTCTCCCAGCGAGGCAACGATCAGATTGTGCGCTGGGTTCTGCACGCCAAGGCTGTGCAGCGCTTCTATGGCCACGGCAACCACGCGCAAGGCTTCGCGCGGCCGGCGAAACTCCCAGCGGGTGATGGCGATCATGCCATCGGGCTTGAGGTGCTGAAAATATTCCCGGAAGGCTTCCACCGTGTAGAGATTGTTCTCACTCAGCGCGAAGGCGCCTGCGGCGGTGGAGGCCCACGTATCCACCAGCGTCATTTGTACGACATCAAATTTCTGCGGCGTCGAGCGCAGGTAGGAACGGCCATCGGTAACGTGAATGTGAACTTCAGGGCGGTCGTAAAGATGGAGGGAGTAGTCGGCGTAACGTCCCCGCATGATGGTATCGGCGATGATGGGATTGATTTCGATCCCGGTCACGCTGTGGCTGCCACTGGCCACGGCGCGCAACACATCCACACCACCGCCGGGGCCGATGATGGCAAATTCTCCCTGTGGCCGCAGCACGTTGGCCAGCGCCGGAGGCGCAGACATGAGATTGCCCTCCCACTCAGAGCCACGCCAATGCTCCAGGTCGCAGTTCATGATGTAAGTGGAAGCGTCGGCATCGATGACGATTGCCTTGGCCTGTCCCTGGCGATCGACTTCCACGCGCGACAACGCATTCCACCGTGCAAACTCGACCCACGCCGGGTCGCGGAACATCCCTTTGGCGTAGACGACATCGATCAGTTGGTTCGAATGATTGGCTGCGATCAGCAGCGCGAAAGTGATCACGAGCGCGCCGGCAACTCTACGGGCGGTGAGAGACTCCGCCCACACCATAGCCGCCACGGCCATGGCGAGAGACGCGGCTACAATGGTATTCGGGCCGCCGATCCAGTTGAGCAGGGGAACGACCGCCACACAGGCCAGAGCGCCGCCACAAAGGTCGGCGCCGTAGAGCCGCGGAACTCGCCCGGTTTCCCGCGCAAATATCACCGAGAACAACAAGCCGGTCAGGAAAAAAGGCAGCGCTGCGGCCAGGTACAAAACCGTCAGATGGGCGAAATTTTTCCACGTGACTTCGAGCGCCACCGGCACCCGCAAGACTACTTCCAGAACGCCGATCACCAGAATCGAGTCTGCGACGCACAGCAAGGTTGCGAGGCGGCGCGTGCCGGTGCGGGAAAAGTGCTTTTTCAGCAGGTAGGCGAAAACACCGCCCGCACCCAACCCCAGCAGCGCAATCGAAATTGCCAGAAACGCAAAGTGATAGAAGAGGACAACCGAGAACAAACGAGTCAGCGCCAATTCCAGCAATAACGAGGCAAAACTGGCGAGCCCCAGGCCGCCCAGAATGGTACGATCAGGAATCTCGGTCGATGAAGAAAGCGCCGGCGCCGCTTGCAGGGTTGCAGACATGAAGGGGCCAGTCTAGCAAAAAGCCGCCCTTCGCTGAGCTCTGTGGTTTCAGCTTTCCAGGATGACTTGTGCTATGGCTTGCTCCGAGGTGTGGGTCAGCGACAAGGCGGCGTTCTTCACGCCGAGTTTGGCGGCGAACTCGGCGGCTTTGCCATGAAAGGCGAGGCTCGGGCGTCCACCTGGCTGACGCACCACCTCGCAATCGAGCCAGCGGACGCCGTGGTTCCATCCCGTCCCCAGAGCCTTCATGGCTGCCTCTTTGGCGGCGAAGCGCGCCGCATAGCGCTCTACGCGATTGGCCTTCGAGTCGCAATAGCGGATTTCGTCCGGCGTATAAATCCGGCGCAAAAAGCGGTCACCAAAACGGGCGATCGATTGCCGAATCCGCGCCACCTCCGCAATGTCAATGCCTGTGCCGACGATCATGTTTTTCTCGCTCGATCATGACAGCTTTGCCTACAGCAGCCCGTCCCCACGGTAAATCAATTCGCCGTCGATCATGCGCGCTTCTGCCGTCAGGCGGTGCGGCGTGACGGGACCGGTTCCGTCGATGTGCAGCACTTCGTGTCCATGCGCGACCAGCCAATCCGAAACCAACATGCGGTGGCAGCGGAAGTATACGCGCTCGGCGCACATATAGGCGCTGCGCGATTGTCCGGCCAGAGCAATTAATTCGGCCATCGCGTTTTGGAACTCCGCGGTCAACATGTAGTCGGCGTAGTTGCGGAAGCTGGCATTACGCAGCGCGACATGCGGCGAGTCCTCGCAAGTTTTCTTGCGATAGCCGCCGAGAACCTTCATCCAGACATAGCGAATACCGGCGGCGGCGAGACTGTGCTGCAGAGATTCCCGGTTGAACTGTGGCAACCGTCGCGAGACCGGAAAAGCGCGGATATCGACCAGCGTTTGAATCGCGTGAGCATGAAGCGTCCCGATCAGATCATCGATTGAGCGGGTCGAATGTCCGATGGTGTGAAGCGTAGCCAAAGCGGTTCGATGCGAAAAGACCGCTAAACGATGCGATTGAGAGCTGCCGCGACCATGGCATCCTGCTCGGGGAAAACCGTGCGCAAATCGAGCAGGACGCGGCCTTCCTCCACCCGGGCGATGATCGGAGGCTCCGACCGGCGCAGGTAGGCGTTGAGTTCGTCGGCGCTCATGCCGTCGCAAGCGAACACGAGCAGCCGGGTTGGGAATACGGAAGACGGCGCAGCCCCTCCGCCGAGAATCGACTCGCCATCCAGAATGTCAGTCTTCAACCGCGCGGCATTCAGGCGCGCAGCCAGCGCCTCAGCACGCCGGCCGATGTCTTCTTTGGTCAGCCGCATCATGCGCAGCGTGGGGATGGCATTGTGATCGCGCCGCACATAGGCGAGCAAAGTCGCCTCCAGTGCGGCATAAGTGAGCTTATCCACGCGCAACGCACGGAACAACGAGTTGGCCCGCATTCGCGCCACCAGCTCAGAATTACCGCTGATCAGCCCAGCCTGCGGCCCTCCCAGCAACTTGTCGCCGCTGTAGGTCACGATATCAATGCCACTGCGCACGCTGTCGAGCACGCCGGGTTCACCGCTGATGCCAAGCGAACGCAAATCAAAAAGAGCGCCAGAGCCGAGATCCTCCATCAGCGGGATGTGCTTCTTGCGCGCCAGAGCGGTCAACTCTGCGATCGGTGGCTGTTCGGTGAAACCGCTGATCTCGAAGTTGGAGCGGTGGACGCGCAGCAGAAGGCGGGTTCGTTCGCTAATCGCCTTTTCGTAGTCGCTGATGCGGGTGCGGTTCGTGGTGCCGACCTCACGCAGAACCGCGCCGGATTTGCCCATAACGTCGGGAATGCGGAACGAGCCGCCAATTTCCACCAGTTCCCCACGCGAAACGATGACCTCGCCGCCTTCGGCGAGGGTATTCAGCGCCAGCAGAACGGCCGCAGCGTTATTGTTGACGATGATGGTGGAAATGCGGGCGCGAGTAGCCGCGGACGCACTGGCCCGGGGCTGTTCGTCTGAGGCTTCATTTAGCAAACGCTGAAACAACCGATCGACGTGCGTATCCCGCCGGCCGCGCTCGCCGGCGGTAAGATCAAACTCCAGGTTGGAATAGCTCACCGCGGTTTCACGAATGTGCTCGATGGCGGCCTCCGCCAGCGGAGCACGGCCAAGATTGGTGTGCAAAATCACCCCGGTGGCGTTGATCACGGAGCGCAAGGAATAGCCCAGTGCCTGGCGAACATGGTTCTCCACTGCGGCAGTGAGTCCGGAGAGCGCAAGCTCTAACTTTTCGTCATGCAGGAGTCCCGACGTAATTTCCTGCCGCATTTGCGCAAGCACGGCGCGCGCGGAGTCCACGACCGGATCGTGGCCGTAACTCGCCACCAGAGAGCTGACGGCGGCGTCGCGCAGAAGCTCATTCACCGAGGGAAGCCTGCGGAACAGCTGCGATTTTTCGCCGGTTTTCATTTCCGAGATTACACCCTCTCCAATGAGCACACGATTGCTCTATAGCGTGTGCATGTAAGCCAGCAGATCTTGCAGATTCTGTGCGCTCAGCACCTGGCTGTAGCCGGGCATGTTGGGCCGTCCGTTGCGGATGATGTCGCTCACGCGCTCATCGTTGGCCGGAAGCCCGGTCTGGGGAAGAAATTGGTGCGCGAAAACACCTTTCAGCCCCGGGCCTTTCCTGCCTTTGGTCGAATAAGGACGGTGGCAGCGGTCACAGTAGTTGTCATAAATTTTGCGTCCAGCGGCCTGTTGAGGATTGAGACCGAGTTCGGCATCGGACCTGCGGCGTTCCACATCGCAGCCGGAAAGCGCGGCCAAAGCGAAACACGTGGCCAGCAGAAAGCCGATCCATAGCTGAAGGCGCGACGAGGCCCACTCATGGTTTGTTGTGATCCGTTGCATTCTTTCCATCTGATCTGATACGCGCGTCTTCCTGCTTTCCCACAAGCGTCGCAATGAAAGTCGACTTACAATGATAGAGGAACCCTCGAACACTGCAAAGCCATGCCAGTTGCCGTAAAGCGAGTGTACGAACCTGTGTCGCGCTCGGATGGAGCGCGCGTGCTGGTCGACCGATTGTGGCCGCGTGGTCTCAGTAAAGCGGCAATCGCCCTCGACGAGTGGCTGCGCGACCTTGCCCCTTCGAACGAGTTACGCAGGTGGTATCACTCCCAGCCAGAGCATTGGCAACTGTTTCGCAAGCGCTACCTGAAAGAATTGGCTGGTCCGCTGGCGGAAAAAGATTTGCAGAAGCTCTATCACCTTTCCGAAGGAAAGAAACGCCTGACGCTTCTCTACGCCTCGAAGAACGAAACGCGCAATAACGCCGTCGTGCTCAAGGAACTCCTTGAGGGAATGCGCAAGCCTCCGACCGGCACCGGCCGCGGCGCGTTACGGGCGATACGGCACCGCGAAGCCGCGGTCCGGCGCCGATAACCTACTCTTCGCGCCTTTCGTTTAGAATCTGCCGCATGAGAGCCGTCTTTCAATGGAATCTGGGCTGTCGCTCGCTCGAACTGGGTAAGCGGACCCTGATCATGGGCATCCTTAATGTGACCCCAGATTCCTTCTCGGATGGCGGTCTTTATCTCGATTCTGAAAAAGCCGTCGAACACGCGCTGCGACTGCTGGATGAGGGCGCAGACATCATTGACATCGGCGGGGAGTCCACCCGGCCTGGCGCGAGCGTTGCGGCGGAAGCGGCGAATTCTTCAGCCATCGTAACGCGCGCTGTCAACACACCCGTCACTGCCGAACAAGAACTTCAACGTGTTTTGCCTGTGATCACCGCTCTCAAGAAACAACATCCCAATACAGTAGTTTCGGTCGATACCTATAAGGCTACTGTGGCGCGCGCCGCCACGGCCGCCGGGGCTGAGATCGTCAACGACGTCAGCGGCCTTCGCTGGGACCGGCAGATGGCCAAAACCATCGCGGAACTTAAATGCGGAGTGATCCTCATGCACATGCGCGGGCGTCCGGAAGATTGGCGAACCTTGCCGCCGCCCGGCGATGTCATGTTGCTGGTGAAACGGGAACTCAGAGAATGGGCCGAGGCCGCGGTTCTGGCCGGCATTCGCCGGGAAAGAATCGCAGTTGATCCTGGCTTCGGGTTTGGGAAAAATTTTGAGCAGAACTATCCCTTGCTGGCTCGTTTCGAGGAACTGCAATCGCTCGGCTTGCCTTTGGTGGCAGGGACATCGCGAAAGTCGTTCCTGGGACGGGCGCTGGCGAAGAACGGACAGGATGCGCCGGTGGCCGGCCGTTTATACGGCAATCTTGCGGCTCACACCTCGCTGATTCTGAAAGGCGCGCACATCTTGCGAACGCATGATGTGAAAGCTGCCGTCGAGGCAGCCCGAGTGGCTGACGCAATCATGAACGCGCACTAACACACCCACGAAACCTCCAGCGGCCGACTCGTTCTAAAACGCCTTTTTCGAATCCAACAGAATGGTCACCGGCCCTTCGTTGATCAGTTCGACCTTCATCATCTCCTGGAATCGTCCCGTTTCGCAGCGCAGGCCGGCGGCGCGGACCCGCTCCACAAAGAACTCGTATAGCTGGCGCGCTTTTTCGGGCGGCGCGGCCCCATCGAAAGATGGCCGCTTGCCCCGGCGCACGTCTCCGTACAGGGTGAATTGCGAAACCGCCAGCACGCTCCCGCCAACATCCGGCACGCTGCGATTCATTTTTCCCTGATCGTCTTCGAACACGCGCAGTCCCACGATCTTTTGCGCAAGGTATTCTGCATCGGCATCGGTGTCTTCGCGTCCAACTCCTAGCAGAACGAGCAGTCCCGGGCCGATTTCCCCCGTAACCTCGCCATGCACCGCAACCTGGGCACGGCTCACCCGCTGGACGACGGCCCTCATAGGGTTTGAATCTCTTAACCCAGTTTGACCGCTGTGCGCGGCCACATTTACGATGCTGAAGGTATACCACAGCGCGTCCTCGAAGAAGGTCCGGGTAGTGGTGCAGTTTGCTTGTCATCCTGAGCAAGCCTCCTTTGCGCAGCGATGAAGGATCTGGGCGAGCCGCGCGATGCGGCGCGCTCTTGCGCCGCAATAATCGCGCGTTTGGCTTGCTTCCTTATCCAAACTGCACCACTACGAAGGTCCGTGCTTCCTTTACAGCCGTTTGCCCGGACCGTTACACTACACGTTCGCCTTTTTCCGCAGCCGTGGCATCTAAAAACAGCCAAGGCCTTCGCACGCCTTGGTCAAGCGCGGGGGGGGCGACGTTTATTGCCGGGCAAAGGCGGCTTGCATCCCGGACAGCGCAATGCAAATCCAATCGGAGTTAAGCGAGGAGAATCATGGCAGCCGTTGACGAAAAGGTAAAGCAGATCATCGTAGAGCAATTGGGCGTGGACGAGGGCGAGGTCACCTCCAGCGCTTCGTTCGTAGACGACCTGGGCGCCGATTCACTGGACACGGTGGAATTAGTCATGGCTTTCGAAGAAGGCTTCGATATCGAGATCCCTGACGAGGATGCGGAAAAGATTCGCACCGTGCAGGACGCCATCGACTACATCAGCAAGCACGCGAAAGGCGGCAAGTAATTTGGGACGCAGGGTCGTCGTTACCGGACTCGGCCTGATCTGCGGCGTGGGAAATTCCACTGCGGAAGTGTGGCAGGCTCTGGTTGCCGGCAAAAGCGGCGTCGCCCGCATTACCCAGTTTGACCCCAGCAATTTCGCCTGCCAGATCGCCGCCGAAGTCAAGAATTTCGATCCTCTCAACTACATCGAAAAAAAAGAAGTCAAGAAGATGGCGCGCTTCATCCATCTGGCCCTGGCGGCTTCGGAAGAAGCGCTGAAGATGTCCGGCTTGCAGATCACGCCCGAAAATGCCGAGCGCGTGGGTGTGCACATTGGCTCCGGCATCGGCGGCTTCGACATTATCGAGCGCGAGCACACGGCGCTGATTGAAGGCGGGCCGCGCCGCATCTCACCTTTCTTTATTCCTTCCGCGATCATTAATCTTGCGGCTGGACAGGTTTCCATGCGCTTTGGGGCCAAGGGACCGAACGAAGCCACGGCCACAGCCTGCACCACCAGCGCACACTCGGTGGGAGACTCGTTCCGCATCATTCAGCACAATGACGCCGACGTGATGATCGCCGGCGGTTCCGAGGCCGCCATCACGCCGATGGGGGTGGGCGGCTTTGCCGCCATGCGTGCACTTTCCACGCGCAATGACGAGCCGGAGAAAGCCAGCCGTCCCTGGGACCGGGACCGCGATGGGTTTGTGATGGGCGAAGGCGCCGGGATCATGGTGCTGGAAGAGCTTGAGCACGCCAAAAGGCGAGGCGCGCCCATCATTGCCGAGGTTGCCGGCTACGGCATGTCGGGCGATGCCTACCACATTACGCAGCCCGCTCCCGAGCACGAAGGCGGCTACCGCGTGATGCGCAACGCGGTGCGCGACGCCGGCATCAGCCCCGATCAGGTCGATTACATCAATGCCCATGGTACATCCACGCCCATCGGGGACACTTTGGAGGCGCACGCCATCCGCAACTTTTTCGGTGAGCACAAAATCGCGGTCAGCTCGACGAAGTCGATGACCGGCCATCTCCTCGGTGGCGCAGGCGGTCTGGAAACCGGCATCACCATTCTCGCCCTCCGCGATCAGATTCTGCCACCCACGATCAACCTCGAGCACCAGGACCCCGAAACCGCGGGCATGGATTTCGTCCCCAACCACTCGCGCAAAGCCAGCCTCGAATACGCCATGTCGAACTCTTTCGGCTTCGGCGGAACCAATGGAGCGCTGCTGTTCAAGCGGTGGTCGGAATAGCTGGGGTCGCTTCCCAGCTATTTTGGGTGCGGAATGATCGACAAGATCACATACTCGTCGCCGCGAATCACGAAGTAGAACCGCCAACTCCGATTCACACGCGCCTTCCAGATATCATTCACTTCGTCGTACTTCTTTGCTGCAGGGGGGAGGGGTGCGAGATCGCTCATGAGAAAGCCGAGCTGTTTAGCGAAAGCCTTGCGTACTATAGGTTCCAGCCCGGCATAGTCCTTGTCGGCGCGGTTGGTGAAGCGGAACTTCACTTCCGCTTCCGTGCCTGATTCCGTCTCGCCGTTCTCCGCTCCAATGCCACGATGGCTTCGGCCGCGGACTTATAGGGGCCGTGCGTGCGGCCCTGGGCCAAATCCTGGAGTCCCTCGGCGAGATGGCGATCAATCACGGTTTTCGGCGTCAGCGTGATCTTCCCGTCTTCAAAGGAAGCCTCCAGCAGATCACCGACATCCAAACGCGCCAGCTTTCGGACGCTTTGTGGGATGACAACTTGAAATTTCGTTTTGACCGCAACCAGTTCCATGGCATGTGGCTCCATAGATAGTATAACAGTTTATCTATCCAACTATCTAACACCGTCGCAACCTGGTCAAAGCCGAACCTGCGGTGGGCATTGTTGTTCCGGAGGCGGTCGGAACAGCTTCTCCTGCTTCGACCCGCCTACTGGCGCTATAATGGCGCGCAATGGCGAGGATTTCGAGGGGCACCCCGAGCGTTTCACTTCTTCTTATGGCACTAGTGGTGCCGTTAGTTTGTTCCGCGCAGGACGCCACCGGACGAATTTTCGGAACAGTTTACAATCCGCAAGGTTTGGTCGTACCGGGTGCGCAGATCACCGTCACCAACACCGGGACGCAGGTTACCCGCACAACGACCACCGATAACATCGGCTATTACCAGGTGCTGGCGCTGCCCATTGGGAACTACAGGGTAAAGGCCGAGCATCGCGGATTTCGCAGTGTGCTCAGCCCGCAGCAGAAGCTGCTGATCAATCAGGCGCTCCGCATCGATATCAAGATGGAGATCGGAACCGAGACCCAGACGGTTGACGTTGGCGCCGAAGCTGCGCCCGTGGAGACCGTGGTCCCAACCCTCGGCCAGTCGGTTACCGGACGCACGCTCATCAATATGCCGCTCAACGGCCGCGACACGCTCGATCTGGCTCTGCTGCAACCCGGCGTCACCGAGAGCAATGACGACAACAGCGGAGCCGGCAACTACAGCATCGCCGGCGGCCGCACCGACTCCGTCACTTTTTTGCTCGATGGTGGTTTGAACAACGATCTCCTCGACAACAGCAATCTGCTCGACCCCAATCCCGATTCCATTGCTGAATTCCGGCTGCTCACCAGCAACTATACCGCTGAATACGGACGCAACGGCGGCGGCATCATCAGCGTGGTGGTGAAATCGGGAACCAACCAAATCCACGGCAGCGCCTTCGAGTTCGTCCGCAACCGGATTTTCGACGCCAACGACTACTTCAACATCGAGAATGGCCTCCCGCGACTTGACTTAAAACGCAACCAGTTCGGCGGGACTTTTGGTGGGCCGATCGTAAAGAACAAGCTTTTCTATTTTGTCGCGTATCAGGGAACACGGCAGGTGCAAGCGATTCCCGACGTTGACGCTCCCGTCTTCACGCCTCAGGAGTTGCAGGGAGATTTTTCGCACTACCTGTCATACAACGGCACGACTTGTACGATTCCAGCCGGCTGCCCTGATACGAACGTGGCCGCGTTTTTGCAGGCGAATCCTTATTTTGCGACTCCCAACGGCAACGCCGCCAACGCCATCATCGATCCCACGAAGATCAACAGCATTTCTCAGGAATACATTAATGACGGCTTCATCCCCAGCGCCCCCGGCGGACTTCTCTCCACTTACGCCATCCTGCGCAACAACGCCGACGAATTGACCACCAAGTTTGATTTCACTCTAAGCTCCAAAGACAGGATTTCGGCTACCATCGGCGTGAACCGCACCACCTATATCAATCCGTATCCTTATTCCAACGTGCCGCAGTTTTCGAGCTATACTCCCGCCGACTATTACTTCACCAATATCAGCTACACGCGCGTCTTTTCTCCCACCCTCCTGAACGAACTTCACTTCGTGAGCCATCGCAGCAATTATCTACAGGATGAACCACGATTCTCCGCGCCCACCGGACCGCAGCTCGGCATCCAGATCACGCCCGACATCGCCACCGGTCCCACCAACATATGGTTCGACACTGGTCTTCAGATCGGGCCCAGCGAGAACGGTCCCACGCGTTATGTCGAAAACACGTTTTCCTGGACGGAGGCGCTTTCCTGGACTAAGGCGAAACACGACTTAAAATTCGGCGCAGGGTTTTCGCCTTATCAGGAGAATCTGGTCTACGCGTACTACACCAACGGCGAGTTTGACTTCTACTCCAATTCCGGATCATTAGCGACCGGAAACGCCTATGCCGACTTTCTTCTGGGGATTCCCGGCGATTATCTTCAGGGCGCGAATGCCGCATCCAACATTCGCAGCAAGAGCATGTATGTGTTCGCTCAGGATGAGTGGCGTGCGCGAAAGAATCTGGTCCTGACGATCGGCCTGCGCTACGAATACAACTCGCCCAAGTCCGATACGCAAGGCCGGCTGTTCAGCGTGATCCCAGGCCTGCAATCACAACGCTTTGTCAACGCTCCCCTGGGTATGGTCTTTCCCGGCGATCCCGGAGCGCCCTGGGGCACGAACTTTCCCGACAAGAAGAACTTCGCTCCCCGCTTCGGTTTTGCCTGGGATCCGCAGGGGAATGGAAAAACCAGCGTGCGCGGCGGCTTCGGGATTTTTTATGACATTCTGAAAGGCGAGGACAATCTGCAATACAACGGGCAGGCGCCCTTCGTCAGCAATGCGGCGCTGTACTTCGTCGACCCCAACAATCTGCCGAATTGCAAGCGAGCCTATTGCCCGGTAACGGCCGCCGTCCCCTACATGACCCACCCCTTCCCCAATGCCTGCGTGTACGACGCGAATGGGAACTGCGTCTCGCTGGGCGTGCAGAACACCTTCCCCTCCACTCCACCCCCGCCCAACATCAGTTTCGCGCCCTTCCTGCCGATCAACGGCAGCGGATTCGTCTATTTAGACGATCCCCACCTGCGCACGCCTTACATTTACCAATACAACTTGAGCATCCAGCGCAACCTTCTTGCCGACATCGTTCTGGAAACCAATTCCATAGGCAGTTCGTCGCACGGCATGACTTCATTGCGCGATATCAATCCCATGGTGCTTGGCACCTACAACCGAGAGCTGGACAGCAGTTGTTCCGGCTGTTTCGCCACGCTGCCGGAGTTCCAGAACGTTTCCCACGCGAACTACAACGCGCTCGAAGCCAGTCTTACCCGCCAGCCCAAGATCTCGAAACTGGGCACGGTGTATTTCACCTTCGCCTACACATGGGGTCACAATCTGGATAATGCCTCAGGTTTCGCGCAGCGCAACTTTGGCGTTCCCGCCAACGCCCCGGACTTGTTCTATGCCTCGGGCGACACCGACGTTCGGCAGCGCATCAGCTTCAGCGGCGGCTGGGATTTGCCCTTCGATCGCGCCTGGACTGGCGCTCCGAAGCGGCTGACGAAGGGCTGGAGCCTCTACCCGATCGTGACCTGGCGCAGCGGATTTCCCTTCGACATACCTGCCAGCTTGCCCTACCAGTACGATCCTCTGAATCCCGGCACGTCAGGCTTGGGCGATCCTTATCTTTCCCACGCGGCCGTAATCGGCCCGATCATTCAGTACAGCCCGCGGCAAAGACGAACCATCCTCGAGAACACCTATGGCACGAACCCCGTCACGGGAGTTTGCCAGATCACCACGACTCCCGTCACCGGCAACTTCGATTTCGACCCAAACAGTTTTTCGATTATCCCTCTGGAGAACAACCCCTACTACGGCGGCACGAGTCCATGTTTTCCCCAGATCGATCCCGTGGCCAATCCCGTGGACCGCACTTACGGTTTGGCGCGAAACGTCCTGCGCGGGCCAGGCTTGTTCAATATCGATGCCGCGCTGGCCAAAACCGCAGCCCTCACCGAGCACGCCAGCCTGGAGTTGCGCATCGAGTTCTTCAATGCCCTGAATCGTCCGGAGTTCGCCCAACCCACATTCCTGGACAGCGCCACCAACATCAATAGTCCGAATTTTGGACAGATCACCACCACCGGCAGTTTTCGCGGGCCGGCTCCGCGGATCGGGCAGTTGGCAATGCGAATAACGTTCTAGCAGACCGCCGGGACAGACGACTCAACTGAAAACGTCGCTAAGCGGCAGATCGCAACGAATGGGGAGGACCTCTTGAAATTCATCGCGGCCCACATGGCTTTCGCTTCCATTTCCGCCATTGCCATTCTTTTACTGTATGCGCATTACAGCGACCGCGTGGTGATGGCGCAGCAGCACACGCCCGTTGCAGCTACCCGTTTGTATACCGGCGCGGACGGCTTGTCCCACACCGAGCAGATTGAGTTGAAGTTTTCTCCAGTGCCCGGAACTCCGGCAACCGTGGGACAGTCGGAACCCGTCAAGGTCACTGATGCATATGTCGTGCGCCTGGCGTCGGGCTTTTTTGAAGGCTGGCACAACGCGGACAAGCGGCGTTATGTGGTCACGTTGAGTGGCCGGGCAGAAATTGAGGTCGCAAATGGCCAAAAGATTTCACTCGAGCCAGGACAAATTGCCCTTGCCGAAGACGTTACCGGCAAAGGACACACGTCCCGTGTCGTGGGTGACAAGGACTGGGTAGCGCTCTTCGTTGACTTTGCCCAGTAGTCGAAGTGCCGATTCGCGGATGTGTTACGCCCCCGAAAAAGCGCGGCCAGTCCCGTTCTTACCGAAAATACGTATATGCAGCAATCGCCACCAAGACAATTGCGATGATCCAGAGCGTGGAATCGCTCATCCCTGTTTTCTTAGCCATGCTGCCATATTAAAACTGCACAACCTATCCCTGCGCAAGCAAAATATCTACGAACCGTAAGGCTAACAAAAAACGGTACTTATGCGTATTCTGCGCAGGAATCTGCGGAGCCGCCCAACCCCCGAGTTCATCGCTGGTATTGATACCTTTGTGTCTTCCCATCTGCCCCTTAGGGTTCTTTCCATGGGGCGCGCGCCACGCCACAATACAATTTCGTACTAAGACAGGTCCTCACCCCATGGAACGAGCCTTTGTTACCCCGGTTGCACCCGTCACCACGGCGAAAAAGGCTGCGCGCGCCGCCCTGGTCGATCTGAACGAATCTTCCCGATATCTGCTGAACGAGTGTTTCCGCCAGTTCGGCATCGAAACAGTGGTCGCTTCGGCGGGGGCGGCGGAGCGCCTGCGCCAGGAAAAATTCGAAGCTTGTGTGCTGAACCTGCGCCCCGGCGCCGAAAAGGTGATGGAGGCGGCCCGGACTTCACCCTCCAACAGCCGCATCATTCTCTACGTTCTCGGTGGCAGCGCGCAGGACGCCATGCGCTATTCCCGCTACGGAATCAATTCCATGTTTCTGGAGCCTCTGGAGCGGGCCGCGGCGCTCAAACTGGTTCGCGCCACACGCATGCTGGTGCAGCACGAATTTCGCCGTTATGTGCGGGTCCCCATTATGACGGATGTCTCGGTCGTCACCCACGAGGGGGAGCATTTCGGCGCCTCGAGTCTCGAAATCAGTGCCGGCGGCATGTCACTGAAGAGCTCTGAGAACCTGGCTGCGGGCAGCAACGTGGAGATTTCCTTTTCTCTACTGACCCTGCCGCGCGTGAACGTTCGTGGCGTAGTTACGTGGCGCAAAAACAAATCGGTTGGGGTGCGTTTCGACCCGGCCGATGATCGCCGCCAGCGAGTCAAGGAGTGGATCGACAGCTATCTGGAAAACTAACCAAGCCATGTAGGGACAACCGCCTCGGCCGTCCTCCGATTGCTCCAACGGCGCCATCCGGCCTTTACGTGATTTCCGACGACTGTCCCTCCTCGCCCTCCCGTTACAATATTCTCGTGCCAGACGTTGCCAGAGACGATTTTACCGCTACGGAAGGGCCGATCTCCCGCCGTTTCACGCTGAAACAGCGGATTGTTTTGCGCATCATCATCTTTTTGGGGCACTCGTTCATCCGCCTCATCGGGCCCACGTTGCGCGTATGCGTCTCGCGCGAGGAGGGCGCGCAGGCAACGCTCGATCAGCGGCCCATCATCGCTTCCTTCTGGCACGCTTGCCAGATTCCAGCCGCCTATGTGTACCGCAACTTTGGGATTCGCGTGATGAGCAGTAACAGCTATGACGGGGAGTATATGGGACGCATCGTTCGCAAATTGGGATTTGTCCCAGTGAAGGGATCGAGCAGCCGCAACGCCGTGCGCGCCATGCTCGGCTTGCGCCGGGCGCTGAACGAGGGCTGGACCGTCGCTTTCACCCTCGATGGCCCGCGTGGCCCGCGCTATACGGTCAAGCCCGGACCGGTGGCCTTGGCACGATCGTCGGGCGTGCCCATGAGCATGTTTCACATGGCTGTCGATCGTGCCTGGGTGCTGAACACGTGGGATCGGCTGATAGTTCCCATGCCGTTTTCTCGTGTGCTTTTGCGGATTGCCAAGCTGATTCCGGTTCCGAAGGAGACGAGCGACGCCGATCTCCCGCGCTACGAGGCCGAACTTCAAGCCGCGCTCGACCGCTGCGTGGAATTCTCCGAAGCGCACATCGACAAGGTCGGTACAGCGGAGTTCCCGTATTACCGGCCAGCGCAAGGAATCTAGGGGCGCGATTTTCCCGACCCTGGCTCACGCTGGTCTAAGCCATGCGTCGAAAGGTTGGTTCCGGCGATTCCCGCCAATAAAGCGCAGTTGACTTCCAGCGTTCCGCCTCGCTACATTCCTCGCATCGAATGCCAGTTGAGTTTTTTGAAGCCTCAATCCCGGAGAGGATCGCACATATGATCTCGCATTATGTCGGCTTTCAGAACAGGCGTCAGTTCAACGGTCTGATCGTTTTGCTGACGCTCGTTCTGCCTGGTCTTCTTTTGGCGCAGAGTTTTCGCGGTTCCATTCGCGGCACAGTGACCGACGCCAGCGGAGGCGTGATCGCGCGGGCAAAGGTCACCGCCAGCAACACGGCCACCGGCCTGGTGCGCGAGGGCGTCACTGGAGAAGACGGCGCTTATGTTCTGGCAGAATTGCCTGCCGGCGAGTATGCCGTGAAGGCCGAGGCGCCGAACCTGTCGCCGAAAGCACAGAATGTCGTGGTGAGCGTCGGCCTCGACACGACGGCCGATTTTCAGCTCAACCTGGGGCACGTCCAGGAAGAGATGATCGTCACTGCGACTACACCGGTGGTGGAGACCACGCGCGATGTGCTGGGTGAGGTGGTCGATGAGAAGCTGGTCACCGACCTGCCGCTCAACGGCCGCGATTTCGGCAAGCTGGTGGCCTTGGTGCCGGGTGCAACCGTGGAACCGTCGGGTGTGGCTGCCGTAGAGTACGGATTTGGGCAGTTCAGTATCAACGGCAACCGCGACCGCTCGAATAATTACACCCTCGACGGCACCGACAACAACGATCCCTTCTTTAACAATTCCGCGCTAAATCAGACCGGCATCGGCGGAGCGCCTGCTTCACTGCTGCCGATCGATGCAATTGAAGAATTCAATCTGCAAGCGCAATTCCCGGCGGAGTACGGACGCAACAGCGGCTCTGTCGTCAACATCATCACCCGCTCGGGCAGCAACGAGCTGCACGGCACCGCTTTCGAATTTCTGCGCAACAATTTCTTCGACGCGCGCAATTACTTCGATCGCGCCCCCGCGCCCATGAGCCCATTTATCAACAATCAATTTGGCGGGTCGCTGGGAGGCCCGGTGATCAAGGACAAGACGTTTTTCTTCGGCGCCTACGAGGGCCAGCGCGAGCGCGTGGGATCGGACTTCACTCTTTTTGTGCCCACCGCGACGCAGATTACGGAAGCGCAAAACTATGTACTCTCCACCGGAGCGACTCCGAATCCCGCGCTCACGCAGATTTTGAGCTACTTCCCCACAGCGACCGGCTTTAACGGAACCGAGGGAACCCTCGCTGGTTCGGTCAAAGATAGCAATGACGTCGACAGCCTCATCGTGAAGCTCGATCACGACTTCAGCGACCGCCAACAACTCACAGGCCGCTACGCTTATGCCAGCAGCCAGCAGGTGTTTCCCCTGGGCGGGCTGGGCGCGGGCGAGGGTTCGCGCTTGCCTCAGTTTGCGCAGGAATCGCCCACGCGAGTGCAGGTGGTTTCGCTCAGCCTGCTTTCGACCATCAGCGCGCACAAGCTCAATGAGGTTCGCTTCGGCTACAGCCGCTATCGCACTTCTTTCACCTCGCGCGACTCCGATTTCGACCCTTCGAGCCTGGGCATCAACTTCGGCACAGGCGCGCTCGGGCTGCCCGAAATTGATTTCGGCGGAATCTTCGAGAACCTCGGCGCGATTGCCTACAGCCTTCCTCGCGGACGCGTCAGCCAGAGCTTTCAGTTCCTCGACAACTTCACCTGGATCGCCGGCCGCAACACCATCAAATTCGGCGGAGAAGTTCGCCGCGCCATAGTGAACGCTTACAACAACAATCTCGAGCGCGGTGATTTTGTTTTCGCTCCGAACAACGGGCTTATTCCCACCGACGAGGGCGCCGACATTCTGGCCGCCTATTACACCGGTGACGTTTCCTACGTCAACGCGGAGTCTGGAAACACACAGCGCACCACCTACAACAACGGCCTGGCATTCTTTGCACAGGATGACCTTCGCGCCAGCCCGCAACTCACCCTCAACTTTGGCTTGCGTTGGGAGTACTTCGGGCCGCTCAGCGCGAAAGACAACTTGCTGGCCAATCTCGGCGTCGACGGCAATCTCGCCATGCTCGGCACCGACGGCCTGCAGCATGCTTACAACCGCGACTTGAATAATTTCGGCCCGCGCTTTGGCCTAGCCTGGAATCCTTTGCGCCGCACCGTCGTCCGCCTCGGTTACGGGCTGTATTACGACTACATCCCGCAGGATTTACTGATCGCGAATTACACCGATGACGCCGGACTGGTGACTCCACCTCTTGGTCCGCTTCCCGTCCTGCCGCTGAGCTTCAATTTAGCGCAATGGACCGGCGCGTCAGGCCCGATCCTGACCCCTTCTACACTGCCGCCCCCGATATTCTTCACACCGCAGAATCTGGTTACGCCTTACAGCCAGAGCTGGAACCTGAATTTCCAGCAGGAACTCGCTCAAAATGTTGCGCTGCAGCTCGGCTACGTTGGAAGCAAGGGAACCAAGCTGGTACGCCTGCGCGACGCCAACCAGCCCGACGTAAACGGCAACCGCCCGAACCCGAACTACTCGTTTATGGACGAGTTCGCCACCATCAGCGCCTCCAACTATAACGCGCTGCAAGCTACGCTGCGGGTGCAAGGCTCGCATGGGCTTACGGGATTTGCGGGATACACCTTTTCGAAGTCGCTCGACGATGCCTCCGACGGCATCGACTACAATTTTGCGACGGTCGCTCTGCCGCAGAACTCGAACGATCTCGCGGCCGAATATGGCCCATCGAATTTTGACGCGCGC
>Ga0187782_10000810_pt1 | contig 21853 bp, 22 predicted proteins | sample 0715_SJ02_MP15_2_FD_132454 | JGI IMG/M metagenome (GOLD analysis project Ga0187782, IMG submission 132454) | Tropical peat soil microbial communities from peatlands in Department of Meta, Colombia - 0715_SJ02_MP15_20_MG | ecosystem: Environmental > Terrestrial > Soil > Wetlands > Peat | place... | reverse complement strand
TCGGCCCGTCCCGTCCGGCTCGTGGCTCGCCGTGTCAATTCCTTAAGCTCCGAATTCGTTAGGGTGATCGCGTCTCTCATGGACACGATTATAGTCTATAAATGGTTGTTACAGTCAACTAGTCTTACGTTTTTGGTCTTAAGTCTTTGGTTTGGGCTTTGGTCTTAAGTTTTTGAGCGAAGCGTTCGGAAACTCAAAAACTTTCGACTTTACACTTTGAACTTTAAAATCACGACTCAGCCTGAAACCTAAACTTATAACTTAAAACTTAAAACTTAGCCATGGAACTTCACCAACTCCGCTACTTCTGCGCCATCGTCGATTCCGGCAGCTTCAGCCGTGCCGCCCGCCAATGTCACGTTTCGCAACCTTCCCTCTCCCAGCAGATTCGCAAGCTGGAAGACGAACTGGGCGCCCGGCTTTTCGACCGCCTCGGCCGCAGCGTGCGCCTCACCGAGACCGGCCAGACTTTTCTTCCGCGGGCCCGCGCCGTCTTGCGCGAACTGGCTGCTGCTCGCGGCGACTTGGACCAGCAGCGCGATTCCATGTCCGGCGCCATCACCGTCGGTGTGATTCCCACTGTCGCGCCGTACTTCTTGCCGGCGCGCCTGACTGCCTTCTCTCGAAAGTACCGCGAGGCTCGGCTCTCGGTCGTCGAAGAAATTACTCCGGTGCTTCTGGAACGTCTCCGCGCCGGCAGCATTGATCTCGCGGTTTTGGCTCTGCCGGTTCGCGGCCACGAATTCGAAGTCTTCCCGATTCTCACCGAGCCGCTATTCGCCGCCCTTCCTCGCAAGCATCGGCTGTCCCGTCTTCGCGCCGTCTCCCTCAACGATTTGCGTTCCGAACCGTTTGTGCTGCTTCGAGACGGCCACTGCTTCCGCGAGAACGCGCTCGCTGCTTGCGATCGCGCTCGCCTCCATCCGCAGATCATCTTCGAAAGCGGCCAATTCTCCAGCCTGTTGAGCATGGTCGCCGCGGGCATGGGGATTTCCATCGTGCCGCAAATGGCCATCGACAAAAAATCCGCTTGCGCCTACGTCCGTCTCGCCGACGAACGCGCCACCCGTACCATTGGCGCCGTCCGGCTTCGCGGACGGTCCCTCTCACGCGTCCACAACGCCTTCCTTTCCCTTCTCCTCTCGCCGGAACCACCGGCTTAATCCTGAACGAATCGCCGGACTCGATTGATGCCATTGAGCCGCTCGAGGCACGACGGACGTGCCCGCAACATCGGCGCGAAAGCCGCACTTACCCGTTGGCCTTTGGTTGGCCGTGCCCCCGCGGCCGGATATGGTAGACTGGCGTTACTGCGGTGGGGCCGTGGCGCAGTTGGGAGCGCGCCTCGATGGCATCGAGGAGGTCGTGGGTTCGAATCCCATCGGCTCCACCAACTCCTCAAGGTCCGGCCCGGACACATGGGTTACACAACGTACCTAAGACATAGGTAACACTTTTGGGCCGAACGGATTTTCGAGCGGTTCCAGCACCCGCGTCTCCAGATCAAAGGTGGTCCGGCCCGGCGACATCCGTGACACAAGCTAACCCGCCCGAATAAGTCACGCCCATTTGCCCGTACGCTTTTGCCCCTATTTGCGCATCCGAACTTATGTTACAGCACGGTTAAAATTGTAATTTCTTCCACAACCAGAGACTCATTTTGGTTCCCTGATCTTTCGCCATATTCCTCTAACTTACTGAAAATAAATGTACTACCAGTACTTCTGAGGTGACCTGCATCACTTTTCTTTTCCTCAAGCATCTGTTATCTTGCCGGTGGACAAATTCCCTGGCCAGTTTGTATCCTCATCTTTCCAGGCTCGGCCACACTGAAACTAGATTCAAAAGGAGCCGTTTTTCATGCCTGTCGAATCGCCATCACAGCACTTTCGTGGCGTCTTGTGTCGTCATTGCGGCAAGCCCGTGCGTGTACCTAAAACCGTTCTGCGCAAGGACAACGAGATTCAAGGCCGTAGTTCCACCGACGATGTTCATTTTCAACTGATCTCGCGCGTGTTCGTACTCCGTTGCCGATCTTGTGAAAGGGAGTCAATCTACGCCATCGACCAAATTGTGGACTGCACCTTCGCGCAAGGACCCACTTCCAATCATTTGGCGCACCACACCGCCGTCTAATTAGCGTAGCTGTTGGGAATTCTTCGATTCGTCTTAAGGTGGAAGTGCAGGTGTGTGCCCCATGTCCGGCGAACCCAATGCCGTTCACATTTCGGGTACTGGGATGCGCACCACCTCGACCGAGCAATTGGCATGCAGCGCTACCGTTTCCGAAACGCTGCCTAAGATAAGCCGGTCAAACCCCCGGCGGCCGTGCGAACCCAGCACGACCAAGTCCGCCCGCCACTCTTCCGCCGCGGAAAGGATCGAATGGGCGGGCGTGTCTCTCGGCTCCATCACCTGCGCAACCACATTCAAGCCCGCTTTCGACAGCTGTTCCGTACCGAGGTCCACGGCCCTTTTCGAATACTCCAAACTGCGCTTAGTCAAGCCGGCCACTTGTTCCGGGACATAGTAAGGATATTCACCAATCAGCACCGGATATTCGGGACTGGAAATCACCTTGAACTCGCTACCCTTCGGCCAGGGACGCGACGCCACTGCGGCAACCGCGGCTTCGGCGTGTTCTGATCCGTCCGTAGGAATCAGCACATGCATGCCGGTATCCTCATCCGTGGCAGTGCGTCGCGACCGCACAATTTCCACGGAACATTCCGCATGTCGCAGCACCGCTTGCGCCGTGCTCCCCAGCAACAGGCGTCGCACCGCCCCGTGACCGTGCGACCCGATCACCATCAGATCCGCTTTCCATTCCCTCGCGGCCCGCGGCAATTGGTGCCGGGGATTCTCCAGCATCACTTTCAACTGTGCCGTCCAGCCCGCACCTATCAACGGCTTAGCCAACTCCTCGAGGCTCTTCTGGGTACTCTCCTTGGCCTCTTCCAGGACCTTAGGCGCGCTCGAAAAGAAATAGGGATCAATCACGGTCACCAGTTGAAATTCGGATCGCTCCGGCCATGGGCGGCCGCTCACTTCCTGAATTACAAGCTCGGACGAACTCGAGCCATCCACCGCCACCAGTATCCGCATCTTCTTCGCCTCGTTCCGCGCCAGTTCCCTGATCTGCTACCGCACACATATATCACGCCGCCCGCGAACCGCAAACGCGCTGGCGCCTACCCTTCGACCGCAATCGGTACTTCACCCAAAAATTTGATTTCTCTAATGACCACCGGATTGGGAGGCGTGGGACTCAGGAGGAACTTGAGAGGACGGAGAGCGCACGTGAATGAGGACAGAAGCCCCACGCCACGCCAGTCCATTCTGTCCTCCTGCACAATCCCGGCCAGTCGCTGCAGTCTAACCGCTGCCTTATCATAATCCTTACAAACCGCTTTGCTGGCTAGCTGCGCCATTGCTCTCTTTTGTGTGGCTTCCCACTCACTTCTTTGTGCGACACGCGTTTTCTCACTCACAATTAGCCTTTGGGTCCGTCCTTGCTTCTCCTGTCCGGCTCCCCAATGCGTGTAGAATTTTCCTCAGTCCCGGAGGGCTTGACAATTGCCTGACACTCCCGTTTCATCATCCGCCGCGAGCTTCTTTGTGCGTCGCGTTCTGCTTGGCTTCGTCGCCCTTTTCGTGCTCCTTTACGTCGGGGACTTGGCATGGTACGAGCTCCGCGTGCTGGTACCGCACTTCGGCTCGGCCACCGGTTCTGTCCACCGCATTCGCCTGCTGGCTATTCCCACAAAGGGAAACAAGATCGAATATGAGATCGACGCGGTTCATCCCGAAGAAGACGTGCCCTGCAGCCATTCCATTTTCCCGCATGGGGGCAATCGTCCCTGCTGGTACTTGGTCCGTCACGCCAACGACCCGATCTCCATGTAGATTTATTTCTTCTTCGAACGGCTAGATCGTTTAGGCCATCACTAGCCCGTCACCTTCGGTGCGTGATCACATGATTCCCGCCAGCACCTTTGGCCCCGTTGGTCGTGGCGCCCCGCCCACCGGCTCGATGGTCACCTCGAAGCCTTGTGCTTGCGTATTGCCTGGTACCTCGCCTGTCCACATGTTCCCCCAAGCGTGTCCACCCGGCCCCAACAAGCCCACGCCGATGGGCGCACCATTGGTGGTCACCAGCCACATTTGATAGCTCTTGTCCCGAGGTAATGGCCGAAGATCCGCTCCGAATAACACCACGCCCGCCTTGGCATTAAATTTCACCACTCCGCTGGCATTCGGCGTGTTTCCCATTCCCGACATTTGTATCGTGACCGTGTCCGCCGCGGCCAACACGCTCACAAATTTCTCGATCTGCTCGCGATCGTGGACCAACGACTCGGCCGCCTTGCGCTGCCGTTGTAACTCTGCCGCGATCCTTCGGTTTTGCCACGACAATGCGAAACTGATCAGGCCCAGCGTGATCGCTGCTATTACCAGCACCCAATTCAGCCAGCCGCTTCTCGCCTCATGCCTGCTCTCCCTACTCTTCGCTGCAGGTGGCTCCTGCGTCTTCGCTGGCCACGCGTACTGCTCCTCGGTTTCGCGACTCACCCGGATTCGCGCCATCAGTTCCGCTTTCACCGTTCCCGCCGGATGCTCCTGTTTGACCGCAAACGCCAGTAGCGACACGTGGCCGCGCGCCACGGCCAGTTTTCTTGCGCATTCTTGGCACTCTGCCACGTGCTCTTGAACCGGCTCTTCTTCCTCTTCCGGCAATGCGCCCAGCGCCAGCAGTTCCAACTCGTCCAACGGAATATGCTCGGCGTTCCTCACCCCAGCACCTTCTTCAATGCTTCCATCGCGGTGCGCATCCCGGCCTTCACCGCCTCTACCGGTTGCCCCGTTTTCTTCGCAATTTCCACGTGCGACATGCCTTCAAAGTACGCACATTCCAGCGCGTCCCGCTGATTTCCCGGCAGGCTGGCCATCACTTTTCGCACCTTGTCCATCAGCAAATTTTGCGCCGCGTGTGTTTCCACATCCACGCTGAGCGCCACGCCCTTTTCGTCCAACTCTTCGTTTTTTCCATTGTTGCGACGCAGTCTCGAAATGGCTCGGTTCCGCGCCGAAAGTAGCAGCCATCCGGCCAGCGATCCCTTCCCCACGTCGAAATGCTCCGCGGTCCGCCAAATCTGATAATACAAGTCCTGCAGGATTTCTTCGGCTGCTCCGGCGTTCCGCAAAATGCGTTTCGCTTCGGAAAACACTAATCCCACATAGCGGTCGTACAGCGCGGATAGAGCCTCCTCATCTTTCTGCCCTATGCGTGCCAGCAACGACCCGTCGCTTTTTGCCTTTCCTGTTGTGCCTGGTGGATTCACTGTGCCGGTTTTCAATCGTGTTCACATTCCATCTTACGCCACCGGCAAATCTCCTTGGAGATTCGAACTCACTGTCTTTCGGCGCGCCGGAACATTGTTGCCCGAGACTTCTCCTGCTTCGCTCACTTACCTTTTGCTGGCCGTCGCGGTCGCTGTTTTTTCGACACCGACCGTATGATCATCCGTCCCGTCTGCTTCGGATCGATCGGCACCTTCGCCCGGTGTAGTGCCACATTGATCAGCTCCCGCACTTCCGGTTCCTCCAGTGTGGACGGGGATTCCAGCCGGATCCAGCGCACTTGATTGCCGCTGCCCTGGAGTCGTTTCGCCGGGTCCGGCAGCCCTTTTCCGTACAGAAAGCACAGGCCCACGTATCGCGGATACAGCACAATCGAAAACACCGCTTCCGACGCGCGCTCTCCTGGCCCAAATCCCACCACCAGCGCGTTGTAATTGTCGTAGACCAATTCCGTCGCGCCCGGCGCCATTTTCCGCACCTTTGACAACACCTTTTTCGCCTGCGCTATGATTGCCGGGTCGTATTTCGCCAGGAATCGTTCGAATTGTTGGCGCGGTGTCATAGGGCCCTCCGCCTAGTGCCCGGGAATGTTACCTCATTTGTCGCTCGTTCATGTGCATTTAACCAACTCCACTTGTTCCCTCCTGCCTCCGCTGTCAAAATATTTTCATGACCACTCCGGAATGGCTGGCTTGGGCCCGCCGGCTCCAGGCTATTGCGCAAAGCGGGCTCACCTACTGCAAAGACAAATTTGACATTCAGCGGTATAACGAAATCCGCAACATTGCCGCGGAAATGATGGCCGCCGGCGTCGGCTCGGCCGATTTTGTCCGCATCGCCGATATCTTCGCCCAGCAATCCGGCTACGCTACTCCCAAAATCGACGTGCGCGTCGCCGCTTTCAACGATGCTCGCATCCTGCTCGTTCGCGAACTCGAGGATGGCTGCTGGACCCTCCCGGGCGGTTGGGCCGACGTCGGCGAACCGGCCTCCGTCGCCGCCGCTCGCGAAGCCCGCGAAGAATCCGGCTACGAAGTTCGCATCACCAAACTTGCTGCCGTCTTTGATCGCGACCTCCACAACCACCCCCCGTATCCTTTCCACACCTACAAAATGTTTTTTATTGCCACCCTGGCTGGCGGCGCGCCCCGCGACAGCAACGAAACCGCAGATGCTCAATTCTTCCCCGAAAATCATCTGCCCCCTCTTTCCACTACCCGCGTCACTCCTTCACAGATTGCCCATCTGTTCGAACATTTTCGCCACCCCGATCTTCCAACCTCCTTCGACTAACCCTGCCCCTTTCATCGCGCCCGGCCGCACCCTCCGCCTGCCAACCACCGGGAAAACACCAAATCCGTCATTCCGGGCGCAGCGAGCAATCTCTCTCCGCCTCTGCCCCTTCAACCTCGACGGCAAGCCCTTTGGCAAGCATTTCGTCGATTGGACACGGCTTCCTTACGATGTTCCTTACGACAAAGATCACCGTCTGGTTATATTGACACCAACGGTTACTTTTCCGACAGTATCAACATGCGACGGAGAATCGGACTGCTCCTTTTCTTGCTGTTATTCCCATACCCCTCCCGTTTGCCGCAATTGCGCTTGGCAGCACAAGAGCCAGCCGCTGTTGACAAAAAATCAACTCCGGACAAACCTGCCGCCGATCCCGCCTCTCAATCGCCTGCTCCGGTTGCTCCGAAACCAAAAAAGGTCATTACCAACGACGACATAAAAAGTTCTCCTTTCGTCGGCTTCGGCGGAGCTTTCTATGTGAGTGCCGGCTCCATCAATGACTGCGATGAAAGTTGCTTTGATGGCGTGCGTGTCCTCTCCAATACCTGGATTGCTGGCAAAGATCCAGGACGGCGAACCGAGCTGCTGCGACAGATCGATGTGGTCCGTTCCGACTCGGAATGGCAAGCTTACCTTCGCCAACTGTACGACGCGCACAGCGACCTCTGCCAACTGTCGCTCGACCGCCAGGACGAACTAAACAGGTCAGGAAACAACCGCGACTTAGGTCCACTCGAAATCGCTATTGCGGAAAAATATGACCGGAAGCTGGACGCTGCACGAGCGGCATTAGCCCATCTGGTTTCCCAACAATCCACTCTTCAACGGAAGTTTGCAACTAAGCCCTACGCCAACGCTTTTGCCAACTCGCAGGTCGTCAAGATGAACGCTGGTTCTTGCTCGCAAAGGCCGGTGATCATCTATCATCGATAGCCACTATTCCACCACATTTACTTTTGCACCTTCTCATCCTCGATCATCACAATTGTGCAAGGATCGCCCTTAGGCGCCGCCTTGGTGCAGGCCTCCAGCGCATGCTTTTCGGCGTCTTGTGTTGTGCGACGCCCCACCGCGACTCCGAATTGCCCGGCCCGCGATGCCGCAAACGCCTTGTGTGGCGCGCTCAGCAGATATATCGGGAATTCCTCTTGTCCGGGGCTGGAAATATGGTCCGGCGGGTCAACCTTCGGCACCTCCACCGGCAACAGCGCGTCGCGCAACACCAGACTCTCGCTTTTCAGGAACTCGTCCACCGCTGGCGTCCACATGGGAATTCCCCGCAAGGAGAACAATCCGTGACCGTCCGACCCGAACGGCCCTGCGGCGAAAAACCGGGCCTTCCCTCCGTTCTGCTCATACGCCTGGTAGAAATTCTTCGCCAGCTCCGGGCCAAAGAAATGATCGTTGGCCGCATACACCCACAGCATCGGGACCTTCGCATGCTTCCCGAATTCCCCGAATGTTTGTATCAGCGATTCCGGGTTGCAAACATGATCGGGCGCATTGGAGCCTCGGCCTCCCGCGAAACTTATTCCCGCCACCATCCCCGTGGGGGGATTCGCAGCCAGTCCCACCATCGCCAGCCCCCCTGTAGAGACCCCTATGCCGATCATTCGCGAGGGATCGACTTCCGGCCGCGTATCCAGATAAGCGGCCGCTTCCCGCAGGTCCTTCACGGATTCTTTCGTGGCGCCGCTGTAATCCGCCGGTCGCCTTCCACATGCATGCGCGTCTTCTTCATAGCTTCCCCCGGAATCCCCATACCCGCGCCGCATCACGATTACCGCCGTCCATCCCCGCCGCGCAAATTCGCGGGCCTGAGGAATCATTCGTAGCGGGGTCATCTCGCTTCGTTGCTGCGCTTCGCGGGGAGTTCCGTGCGTCAGCAGCGCCAGGGGGTGGGCGGTCTTGTCATTCGGCCGCACCATCACCGCTTCCAGCCCCTTCTTCCCGGAACCGTGCGTAGGGATGCGCATTTCGGTTACCACGATGTCCTGTTGCTCCTGCGGTTGCGCCGCTTGCGCCAATGCGACCGCGTATCCCACGCATACCCATGTCCCCAAGATGCTCGCGACAATCTGCGTTCTTCGCCTGGCCCTCCTTCTCCCCTTGGCCTTTCTGCTCATTCCCACTCCCTCTTGCTCCTTCGAGTGCTGCCAGCTTACCCCAAAGTTGTGCGTTGAATCTCATCCCAATCTTTCTACCTTCGTTGACTTACCCGCTGCCGGCGACCTAATATGGCCCAGCGATGCCCGACTCTCCTTCCTTGGTTGGTCAAACCGTCTCCCACTATCGCATTTTGGAACGACTCGGCGGGGGAGGTATGGGTGTGGTTTACAAAGCCGAGGACACCGATCTTCGTCGCTTTGTGGCCCTGAAATTTCTTCCCGACGATCTGTCCAAGGATCCCGAAGCGCTGACCCGTTTTCAGCGCGAAGCCCAGGCGGCCTCCGCTCTCAGTCATCCCAATATCTGCACCATTTACGAAATCGGCCTGGACGATCAACGGCCCTACATCGCCATGGAATTCTTGGATGGTCTTACCCTCAAGCATGGCATCGCCGGTCAGCCTTTGGATACCGACCTGCTTCTTTCACTGGCCACCGAGATTGCTTATGCCCTTGATGCTGCCCATGGCGAAGGCATCGTCCATCGCGATATCAAAGCCGCCAACATCTTCGTAACCAAACGCGGTCACGCCAAAATTCTCGACTTTGGCATTGCTAAGGTGGCTCCCACCCCTCGCTCCTTGACGCAATTCGAATCCGCGGACACCGTCACCAGCGCCATCGCCCAGCCTTACGGCATCACCAATCCCGGCACCACTCTCGGCACCGTCGCTTACATGTCTCCCGAGCAGGTGCGGGCCCGCGAAGTCGACGCGCGCACTGATCTCTTTTCCTTTGGCGTGGTTCTGTACGAAATAGCCACCGGCGTTTTGCCCTTTCGCGGCGAAAGCCTCGGCGTGATCCTCTCTGCGATTCTCAACGACGCTCCCGTAGACCCCTGCCAGTTGAATCCCAACTTGCCCCCGGAATTGGAACGCATTATCAGCAAAGCATTGGAGAAGGACCGCACCCTGCGGTACCAGAGTGCCGCAGAAATGCGCGCCGACCTGCAGCGCCTCAAACGCGATTCCGAGTCCGGGCGTTTTACCGTCAGCAGCAGTGCTTTGGGCATCCCCGCGGCCACTCGCGATTTGCGTGCCGCCACGCGGCCCGCTTCCCCGTCAGCCCGCTCCCAGCCGCCGGCGGTTGCCCCCGCTCGTTCCCGGCGCTCCTGGCTGCTCGCCACTGCTATCGTCATCGTCGTGCTCGCTGCCGCGCTCATTCGCTGGATGATGTTGCCGGATCTCCCGCTGAAACTCTGGGGCGCCGTCCAAATCACCAATGATGGCCAATCCAAGCTTCTTGCCGGCACCGATGGCGCCCGCCTGTATCTGCAATACACTTCCTCGGTAATCGCTGGTTCTTCTTCCATCGGCGAAGTTTCCGTTACCGGCGGCGAAGTCGTTCCCATCTCTTCGCCTTCGCTCAGCATGCAGGTCCTGAACGTTTCTCCCGACGGTTCCTCGCTGCTCGCTTCCGACGAGCCCGGCACCGCTTTCGATGGTCCGCTGTGGGCCTTGCCCGTCCTGGGGGGCTTGCCGCGCCGTCTCAGCGACACTCTGGGCCATGCCGGCGCTTGGTCTCCCGATGGTCAGCGGTTGGTGTACGCCAGAGGGAACAGCTTATATGTAGCCAAGTACGATGGCACCGAAGGTCATCTTCTTGCCAGCATGGGTGGCTGGCCTTCCTCTTTGCGATGGTCGCTTGACGGCAACTCCTTGCGCCTTACCCTTCTCGACCAAAAACAAAACGCTACTTCTCTTTGGGAAATCTCCACGGAAGGCAAGAACGCTCACCCCCTGCTTCCGGGTTGGCATAATCCCTCTTCCGAATGCTGCGGCGTGTGGACTCCCGACGGAAAGCACTACCTCTTCTCCTCGCAAGGAAGTATCTGGGAACTTCACAAGAAAACCTCTTGGCTAGGCCACCTAACCTTCGATGCGGTCCAATTGACCGCCGGTCCCCTGGCGATCTCTTCGCCTCTACCCAGCCGGGATGGCAAGAATCTGTTCGTTGTCGGCAGCCGGCCTCGCGGCGAATTGGTGCGCTACGAAGCCAACTCGGACAAATTGGTACCCTTCCTGTCCGGAATTTCTGCCGAACAAGTTAGCTTTTCGAAAGACGGGCAGTGGGTCGCCTATGTCACCTTCCCCGAAGGGACGCTCTGGCGCAGCAAGATCGACGGCACTCAGCGTCTGCAGCTCAGCAATCCTCCGTTATACGTGTCCATGCCCCGCTGGTCTCCCGACGGCAAGCAGATCGCCTTTTTTTCGGTCACGTCTGGCGAGCCCTCGAAAATTTATGTGGTTTCGCCGGATGGTGGAAGCCCGCAGGAATTGCTTCCCAACGACGCCCAGCCGCAAGCCGACCCGTCCTACTCCCCGGACGGCTCTTCGCTCGTTTTTGCCGGTCCCTATACCTCGGCCACCGCCGGGATTCAGATTCTGAACCTGGCCACCCATCAGATCTCCACACTGCCGGGTTCGGAGAATCTGTTTTCGCCTCGCTGGTCTCCCGATGGCAAATACATCGCCGCCATCCAATGGAATTCACAAACGCTGTTGCTGTTCGATCGCGCCAAGCAGACTTGGTCCAAAATTTTCCAGGATCGTAACATCAGCTTTCCCAACTGGTCCAGGGACAGCCAGTTCATCTATTTTTTGAGTTGGCCTGAAAATCCAGCCGTCGTTCGGATTCGCATCAGCGATTCTTCCATGCAACGCATTGCCGACCTCAAGGATTTTCATCCCACCGGTTATTGGCAGGATTGGGTCGGCCTCGATCCCAACGATGCCCCGCTGCTCCTCCGCGACACCGGCCTTCAGGACGTCTACGCCCTCAACTGCGAATCCCAATAATCGCGAGCCCTAGTCTTATCTAATGCTGTGGTTGGCTAAACGCGCGGGCGCCGTCCCCTTGTCTTTTAAGGGTGCAGGTTTTCCTTCGAAGCGTGATTGATAGGTTCTCCAGGTTCGTTGTTTGAACCTGGGTTTAGCGCACCAGCTTCACGGCGTCTGTGCGCCTTGCGCGTCCACGTACACGCTGTACAGCGACTGGCTCGCCGCCATGAACAGCCGGTTTTTCTTCTCTCCCCCGAAACACAAGTTGGCGCAAGTTTCCGGCAACATAATCTTGCCGATCAGCGTTCCATCCGGCGCAAACACGTGTACCCCATTAAATCCTTCTCCAGCCCATCCCGCTGCCGACCACACATTCCCGTCCACGTCGCAACGAATCCCATCGGATGTCCCCGGCGACATATCCACAAACAGCCGCCCATTCTTCAGTCTCTTGCCGTCTTCCACGTCGTACACCCGAATCGGATGGGGATCACTTGTGTGTTTCGGCACGCCCGTGTCCACGATGTACAACTTCTTCTCGTCCGGCGAAAAACACAGCCCATTCGGCTTGTCCATGTCATTCGCCACCACGGTCACTTCCCGGGTCTTTGCATCCAGGCGATATACATTCGCGGGCAGTTCAAACGGCGCTTTGTGTCCCTCGTAATTGGTCATGATTCCGTAACCAGGATCGCTGAACCAGATGGCTCCGTCGGAATGTACCGCCAGGTCGTTCGGCGCATTCAGCTTTTTCCCTTCGAATTGATCCATCAACACCGTGATCGTTCCGTCGTGCTCGGTTCGCGTCAACCGCCGCGAATCGTGCTCGCAAGTCAACAGCCGTCCCTCGCGATCGCGATAATTTCCGTTCGCGTAATTTGACGGGCTGCGGAATACGCTCACCTCGCCGGTATCTTCCAGCCAGCGCAACATCCGGTTGTTGGGGATATCGCTGAACAGCAGGTACCGTCCGTCTCCAAACCACACCGGCCCCTCGGCCCACCGCGTTCCGGTGTATAGACGCTCCACCGCTGCGCTCACGATTCGGTATTTCGCGAATCGGGGATCGATCACCTGCACCGCAGGATCGGGATACGGCACCGGATTCTTCCGTTCTTGCGCCTCCATCAGCATCAGTGGATCGAAGGCCAGCGCGCTCGCCGCTCCTGCGCTTACGTTCATAAAGCTGCGTCTGTTCATCGCATCGTCTCCGCGTCTGTCGTGGCACGCACTCTACCACGACTTCTTATGGCATGCTCGCCTCAGTGCGTCCGTTGCTGCCACCCCGGCCTTCCTCGTGGCCAAAGGACGTTTCAGACTCAATGTGCATGGATTCGCCGAATTCAGTGTGTTGCGGCACGCGGCACAACACTCGGCTCCCGTGTGGGCGCCGCTGGCCTTCTCCGGCCACATTTTTCTCGCGCATTCGCGCGGTCTGGTAGTAGAATGCTTTCCACTGATCCCATGCCAAATCCAAAAAAGAAGCAGCCCTGCCGGTGCACGCACGGTAAATCCATTCATCGTGTGAAACGCGATAAGAATGGCAAGCTCCGCCATCCGTGCTTTTTTCCGAACTGCACCTGCGGTGACTACAAATCCGCGGCCTAGCGCCGCCTTTCTGCCCCTCGGTTTCTCGCGAAGGACTTTTTGTCCTTTTCGCCGCACCGTAGCCTTATGACTTGCCGCCCCCTTGACGTCTCTCATGCGCATCGCCCATAGCGCACTCTCCACCCGCCAATGCTTCTCTCACGGTCATGCGACCGGCCCAGCGCTGGTGTTCTGGTGCTCCATTGTCTACTGATCACTTCAGAGATGTTTATCGGTTACTGTACATTTTAGTACACATGCAGTAAAATATATTCCGTGTCTGGTAAGCGCTCCAACTCGCCCGGCCCGCTCTGCCGCTTCGCCTTTCCCGACGGCCGCCAATGCCGCTCCCTGGCCCAGCCCGATTTTGACGGCCTTTGTTATCACCACGGTACCGCCTCGCGGCCTGAAAACCTCGCCCGCGAACTTGCCCCTATGATGCGGAACTCTCCTCGCCTTTCCGAGGTGCTGCATGCCGAACGCGCTTTACTTCGCGCCGTCCGCGAAGGGACCATCCCTCGCAACCGGTCTTATGCCCTCCAGCGTGTGGTCAACTTGATCCGTCTGACCGGTCGTTGTGCCCATGATGAGCAATTCTCCGCTGGCCGTGGTCCTCATTGGGACGCCATTCGCAAATTGCTGGACCGCGACGACAACGAACCAGATTCAGGCCACTAACCAGTATGCAGGCCGCCTCACAACCCGCCTACTCTCCAGGTTCGCCACACACCTGTCAGTGGCTCATCTCGCGCCTGCCTCTCAACCCTAAGTTCTTTGTTTCCTGCACCTCCGCCAATGTAATAATAAGCCTATCAATTTCAATAGTTTACGGGCGTCTATCGTGGATGCTCGCCGATTATGGTTAACCAATCTACCTTCCACTGGCCTGCTATTACCCTCATCCCATTGCGTGCCCACACTCTTAGTGTCACAATCTGGTTTCGAGCCGGTCCTGCGGCTAGCTGCTCCGTAGGAAACAGTTCCGCTTCCTGTGGTGTCTAAGTATCAGAGCGGACCAAGGTTGGGTGTTTCAGGCCCAGCCGGCCTCAGGTCTCAACCGTCTTCCTGTTGAGGCCCAGAAAGGCACACCGTGTCCGATTGGGCTAGCGCCCTTTCGTGGGGCAGGGATGAATCCGAACTTGTCACCGAACTGCAAGCGGGTTCGGAGACGGCCTTCGACTGGCTGGTCACTCACTACCACGGTCCTGTCTACAACCTGATTCTGGGAATGCTTGGAGGCACGGCTGACGCTGCCGACGCCGCGCAAGAAGTTTTCTTGAAAGCATTCAAAGGTATCCGCCATTTTCGCCACGGCAGCTCCTTGAAGACTTGGCTCTACCGCATAGCCATCCGTGAAGCGCTGAATCATCGTCGTTGGTTCAAGCGCCATGTGCAGAAAAACGTCTCCATTGATGCGGAGCCCGAGGAGGGATTTGCGCAGATCGACGTTGAGGATCTGAGCGCCACTCCCTTCGATCAGCTGGCCGCCCAGGAAATTCAGGTTGCTGTACAGTCGGCGTTGCAGCAAGTGCCCGAAGTGTTTCGCAGCGCCGTCATCCTGCGAGACCTGGAGGGTTTGAGCTACGAGGAAGTCGCCGAGGTGCTGGAACTCAGCGTCGGTACCGTCAAGTCTCGCATTCTTCGCGGGCGCCGCGCTTTGAAGGAGCTCCTGGAACCGCTGTTGGGCGAGCACCGCGAAGCCGCTCGCAAACAGGAACAGCAATCGCCGCCACAGCGAGAGCGGCGGACAGCTTCGGAATTTGGTGGACAAATGGGGTTGCAAGTGGCCTATGTGCCGGCCACGAATTGGGGGGCCGAGGATACCATGCGTCTGGACGGGACGCGAGAGGATCTACGATGAGTTGCAAGACTGTACGTACCCGGCTCGCAGGCTATCTCGATGATGCCTTGGCGAGCACTCCCGGACCTGACGAACGGCGCTACATTCGCTTGCACTTGGATAGCTGTGCCGCTTGCCGGGAAGAGTTGCAGCGTTACCGCCGATTGTCGGTGTTGTTATCGCGCGTGCCGCGTGCTGTTCCGCCCGCGGATTTGGTGGTGCGCATCAAAGTGGCCGCTGCCCAAGCCGAGCAGACTCGCGGTTGGGACCGGCGTTGGCAGCACATTAAGGATCGCGCCGAAATTTTGCTGGACAACGTGTTTCGTCCGCTCACTGTGCCGGCAACCGGCGGGCTGTTTTCTGCCTTTGTCATTTTCTTTTTCGTGCTTCACATGATCGCTCCCGGCTTGACCGTACGCGCCGATCCCAACGACATCCCCACGGGCTTACTGCGGCCTGCGGAACTCATCACCCTTTCCGATTATCCCGAAGCGGTTGTCGCCGAAATGCAGCATCCCGATTTGGAGCTGCAACATGATCTGCTGGTCGACGTCACTGTGGATGCCAATGGCGAGATGACCACTTACGACATTATTTCGGGTCCCAATTCGCCGGCCGTCCGCCATCACCTCGATCAAATGCTGTTTTTCTCGCGGTTCCGTCCGATGCTGAGCTTTGGTCGGCCTACTGCCGGCGGCCATGTGGTCCTGAACTTCAGCGCCGTTCACGTCCGCGGCTAACCAACCCGTAAGCATTCTTGTGTACCAACCTGCTTGATGGGGCAGTCTGGCTTCTTCGCACAGGGCTGCCTTATTTTTCTCGCATCTTTTTGACCTTTTTTGTGTTCAATGGAGCCAGGAGCTTCCCTTGGCTACCTTTCTCCGTGGCACCGCAGCCCTCGTGCTGCTCGCCCTGTTCGTTGCGCCCACGTTGCACCCCGCTTTCCCGCAAACCAGCGTCGCCGACCAGACTCTTCTGAACGCCGCCAACCGCGACCGTGCCGCGGCCGGCTTGTCTGCTTTGCATTGGGATCCCGCGTTGGCCAAGGCGGCTCATGAACACGCCGTGCGTATGGCTCAATCGAACCAGCTTTCCCACCAGTTCCCCGGCGAGCCTCCCGTGCAGGACCGTGCCCGCCAGGCCGGCGCCCGATTCAGCCAGATCGCTGAAAACGTGGCCCAAGGCACCAACGTCACCAACATTCACATGCAATGGATGAACTCTCCTCCGCATCGCGCCAATCTCCTCGATCCCGAGTTAAATGCTGTAGGCATTTCCGTAGTTCAGTCCGGCAATATGCTTTTTGCCGTCGAAGACTTCAGCAATGCGGTTCCCTCGCTTAGCTTGCAACAGCAGGAACAACAAGTGGCCGCACAACTCGATGCCCGCGGCTTGCGCGTAAGCACCGGCTCTGCCGATGCCCGCAAAACCTGCCAACTCGACCGTGGCTGGGCTGGTCCCAAACCCGCCCTGGTCCTTCGCTATGAAATGGCGGATCTGACTCATCTTCCCGATGAGGTGATGCAACGCGTCAATTCCGGCAAGTACTCTTCTGCCTCGGTTGGTGCTTGCAGTGCCGATAGCTCCACCGAGTTTGCCCGTTTTCGTGTGGCCATCCTGCTCTTCTAGCCCCGGCGCGCCATTGGCTTACCTGCTCTGCCCGTTCACTCCGAGGATTCTCCGCCACGGTTCCAGGAATCCACGCCCCTTCCTGCTATTCATCCATTCCCAGGCTAATACCCTCTATAAGGAATTTGCATTGGCGTTTCCTCGCCAACCCGGTAGACTGTCCCCATGAATTTCGTGGCCTACTCCTATTGCTGGCGATTTACGTACCGTAGTCACCGGGAGCGAGGGGCCGCCGTCTAAGCAAAGCTGAATTTCGCAGGTTTTTGGCCCACTCGCAGTGAGTGGGCTTTTTTGTTTTTGTGCCGGCTCATCCGGGGGAAGGACGTTAACAGGTCATGATCATTTCCATGAAGTTGCACGCCACACGTGAAGAAATCGACGAGGTTTGCGGGATCGTGAAACACTTCGGATACAAAGTCCACTCCATAGAGGGCGAAGAGCGCGTCGTCATTGGTGTAGTGGGTGTCGGCGACGTGACCCCGTGCCTCGAATCGGTCGAATCCCTGCCGCAGGTCGAGAAGGTGGTGCGCATCACCGCACCTTACAAGTTCGTTAGCAGGGAATTTCGCAAGGACAAGACCTGCATCAAGGTCAACGGGACTGAGATCGGAGGCGGCGAATTTGTCGTCATCGCCGGCCCTTGCTCGGTGGAAGGCGAAGAACAAATCATGCGCTCCGCCGAAGCGGTGGCCCGTGCCGGCGCCAAACTTCTGCGTGGCGGCGCTTTCAAGCCGCGCACCTCACCCTATGATTTTCAGGGTCTCGAGGAAGAAGGGTTGAAGCTCCTGCAGAAAGCCAAGAAGGCCACGGGATTGGCGATCGTCACCGAAGTAATGGGCGATCGTGACGTGGACTTGGTCGCCCGGTATGCCGATGTGATGCAGGTCGGCGCGCGCAACATGCAAAACTTCATGCTACTCAAAGCTCTCGGTAAATGTGGCCGCCCAGTGTTGTTGAAACGTGGCCTCAGCAGCAGCATCAAGGAATTGCTCATGAGCGCCGAGTACATCACCGCCCACGGCAATCCCGAGGTGATCCTCTGCGAACGCGGCATTCGCACCTTTGAAACCGCCACCCGCAACACTTGCGATATTTCGGCTATCCCCGTGCTTAACGAGTTGACCCACCTTCCCGTGATCCTCGATCCCAGCCACGCTACTGGCAAGCGCAGCCTGGTGCCGGCCTTGGCTCGCGCCGGCGTTGCCATTGGCGCCGATGGCTTGATCGTCGAAGCACACCCCGCGCCTGAAAAGGCTATCAGTGATGGCGCGCAATCCCTCGATCTGAACCAGTTTGCTCGCATGATGCAAGAGCTGCAGCCTTACATCGAACTGTGGAAGTCCTCGCGCAGCAAGCAACTCGCCGCCGCGCATTAATATCCCGGAATTGCAGGGGCCAAAAAGAGCGAAGCCCGGGATTTTGCCCGGGCCTCGTCTGGTTCAGGGTCCGAAGGCAGCGCTAGGGATAACACGCTCCTCCGGTGGTGGGCTAATTAGGAAGGACCTGCGGGGTCACAAACAACGTGGGTTACTGCGGGGAACTGTGTGGGCCCGCCCGTCGCCAGCGCTCGCGCCAGCAGTTTGCGCAGAAACACGCGCTCCGAAGGGGGCCGAAGCTTTAGGTCCGACAAAATGCGCCGGAAATCGGCGGTCGACAATCCGTGACGGTTTCTTTTGCTGAACTTGTCGGGAGCCGGCAGATAAAAGCATCCGATCTCCCCCAGATTGATTACCTTCGACATACGAACTCTCCGCCTCAGCCGGACTCATGAGCCGTGTTGCCGTGTGGTCCGGAAATCTCTTATGCGCATTCCCACTTTGCCGGAGCTTTAGGTGAACGACAATGCACCACGGGTGAACCGTTCGTGCACTGTAGGTGAATTCCGACCCTCTTGTAAGCCACACACAATACGACGCTTAGGCCTAACCATGCGCGCGATACCGAGTGTTCAATGTAGTTACCGCTGCGCCAATAATTCTGCTATAGTCTGGTGCGGTTTTTCCCGAACCGATCATGACGCCGGCCAATGAAGGCGAAAAACTGAAATTTTCTGATTTTGTTGTGGACTCGCGTTCCGGCGAACTGTTTCGGCGCGGGAAAAAGGTCAAGCTGCAGAATCAGCCCATGCAGGTTCTGCTCGCGTTGGTCGAACACTCCGGCCGGATTGTCACCCGCGAGGAGTTGCGCCAGAAAATTTGGCCATCCGACACCTTCGTGGACTTCGAGCACAGTCTGAACACCGCCATTAAGAAGCTGCGCTCGGCGCTCGGCGACAACCCGAACAACGCCAGGTTCGTGGAGACGCTGCCACGCCGAGGCTATCGCTTTCTGGTCGAAGTTCAGGGTCTTCCAGACAAGCCAATCGTCAGGCGGGTTGCCAGTTCACTGGAAGGCAAAGTCTTCGCCTTGCGCACGGAAGAAGACACGCATTGCGTGCTCGCACCCGTCGATAGCCAATCCATGGACGAATGGCAGCGGCTCCTCCGGCTGAGTGACGATGTGGGCGTGTCCATCATGATTACGGAGCGAAAGCTGTTGCTTCTAGAAGCAGGCACCGACGTCCGCGTGCTCTCTGGAGATGCTGCAGATTGGTGCGAAGTGCGTGTGCTCGCAGGCGAGCATTATGGCCGCTCGGCCTTGGTTCACCGAAAATCCTTGCAGGCGATGCAAAGTGGGAGCGACGAAGAGTAATTTCCCAACCCCGCTGGGAACCTAACCTCGCCTAAGTTTCAGTTTGCTGCAGCCGACGCCGAACTGGTCGCCGAGTTAGCCAGTTTCATCACCAGAACTTGACCATTGGAATGAAAGCTGCCGCCGGTTGCGGTTTTAGCTTCTTGCATGGGATTTTTTGGCAGAAAATGCGTCACTTCGGCTACCAGCCCAGTGCTGCACAGTGTCTTCTCCACGTAGTCGCGTTCCAGGTCGATGTCCGGGTCGATCTTATGTGTGATTCCATTGTTGCGTTGATCCTTCTCAAATCCAATGTCATGCGTGGCCGCTCCTACCCACAGCGTTTGGCCATCCACCGTGAACGGAGCTTTCCAGACCCGCAGATGATTTCGCGACGCAACCACGGTAATAGGCTCGGCATGCGCCCATCCGTAATCTTGCTGGCGCCCGAACAGATACAGCGGGCTCATCGGCATGGTCAGATACGACTCCTTGGATAGACTGGCCAGCGCTCCCGCCAGCAGCGTCGCCTCCACGTTGGCGTCTACTTTCACCCAACCGGCGGTGGTGAACGTTTTCTTCATATCATCCTCGCTGCCGATGATTAAGAAGTTCACCATGTCTCCGGGATCGCCCTGCTTGTCCGCGATGCGCCGGGGGATTTTCTCGAACAGCGAATTATCCACGCCCGCAATCGAGGGCACCTGCCGGGCTATTTCTTTCGCGACGTTCGCCCCGGCGGCATACACCGTTACTTTCACCGTGTAGGAACCATCGCCTGCGTCGCTGCTGGCTTGGTTGATGCCGATGGCAAGCTTGCCGCCGACCGGAGCGGTGATGTCCTTATTTGCCCCAATCAAGAATGGCTGCGCAACATCAGCGTCGCCAATACGGCCGATCACTGCGCCGCGTCCGGCGTCATTGTCAGGAAGAATACGAATCAGATCTTTGAACCCGCGAGTCAGGCCTTCCGGGCCGTTATCCGTCTTGGCATCGCCGTATTGCAGCTTTCCTTCAGCGCTGAACACCAGCCGTTGTCCCGGTTGGACGGTTATCCCTGTATCGGTCCACACGTCGCTGCCTTTTAGCGTCAGAGTCTTCGACAAGACTTCCTTGGTTGAAGGGGAATTGCTGGTTGTATTCGTGGACTGTGCGCCAAAGGTCCCGGCGGAATCCAGCGCGCTCCAGCACGTCAGGATGACCAACACACAAAAAAGGGTACGAAGTCGCTTCATAGAATCCTCACCTGGCCGGAATTGTATTATTCCTAGCAAAACCGCGTTGTACTGGCAAGTCGCGCAGCACCCCCCCAACCCACCCTGACGGCCGAGACAACGGTTCCTCGCTCCTGCTCATCCACGGTTTAGACTGTCTCCGCGGCGCAGAAGTCGCCCAGCCAACCTTGACTCGTGCAACAGGCGCCTGTACATTGGCTAAAGGACGCGGCAGCGTGATTCCTGAATGTCCGTATCATCCGATACCGCCATCCAAGCCTCATGATCCTGCCAGGGCGTGCGAACGATTCCAGGGAGCGGTCGCGCCAAACAAGAGATGCCGGGAAAAATAAGCGATAAGATTTGTGCGATTCCGCTCCTGCTGGTGCTTTGCGCCGCCCTTTGTCCAGCTCAAGTACCTATTCCCCGGCCCAAGCCTCGTCCCGCCCCCCCGACCGCGGCAAGCATCGACGGCAGCGAGGCCATGTTCGCGACCATGTGCGCGTTGTACGCCGCCGGCTACGAATCCGACATCAATCCGGATAACTGGAGCACCTACCGCAGCCAGATGCGCCAGAAATTGCGCCTCCAACACGGTCCCGCCGTAGATGCCCTGAAAGAGTTCTATCGTGGACATCAATTTCGCGATCCCGCCAGCATGTTGTCGCGCTTTGTCTGGTTCGGGCTGATCTCTGGTCCGGCGCCGAAATTCCGGCCGGTATTGCGGCGCGACGAACTGCCTCCCGATGTTCTGGACTTGGAAGGCTTCAGTGACATTCTGTCCAACTACTACACCGAACAGAACATCGCTAAATTGTGGAAAGACGTGCAGCCGCTGTATGAGCCCGAGATTCAAAGGCTGCACGATCCGGTTTCCGAGATTTTGTTTCAGTCCAGCGGCTACGTGCGTGCCATCACCGATCCAACCCTGCCGAAGAGTTTCAGTATCGTCGTTGAGCCGCTGGTGGGTCGCATCACCAATGTCAGGAATTTCGTCGATCATTACGCCATCGTTCTCAGCGGCAGCGAGGACGTCCCGGTCGACGTCGTCCGGCATGCCTATCTGCACTTTTTGCTCGACGGCCTCCCGCTGCAATATCCCCATGTAATCGCCGTGAAACGCCCTCTCTACGACAAGGCCGCGAAGTCACCGCGCTTGGCGCCAGACCTGAAAGACGATTTTCCGTCCTGGTTTGGCGAATGCACCGTGCGGGCTGTAGAAATCAAGCTGAAGAAGCTCTCTCCCGGCGAGCAGGAGGCTGCCCTGCAAAACAACGACGCGGACGGCTATGTCCTCGTCCGCCCGAT
>Ga0187782_10000809_pt1 | contig 21866 bp, 22 predicted proteins | sample 0715_SJ02_MP15_2_FD_132454 | JGI IMG/M metagenome (GOLD analysis project Ga0187782, IMG submission 132454) | Tropical peat soil microbial communities from peatlands in Department of Meta, Colombia - 0715_SJ02_MP15_20_MG | ecosystem: Environmental > Terrestrial > Soil > Wetlands > Peat | place... | reverse complement strand
TCGCCTGCCCTGGCTTCGATGCCGGGCCCACCTTTTCAATTCCCTGCTCATCTTCACGAACTATCTCGACGCCATCCGCTACAGCTTCGCCGACCGGGCGACGCTCGAATACCTCTGGTGGCCTTCGCCCTTCGACCACTAAAGATTCATCTTCTTTATCGCCGCGCGCGCGAATGCCCGCCAGGTCGCACCTCCGACGCTGCGACCGAACCGTTCGTAGTGCAACCGGCCGTCGTGCGGCGGCGTCCCGAAGTCGTAGGAGGGCGCCATCCGAAAACGCTCGCATTCGCACCGGAACGCGGCGAGCACTTCGCGCTGTGTTGCGAACGCGGAGAACATCGACCTTTTGAGGCGGCGTTCCTCGTCAGTCAGCTCGACGGCAATCTCCGGAGCGTCGAAGGTCGGCAGAAACTCGCCTCGAACCGTCGCGCCACCTCGATCGTGATAGCAAGACATCTCCGCGATCCTGGGCGGCCTGCACCCCTTGCGCGCGAGGAGCGCCGCTCCGGCGCGGACGCAGAGGGCCGTCGCGTCGTGATCGGGATGCCCGCCCTCGTAAGCGTGGGTCACGACGATCTCCACATCGAGGTCGTGCATCAAGACCGCGAGACGTTCCGCGATGTCGACCATGTCGAACATCGCCTCCTGGTCGCGAACGCCCATGCCGTGCACATGCGACGGATCGATCCCCGCGATAGCGAGGGCGCGGAGGACCTCATCGCGCCGTATCCGCGCATACGTCGCCCTCGAGGCCATCATCATGCTCGCCGGGAACGACCCCCGGTCGACGGGCGCTCCGTCAGTCACGTGAACGATCCAGGACGAGGAGGCGAGGCGGGCGAGACGCGCTCCGGCCCCGATCGTTTCGTCGTCGGGATGGGCTGCGACCACGAGCGTGGCGGGCGGCAGGTTGCCGTCGTGTCCGCACAGCCTGGCCAGTAGCGGGTCAGTCCGCATTCCCGCCGGGTCGCCGGTGCAACGGGCGATCCAAAGGCCGCTTCGGCCCAGCGCTCGAGGCATTCACCGCACGGGCGCTCGTAGCTTCCACAAAGCTCGAGGGAAGCGTGGATGACGTGGCGCGGGGTCAGCGAGTCGAAGCGGAGCGGAGCTCGCTAAAACGCGCACGTGCAGCGATGAGCGTCGCAGTAGGCCCTCGCATCGCGCTCCGGCAGCCGCGCGTGAAGCCAGAGTTCCTCGGGTGTATCGTTGATCGTGCTGTGCATGTACGTGAGCGCGGTGTCCTCGATGTGGCCGATGCCCAGGTGGTGGCCGAGCTCGTGGATGACGAGCGCACGGTATTCACCGGGGTCGTCGATTCGCGCCGCGACGATCCAGATGCGGCCTCCCTTGGTGAGGGCAACGTGGTGCGGCCAGTCGGCGTCCCACGGTTGAAGCTGGTCGGAACGGTCCAGCTTTTCGATGACCAGATCGCGACCGCCCGGCGTGAAGCACACGCGACCGCTGGTGCCCTGCGCCCAGACGTTCATGCCGTCCTCGATCAGCGCACGCTCGTCGACGTTGAACTGGGGATCGAGCGAATAGGCGATGGGGTGCTCACACGCGCCGGCGCACGCGGTCGGGTCGCGCACGGACTGGCTCGCGCCCGTACCCAGCGAGCTGGTCAGACACGCAAGCGCGATCGTCCGACGAAGCACTTCCTCCAGTTAAGTGTGACAAGCAGACGCGGGACCGCCAGCCGCGCACGAGGGCGAGGTCATCGAGGCTCGCCCGAGCCGGATTCCCCGGGCCCGGCGAGCAAGCCCATGACTGCGAATTCATGCCCTCGCGGGCAGCGCACTTTGCCCTTCTCCGCCTCCCTTGCAGGGACCTTCACGAGGAGGCCGCATTCCGGGCATTCGATCTCCACCACCTCGTCGCTGCGTCGGCCAAGCATCGCGTTTTCCTCCGCGCGAAACGTGCTTCGGTCAAGTTCGCGCGGCCACGGGGATGACGCAAGCGGCACGGGCGGCGCGCGATGGCGGTGCCCGAGGTAACCGTTCTCGATGGTCCCATGGGGACGGAGCTCAGCAGGCGAGGCGTCGCCCTGCCCCTGCCGGGCTGGAGCGCGCATGCCCTGGATGCTGCGCCGGAGATGGTCGCGCTCGTCCATCACGAGTACGCCTTGGCCGGGGCAACGATCCACACGGCCAACACGTTCCGAACGAAACGGCGAGCCGTGGGCGATCGCTGGGAGGGCATGGCTCGCCACGCGATGCGACTCGCGCGCGCAAGCATCCGGCCCGAGCACCGCTTGGCCGGGAGCCTCGCTCCCCTCGAGGATTGCTATCGGCCCGACCAAAGCCCGGGCAGGTCATCGCGCTCGGAGCATCGGGAGCTCGCTCGCGTGCTCGCCGACGAGGGAGCCGACCTGCTGCTTTGCGAGACGTTTTCGGCGGAAGATGAGGCGGTGGTCGCCGTCGAGGAAGCCGCGCGCACCGGGATCGAAACCTGGATCGCCCTGACCGCCGGCCGGGACGGTTCGCTGATGACCCCTCGGGCGATGGCCAAGCTGGCGCGGACGTGCGCGAGCGCCGGAGCCCACGCAGTCCTCGTGAACTGTACGCCAGCGTCGGACACGCTGCGGTTCGTGGAAGCCATTGCGGGCTCCACGCCCGCGTTCGGGGCATACGCCAACGCCGGAGCACCGGAGCAAGGGCTCGGCTGGCAAGCCGAGCCGGACGGCGCCGCTGCAGCGTACGCCCGGATGGCCCAAGGCTGGATCGAGGCCGGCGCAACCATCGTCGGGGGCTGCTGCGGCACCCGCCCCGAGCACATCGCGGAGCTCGCGCGGATCGCGGGCGCTCTCACCGGACGGGGCGAACGTCGACGCGACCGTAGCTGAAGACCAGCTCACGAAAAAACCAGCCGTGCTTGTCTCCTCCGCGAACGCGCAAGCGGTGATCAGCACCCTCCACGAGCACCACCTCGGGGACCGAAGAGCCCGTGTCGACCTCGGCGAGCGTTTGGACACGATCTCCGAGGGCGCGCGCGGCGCCGACGGCGCACCGGGCGTGCGCCTCCTGACGCACACAACCCCCCGACACCGAGAGCTCGACGTTGGGGACGGGCCGCCACGTCCAGGCGCGGGCGGTGGAACACGGAGCCGGCGCCGACGGCGATCCACATGCCGTTCCGCCCAGCCCGTCGAGCGAGGGCGAATGGGTGACGTTCTTGTCGGCACGTTCAAAGGGGGGACCGCTTTTGACCTCGAGCTCGACCGCGGCAGTGTTGTGAGCCCCCGCGCAACACCGGAATCCAGTGACAGGCGACCGCTCGCTGGCGGCGAGAGGCCGGGCATAAGCGCAGCGTGTCACGAGCTCACCGGCGACGTCGTTGCCCCCGCGCAAAACTCCGAGCTCGACACGGGCCCCGCGCCCCCAGGTCGAATCGGTCCACTCGAATGCGCCACCGTGCATGTCCTCGGCTCCAAAGGCGCTGCGGCAAGTGCGCCTCTGGCCGCTCGGCCTTCGCGACGCGGCGTCCACAGCCATCCCCGCGGCACAAGCATGCACATCGTACGACGCTCCGTACTCGTACCGACCGTTGTCCGGACCCTTGCATGCCCGCTCCCATTCGAGCTCCGAGCAGAGACGTTTTCCTCGTCCTTCGCAGAGCAGCTTCGCTTCCTCGCGCGTCACGTTCGTCGTCGGGATCGCTCCCGGCTCATTGGGCCACGGAAGGACGTCGACGTAGAAGCCGTTCAGCCTGACCTCGGCATCCGGCAGCTCCGCGTCGGCCACCCGCGGGACATCGTCGACCTTGCTGCCGGCACGCAGAACACCCGGGGGAATCCAGACCATCCCGGGCCGGGGCTCCCCGGGCGCCGCGGCGCTCGGAGCCGCCACGAACCCGGGGGCCGTGCTCTCGGTCGTCCGGCGCTCGCCGCACGCGAGGACCAACGCCGCGAGACACCCCACCCCCACCCGCCGGCGCATTTCACTCGCCCTTGTCGATGGAGCCCTCGCGAAGCCCCAGCTCCTTCATCTTGAGCTGGAGCCCCTTTCGCGAAATCTTGAGTAGGCGAGCCGCGTGCGTCACGTTGCCGCTGGTCTGCTGCAGAGCACGGCTGACGAGCTCCTTCTCGAGCCGATTCATCGCCACCTTGACGTGCTCCTTGAGACCTCCCTCGCTCGCGAGGGCGGCTTGAAGGTCCGCTTCGGGGAGCGGCACGTTGGCCATCGCGGGAATCCCGCGTACCTCGGGCGGAAGGTCGTTCGAGTGAACCTGGTTGGCATCGCAGAACAGGACGGCGCGTTCGATGACGTTCTCGAGCTCGCGGATGTTGCCCGGCCACGGATACTGGACGAGCAAAGCCATGGCGTCCGCTTCGACGCCGCTGACGCGCTTGCGCAGCCGCTCGTTGAACTTCGCGAGAAAGTGCTCGACGAGCAGGGGGATGTCGCCCGTCCTGTCGCGCAGCGCGGGCAGGCGAATCGGGACGACGTTCAGCCGGTAGAAGAGGTCCTCGCGGAACGTTCCCATCGCGATGAGCTTCTTCAGGTCACGGTTGGTGGCGGCGACGAGGCGCACGTCGACACGAATCGTTTTGATCCCGCCCACGCGTTCGAACTCGCTCTCCTGCAGCGCGCGAAGCAGCTTCACCTGCATCTCGATCGGAATCTCGCCGATCTCGTCAAGGAACAAGGTCCCGCCGTTCGCGAGCTCGAACCGGCCCGGTTTGCTCGTCACGGCTCCGGTGAACGCACCGCGCTCGTAGCCGAAAAGCTCGCTTTCGATGAGCTCCTTCGGAATCGCGGCGCAGTTCACTTTGATGAACGGTTTGCCTTTCCGGCTCGAATGCTCGTGCAGCGCGCGCGCGACGAGCTCCTTTCCCGTGCCGCTCTCACCGGTGATGAGGACCGTCGTGGGGGTATCCGCCACGCGCTCGAGAATGGCGTAAAGCTCGGCAATGCCAGGCGAGCTGCCGATGATTCCGAATCGCGCGCCGCGAGAGGCGGGCGTGGCGGTGGCGTCGTGGCCGCGCAGCTCGCGCGTCTTGAGCGCTTTGCTGACGATCTGACGGACTTCGTCCTTGTCGAAGGGCTTGGTCACGAAATCGAACGCGCCGCTCTTCAGCGCCTCGACGGCGGTGTCGATCGTTCCGTGGGCCGTCACGAGCACGATGGGCAGCTCCGGCTCTTCCTCCAGCGCCGTCTTGAGCAGCGTCATCCCGTCGATCTTCGGCATCTTCAGGTCGGTGATGACCAGATCGATGTGGTGCTCGCGAAGCAGCTGCAGACCCTGCTCCCCGTCCTCGGCCGTGAGGACGTCATACCCATCGCGGGTGAGCTGCGCTGAGAGGATTTTGCGAAGATTCGGCTCGTCGTCGACGATGAGGACCTGCTTGCGCTCGGGGAGCATGGGATGACGTTACGTTAGCAGCGAGCCAAGATCACTCGCGCGCAACGCTTCCGCTCCCGGGCGGGTCTCAGGCCAAGCGTTCGCCCAGGAATTTTTCGAGGGCAACGACGGCCTTCGTGAACCCCTCGATCCCCTCGGAAAGCTTGTCGGAGGCCATCCGGTCTGCCTTGTGCATAGTTCGGAACGTCGCCTCATCCATCGGCAAGCGCTCGATAGGGAGGTCACGCGCCTTCTCGGGATCGAGCTTGCGGGACAGGGCTTCCTGATTCCCCGCGAGCTCCTGCAGGAAGTTCGGCGCGATCGTGAGCAGATCGCAACCGGCCAGCTCCGTGATCTCACCGAGGTTGCGGAAGCTCGCGCCCATGACCTCGGTCTTGTAGCCGAAGCGCTTGAAGTAATTGTAGATGCGGGTGACCGACTGCACGCCGGGATCCTCCGGAGCGTCGTACGAGGGTTTTCCGGTTGCCTTCTTGTACCAGTCGAGGATTCGACCGACGAAAGGCGACACGAGCGTCACCCCGGCTTCGGCGCAGGCGATGGCCTGATGCAGCCCGAAAAGGAGCGTCAGGTTGCAATGGATCTCCTCGCGCTCCAGCACCTCCGCCGCGCGGATCCCTTCCCACGTCGAGGCAATCTTGATGAGGATCCGATCGCGAGGTCTTCCGGCTGCCTCGTACTGCCCGATGAGAAGCCGAGCCTTGTCGATGGTCGCCTTCGTATCGAACGAGAGACGCGCATCGACCTCCGTCGAAACGCGCCCCTCGACGATGTCGAGGACATGCAGGCCAAACTGGACGCTCAGCCGATCGATGGCTCGCGACAGAACCGTGCGCCCGTCGGCCGTCCCTTGCTTTTTCGCCCACTCCAGGGCTTCGCCGACGATGGACGAGTACTCGCTCATCTGGGCCGCGGCCATGATGAGCGACGGATTGGTTGTCGCATCGCGTGGCTTGAACTTCTTGATTGCGTTGATGTCGCCGGTGTCCGCGACGATCACCGTCATCTGCGAGAGCTGATCGAGCAGCGATTTCGGCATGATGTAGGAGAATAGGAGCGGCCCTGGGGAGCGCAAGCGAACGACGGCAAGCTCCCACGGCCTCCCGGGCCGAGGAAGGCAGGCAAACCGGGAGAAATCAGTGCACTGTCGGGCCGCCGCCGGGCTCGTCTCCGCCGGCCAGCTCGTTGGCGCGAGCTTCCACGGCGGTCGCTTCATCCGGCCGCCCTTCGTGCCGGAGCACGATCGCGAGGTTTCGATAGGCCAGCGCGTATGCCGGATCGACGGCCAGCTCGTCGCGAAGCTCGCGTTCCGCGTCGGCCCATCGTCCGCGGGCCATGTGGATCACGGCTACGTTGTTGTGGGCGACGTAAGTCGAGCCGAGCGAGAGCGCGAGCTTGTACTCCGCCAGCGCGCCGTCATCGTCGCCCGCTCGCTGATCGACGGCGGCCATGCAGAGGTGCGCCACCGCCGAACGGGGCGCCCCTTCGACCGCGGCTCGCGCGAACGCTCGGGGGTTTCGAAACGTCTCCTCGTAGCCCGCCGCGGCGAGCGCGAGACCCAGAATCGCCGCTCCGCCGAAGGCGGCGAGCACGCGCGGTTCGAGCCTCGGCGCGCGGATCAGCTCGGCGGCGGCGATGACGGCCCCCACGGCCGGAAGATACAGCCGACTGCCGAGAACGAGCGTGCCGGGGACGATGAGCGAGGGCAGCGACCAGAGCGCAAACCATGCGGCTCCGAAAAGCACCATCTGCGGGCGAACGCGTCGAGTCAGGACCATGACGGCCGCGACCAGCACGACTGCCAGGAGTCCCCCACCCACGGGGGATCCCGAGACGACGCCGACGAGAGACGGACCGAAGGGAAAGACGATCTGTCCCAGTCCCGAGGGCAGGAGCCGAAGGTGACTGGCGATGTCCACCAGCGTCGGCTGCGCCGCGGCGGGTGCGAACGGGCGCGCGAGCAGCCTCGCCGTCACGCACGCTGCCCAGCCGGGCAGGATGCCGAGAATGCAGCGAACGCCGGCCACCTCGGGAGGACCCTCGGAAGGACCCTCGGGGGGACTCGCCTCAGGATGCGCGTCACGACGCGCATCAGGATAAGGCCGCGCACGCCGGGAGCTCCAGCCCGACGTCATGCAGTACGCGCTGCATACGAGCGGCAGCATCACAGCGGTCTCCTTCGTGAACAGGGCCAAGGCGAAGAGCCCGAGATGGATCACGTGGGCGCGCCGGCTGCGCGTTTCGCAGTACGCGATGAACGCAATCCACGCGCCGAGAACGAACACCGCGAGAAGCGAATCATTTCGTCCCGGAATCCACGCCACGTTGGACGCGAGCGCGGGATGGACTGCGAAGGTCAGCGCACAGAGAACCGACACGAGGCGCCCGAAACCAAGGCGCCGCAGCAGCGCGAGACAGAGCACGCTCGCGAGCGCATGAAGCCCGACGTTGGTGACGTGGTACCCAAGCGGACGAACGCCGCTCCACTGGGCGTCGAGGACGTAGGAGGCCGTGACCAGTGGACGCTGGTAGGGATGCGACGGGTCGACGACCTGCATGTAAGGCCGCGCGAACGCCCGAAGGACATCGGCGGGATGGGCCAGAAATGCGCGGTCGCCGACGATGAAATCCCGATCGTCCAGATCGACGAAACCGAATGCGACAGAGCGGCCATGCACCACCAACGCTGCGAGCGCGACACCGAGTGCGCCAGCCCACTCGCCGGGTACCCCCCGCCACGGCGGCGGGCTCTTCGACGGCTCGGGCTCGATACTGCGCACTCCTACCAGGGGAGCGGCTTGCCTTCGTGATCGACGAAGAGATGCTCGGGCCAGCGGTTCTCTTCACCGATGAGCCCAGCGACGTCGTCAGCGACCGCCACGGGATCGAGCGCGGCGTTCGGGCCGCCCATGTCCGTTCGGAGCCAGCCCGGATGCAACGCGACGACACGAACCGCGCCACGCAGGTACTTCGCGATGAGCACCGTGGCCATGTTGAGCGCCGCCTTGGACATGCAGTAGTCGAACTCGCGGTCGCGCCAGCACTGCCCGAGACTGCCGGCCTCCGACGATACGTTGACGAGGGATGGGGCGTTCCCCCGGCGCAGCAGGGGAAGAAACGCCTTCATGACGCGCAGCGGGCCGATCGAGTTGGTGTCGAGCGTGCGCGCGACATCACGGAAATCGATCTCCTCGATCGGCCGCATGACCGTCGCGGAGCGGATCGCCGCGTTGTTGACGACGACGTCGAGCGCAGCAACTTCGGCGGCGATGGTCGCGCACGCCGCGCGGACGGATTCGTCGCTCGTGACATCGAGCGCGACAGGCGTTCCCGCAACGCCGGGCGCGTCGTGCGAGCCGCGCACGCCCGCGAACACGCGGTGTCCCCGCCGCGTGAGGGATGCCCCCAGCGCCGCCCCGAAGCCCCGTGAAGCTCCCGTGATGAGGATCCGCCGGTTCATGGCCGCTCGAACCGTATCACGCCGTCGTGTTCGTCCCGACACCCGTCGAACGCGTCCGGAGCAGCTCCCACTCGCGACGGACTTCGCTCTTCGTGAAAATCGCGCGCACGGCCACGTCGGGGCCGGCCGAGGCCCTGATCCGGTCGAGACCCCCTTCTTCCTCCCGATCGACGAGCACCAGCACTTGGATGACGCGAAGCCCCTCCGACCTGCACTTGTCGATGGCCTGGATCGTGGAGCCTCCGGTCGTCACGACGTCATCCACCACGGTGACCTGCGCGCCGTCGGGGATGTCGCCCTCGATGATCCTGCGCAGACCGTGAGGCTTGGGCTCCTTGCGCACACTGAACCAGCGGAGCGGCCTGGCCCCCGCTGCTTCGTGTGCCGTCGCGATGGCGATCGGATCGGCCCCCATCGTGAGACCGCCCACTGCCACCGCTCGGATGTCGAGCGCGTCCAGGAACGTCCTGCCGAGGGCGGGCAGCGCCTCGCTGCGGCTCAGCGCAACCTTGCAGTTGACGTATTCGTGGCTCCTCTTGCCGGAGGCGAGCACGAGCTCGCGCTCGGAATATTCGTAGGAGTGAGTCGCCAGGAGCTTCAGCAGCGTGCGGCGGTGCTCATCTGAGGCGTTTTGTCCGGTCGAGGACATGGCTACGAGCTCGAAAGCGGCGCGGGGTGCTTGGGCAGCGGCCGGCGAGCGCTCCCCTTGTAGCGCGGAAGTGGTAGGAGTGGAAATCAGCTTCGAAAGCCGCGCGACGATGCATCTCGAGACGATCGTGGAGCATTGGCGACTCCGGGGAGGACGGCTCGTCTTTCTGACCGGCGCCGGCATCTCGGCCGAGAGCGGGATTCCGACGTTCCGCGGGAGCGACGGCTTCTGGCGTGTGGGCTCGAAGAACTATGCGCCCATGGATCTCGCGACGCGTGCGATGTTCGATCGCGATCCCGAGCTCGTATGGAGCTGGTACCTGGCCCGCTTCGCGGCTTGCGCGGCGGCCACCCCCAACGCCGGCCACCGTGCGATCGCGCAGATCCAGGCGGCTTACGGCGACCGCGTCGCCCTGGTGACCCAAAACATCGACGGATTGCACTTCCGCGCCGGCTCGCCGCCCGAGCGCTCCTTTGCCATCCACGGAGACGCCCGCCTCGTTCGATGTGCCCTCGGCTGCGCCGCGGTGATGACCCCCATTCCGGCCGTGGAGCCGGCCGCACCCGAGAAACGGCTCTCGACCAGGACGCGCGACCTGCTCCGATGCGCCCGCTGCTCGAGCTGGATGCGTCCGCACGTCCTTTGGTTCGACGAGATGTACGACGAGCACAACTACCGGAGCGAGAGCGCGCTTTCCGCAGCCCGATCCGCCAGTTTGCTCGTCACCGTCGGCAGCACCGGCGCGACGACTCTCCCCATGCGGATCGCGCTCGAGTGCCACGCACGAGCCGTACCGATCATCGACATCAACATCGAGGAAAACCCCTTCGCGCAGCTCGCGGACGAATGCGGCCACTCCGTGCGTGAAACCGCGACGACCGCCCTGCCGCGCATCGCGACGCTCCTGGGCGTCTCCTGAGTTGGAAGCGTGCCCTCCCGCCCCGTCGAGAGCGTGTAGCATTCCGCGCTTCGTCATGAAGAGCTCGACCGTGCACGTTCGCCCGTACGACGAAGGCGACGAGGGATCCGTCGTGGCGCTCTGGGGCGCCGTCTTTCCCGATCCAGCACCCCGCAACACGCCCCGGCTCGTCATCGAAGAGAAGCTGAAGCTCCAGCGCGACCTCTTCTTCGTCGCCCTGTGCGACGGCGCCGTCGTCGGCACCGCCATGGGCGGTTACGACGGGCATCGAGGCTGGCTCTACACCGTCGCCGTACGTCCCGACATGCAACGGCGCGGAATCGGAAGAGCGCTCGTCGATCATGTCTTGGCCGCTCTCGCCGCCCTCGGCTGTCCGAAGGTGAACTTGCAGGTCTTGCCCACGAACGCGGCGGTCGTCGGCTTCTACGAGCGTCTCGGGTTCAGCGTCGAGGAGCGGATCAGTATGGGCAGGGTGCTCTAGTGTCGGCGGTCTGCCGGGCGCGCGAAGCAAGGTCGGCCGCACGATGGGCGCTTGACCCCTCGCTGCGTCGGCGCTCACGATCATGACCCGATGAAGCGCTTCGTCGGACCAGTGCTACTGTCGGCGCTAGGCACCGTCGCGTGCGCCACGCCGCAGAGCGCGGAGCCTCCGCGGGCCGCGGCGACGCCAGTCGACAAGACGTCCGGCGACTTGCGGTCGCCGGCGTTCTTCGAAGCTACGGTGCCCGACCGCGTCGAGCGGTCTCGCGCGCTGTTTCTCGAGGCGACACGGGTGTTCCTGCACCCGCGATGCGTCAATTGCCATCCCGCGGGGGACTCGCCGATGCAAGGCGATGCGCAGTACCTGCACGACCCTCCGGTGTGGCGTGGGTCCGAGGACCGCGGGGTCGTGGGCATGGAATGCACGTCGTGCCATCAGGACCAGAAGCTCGATCTGGCGCGCGTGCCGAGCGCGCCGATGTGGCGCCTGGCACCGCGGGTCATGGCGTGGGCGGGCCAGTCGGCGCACGGCATCTGCGAGCAGATCAAGGATCCCGCGCGAAACGGTGGACGGACGCTCGATCGGATCGTCGAGCACTCGGCGCATGACCCGTTGGTCGCCTGGGGCTGGACGCCCGGAGCGGGACGCGTGCCGGCGCCGGGGACACAGGCGCTGTTCGCCGAGATCGTGCGGGCGTGGGTGGAGAGCGGCGCCGAGTGCCCGGCCGAGGAAGCGAGGCGATGACCGTGAAGCTTCAGGTCAATGGTGTCGAGCATGCGGTAGACGTCGATCCGGACATGCCGCTCCTTTGGGTCCTCCGGGACGTGCTGAACCTGACCGGAACGAAGTATGGCTGTGGTCAGGCGCTGTGCGGGGCGTGCGCCGTGCATCTCGACGGTCAGGTGGTTCGCTCATGCGTTACGCCGGTGCAGCGCGCCGAGGGCCGCGCCGTGACGACGATCGAGGGACTCTCCGCGGACGGAAGCCATCCGCTGCAGCGTGCGTGGGTGGCGCTGGGCGTGCCGCAGTGCGGGTATTGCCAGGCGGGCCAGATCATGACTGCCGCGGCGCTGCTGGCGGGGAAGCCGAAACCCACCGACGACGAGATCGACCGGAGCATGGCGGGCAACATTTGCCGCTGCGGAACGTACCCGCGAATCCGCGCTGCGATCCGCAAGGCGGCGGGAATTGCCGATGACTGAGGGGAGCGGCGGCGAGCGGACCACTCCGGCAGGGGACTCTCGCGAGGCGGCTGCGAGTCCCCTGGGTCCCCTCAAGATCTCGCGGCGTTCGGTGCTTGCCGCGATGAACGTGGGGCTTGGCGGTCTGGCGCTGGGCTTGTATCGCCGCTGCGCGCCTGCCGCGGCGGCGGGCGGCGCGGGTCTCGAGCCCAACGTCTGGTTGCACATCGCGGTCGACGGCACAGTGACGTACCTCTGCCACCGCTCCGAGATGGGCCAGGGAGTTCGCAGCTCGCTCTTCGCGCTCGTGGCCGACGAGCTCGGCGCGGACCTCGCGCGGGTGCAGGTCGGGCAGGCGGACGGCGACAAGAAGTACGGTAACCAGAACACCGACGGTTCGAGCAGCGTGCGCGGCAAGGCGTTCGAGGACTTGCGGCGCGTTGGCGCCACCGCCCGGGAGATGCTTGTGGCGGCGGCGGCCCAGCGCTGGAGGGTCAAGCCCGAGACGTGCACGACACGCGATCACCAGGTCGTTCACGTGCCGACGGGTCGTGCCGTGGGCTTCGGCGACCTGGTCGAGCAGGCCGCGAAGCTGCCGGTGCCCAAGGCGGACGACGTCAAGCTCCGTCCTCGCAACGAGCTGCGCCACCTCGGAGGCGACTTGCCGCTCATCGACGCACCAGCGTTCGTCACGGGTCGGGCGACCTATGGCGCTGACGTGCGGGTCCCGGGAACGCTCGTCGCGGTGATTGCGAGGCCGCCGGTCGTCGGTGGTCGGCCTCTTCGATACGACGAGAGCAAAGCGCTCGCCGTCGCCGGAGTGAAGAAAGTCGTTGCAATGCCCACGGCGAAGCCGCCGTATGGGTTCCAGCCATGGGGCGGTGTGGCGGTCATCGCCGAAAACACCTGGGCGGCCATGCGCGGCCGGGCTGCGCTCGATATCACGTGGGACTCCGGAAGCGACGGCACCTACGACTCGGAAGCGTTCGAGCGCGAGCTCGCCGCCTCGGTCGATGCCCCGGGGACGCCGGTCCGCAACGTGGGCGATGTCGACGGGGCGTTTGGCAAGGCGGCTCGGGTCATGGAGGCCGAGTACCATGTTCCGCATCTGGGGCATTTGCCCATGGAGCCCATCGCCGTCACGGCGCGTAACGTCGACGGGCGCTGGGAAATCTGGGCCCCGACGCAGAATCCGCAGACGGCTCGCTCGATTGCGGCCGCCACCCTGGGCGTCGCGGAGGACCAAGTCACCGTCCACGTGACCTTTCTGGGCGGGGCGTTCGGCCGCAAGTCGAAGGCCGATTTCATCGCCGAGGTCGTGCTTCTCGCGCGCGCAGCCGGTGCGCCGGTGCGTCTGCAATGGACGCGCGAAGACGATGTGCAGCACGACTACGTGAACGCGGTCAGCACCCAGAGGCTGCGCGCGGGGCTCGACGCGCAAGGCAAGATCACCGCATGGCTGCATCGCACGGCGTTTCCCCCCATCGGGTCCACGTTCGGGCCGGTGGATCGTCCGAGCGCCGACGACTTGCAGCAAGGCGTGCTGGATCTCGCTCTCGACGTTCCGAACGTGCGCGCCGAGGCATGCGCCGCGAGGTCGCACACCCGCGTCGGCTGGTATCGGTCCGTCTACAACATCTTTCACGGCTTCGCGATCGGCTCGTTCGTCGACGAGATCGCCGTCGCGCGGGGCCAGGATGCGCGCGACACGTGGCTCGAATTCATCGGCCCGCCGCGCCCGCTCGGTCTCGCGGAGCTGGGGGTCGAGCGGCTGCGCAACTACGGAGCATCCTTGGACGAGCACCCGGTGGATCCCGGGAGGCTCGCCAAGGTGATCCAGCGCGTCACCGAGCTCGCCCGATGGAGCGAGCGAAAGAAAGAGGGCCGGGCGCTCGGGTTGGCGGCGCACCGCAGCTTCTTGTCGTATGCGGCCTGCGTCGTAGCGGTCGTCGCGGATGCTCGTCGAGGCGTGCGCGTCGACGAGGCGTGGCTGGTGCTCGACGCAGGAACGATCGTGAACGCCGATCGGGTTCGCGCCAACTTGCAAGGCGCGGTGGTGATGGGCATCTCCAACGCCCTCTTTGGAGGCATCACGTGGAAGGCGGGCGCCGTAGAGCAGAGCAACTTCCACGATGCGCGCGTGGCACGGATCGGCGACGTGCCGAGGAAGATGCACGTCGAATTCGTGCCGAGTGAGCTGCCCCCTTGCGGAGTGGGCGAGCCCGGCGTCGTGCCCGTGGCCCCCGCCATCGCGAACGCGGTGTTTGCGCTCACAGGCAAACGCATCCGAGAGCTGCCTATCGCTCGAGCCTTCGGGGTGTAGGCACCGCGCTCATCGTGGAGCCCGGACCCGGTCCAGCATCTCCGGGGTATCGACGTCGACGAGTATGGCGGCATCGTCCGTCGGCACCGACAGTACGGTCTGCGCGTGGCGCTCGAGCAGGCCGCGAGCGCCGACGTCCCCCCCGAGCTCGCGCATCTCGGGAAAATGCCGCGACGACCAGAGCACCGGATGCCCGCGCTTCTGATCGTGCACGGGCACGCAAATGGAGTACAGCCCTCTCGGATCGTAGGCGTCGATCACTTTTCGAACGTGGTCCGTCCGCAGCCAGGGCATGTCGCCAAGCACCACGAGCGTCGCGTCGATGTCGTCTTCGAGCGCTTCGACGCCCGCTCGGAGCGAGGCGCCGAGCCCTTCGGGGTAGGCAGGATTCTCGACGAACCGCACCGCCCGCCCGGCCAGAGCCGCACGCACCCGATCGGATTCGTGACCGACGACGACGAGGACGGGGTCGACGCCGGCGCCGAGCACCGCGTCGACAACCCGGACGACGATGGGGATTCCGTCCACGGTCGCCAGCAGCTTGTTGGTGCCCTCCATGCGCCGTGAGGTGCCGGCGGCGAGGACGATCGCGGCGATGCGCGGAGCCTCCATGGGTTCGGTCGCGCTGCCGCCGTTCGAGCTCGTGCTCGTCCCCTCGAGCAGGCCGCCCGCCCCGAGGCGCACGATGTCGGCTCGCCCCACGGGAACCTCGGCGGCCAGGCGCTGCAGCACCCAGTCGAAGCCGGAGGGTTTGAGCGACCGCGCGCAGCCTGGAACGCCGACAATGGGCACCACCCCCTTGCGACCCAGCAGCAGCAGATTGCCCGGGTCCACAGGCATTCCCAGATGCTCGACGACGCCCCCGATCGCTTCGATCGCTGCGGGCACGACGTCCTTGCGATCGACGATGGCCGATGCTCCAAGAATGAGAACGAGGTCCATGCTCTCGTCGATGAGCGCCTGGACACCGCGGGCGACGCTCTCGACGCTGTGGTCGACGCGAAGCTCGCGGGCGAGCTCGCCCCCGAGCTGGGTCATTCGCACGCGCTGATTCTGCGCGGCGCGGGCGAGCTGTGTGTCCCCAACCCCCGGCAGACTCGTCAGCACGAGCCCTGCGCGCTTGGGCACGAACGCGGCGACCCGGACAAGCGGCCCGTGCTTGCGCGCACGCGCGCTCACCTCGAGCGCAACGGGCGCTCGAACGGCGAACGGGATGATCTTCACCGTGGCGATCAGGGCGCCCCGATCGACGACGGCGAATGGTGGAAGGGTCGCAAGGGTGATCCCCTCGTCGATCGCGTTGCACTCGTCGACGTCGACGGGCGACACGATGAGCAGACCCCGGGCTGAAGCAAAGAGATTGGCCCGACCCGTCGCCGCCCGACCGACGGTGACAGCCGGCCCGGCCGCGGCTTGAGCAACCAGGCGAGCGGCGTGGTTCTCGTCCACGTCATCGCTGTCGAGGCGCGCGGCGAGCAGGCGCTGCACCCCCGCTGCGGCCAGCTCCCGGCAATCCGCGGCCGTGAGGATGTGGCCTTTTTTGAGGGTGTGCGCGGGTCCCAGCCGATGGCTGTGAGCGAGAATCGCTCCCTCGGCGCTGTCAACTGGAACCTCCCCGAACCTCATGACGCCCTTTCGCCGGGAGTCGCCAAGCCGGGAGTCGCCAAGCCGGGAGTCGCCAAGCCGGGAGTCGCCAAGCCGGGAGTCGGTGGAGCCGCGCTGCGACGCAAGACGTCGGTCATCTGGGCCAGAATGGCGACAGCGATCTCGCCGGGAGAACGGGCACCGATCGGCAAGCCGATGGGGCCGTGAACCCGCGCCAGGTCCGCCTCGGCAAATCCCGCGGCCTCGAGCCGTCGGAGCCGAGACGCATGGGTCTTCCTGCTCCCCAGCGCCCCGACATAAAAGGCGCGGCTCCCGAGGGCGGCTTGCAGCGCGGGATCGTCGATCTTCGGATCATGGGTGAGCGTGACGACCGCCGAGCGTGCATCCAGCTTCGCCGCGGGCAGCGCTTCGTCCGGCCACGCGCAGCGGACGTCGACGGCACCTGGCCAGCGTTCGGCTCGCGCGAATGCGCTTCGCGGGTCGACGAGGGTGACGCCGTACCCGAGTGTCGACGCGATCGACGACAACGGGACCGCGAGATGGACGGCACCGACGATGAACAGACGCAGAGGCGGATTGATGGGCTTGAGAAACACGGGCCCACCGGCCGTGTCCACGGTGAGGGCCTCGTCGATCGCGAGAGCGCGTTCGGCCGCTTCACGCAATACCGCGTCCAGGGTGCCGTCCCCCGGAGACCACGCACGCTCGGTGCCGCTGCGAAGGGGCGTCACGAGGACGATCGGCGTCTTCGCGTTCGACGCGGCCACGACGGCCTCGAGCACGGCACGCTTCATTCGACGGTCTCGACGTAAATGCGAACGCTGCCGCCGCACGCAAGCCCAAGCTCCCAGGCCTGCTCGTTGGAAACTCCGAACTCCAGGAGCTCGTGCGTCCCGGCCCCCATCAGTCGCTGCGCGGTCTCGATCACTTTCGCCTCGACGCAGCCGCCCGAGACCGACCCGAGAAAAAGACCGTCTTCGCGCACCGCGAGCTGCGAGCCGCGCGGCCGAGGCGACGACCCCCACGTTTCGACCACGGTGGCCAGCGCCACGCGATGTCCATCCCGTCGCCAAGCAAGCGCCGTACTGAGCACGTCTTCGTCCGGTCCAGGCATGTTCCCCTCGAGCTCGGCGCGTCGATGACGCGAGCCGGAGCGAACGCGCTCGCGTTCCGCTGCCGCGCAGTCAGGATACGCTCGGTACGCAGTGGCTGCCCGGGATCTTGGCGACGAGAAAATCGACGTTTCTGCGGTTCGCGCGGAATTCCCGGCTTTCGCCCGAAGGGTGAACGGCCGACCACTCGTCTACCTCGACAGCGCGAGCACGACGCAGAAACCGCTCGCCGTCATCGACGCCATGCGTCGCGCTTCCGAGGCCACGGCAAACATCCACCGAGGCGTGCATGCGCTAAGCGTCGAGGCCACCGACGCGTTCGAGGCGGTGCGCGCAAAGGTGGCGCACAAGATCGGCGCCCGTGATCCGGCCGAGATCGTGTTCGTGCGCGGAACGACGGAAGCGATCAACCTCGTCGCACAGACCTACGGGCGGGCTCGGCTCAGGCCAGGCGATCGCGTCCTCGTCACCGAGCTCGAGCATCATTCGAACCTCGTGCCCTGGCAGATGCTCTGCCGCGAGAAAGGCGCGGTCCTCGACGTCCTGCCCATCGATGACCGCGGCGACGTGCTCCTCGAGCGTCTGGATGCCTTGCTGGCGCGGACCCCCGCGATCGTCGCGATCAGCCACGTATCCAACAGCCTCGGGACGGTGCTTCCGGTTGCGGCCATCGCGGGGCGTGCGAAGGCCGCCGGCGCGGTCGTGCTCGTCGACGGCGCGCAGGCCGTGGCCCACTTGAAGGTCGATGTCGAGGCGATCGGCTGCGACTTCTACGCGCTGTCGGGGCACAAGCTCTACGGGCCCACGGGGGTGGGCGTGCTGTGGGGCCGACGCGCGCTTCTGGAGCAGATGCCGCCGTGGCAAGGAGGGGGGGACATGGTCGTCTCGGTCCGCTTCGACGAATCGACGTACCGCGAAGTGCCGCACAAGTTCGAGGCGGGCACGCCTGACATCGTGGGCGCCATCGGCCTCGGAGCGGCGATCGATTGGCTCGAAGCGAAGGGGCCCGATCGCATTTTTGCGCACGAACGAGACCTGCTCGACTACGCGACGCGAACACTCGAATCGATCCCGCATCTACGGATCATCGGGACGGCTCGAGAGAAGGCGGCCGTTGTCTCCTTTGCCGTTGGCGACCTGCATCCGCACGATGTCGGGACTGCGCTCGATCTCGAAGGCGTTGCCGTTCGAGCCGGTCACCACTGCGCCCAGCCCGTCATGGACCATTTCGGGCTCCCGGCGACGTTGCGTGCGTCGCTGGGCGTGTATTCAGACCGAAGTGATATCGACGCGCTCGCATCGGGGCTCGAGCGCGCAGTCTCGCTGCTCTCGGGGCGCACGCGATGATCGGACCTCGTGCCGGCCGCCACGCGCGGCGCATTCAATGCCGAGATGGGAGGTGGCCATGACGCGTGACGCGGCGTCCCTCTATCGCGAGCTCATCGTCGAGCACGGTCAGCGGCCGCGAAACGTCGGGCCCCTGCCCGAGGCGACCCACGAGGCCAAAACGGAAAACCCGCTTTGCGGAGATAGCGTGATTATCCAATTACTCGTGAATTCGGACTGCATCGTGGCGGCACGCTTCCAGGCGCGCGGCTGCATGATTTCGCGCGCGTCGGCCTCCGTGCTGAGCGAGCTCATTGTCGATCGGAAGGCCGCAGAAGCTTTGGCGATGGCCGACGTTCTCGCGGTCCTGGTCGACGCTTCGGTACCGGCGCCGACCGATGCGGGACCGCTCGAACCCCTCCGAGGGGTTCGCGATTTTCCGGCACGCAAGGCCTGCGCGACCCTGCCGTGGGAAGCTCTTCGACGCGCGCTTGCCGGAGCCCCTGTTGACCCGGCCGGGCCTCGGCGTAGCCTTTAGCGGGCCCACGCCGCGCGGGGCGGCTTTTGCGGCCTCGCCTTGGCCGCGCGGGCTCGGACACCCATGCGCGATTCGTCGATACCGACCTCGTTCACGACGCCGGCGGAGTTGCTCGAGTGCCTCGCCGCGCACGGCTACGTCGCCGAGGACGCGCTTGCGATGAGCGTGTTTCTCGCCGTCAGGATGGGGCGCCCGTTGCTGCTCGAAGGCGCGCCGGGCGTCGGCAAGACACTGCTCGCCCGTACGCTCGCGGAAGTCTTCGAGACGCGCCTGATTCGCTTGCAGTGTTACGAGGGATTGGACCTCGGCCAGGCCGCCTACGAATGGAATTATCCGAAGCAGCTGCTCGAGCTGCAATCGCGCCGCACATCGGACCGGGGGGAAGGAACGGAAGGGCTCTTCGCCGACGCCTTCCTGCTCCGACGTCCGCTCCTGCAGGCGATCGACGCCTCCAACGATCGTCCCCCCGTATTGCTCGTCGATGAGCTCGATCGATCGGACGAGGAATTCGAAAGCTTTCTGCTCGAGCTGCTCTCCGAGTTTCAGATCACGATTCCCGAGCTCGGCACCCTTCGCGCGGCCCATCGCCCGATCGTCATTTTGACGTCGAACCGCACGCGCGACGTCCACGATGCGCTTCGCCGGCGATGCATCTACCACTGGATCGACTATCCGCCCTTCGAGAAAGAAGTCGAAATCGTACGGCTCAAGGTTCCCGGCCTGTCGCAACACGTGGCTCGCCGGGTCGTCGATTTCACGCAGCGTCTGCGCCACGAAGACCTCGCCAAACCCCCGGGCGTCGCCGAAACGGTCGAGTGGGCGGAAGCCCTGCGCGTCCTGGCCGTCACGGATCTCGAGCCGACGACGGTGAGTGCAACGCTCGGTTTGGTGCTCAAGTATCATGATGACGTCGAGACGGTCCGCAAGCAGCTGCTGACGAGGCTTCTCGATGCGGGAGCCGCATGATCGGCGCGTCGGTCGAGCACTCGATGGTCGGGTTCGCCCGCGCCCTGAGAAGCGCGGGGATCGCCGTCGGCATCGACCAGACCGAGTCGTTTGCACGGGCATTGGTCCTGGTGGACGCGACGGTGCGTCGCGATTTCTACCTGGCGGCGCGTTCGACGCTCGTCTCGCGCCGCGAAGACCTGTCGCTCTTCGACACTGTCTTCAATGCCTTCTGGACCGAGGAGCGAGCGGCGCCTCCGCGCGGGCAACGGATTCCATGGGCACCGAGGCACGATCACGTTCCCCGCACCGCCTTTGCCGCCTACATGGCGCAGAGGGCGCGGGCCGAGGATCCGGACGTGGAGGTTCCCGAGCACGAGAAGGCCGCGAGCGCGCTCGAGCTTCTGCAGCGCAAGGAGTTCGCTCAGCTCACGGCCGACGAGCTTCGGTCAATCGAGAGGGCACTCCGAGAGCTGCGCTTCGAACCAGCGCTTCGGGTGACGCGACGTCGCGTTCCCTCGCGACGCGGCCGGATCCTGGATCTACGGCGCGCTCTGCGGGCGGCTTCGCGCCACGGCGGCGTGGTGCCGGCGCTTCCCAAGCGACGCCGAAAGGTCAAGCGACGCCCTGTCGTCGTCGTCGCCGACATCAGCGGCTCGATGGAGATCTACTCGCGGATCCTGCTGCAGTTTCTTCACGGCCTCACCCGCATTCACCGCCTGACCGAGACGTTCGTCTTCGCCACGCGGCTCACGTGCATCACGAGCCAGCTCCGGATGCGCAACGTCGACGAGGCGCTCGAGCATGCCGCGGCCGCGATCGCCGACTTCGCGGGCGGAACGCGCATTGCGGAGAGCCTTCGCACGTTCAATCGATTGCACGCCCGCCGCGTTCTGCGGCGGGGAGCGGTCCTGCTGCTCATCAGCGACGGCTGGGAGACCGGCGATCTCAGCCTGCTCGACGCACAGATGCGCAAGCTCCAGAGCCTTTGCCACCGGCTCATCTGGCTCAACCCGCTGCTGGGCCGAGCCACCTATCGGCCGGTCGCCGTCGGCATGTCGATTGCGCTCCAGCACGTGGACGATTTCCTGCCAATTCACAGCCTGCAGTCGCTGCGCGACCTTGCCGCCCACCTCGCGCGGCTCCCTTCGCGCAAGGGCCGGCGCGCCGTTCGGCCACTCCCCTCCCCGGAGTCCTTCGCCGGGGTCGGGATGACGAAGCCTTCCCTGGAGTCGCGACCATGAAGCCTTCCCCGGCGGGACCATGAAGCTCGAGGGAGATTTCCTCTTCGATGCTCCGCTCGAGCAAGTCTGGGGGGCATTGCTCGACCCGGAGGTCCTTGCGGCGACCATGCCCGGTTGCGAAAAGCTGGATCGGGTCGACGGGCAATATCGCGGTGAGCTCAACGTCAAGGTGGGGCCCATCCAAGGCAAATTCAGCGGCAAGGTCGACTTGCGCGACATGGATCCCCCGAGGGGATATACGATGATCGTCGACGGCCAGGGCGCGCCGGGGTTCGTGAAAGCCTCCGCCGTCGTGAAGCTCGAACACGAGGGCGAGGCAACGCGCATGCGGTACAGCGCCGACGCGCAGGTGGGAGGCAAGATCGCGAGCGTCGGCCAGCGGCTGCTCGAGGCATCGGCCCGCGCGATCACGAAGCAGAGCCTCGAGGGCTTGCACGAGAACATCAAAATTCGCGCGGCAGCGGCCAGGAAGGCTGCCGGAGGCGAGCTCGCGCCCGCGCCGCAAGGGCCCGCGGCCGAGGAGCCGCCCGGCGGAACATCGGCCGCACAGGCAGCCGTAGTGCCCCCGCCTCCCGCCCCGGCGACGACCACGCCCGCGGCGTCGCCTCCGGCCGTCGTGCTCAAGCGGGTCAACCAGACCGCTCTTGCCACGAGCATCGCCAAGGAGGTCACGAAAAGCCTGCTGCCGACACCCGTGCTCGTCGGCATCGCCGCCATCGCCATCG
>Ga0187782_10000807_pt1 | contig 21867 bp, 20 predicted proteins | sample 0715_SJ02_MP15_2_FD_132454 | JGI IMG/M metagenome (GOLD analysis project Ga0187782, IMG submission 132454) | Tropical peat soil microbial communities from peatlands in Department of Meta, Colombia - 0715_SJ02_MP15_20_MG | ecosystem: Environmental > Terrestrial > Soil > Wetlands > Peat | place... | reverse complement strand
CGCGCTCATGGTGAAGGCGGACACGTCGTCAACACGGCTTCGCTGGCCGCGCTGGTCCCGATGCCGGCGACCTTCGTTACCTACGTGGCCGCCAAGGCTGCGGTCGTGACGATCTCCGAAACGATCCGCGGGGAACTCGCGCAGGAGAATATCGGCGTGTCGGTACTGTGTCCCGGACCCGTGAAGACCAACATTCATCAGCTGGCAAAGAACCGCCCCGCCAGGTTTGGCGTCGGCGAGGCCTTCCGGCAGGCCGAGCAAGCGGGCACCGCGCCGGCTTTTCCGAGCATGATGCAGCCGCGCGAGGTTGGTGCGCTGGTACTGCGGGGCATAATGGCGGATGAGCTGTACATCATCACGCACGGGGAGTGGCGACCCATGGCCGAGGCGCGCCACGCGGCGCTCATCGCAGCGATGCCGACCAAACTCGACCCGGCCCTGGTGGCGATGGTACGGGCACAGCGCGCGGATCGCTAACCGACTCACGAACCCGACGGCAGCCGGCGGTCAGCGCCGCAGCAGCTCGATCTCCAAAAACCGAAACTCGAAACTGTTGGCGTTGATCACGTTGTGCTCCATGCCCCTCTCGCGAGCGTACGCAACGCCGTTCGTGAGCTGCGCCTCGTGGCGCCCCGCGCGGTCTTCGAGACGCAATACACCGCTCGTCAATGGTACGACAACGTAGTCGCAGGCATGTACGTGATGCCCGGTTTCCGCCCCGGGTGCGAAGCGCCATTCCGTGACTTTCACCCATTCGTTCTCGACCTGAACATGCGATGTCGCTTTCATGTTGTCGCCGCTCCGCAGTAGGTGTCGATAGGATGTCACTTCCTGTAGCGCAGCGCCTCAACCAGAGAGTGGCCCGCAAAGACCGCTGGCGACTCGCCTCAGGCGACGGCCTCACCGACCTCCGCGAGCATCTCCGCCTCGGCGACGGCATTGCGCTCGCCGTCGGCGGTCGCGATGATCTCGCGCGGTATCAGCAGCAGCACCGGCAGAATGAGCGCGTAGACCGCGGTGGTCGCGAGTGCACAGTAGAGAAATCCATGCAGCGGATTTCTCGCGTAGATCCACGCGCCCAGCAGGTCGCCCCGACGCCAGGCGAGCTCGTACGCACCCGCCGTCGCCATCATCAGAGTACCTTGCAGGCCCGGCGGGCATGAGCTCATTGCAAGGTCGATGAACGCCGAGTAGGCGATTCCACCCATGAGCCCCATGAGCGGCGCGAGCCACAGCGGCGCCAGGTATATGAGGAGCGTCAGCGGCGCGAAATACATGGAGACGCAGCGTGCGTCTCGCTGCCCAGCGCCTGCCTCGATCGCCACGGTGTTCCCCCTGAAGCTCGAGTATTTTTTTAACGGTGACGCGCGCCGGCGACACATCGTCGCCTCGCGCGGCGTCCAGGGCTAATGTTAAGCGCGGACTGGCTTTATTGAACCTCAGACGTCGTACACAGCGTCAGTCACCACCCAGCCACCATCTACGCCGCCGGGCAGCATCTGGCCGATATCTTCGCCGACCTCTTTTTCGATCAAGGCGTTCAACTTGGCGTTCATCGCTTCGAGGAGATCGCTGTGCTTGTCGCGATCTGCCGCCAGGTTGTCGAGCTCGAGCGGATCGCGCTCGAGATCGTAGAGCTCCACGTCGTTCACTTTGAACAGTGCCTCGAGAGATGCGGGGCGATTGTGCTGCTTCGGCGCGAAATAGCGTGCGAACTTATAGCGGCCGTCGAACAGGCTGCGGATTGCTCCGCGCTTGCTGAGGTCGGGCCGCATCTTCCCCGTCTTGGCAGCCTCCTTCAGCTTGGCCTTCCCATCCGGCTGGTGGAGCACGCTCACCGCCTTTTCCATGAACTCGCCGTCGATGTAGGCGAACATGTTGTAGCAAAACAGCGCGCCGTCACGCAGCGCCGTGCAGGCCGTTCCCTCCGGCACCGCCAGCAGCGCTGCAAAGTTCTTACCGGGCAGCTTGCTGGTGATCGCCGCCTTCTTCTCCGGGCTGGCGTTGGTCAGGCCGACGAGCGTCGGTGCGACATCGAGATGCGACGTCACGGCCTTGCAGCGCTTGCCACCCGGATATGCGGGGTGCACGACGATCAGCGGAACGTTGTTCTGCTCTCGATAAGCCGTGGCCCCCTTGGAATGAAGGCGGTGTGCGCCGTCGAGGTCGCCGTGATCCGCGGTCAGCACGATGATCGTGTTGGAGGCAAGCCCGAGAGCCTCAAGCTCGTCGAGCAGGGGAACGATGTTGCGGTCAGCGTCGCGCAGGCAGTTGAGGTAGCAGTTATGCCGCATACGCCAGCGCCAGTCTTCGTTGGCAATGTGCCCGACGAGCGTGTCGTGCGCTCGGAGGTACTCAGCGTGTGCCGCAGGGCGGCCACGCGCGTCGAGCGGTTGCTGGTAGCTTTGCGGAAGCTCGAAGGCCCATTGTTTGCCGTAAAACGGATCGGCTGGCGGAGGCTCGATGTGTCCGAGGATATTGCGTGCCTGAACCTTCTCTCCGGGCCGGTCGGTGTCCAGAAACATGATGTCGTGCGGGTTGACCAGGTTCACCGCGAGGAACCACGGCTTGCCCCGCGCCGCGAGCTCCTTGCCGTGGCCACGGAGCCAGTTGACTCCCATCGCCGAGATGATTCCGTCGTGCAGATAGCCTCCGCGGGTGTGCGCGATGATGTCGCCGACGCCGAAATAGTCGCTGAAGCCGTAGGCGTTCATCTCCCTGGTGAAGATCCTTTCCGGCGTACCCAGCGAGTTGACCGTCTCGAACTCCTTGGTAAGGTGCCATTTCCCCTTGTACGCCGTGTAGTAGCCGGCTTCGCGCAGCATGTGGCCCACCGTCGGGATGTCGGTAGACATGCTGTCGATCCACGGGAAGTTCGTGTTGTCGAACATCTTGGTACGCTGGATGTGCTGTCCGGTATAGAGCACGGAGCGCGATGACGTGCACACGCAGGAGCTGATCTGATGGTTTTCGAACGTTATGCCCTGCTTCGCCAGCCGCTCGTGCGCGGGCAGCCGGTAGTCCTTCGGCAGCTCGCCGGGACGAAAATAGCGCTCCTGATCGGTCAGAATGAAAAGGATGTTGTACGGGCCGCCGGCAACGGCGGTCGCGGATTCATTGGCGCTTGCCACAAACTGCTTCCTCCTATCTAACGCACTACGAGCCGACCTTGAATTCTAGTGTTCGCCCGCGACCCCTGGATATGGTTTGTGAGGTCAGCCCAGGCGTCGCACCCAGCATCGCATATGCTGCTATGTGCGATCGACACGCAATATGGTCTGCAGCAGCACGTTCGCACCGTTTGCACAGTCTGACCAACGGGTGAATTCCTTCGGCGAGTGGCTTATCCCGCCCACGCTCGGGACGAAGATCATTCCCATCGGGGCAAGCTTCGCGAGAAACTGCGCGTCATGGCCCGCGCCACTTGGAAGATGCAAGGTTCGCAGGTCGAGCGATGCCGCGGCGGCAGCGATCTGCCGCTGAATCTCGGGCACGGCGAGCGCGGGCGGATCGTGAACGACCTGCGTGATGGTGATGTCGGTCCCCGTCTCGCGTGCGATCTGCGCGGCCCGCTCAACGATTGCGGCGCCTAGTCGTGTCAGCGTGCTCTCGGAGAGGTCGCGAAATTCGATGGTGTGCCTTACGAGTCCAGGCACGACATTGGGTGCGTTCGGCGTCACGGTGAGCTGCCCGACAGTTCCCACCTGCCGGCCTGGAGTACGCGTGACCTCGTCCTGGACGGCTTCGATGAGCTTGGCCGCAGCAAGCAATGCGTTGTGACGCTCGGGCATCGGCGTAGTGCCGGCGTGGTTGGCCACGCCACGAATCTCGACCGCGTACTCATCGATGCTGACGATCCCATCCACGATCCCGATCGGGACTCCGGCCTTCTCGAGGGTGCCACCCTGCTCGATGTGCAGCTCGAGGTAGCAGTGAATCGACCCCGGCGCGCGGCGAGCGGTCGCAAGCCGCGTGGGGTCTCCGCCGATGTGCGTTAGCCCCTCTCTCGTGGCAGTGCCATTGAAAACGCGTTCGAGATCGCCGGCGCGCGGACCTTCGACTGCGATCCGGCTGCCAAGCGGACCGCCCTCTTCGTTTGACCAGATCGCCACCTCGAGTGGATGGCGCGTGCGCCTGCCATGATCCTGCAGCGTCCGTACCACCTCAATGGCAGCGAGCGAACCCAGATCGCCGTCAAAATTACCGCCGCTCGGCACCGAATCGATATGCGACCCGAATACGATGGGCTTGAGCGAGCCGTCCGAGCCTGCGCGGTCCGCCTGGATGTTGCCCGCCGCATCGATCTTCGGCTCCAATCCGGCCGCCCGCAGCAGCCCGAGAACGTAGTTCCGCCCGGCAACATCGGCGTCGGAGTAGGCCACACGACTGACACCGTCGGTAAAAGATCCGCCCGCTGGCCGCCCGAAGGTGCTGAGCTCCTCGAGAGTACGCTGCAAGCGTTGCGCGTCGATCCGCAATGCGTAGGGGCTACTGTCTGACGCCCCGTGAGTAGGCCGCGTTGCGGTCAGCAGCGCACCGGCGAGCCCGATGACGAATGTGCGTCGATCGCTGATCGCCTGCATTGCTGCCGCCGGTCAGCGCGGTGACGCTTCGACGATGCTGAAAGCGCCGGCGGTGGGTAACACTCGGGCGAGCGAGAAGCCGGTCGAATCGAACAGGTGTTTGTATTCGTCCACGGTACGCTGACGTGCCTCGCCGAAATACATCAACATGATGATGTCGATCAGGGCGACCTGCACATTCGGCTCACAGGGGACCGTAAGCATCTCGATCACCAGCAGGCGGTCTGTCGGTCGCAGCGCCGCGCGACACCGTCGCAAAATCGTGAGGCATTCGGTATCGGGCCAATCGTGCAGCACCTGGCACAGCGTCCAGACGTCGCCGCTGGCGGTGATTGGATCGAAGAAATTTCCGGCCAGCAGCCGGCAGCGATCCCTGACACCACGCTCCGACAATACGCGCTCCGCCTCGGGGAGGAGTTCCGGCTGCTCGAGGAGCACGCCACGGACCTGCGAGCGGGTCCCCATGATGGCCGCTAGCAGCGAGCCGATACCGCCCCCGACGTCCACAACGGTGTTAATCCCGGTCCAGTCATAGGCGTCGGCGATCTGCTGGTGCTCTTCGCCGCGCAGCTCGGCCAGGGCACGATTGAACGTTTCATTTTCCTCGGGATATCGCCGCGCGTATTCCCAGAAGGATTCACCGAACACATGCTGGGTCGCCGATTGGCCGGTCACAACGCTATGACCCAGCGCCGCCGCCGATCTGACGTGGTGGTCGGAACTGTTGTAAAGCGCGTAATGGCAAAGCCCGCCGGGCCGTTTGCGAAACAGATTAGAAACCGCGTTGTTGGCAAATACTCCGGGAGATACCTCCCGGAACGTCCCAAACGCCGCAAGCGCCCGGAGCGCCCGTGTCAGAGCGAGCGTATTCACGCCGGCGCGCTGCGCCAGGTCTGAAGCGGCGAGCGGACCATCGTCGAGATGGTCTGGCACCCCATGGCGTATCAGGGCTCCAATGATGGGGTTGAAGTGAGTGTGATTCATGAGTGACATTGCGGCCTGGAAGCTCGCGACCGAAGCGGGTGCGCTCATCGGCGGACCTCTTTTTGGAGAAGGTAGCGAGTAAGTATTGGGCGGTTCAACGTACTTCGCAATTTGGAAATCCGCGTCGGCATGCCGGCACTAGCGCCTGCGCACGGCGAGCCAGGGCATGCCACGGTAGGAATCCGCCACCACCCAGGCGGCAGCGGTCAGCGCCCAGGAGACGACGAACTCACTCCACTGGGAGGGGTCCGGGCCTGACACGACCGCCGGCGTCCAAACCAACAACGTGAACATGCCCATCTGCAACGCCGAGAGCGCAGCCGCCAGCCGTGCGTACACACCGACCAGCATCGCGACAGCCGCTGCGATGTAGGCACAGCCGGTGAGATACGCCCAGGCCGCATGGAATGGCAGCCAGCCAGGCACCAGCGCGGCCGTCTCCTTGACATAGGCGAAGTGGGACAGGCCGAAGGCGATCAAGGCGAAGCCGTAGAGCACCCTCGCGATGCGCACGCCCTGGTCGCCGGTGGCAAAGCCGAGGCGGCGTCTGTCTGAGTCGGCGGCGAACCAGGCATACAGTATCCAGGCGCCCGCCGCCAGCACCGCAGTCTCGCCGGCGCTTTCATAGGAGACTTCCACCGTGGGCGCCCTGAAGATGGGCGGCGCTTTGAATAGCAGTAACCAAAAGAGCAGATAAGCCAGCAGCACGCGCGCTGCGGCGGCCGCTGAGCGCTGCCAGAGCAGGCCGATGCCTGATACCAGGGGAATGAGCGCGCACAGATAGGCGAGTACCACGCGGGCGGGAACACCCTTGGGCACCGGCTGCCATATGGGCGCGAAATCGCCTTGAGTCAGGGCCAGGATTCCAAGAGCGATCATGGTCGCCGCAAAGACCGCATGACCGACGCTTGCGATGCGCATCGCCGTATCCTCAGGTGGCGTCCCGTATATCGGGGACAGCACAGCGGCGAGACTAGCTCAAACTCGCGGATTTAGCTCACCGCACAAACGCAGTTGATCGCTGAATCGGGGCACAGTGCCGAACGGTACATCGACCATGTCAACGACCATACCGCCGGCCTCCTGCGGACTCCGTCAGCACTGCCGGGGTTGCCGAGTGGAAGTCTAACGCCAGGATGTTAGAACGTCGCCGCCGACCGACAGGCCGGCAGAGACGATGAGCTCGGGCTTCGTCGCGCGCGCTATTACGGGCCATGAATTTGTGACGTGCGCCGTACCGCTTTCACGCGACTCCCGATATGTTAGTTAAGGAAAGCCTCTGGTCTCCCGACACCAGGGAGATGGCGCGGTTACCGGAGATGGCAGATGGAATTGGGGTCGCGTCTGAGTTTCGCCGGCTGCGCTTACTGCCGCTGCACGACAGCGGCGTACACGTCGAACTCACTCGCGATGCCGGTACCGCATGCGGTGGTTCCACTGGGGCGTCGGTGCGGCCGGAAACCTGCCGAACGTGAGCAGGTATGAAGAAGAATAAGAACGAGCACGGCATCATCGTTCCAGCAGTCGACGATCACTGCGCCAGTGGGTCTCCCGAAGACCCGGATCACTGCGCCGGTGGGTCTCTCGAAGACCCGCACCGAAGGCAGTTCCTCGGCCGTGTCAGCGGCATTGCCACCGCCGCCGCCAGCGTGGGCGCCGTGGGCTTGCAATCTCTGCTGGGCAGTAAGGAGTCGGTGGCTGATGCGGCGGTCGCGCCTTACATTGCCGGAAGCCGCGAGGCAGCCAGCTTCGACTACCGGACCGACACCGCCACTGCCGAGCGCGTGAATGTCGGCCAGCTGCCGGACAATGGAGATACGAGCAGATTTACGGACTTCAGCGGCAGCTACAGCAAGGCGCTGAAGCACGATGCCCTCGGTGTGCCGAACGCGGCATCCTGGCTCAGCCTCAAGCGTGCGCTCACTACGGGGGAAATCTCGGACTTCGAGCGAATCCTTGTTGGGACGCCCGGTGGCGGACCGAATTCGAAGAACAACGGTCCACAGGGCGCTCTGGCGTTCGACCTCGAAGGCCTCGATTCGCACGCCACCCTGATCCCTCCGGCACCCAGCGTCGCGAGCGCGCAGACGGCCGTGGAGGAGGTCGAGCACTACTGGGCGGCGCTGTTGCGCGACGTGCCATTCAGCCAATACCCAGCCAGCGCGCTGGCCGCCGAAGCGGCTGCCGACATCAGCGGTCTGTCATTCATCTACAGCAATGCAAACAGGGAGTATCCGACACCGGTCACACCGAGCAACCTTTTCCGCGGGCAGATCACCGTCGACGACGGCAATCTTCAGGGACCGTATGTCTCGCAACTCCTGGTACAGCCGACGTTCTTCGGCGCGCAGTTACTTCGCCAGCAGTATCAAGTGTTCCTGCCCGCAGGGGGCGGCGGGGCCGATTACATGACCTCGGTTGCCGAGTACCAGCTGGTGCAAAACGGTGGCTCGTCGGGCCGCACGCTGGCCTACGACCCGACGTTCCGCTACATCCGCAACGGCAGGGACCTTGCCGCGTATTGCCATTCGGATGTCCTTTACCAGGCGTATCTCATTGCGTTCCTCGTGCTGTCGGGTATAAACACGCCGCTCAATCCGGGCAACCCCTACATCGGCTCGAGGACGGAGAAGCCTTTCGGCACCCTTGGCGCTGCAGACGCCGCAGCGACCATCGGGGAAATGGCAACCCGGGCGCTCAAGGGTGCCTGGTTCCACAAGTGGATCGTGAACATGCGCATGCGACCCGAGGAATACGCTGCGCTGGTGCACGCGAACCGCACGGAGACAACGCCATTTCCGCAAGCCGCGGGGGCCCTGCACGCAGACGTGCTGGACTCGACGGTGCTGCCCCTCATTCAATCGACGTACGGCAGCTACTTGCTGCCTCAGGCATACCCGGAGGGTTCGCCGACCCATCCCTGCTACCCAACAGGCCACGGTTCCGTGGCCGGTGCGTGTGTCACCGTGCTCAAATTCTATTTTGACTGCACGCAGAAGATTCGCCCGCTGCTCCTCGCCGCAGGTCGGGACGTAGCCGTGCCCGCTGTGGATGGCCTCTCGCTCAACCGCTACACGGGCGCCGACCGCGACGCTCTCGACATCAACGGCGAACTGAGCAAGCTGGCGTTCAACATCTCGCTTGGCCACGGGATTCACGCCGGAATCCATTTTCGCAGCTCAACCGTGTCCTCGATTCTGCTGGGCGAGCAGATGGCGATCAGCATCCTGAACGATCGTGCCAGGTCCTACAACGAGCCGTTCAAGATCACGATAACGAAGTTCGACGGCACCACGGCTACCATCTCCAATCCGGGTCATTCGCGGCGGCGCCGATACGACACCGACGACGGCTGACCATCCGCTCCCGCGCCCCCGATCTCCCCCTGCCCGCTCGCTCGTACGCGCATCAGGATTGCGGAGGCGGCCGCTGCGCCATGATTACTGATCTCGGTGGCGCTCAGGCATCCTGTCGGTAGCGAGGAATGTGCCCCGAGGGGAGTGATCTTGCTTGAAGAAGACAACCTGTAGCTTATTGGCCGCTGCGTACTGGGTGTTGCCACTTTTCACCGCGGCAGCGACCGCTGGCGACGGAGGTCCGTCCGCTTCGTGTACGGACTGCACGGGCCGGAACGGCACGCAGGCGCCGTTTCGCATTTACGGCAATACCTATTACGTCGGTGTGCGCGGCTTGTCCTCGATTCTCATCACCTCGAACCGCGGCCACATTCTCATTGACGGCGATCTGCCGGAATCGGCGCCCAAGATCGCCGCCAGCATTCGGGATCTCGGCTTCCGCGTCGCGGATGTGAAGCTCATCCTCAATTCCCATGTCCACTTCGACCACGCCGGTGGAATTGCCGCGCTGCAGAAGATGAGTGGCGCCGAGGTTGCGGCCAGCTCCTCGAGCGCGAAGGTCTTGCAGACTGGCCATTCCGGGCCAGATGACCCCCAATTCGGTCAACTGCCCGCCATCGCGCGCGTCAACCGTGTTCGGGTGATCGAGAACGATGAGACCTTGCGCGTAGGACCGATTCAGATCACCGCACACCTGACTCCGGGACACACCGCGGGTGGGACCAGCTGGTCATGGAAATCGTGCGAACAGGCGCGCTGCCTGGATATCGCGTACGTGGACAGCTTAACGGCCGTGTCCGCAGAGTCTTTCCTCTTCACTCGTAACACAACCTATCCTGACGTGCTGAAAGACTTCGAGCACAGCTTCGCTACCGTGAGTGCTCTCCCCTGCGACATTTTGTTGACGCCTCACCCCGAAGCGTCGGATCTATGGGGCAGACTGGAAAGACGCGACCACGGCGAAGCCGACGCACTGATAGACCCGACCGCTTGCCAACGCCTGGCAGATACGGCCCGCAAGCAACTCGGGCAGCGCCTGGCAAAGGAGGCGAGCGCGCCAGCACCGTAAAAACGATCATCAGACATTCGCCGCCCTCCGCAGCCGTAAAGCCTCCGCCAGAAGGGAGAAAGCCGGTGAGACCTGGCGACGGCTCGGGTAATACAAGTGGTAACCAGAAAACGGTGGACACCAATCAGCCAGCACCCGAACGAGCCGCCCGGCGCTGATGTCCGCTAGCACCTGATCCTCAGGCAAGTATGCAAGGCCAAGGCCGGACAAGGCTGCGTTGAGCCGCAGCGCGATGTTGTTGAAGACGAGTTGCCCCTCAACATGCACCTTGAGCTCTCGGCCATTCTTTTCAAACTCCCAGGCGTACAGCCCTCCATATGTCGGAAGGCGCAGGTTGATGCAGTCGTGTGCGGTGAGATCCCGAGGGGTTTGTGGTCGCTTGCGCCTGGAAAAATAAGAGCGCGATCCGACGACTGCCATGCGCATGTCTGGGCCGATGCGCACCGCGATCATGTCTTTGGCGACCTGCTCGCCCAAGCGCACCCCCGCGTCGTAGCGCTCGGCGACAATGTCGGTCAGGCCGTAGTCGACGATGAGCTCGACCTTGACTTGCGGATAGTTCGGCAGCAGGCGCTCCAAGGCGGGCCAGAGAATCGTGATGGCTGCATGCTCACCGGCCGTGATTCGGATCGTGCCGACAGGTTTCTCCCGCAGCTCACTCAGGGCCGTCAGTTCGATCTCGATCTCCTCGAGCCGTGGCGCGACGGTTCGAAGCAAACGATCACCGGCCTCGGTCACGGACACGCTCCGGGTAGTGCGGGTGAGCAACCGGACGCCCACGCGTTCCTCGAGCCCACGGATCGTATGGCTCAGCGCCGATTGCGATAGTCCGAGCTGCGCAGCTGCTCGGGTGAAGCTTCGCGCCCGCGCCACCGCGACGAAGGCAGTCAGGTCGTTCACGTTGCGCCGCCGCATTCATGAATCCATTTCATAAGCTCATGCGGATTCTGCCATCTAATCGAGAGGCGCGGCACTTGCTAACTTTGTCAGGCGCTGGCGAGAGGAAAGGACCACGGTAATGGAGATCAAACGCTGCGGCTCTCAGTCTTCGGGCAAGGGTCCGGTCGAATACTTCACCGGTATCGTGCGGATCGACCCACTTTTTCAGTCTCCGCCACCGGCTCGCGCGCTCGGTGTCAGTGTCACGTTCGAGCCCTGCGCGCGGACGGCGTGGCACACGCATCCGCTGGGCCAAACGCTCATCGTCACCGCCGGCTGTGGATGGACGCAGTGCTGGGGCGGTCCCAGAGAAGAGATCCGACCGGGCGATGTGATTTGGTGCCCGCCGGGCACCAAGCACTGGCATGGCGCAACGTCGACCACGGCAATGACGCACATTGCCATCGTCGAAGCACTCGATGGCAAGACAGTCGAATGGATGGAAAAGGTCAACGACGAACAGTATCTGGCTACGAGAGCCGAGTGAGGGACGAATGCAAAAGCGCAAGCTCGGTAAAGGCGGTCTGGAGGTTTCAGTCATCGGCTTTGGCTGCATGGGGCTGAACTTTGGCTATGGGCCTGGCGTGGATAAGCGGAGCGCCGTTGCGCTCATCCGGAGCGCCTTTGACCTTGGGGTAACGTTTTTCGATACCGCGGAGGCCTACGGGCCGTTCACCAACGAGGAAATGGTGGGGGAGGCCCTGGCCCCGATGCGCGACCAGGTCGTGATCGCGACCAAGTTCGGCTTCAAGAACGGCGACTCCGCCGCCGGCATGGACAGCCGCCCGCAGCGGATCCGTAAGGTCGCCGACGCGTCGCTCAAACGCCTCAGGACGGACCGGATCGACCTGTTCTATCAGCACCGGGTCGACCCCGACGTGCCGATGGAGGAGGTGGCCGGCACAGTAAAGGACTTAGTCTCCGCAGGGAAAGTCAGACACTTTGGCCTCTCGGAAGCGGGTGCACAGTCGATCCGCCGGGCGCACGCCGTTCAACCGGTGACGGCTGTGCAAAGCGAGTACTCCCTGTGGTGGCGGGAACCCGAAACCGAAGTACTGCCGACGTGCCAGGAGCTTGGCATCGGATTTGTGCCCTTCAGTCCGCTCGGCAAGGGCTTCCTGACCGGGAAAATTGATGAGAAGACCCTTTTCGCCAAGGACGATTTTCGCAACATCGTCCCGCGCTTCTCCCCCGAAGCGCGCAAAGCTAATCAGGCATTAGTCGATCTGCTCGGCTCGATCGCAGCGACGAAGCGAGCGACTCCGGCCCAGATCGCCCTGGCGTGGCTGCTCGCGCAGAAGCCGTGGATCGTTCCTATCCCGGGCACCACCAAGCTGGAGCGGCTGAGGGAGAACGTCGGAGCAGCCGCAATTGCACTGGGCCCCGATGACCTGCGCCAGGTCCACGCTGCCCTGGCTCACATCAAGGTGCAAGGGGACCGCTATCCGCCGTCCTTGGCCGCGCGTGCCGGTCGGTGAGCCACGGAAAACCGCGACAGACTCGTCCCGAGGTAAATCACCATGCGTGCAACACTCATGTACCGCGCCGGCGACGTTCGTGTCGCGCAAGTCCCGGATCCACGGCTCATCGAGCCCACCGACGCACTCATCATAGTCAACGCCGCCTGCATCTGCGGCAGCGATCTGTGGCCCTACAAGGAGTTAGAGCCCGTCGCGAACGGGCGGCGCATGGGCCACGAGGCGATCGGCACGGTCGAGGCTGTGGGACAGGAAGTTCGAACTCTGAAGACCGGGCAGGTTGTCGTGATGCCGTTTGCCTATTCCGACGGCACCTGCGATTTCTGCCACGATGGGCTCAATACCTCCTGTGTTCGGGGCGGATTCTTCGGGGTTGGCGGCGTCGCGGACGGCGCACAGGCCGAGGCCGTGCGAGTTCCTCAAGCAGACGGAACGCTGTTTCCCTTGCCCGTCTCGGCGGATAACGCCCTCATGCCTTCGCTCCTCACGCTCTCGGACGTAATGGGGACTGGTCATCATGCGGCCGTTTCCGCACGAGTGGACCGTGGCAAGAAGGTCGCCGTGATCGGCGACGGCGCCGTCGGACTGTGCGGTGTCATTGCCGCTCGGCGGCTCGGTGCGGAGCAGGTCATCATATTGGGTCGTCATCCTGAGCGAATCGCACTGGCGAAGGCATTCGGCGCAACGGACGTCGTGACCGAGCGCGGGGAAGAGGCGGTGGAGCGCGTGCGCAAGGTGAGCGGAGGATTTGGGGTTCACTCCGTCCTCGAATGCGTCGGCACCGAACAAGCCCTGCTCACAGCCGTCGGCATTGCCCGAGCTGGTGGCGCCGTCGGCCGGGTCGGGGTTCCCCACTACGAGACGATCCCCGCCGCACAGCCTGCGTTCTACAACAATCTGACCGTCAGTGGCGGCCCGGCTCCGGTGCGAGCGTACATGGAGGAGCTCCTGCCGGACATAGTTGAAGGGCGGATCCAACCGGGGCGCGTCTTCGACCTCGTGATAAAGCTGGACGATGTTCCAAATGGCTACCGAGCGATGTACGAACGCAAGTCGATCAAGGTGATGGTTAAGCCTTGACGCCAAGCCCGCGGGCCGGGGACTACATCGAGACTTGACGGAGTTCTTCTTGCTTGCTCATCGCGCGTGCACCATGCTCAGCGCCTATGACACTTGCGGCCCCGGCAAGACCGATGATTCGCCGTTACTCAGCGGCACTGAGCGTCATGGCGGTGGCGCTGCTCGCCTGCCGGACTGCTCCTCCACCCACGCGCACCGAGCTTCTCGAAAAGCTGCACCGATGTCGTGATGAGCTCGCCAAGGGACCGCCGACAGGTCAGTTTGCCTCGCCCTGCACGAAACTCGACCTGTCGCCGTTGAACGGGATCTCGCGCAGTGACCTGGTGTCAAGCCTCGGGCAGCCGACCTTTTGTATGGGAATGACGGAGGGTGGCTTCCCGCGCGGAGCGGATTGTCCGCCCCAGTTGGACCCAAAGTGGTCCTTCGGCGGAACCGGCGGTCCGGAGCTCGCCTGCGCGACGGACGAGCAACAGCGCTGCGAACTGGTGCGCTGGCTGCGTTCAGAGTGATTGCGGCGATCCTGCGGATCGAAGCACCCAGCGCGAACCTTCCGTGCGGACCTTCTGTGCTAATCTGCAGTCGTCGCGAAAAAACGGGGTCGGTTTCAGTGCCGGTTCCGAGGCGCCGGCGTCATCACTTCGGCATCGCCATAGCTTCCGTGAAGCTCCCCGTCGCGCGCGAAGTCGCGGATCATTCTGAAGTAGCCCGCAGCGTAGCGTGTCGAGGTTCGCGAACCGTCGGCCCCAGTCTCGAACAACGTCATGCCGCGTTCCGCGCCGGGGTAGTACGCCAGTGTGAACGGCAGGCCATCCCCTATGAGTGACTTGATGCGGCGGCTCGTCTCCGCGCACGGTGCTTCATAGTCCTCGCCCCAAGAATTTGTAATAGTGGCACCTGAGCGGTCCGCAGAGTGTTGCCAAAAACTAAAACCATGAGAAGCATCGCCGCGGCATTGCGTTGACAAACCGCAGGCCTTCCAATAACCAAACGAGCTCAGCGGGATACCTGCGGGGAGATGTCGATCATGCGCAAGCCACCGGGCGTCACTGACCAGGACTTCGCCACCGCGCTCGGGCAGTTCGAGTCCATCGTCGGCCACCACTGGCTGTTCACCAGCGATGAGGACCTCGACCTGTATCGCGACGCGTTCTCGCCCTACTGGGGGGAGCCGGAGGAACGGCGGGCGTGTGCGGCTGTCGCGCCGGACCAGGTGGAGCAGGTGCAGGAAATCGCCCGCATCGCCAACCGCTTCCGCATACCACTCTATCCGATCTCGACCGGACGCGACCTCGGTTACGGCGGCTCCGCACCGACCTACACGGGCAGCGTGGTCGTCGACCTCAAGCGCATGAACAGGGTACTTGAGGTTAACGAGCGCAACGCCTCAGCGCTGGTCGAGCCGGGCGTCAGCTACTTCGATCTATATCAGCACATCCAGGAGCGTGGCCTCAGAGTCTGGCTGGACGTGCCCGATCCGGGTTGGGGCAGCCCGATCGGCAACTCGCTGGACCGCGGCGGGGGATACACGATGCCCGCCTTTCGCATGCACTTCGATTCGCACTGCGGCATGGAGGTCGTGCTGCCAAACGGTGAATTGATGCGCACCGGAATGGGTGCGCTGCCGGGCTCGAAGAGTTGGCAGGAGTTCAAGTGGAGCTTCGGCCCGTGGGTTGACGGGCTGTTCTCGCAGTCCAACTTTGGAATCGTGACCAAGATGGGATTCTGGCTGATGCCGGAGCCCGAGGCCTATCTCACGGGTACTGTCTCGGTGGCGCGCTACGCCGATTTGATCCCACTGATCGACACGCTCAATTACCTAGAGAACAGCTCCATCACGAACGGCATGCCCGAGCTCTGGTCCCCGGCCATGGGCATCACCGCCGACGCCGAAGCGACACCCGACACGGCCGAACTGCGCGCGCTGGTCGATCAGGCGATCGACGGCAACGCGACACCGCTCGAGGCGTCTGGCGCACGTCAGAAGCGGCCGGTATGGAGCGTGCGGATCAAGTTTTACGGCCCCGCGCGTACTATCCCGCTGCAATGGGAGTTCGCCCGAGAGCGCTTTGCGCAAATCAGTGGCGCAACCTTTACCGATGGCACTCTGATCCGGTTGCCACTCACCGAAGCGCAGAAGTCGCAGGTGCCGAAGGCGGAGTTCGGTATCCCAGCGCTTTCGATTTGGAGCCGCATCTCGCGTAGCGAGCGCAGCCCGGGCCAGCATTATGGCCACCAGGGGTTCTCGCCGATCATCCCGCGCTCGGGCGAGGCAATCTTTGAGGCGAACCGCGTGTTCGCCGAGGCGCGCCGGCAGCACGGCTTCGGCGTACCGCTGTACTCGATCCCCTATTTCTTCTGGCACCGGGCACTCATGTTCATCTTCCTGTGGCCGACGAGCCGCGACCCTGCCGAGAACGCCAAGTCGCGAGCGGCGCTGACGGAGCTTGTGCGACTTGCGGCCAAAGCTGGCTTCGGCGAGTACCGTGCCGCACCGGCGTATCAGGACCTCATCATGAGCACGTATTCGTTCAACAACCATGCGCTGCTCCGCTTCCACGAGACGCTCAAAGACGCCGTCGATCCCAACGGCATCCTGTCGCCGGGGCGGTACGGAATCTGGCCGCGGCACCTGCGGCCACGGCCTGGTCAATGAGCCGACGAAGCCGAGCCAAGGACGAGCCATGCTGACGCGCAGAAGCCTGCTCGAGGGATGCGTCGCGTTTGCGACGGCGGCGAATGCCGGCGTCCACGCACGACCGGGTACCCACCCCGATGCCGCCCAGGCAGCCGTCGCGACGCTGCTCGTCGACGCGTGCAGCGACGGGCGCGAAGAGGTCGAGCGAGCGGCCCTCCTGGCGGGGGCGTCGATACTCGATGCCGGCGGCGATCTCGCACCCATCCTGTTTGGGACGCTGCTGCCCGACTGGCGCCACCAGCCGCTCAGGCCATTGGCCGGATTCACAAGTGCAGCGTCGCTCTTTTACGTCGAGCGCGTTGCCTACGACTGGGGACTGCGCACGGTGTTCCTCGCTCGCCACGGTGCAGATGGCGAGGACGCGCGCTGGCTGCGCGGACCGGACTGCATGCTCGATCGGTTCGCGGTCTGCGCGCGGCTCGCAGGCTGGCGGAGCGCGGCTGTGTCGACCAGCCTGCGGCTTGCGGTCACAGGCCGGCCGCTCGGATGCTCACAGGCGCACCTGGCGCCGGACATGATCGCCGGCGGCGCGCTCTACAGCTGGACTCTGATGCCAGATGCGACAAGCGCGATGCCGACGACCTCGGGGACCCGCCCATGAACCACCGCCTGCTCTTTCTCGCGCTGCTGGCCACGCTCGCGCCCGGCGCTTTTGCAGCCGACTCGCCGGGCCGCCAGGTCTACGAAAAGTGGTGCGCGCCCTGTCACGCGCCGGGACCCGGACATCCGGGAACTCAGGCCCTCGACACGCTGTACCACGGTACGAAGCCAGGAGCACTCGAGCAGCGCAATGACCTCACGGCACCCTTCATCAGGACGATCGTGCGGCAGGGCGTCTATTCGATGCCCTTCTTCCGCAAGACGGAGATCGACGACGCACAGCTGACGGCGCTCGCCGCCTACCTCAGCCGATCATCGACCGCACCGTAGCGCCTGACTCTGGCACGGTAGGCGCACTGCTCGGGGACGCAAATGCAGTTCAACAACTTCCTCGGGGCTTACTACAAGGACACCTCGCTTGGCGTCGATCGTCTCTATGGCGACATGCTTGCCCAGGCGCAACTCGTGGATCGGCTGGGGTTCCGGGGAGTAACCATCCCGGAGCACCACTTGATCAACATTCTGCTGATCCCCGACCCGCTGCAGTTCGCTGTGAAAGTCGCGGCGGTCACGCGCTCGCTCGAGATCGTCACCTCGGTGTGTGTACTGCCGCTGCACGACATGCGCGTGTTCGCCGGCCAGGTAGTGCAGGCCGACAGCCTCTGCGAGGGGCGCCTCGTGCTCGGTGTTGGCCGCGGCGCGTTCGCCTACGAGCTCGCGCGCATGAGCAAGCCGATCGAGGAGTCGCGCGAGCGCTTCGACGAGTCGCTTGAGGTGCTCACAGCGCTCCTCGACCGCGAGGAGGTGTCCTGGGACGGCAAGTACTACCGGTTCGCGCCGCTAACGGTGATGCCGCGTCCGCGCACCAAGGGCGGGCCACCCATCATGGTCGCGGCCCTGGCGCCGGAGGCAATCGAGGCGTCGGCGCGGCGCGGGTTCCACATCCAAACGACTCCGCTCAACGCAACGGTCGACAAAATGCGCGAGCAGGTCGAGGCGTTCCAGCGTGGCAGGGCTGCGGCGGGCAAGGACCTGAGGCTCGGCGTCATGCGTGTCTGCTGCGTCGCGAAGAACGAGGCCGACAAACGACGCAAGCTCGAGCTCGCGTTCGATTACTACGGCCGCTTCCACAATGTGTTCACGGGCCCGGGAATCGTCGAGCGTGGCGAAATCAAGTGGCTGCCCCTCAAGCAGACACCCGAGGAACTGGAGCGCAACCTCCTGATCTGTACGGCCTCGGAAATGATCGATCGCCTGAGGTTGTACCAGAGCCTCGGCATCAATGAGCTGATCATGAACGTCAACATCGGCCACTCCAACGAGGAAGCGCTCGAGACACTGGAGCGGTTCGCGAGCGACGTAATGCCGGCGTTCCGGCCTCGCACTGCCTCGTGCGCCGCATGACCTCCGGCCGCCCAGCGTTTCTGCGGGCGATGCGCGCCATCGCAAACAGCGTCACCATACTCCACCATGCCACCAGCAATCCGCTCGGCCTTTTCGGTTGAGGGCGACGGGCCGCCGCTTTTTCTCATCCACGGCATCGGCGCGTCCCGCCACAGTTGGGACGGCCTCGTGCGGCTGCTGCGCGGCGAGTTCCGCTGCATCGGCTATGACCTGCGCGGGCATGGTCGGTCGCCGTTGCCTCCACCCCCGTATACGCTCGATGAGCTGGTGGAAGACCTCGAAGCTTTGCGCCGTGAGTTGCACATCGAGCGAGCGCACTTCGCGGGTCACTCGCTCGGCGGCATGATCGGCCCTGCCTATGCGCGGCGCTATCCCGAGCGGGTGCTGTCGCTGGGCCTCTACAGCACGGCGGCTTTCCGTACCACGGACGATAGCGCAAAGGTGCGCGGCGTCGTCGCCGCAATGCGTGCGCGGGGTATTCCCCGCGTGCTCGAGACTCTCAAGGACCGCTGGTTTACGCCCGAGTTTGCCGAGAGCGCACCGCAGGCGATCGAGCGTCGCATGCAGCAAGTAATCGAAACTGACCCGGGAGTGTTCCTGAGCGTCTTCGACATCTATGCCGAAACTGAGATGTCGCCGTGGCTCCACGAGATCCGCCAACCCAGCCTCGTCCTCACCGGTGAGAACGATGGCGGCTGCAGCCCACGGCTTAACCGGCAGATCGCAGCCGCAATGCCTAACGCGCAACTCGTGATCCTGCCGGCGCTACGGCACGCGCTTCTTCTCGAGGCACCCGAGGTCGTCGCCCATCCGGTCCTCGCATTTCTGCGACGCCAAAGGCATGCATGATGCCGCGCGCCGCACGGCTCGCACCGCTGTTGTGAGCGCCGGAACCAAGCGCGCCCGCCGCCAACCGCAGCGTCGAGACGTGGAGCTGCGCCTCGCATACGACCGGTGTGGGCTGAAATGAACGCTCGAGCGCCGGGCGCCGAGATTGCCGGGGCGGGACTGGCAGGGCTCGCCGTTGCCGCAGCCTTAGCACAGCACGGCTGGCGAGTGCGAGTACACGAAAAAGGCCCCGAGCTCCGCGAGATCGGCGCCGGCATCTATCTCTTTCAGAACGCACTCGATGGCTTGCGCGAACTCGGCGTCTATGATCAGGTCGCCGCCTGCGGCGTGCGCTCCGTACTGCCACGATTGCTTCTCGACCACGCACATCGCGAGGTGAACATCCGGCGGGCCGGTGATACCGTGCCGGAGCTCATCGTCATACTGCGTACCGAGCTGCACCGGATCCTCGCCAAAAAGGCGGCCGAACGGGGCGTCGAGATCGTGACGGATTCACGGGTGGTCGGTGCAGACGCCGCGGGTAGATTGGAATTCGCGCGCGGCGCGGATGCTTGCGCGGATCTGGTGGTCGGGGCCGACGGAGTCTTCTCCAGCGTCAGAGGCTCGCTCGGACTCGCCACGCGCATCGTCGAGTTACACGATGGTTGCGGGCGTCACCTCATTCGACGCAAGCCGACTGACAGCGTCAACGTCCGCCGTGTCGAAATGTGGAATGCCGGGCGCCGCATCGGTATCGCGCCCGCAAGCCATGATCAGCACTACGTCTTTCTGTGTTGCCCGGCAAGCGACCTCGCCGGACGTATGCAACAGCCCTTCAATCTGCAAACCTGGGCCGAGTCACATGCGCCCTATGGGGACTATCTCGAGCGGCTGCCACGTGATCCTCCGGAGAATTGGCGGCCGTTTTTCAACGTCACGTGCGCCTCATGGTTCAAAGGACGAGCTTGTCTCGTCGGCGACGCAGCGCACGGAATGGCTCCCAACCTGGGCCAGGGGGCTGGGGTCTCGATCGTCAGCGCGGTGGTATTGAGCCGCGCGCTCACCAGCACGCGCGGTGTAGCCGAGGCGTTGCGGCTCTGGGAGCAGAGCGAGAAACCGTACGTTACCCGGACCCAGCGGGTCTCTTACCTGTACGGGGTGGTTGGCACGCGCTGGCCTCGTGCGCTGCTTGGGCTCAGGAGCAAAATGCTTCCACTGTTTTCCCGCAGCGACGTGTTTCAGCGAAACCTACGCTGCGCCATCGAACACCGGCCGGCAATCTGACCGTCACGGCTGGCGCTTTCTGGGTGCGCTCTGAGGAACCTCGCCATGAGTAAAGTGGTCCGCATATATCAGCACGGGAAACCCGAGGAGCTCAGGTTCGAGGACTTGGATGTCGGCGAACCCGGTCCGGCCGAAGTCCGTCTGAAGATAGAGGCCATCGGACTGAATCGCGCAGAAGCAGCGTTTCGCGCTGGCGCGTATCCGGTGACCCCGAAGTTTCCCACCCTGATTGGTTACGAGGGCGTGGGACTGATAGAGGCTCAAGGCCCCGGTGTGCGAGACTTCGCGGTCGGCGAGCGCGTCTGCGTGTTGCCGAACTTCCGTCTCGGCGAGTATGGAATCTATGGCGAGCGTGCCATCGTCCCGGCGCGCAGCCTGCTGAGTCCGCCGCCTGCGCTGACCACGGTTGAGGCGGCGTCGGTATGGATGCAGTACTTCACCGCGCTGGCGATCATTGAGATTGCACATGCGACGATCGGTGATTACGTTATCGTTCGTGCCGCCTCGAGCAGCGTTGGTCTCGCGGCGATTCAGTTGGCCAATTGGGCCGGAGCCACACCAATTGCCGCTACGCGGACCAGCGCGAAGGCGCTGGCGCTTCAGCAGCTGGGCGCCAAGCACGTGATTGCCACGGAGGAGACTGACCTGGTCGCCGAGGCTCAACGGATCACCGGCGGGAAAGGTGCGCGCATCATTTTCGATCCGGTGGGCGGACCCGATATCGAAAAGCTTGCGCTGGCAGCCGCGGAGGAAGGCATCATCTTCGTCTACGGTGGCCTGAGCGGCATGCCGACGCCGTATCCTCACTGGCCAGCTGCCCTAAAAGGTTTGAGCATCAGAGGCTGGGTGGCGTCCGCGATCTGGAACCGGCCCGAACGCTTCGCGCGCAACCGCGAGCTGATCCTGCAAGGACTCGCTTCTGGACACCTGCGGCCGGTCATCGCGAAGACCTTTCCGTTCTCGCAGATCGTCGCGGCCCATCGTTTTCTCGAGTCCAATCAACAGATCGGCAAGATCGTCGTGACGCTGTGAAGCGCAGCATCCGCGGCGCCGGTCCCGCATCGGGTCCCGGCGGTTCTCGCGGCCAGCGCGCATTTAAGAACGCCGAGGTCGTAACCGCCTCCATGGTCTGCGCGTCAGCCAAAGTCTCGCCTCTTATCTTGATGTGCACCGATCCGGCCAGCCGTGGCCCGAGGTGCGGTGCGCAATAGGCCGATTGCCTGAGCCCGAACGTCCGTTGGGTTAACGGCACTTAGCACGCCGCGTCACCCGATCTTCGGCGGCACATTTGCATTCAGCCGAAACAGGTTACTCGGATCGTACTTGGCCTTGAGAGCCACAAGGCGTTCGAAGTTGGCGCCGTAATTTTCGCGATAGCTTGCCATCGTAGCGTCTGGATCCACGTAGTTCGTATAGAAGCCTTTGGTCAGCGGTGCCAGTTCGCGCCAGTTCGCGCGCATCTTGGCTGTGTTTTCCTCGATCCCGTCCTTGCCAGGCCAGATACTGTGTGCACCGATGGTGAAGAGCATGTCGCGATTGGGGAACGCCGTCGCCGCAGGCGCCGTGT
>Ga0187782_10000806_pt1 | contig 21875 bp, 15 predicted proteins | sample 0715_SJ02_MP15_2_FD_132454 | JGI IMG/M metagenome (GOLD analysis project Ga0187782, IMG submission 132454) | Tropical peat soil microbial communities from peatlands in Department of Meta, Colombia - 0715_SJ02_MP15_20_MG | ecosystem: Environmental > Terrestrial > Soil > Wetlands > Peat | place... | reverse complement strand
TACCCCCGTGATCGCCGCCGTCAGCGTCGTCTTCCCGTGATCAATGTGCCCAATCGTCCCCACATTGACGTGCGGCTTCGTCCGCTCGAACTTTGCCTTCGCCATCCCCCTGCCTCCTACGCCCGGGATCCCCCCGCCGCATCACCACGCTAGGCGATTCGTCGGGGCGAGAGCGGCTACACCTTGCTGCCCGCTCCTGTCTTCGCCGTCAGCTCTTGCGCGATGCTGCTCGGCACCTCTTCGTAGTGCGAGAACTCCATGGTGTATGTTGCGCGCCCCTGTGTGTTCGACCGAAGCGCCGTCGCGTATCCGAACATCTCCGAGAGCGGCACCTCGGCCTGCACGATCCGGAGCGCGCCCCGCTGCTCCATCGCCATGATCCGGCCGCGGCGCGCGTTGAGGTCGCCGATCACGTCACCCATGTACTGCTCGGGAGTCACCGCCTCGACCTTCATCACCGGCTCCAGCAATACCGGCGACGCCGACCGCGCCGCCGACTTGAACGCCATCGATCCGGCGATCTTGAACGCCATCTCTGACGAATCCACCTCGTGGTACGATCCGTCCGTAAGTGTTGCCCGCACGTCCACCATCGGGTATCCGGCCAGCACGCCGGTTTCGGCCGCTTCCCGCACGCCCATCTGCACCGCCGGGATGAACTCCCGCGGGATCCGGCCGCCCGTGATCTTGTCCACGAACTCGATGCCGGCCCCGCGTTCCCGCGGCGCCAGCTCCAAGAACACGTGGCCGTACTGGCCGCGGCCGCCCGTCTGACGAATGTACCGCCCCTCGGCCTTGGCGGGCTTCTTGATCGTCTCGCGATACGCCACCTGCGGCCGCCCGACGTTGGCTTCCACTTTGAACTCGCGGAGCAGCCGGTCGGTAATGATCTCCAGGTGAAGCTCGCCCATCCCTGAGATGATCGTCTGGGCCGTCTCCGAGTCGAACCGCACCTTGAACGTTGGATCCTCCTCGGCAAGCTTGGCAAGCGACGCGCCCAGCTTCTCCTCGTCCGCCCGAGTCTTGGGCTCGACGGCCACAGAGATTACCGGCTCCGGGAATTTGATCGATTCCAGCACGATCGGCCGCGACTCGTCGCACAACGTATCCCCGGTGGTCGTCACTTTGAGTCCGACCGCCGCCACGACGTTGCCCGCGGTGACGGCGTCGATATCCTCGCGGTGGTTGGCATGCATCTGGAGGATGCGGCTGACGCGTTCCTTCGTGCCGCGCGTGGCATTATAGACGTACGACCCCGACTGGAGCGTGCCGGAGTACACCCGGAAATAGGTCAACTTGCCGACGTAGGGGTCGCTGACAATCTTGAACGCCAGCCCGGCAAACGGCTCGGCGGGATCCGCGTCCCTGGTTTCGATCTGCTCCGTCCGGGGATTCAGGCCCTGCACGGGTGGAACGTCGAGCGGCGACGGGAGGTAGTTCACAACCGCATCGAGGAGCGGTTGCACGCCCTTGTTCCGAAACGACGTTCCGCACAACACGGGGATGAGCTTCGTGGACAGCGTGCCCTTGCGGAGCGCGCCGACGATCTCCTCCTCCGTAAGCGGCGTCCCTTCCAGGTACTTCTCGGTCAATCGGTCGTCCATCTCCGCCGCAGCCTCAACGAGCGCCTCTCGGTGCTTCTCGGCGAGGGCGCGGAGCGACGGGGGGATCTCGGCGTGGTCACTCCGCGTCCCGAGGTCGTCGGTGTAGATGATCGATGTCATCTTGACCAGGTCGATAATGCCCTCGAACCCGTCCTCCACTCCCACCGGGAGCTGGATCGGCACGGCCCGAGCCTCGAGGCGGTCCTTGATCATGCCGACCGTGCGGAAGAAGTCCGCCCCGGTGCGGTCCATCTTGTTGACGAAGACGACTCGCGGCACGCTGTACCGGTCCGCCTGCCGCCAGACCGTCTCGGACTGGGGCTGAACGCCCTCGACCGCGCTCAGGACCACGACCGCGCCGTCGAGCACGCGGAGGGATCGCTCCACCTCGGCCGTGAAGTCCACGTGGCCCGGCGTATCGATGATGTTGATGCTGTGACCCCGCCACTGGGCCGTCGTCGCGGCGGAGGTGATCGTGATGCCGCGCTCCCGCTCCTGGACCATCCAGTCCATCGTGGCGGAGCCCTCGTCCACCTCTCCGATCCGGTGCGTGCGTCCGGTGTAGAACAGGATGCGCTCCGTCGTGGTCGTCTTGCCCGCGTCGATGTGGGCCACGATTCCGATGTTGCGGATCTTGTCCAGCGATCCCTGCGCCACCATGGCCGCTCCCTGCTTCGTCTCCAGCTGCGTCGTCATGTGCCTCCTGCTGTTACCACCGATAGTGTGCGAACGCCTTGTTCGCCTCCGCCATCTTGTGCGTATCCTCGCGCCGCTTCACCGAAGCGCCCGCGTTGTTGCTGGCGTCCAGGATCTCCGCCGCCAGCTTCTCCCGCATCGTGCGGCCGGGTCGTTGACGGGCGTACTGCACGAGCCAGCGTATCCCGAGCGACATCCGACGGTCCGGCCGGACCTCGACCGGCACTTGATACGTTGCGCCGCCGACCCGGCGGGGCTTCACCTCGAGCACCGGCATGATGTTGTGGAGCGCCTGGTCGAGCACCTTGACCGGCTCCTTGCTGCCCTTCTCCTGGATGGCGGCAAGCGCCGAGTACACGATGCGCTCCGCGAGGCTCTTCTTGCCCCGGGTCATCACCTTGTTGACGAGCCTGGTGACCGTCGGGCTCCCAAACATCATGTCGGGCATCACGCTCCGACGCGAAACCGATCCTTTGCGCGGCATCAGTACGCCTCCACGTCACTGCACATCATCGCGTGCACCATGTCGAAAGCCCGCTCGCCCGCACCCCCGCGCGACGTCCACCTCACACGTGGTCACGCCGCGCTTACCTTCTTCGGCCGCTTCGCCCCATACTTGGATCGTCCCCGCTTGCGGTCCTGGACGCCCGCCGTATCGAGCGTACCGCGAACGATGTGGTAGCGGATGCCCGGCAGATCCTTCACCCGCCCGCCGCGGATCAGGACGACGGAGTGCTCCTGGAGGTTATGCCCGATCCCGGGGATGTACGCGGTCACCTCTTGCCCGTTTGTCAGCCGTACCCGGGCGATCTTCCGAAGGGCCGAGTTGGGCTTCTTCGGCGTCGTCGTCTTCACCTGAATGCACACCCCGCGCTTCTGAGGGCTGTTCTGAAGCGCCGGCGACTTGCTCTTGACGGGCTCGATGCTCCGGCCCAGGCGCACAAGCTGCGTAATTGTCGGCACACCCACCCTCCCGTGCGGAGCCGCGCTGTTCCGGTTCCGCTAGTCCTTACTTCCTTCATTTAAGTAAGACACGGTCGCCCTCGCGCCCGCGCCCCCCAACACCCGGCGCACGCCGCCGCTGCGTACGCACGAAGCCCCCGAAACGGGGCCGCGTCAACCCTCCGTCCCGAGGCTCGTGGGCGATGCCGGCGGCCGGAGTCGCCCGGCCGGGTTATCGCGCGTCCGTCTGTCTACCGTTGGTCATGCGCCATACGCGGCGCCGAAGCCGGCACCCTGCGGCGCATTGCCAGGGGTGTCCCCGAATCGCCGGACGGCCTCCGCGGTACCCTACTCGGTGATTGCCGCTACCGCGGCGCCCACCGCAATACCGCACGCCCGTCCGAGCGCGGCCATCGAGGCGACCTCGACGACCTCAACACCACATTCCCGGGCGCTCCGGAGTACCGGATCGGTCACCCTCCGATCGGCATCCTGCGCGACATAGACCACCCGGGCATGTCCGCGATTGATGGCCTTCGTCGTCTGATTGGTCCCGATTGCCCGCTGCGTCGCTTTCCCCAGATCGTCCAACGTCCGCAACCGGTCGCGTGCCACCTCCGACCCGACCGTTCACCGGCATCCGCGAGGGAGGTTACACGTCCGTGTCACAACCGGTCGCGCCATCGCTCGCACCGATCCCCAACCCCTTCCGAGGTTGAGATCCAGCCCGGTCAGTATATCAACGTCCAGAAGTCGTGTCAACGGACGGCCTCCCCCCGTCAGGCCAGTCCCTCCACCGCCACCTTCGTCGACCGGTACCGCGTCATGCCCGTGCCCGCCGGGATCAGCTTGCCGATAATGACGTTCTCCTTGAGACCGAGCAGCGGGTCCACCTTGCCTTTGGTGGCGGCGTCTGTGAGCACCCGTGCCGTCTCCTGGAAGCTCGCCGCCGACAGGAAACTCTCCGTCGCGAGCGACGCTTTCGTAATCCCGAGCAGCACCGGGCGGGCCGTCGCCGGCTCCTTGCGGGACGCCATGACACGCGCGTTCTCGCCGTCCAGGGCGAACACGTCCACCAACTCACCGGGCAGGAACTCGGTGTCCCCCGGTTCCTCGATCTTCACCCGACGCAGCATCTGGCGGACGATGATTTCGATGTGCTTGTCGTTGATGTCCACGCCCTGACCCCGGTAGACGCTCTGGATCTCCTTGACCAGGTAGGCCTGGACGGCCGCCAGTCCCTTGATCCGAAGGATATCGTGGGGGTTGACCGAACCCTCGGTGAGCTGGTCCCCGGCGAAGATCTTGTCACCGTCGGCGACGCGCAGGCGCACGCCGTACGGCACCGGGTACTCGCGCTCGTCGTCGCGGCCGCTCACGGTGATGATGCGGCTCCCCTTGCTCTCGGATACATGCGCCTTGCCGTCGATCTCGGCGATCACCGCCTGCCCCTTCGGGCGGCGCGCCTCGAACAGCTCCTCGACCCGCGGCAACCCCTGCGTGATGTCGAGCCCGGCAACCCCGCCTGTGTGGAACGTCCGCATCGTCAACTGCGTACCCGGCTCGCCGATCGACTGCGCCGCGATGATTCCGACTGCCTCCCCGATCTCGACCAGCTTGCCGGTCGCAAGGTTGCGGCCGTAGCACTTGGCGCAGATTCCGTAACGCGTCTTGCACGTCAACACCGAACGGACGAGGACGGAGGTGATCCCGGCCTCCTCGATCTGCTCGGTCATCGCCTCGTCGATCTCCTGGCCGGCCTCCACGATCACCCGCTTGCTCCGCGGCGCGACGATATCTTCGACCGCGACGCGCCCGATGATCCGGTCCGCCAGCGGGACGACGACCTGGCTACCGTCCATGATCGGGGTCATCTCCACTCCGGACGTGGTCTTGCAGTCTTCGTCCCGAACGATCACGTCTTGTGCCACGTCCACGAGCCGCCGGGTCAGGTATCCCGACTCCGATGTCCGGATCGCGGTGTCCGCGAGCCCCTTGCGCTGCCCGTGGGTGCTGATGAAGTACTCGAGCACGGTCAGCCCCTCGCGGAAGTTGGCCTTGATCGGGAGCTCGATGATCCGTCCGGACGGGTCGGTCATGAGCCCCCGCATCCCGGCCAGTTGCAGGATCTGCCGGATGTTGCCCCGCGCCCCGGACTGGGACATCATGTACAGCGAGTTGAAGGGATCGAACGTGTTGAGCATCCGCCGCATGATCGTTTCCGTGGCCTCGGTCCAGACCTCCACGGTCTTGAAGTACTTCTCTTCGTTGGTGATCAGGCCGCGGCGGTACTGCGAGTCGATGGCATCCACGGCCTTGTCCGCTTTGGCGAGGATCTCTTCCTTCTCCTTCGGGATCACGATGTCGGACAGCGCGATCCCGCTGCCGCTCACCGTGGCGTAGTGGAACCCCAGATCCTTGATGCTGTCGAGCAACTGCACGGTCTTCGTGGAGCCGAGGCGGTTGTACGCCTCGGACACGATCTGCGAGAGGATCTTCCGGTCACAGACCTCGTTGATGAACCGCAACTCTTCGGGGATTGCCTCGTTGAAGAGCACCCGTCCGACGGTCGTCTCGATCAACTCCCCGTCGTGACTGAGCCTGACTTTGATCTTCGCGTGCAGATCCACGACGCCGCTCTCGTACGCGAGGATCACCTCGTCCGGACGACTGAAAATCTTGCCCTCGCCCTTGGCGCCGTCGGCCTCGAGCGTCAGGTAGTACGATCCAAACACGATGTCGCGCGTCGGCGACGTGATCGCGCGCCCGTACGCCGGCGACAAGATGTTGTACGCAGACAGCATCAGGATACGCGCTTCGGCCTGCGCCGCCGCGCTAAGCGGCACATGTGCGGCCATCTGGACGCCGTCGAAGTCGGCGTTGTACGCCGTGCAGACCAGCGGGTGCACCTGAATCGCCTTGCCCTCGATGAGGACCGGCTCGAACGCCTGGATCCCCAGGCGGTGCAGCGTCGGCGCGCGATTCAGCATCACCGGATGTTCGTGCACGACCTCCTCGAGAACGTCCCACACCTCGGGACGCGCCCGCTCCACCATGCGCTTCGCGCTCTTGATGTTCTGGCTGAGCCCACGGTCCACGAGCTTCTTCATGACGAACGGCTTGAAGAGCTCCAGGGCCATTTCCTTGGGCAGACCGCATTGATGCAGCTTGAGCTTCGGTCCGACGACGATCACGGAGCGTCCGGAGTAGTCCACGCGCTTGCCGAGCAGGTTCTGACGGAACCGGCCCTGCTTGCCCTTGAGCATGTCGGAGAGCGACTTGAGCGGCCGGTTGTTCGGACCGGTCACGGGGCGGCCCCGGCGGCCGTTGTCGATCAAGGCGTCCACGGCCTCCTGCAGCATCCGCTTCTCGTTGCGTACGATGATCTCGGGTGCGCCGAGGTCCAGCAGGCGCTTCAGCCGGTTGTTGCGATTGATGACGCGCCGGTAGAGATCGTTGAGGTCGCTCGTTGCGAAGCGGCCGCCGTCGAGCTGCACCATCGGTCGCAGATCCGGCGGGATCACCGGGATCACGTCGAGGATCATCCAGGATTGCTCGTTGCCGCTCTTGCGGAATGCCTCCACGACCTCCAGGCGTTTGAGGATCTTCATGCGCTTCTGACCGGTCGCCGTCTTGAGCTCCGCACGGAGCTTCTTCGCGGTCATCTCCAGATTGATCTGCAGGAGAAGCTCCTTGATCGCCTCCGCGCCGATTCCGGCCTTGAACCCGTTTCCGTACTTCTCCCGCAGGTCGCGGTAGTCGGCCTCGGTCAGCAGCTGGTTCCGGGCGAGCCCCTTGACATTCCCCGGATCCGTGACGACGTAGGAGGCAAAGTACACCACCCGCTCCAGGGCCCGCGGCGACATGTCGAGCAGCAGGCCGATCCGGCTGGGCACGCCTTTGAGGTACCAAATGTGGCAGACCGGCGCGGCAAGCTCGATGTGGCCCATGCGTTCCCGCCGCACCTTCGCGCGGGTCACTTCGACGCCGCAGCGGTCGCAGATGATCCCCTTGAATCGGATGCGCTTGTACTTGCCGCAGTGGCACTCCCAGTCTTTTGTTGGACCGAAGATCCGCTCGCAGAACAGGCCATCACGCTCGGGCTTGAGGGTCCGGTAGTTGATCGTCTCGGGCTTCTTGACCTCGCCGCGGGACCACGCGCGGATCTGGTCGGGGGAGGCCAGTGCGATCTTGACCGCGTCGAAGTTGTTGACGTCCTGCATTCTAATACTCCTCCACCAGCGCTTCCTCGCCCTCGAGGTTGATGCCGAGCGCGCGCGCGGTTTCCGCGATGTCCTCCTCGATCTCCTTGAGCTCGATCTCCTTCTGATCCTCGCTCAGCACTTTCACATCCAGGCAGAGGCTCTGGAGTTCCTTGACGAGCACTTTGAAGGACTCCGGCACCCCGGGCTCCTGGATGTTCTCGCCCTTGACGATCGCCTCGTAGGTCTTGACCCGCCCGACGACATCGTCGGACTTCACGGTCAGCAACTCCTGCAGCGTGTTGGCCGCGCCGTACGCTTCCAGCGCCCAGACCTCCATCTCTCCGAACCGCTGCCCGCCGAACTGCGCTTTGCCGCCGAGCGGCTGCTGCGTGATCAACGAATACGGCCCGGTCGACCGTGCGTGGATCTTGTCCTCGACCAGGTGGAGCAGCTTCATCATGTAGATCTGTCCGACCGTGACCTTCTGCGCGAACGATTCGCCCGTGCGTCCGTCGTAGAGACGCGTCTTGCCAGTCTCGTCGACCTGCACGCGGTTGCCCGCTTCGGTCTGCGCCGCCTTCTTGAGCAGCTCCCTGATCTCGTCCTCGCGCGGACCATCGAACACCGGGCTCTCAGCGTGGAACCCGATCAGCTCCGCCGCCCAGCCCAGGTGGGTTTCGAGCACCTGCCCCACGTTCATCCGGGAGGGGACGCCGAGGGGGTTCAGCACGATGTCCACCGCCGTGCCGTCAGGCAGGTACGGCATGTCCTCCTGCGGCAGGATCCGGCTGATCACACCCTTGTTGCCGTGCCGGCCGGCCATCTTGTCGCCGACCGTGATCTTGCGCTTCTGCGCGACGTACACGCGTACCAACTGGTTGACGCCGGGCGACAGCTCATCGCCGGCCTCGCGGGAAAAGACCTTGACCGCGACGACCTTGCCCTTTTCGCCGTGCGGGACCTTGAGAGAGGTGTCGCGTACCTCGCGCGCCTTTTCACCGAAGATCGCGCGAAGCAGGCGCTCCTCTGCGGTGAGCTCGGTTTCGCCCTTGGGCGTGACCTTGCCAACCAGGATGTCGCCGCTCCGCACCTCCGCGCCGATACGGACGATGCCCCGCTCGTCCAGATCCCGTAGGGCCTCCTCGCCCACGTTGGGGATGTCCCGCGTGATCTCTTCCGGTCCCAACTTGGTGTCCCGCGCTTCGACCTCGTACTCCTCGATGTGGATGCTGGTAAACAGGTCTTTCTGGACCAGGCGTTCGCTGATCAGGATCGCGTCCTCGTAGTTGTAGCCCTCCCACGGCATGAACGCGACCAGGATGTTGTGGCCGAGCGCAATCTCGCCCTGATCGGTGCAGGGGCCGTCGGCGATCACGTCCCCCAAGTTGACGCGTTCCCCGACGTCAACGATGGGACGTTGGTTGATGCACGTTCCCTGGTTGCTGCGCTGAAACTTCACGAGCCGGTAGGGCCGCTCTTTGCCGCGGTCCGGCTTAACGACCACCATGTCGCCGGCGACGCTCGTGACCTCCCCGGCCTCCCGGGCGATGACGACCGCACCCGAGTCGACGGCAGCGCGGTGTTCCATCCCCGTACCGACGAGAGGCGCCTCCGTCCGAAGCAGCGGCACCGCCTGGCGCTGCATGTTCGACCCCATCAACGCGCGGTTCGCGTCGTCATGCTCCAGAAACGGGATCAGCGCCGTCGCCACGCTCACCATCTGCTTCGGCGACACGTCCATGTAGTCGACCTCGTCCGGGGGCACGAGCACGTTTGCGCTGCCCCGGCGGGTGATGACGCGCGGCTCGATGAGCTTGCCGTCCGCGTTGACCTTCGCGTTCGCCTGCGCGATCGTGTATCGCTCCTCGTCGTCGGCGGTCAGGTACTCGATCGACCTCGTCACGCGGCCGTCGCGCACCTTTCGGTAGGGCGTCTCGATGAATCCGTACGGGTTGACGCGCGCGTACGTCGCAAGCGAGGAAATCAGACCGATGTTCGGGCCCTCCGGCGTCTCGATCGGGCACATACGCCCGTAGTGGGACGTGTGGACGTCACGCACCTCGAACCCTGCGCGCTCCCGGCTCAGCCCACCCGGGCCCAGGGCCGAGAGCCGGCGCTTGTGCGTGAGCTCGGCGAGCGGGTTAGTCTGGTCCATGAACTGCGAGAGCTGGCTCGATCCGAAGAACTCCTTGATCGCCGCGACGACCGGGCGGATGTTGATCAATACCTGCGGCGTAATGGCACCGACGTCCTGGATCGTCATCCGCTCCCGAATCACCCGCTCCATCCGGAGCATGCCGACCCGGAACTGATTCTGCAGCAACTCGCCCACCGACCGGACCCGCCGGTTGCCCAGGTGATCGATGTCGTCCGGCTTCCCCCGGCCGTTGTAGAGGGAGATGAGATACCGGACGATCTCGGCGATGTCACGGGGCTGCAGGACGCGCGGTTGGGTCGAGTCCTCCGACGCAGGCTTGAACCCGAGCTTCTTGTCCAGCTTGTACCGCCCCACACGCCCGAGGTCGTAGCGGCGAGGATCGAAGAACAGGGTCGTCAGCAACGTGCGGGCACTCTCGATCGTCGGCGGATCCCCGGGGCGCAGGCGGCGATAGATCGCGAGCAGCGCATCATCGGGCGTCTTGGCTTCGTCTTTTTGAAGCGTGGCGGCGATCGCCTTGTCGTAGTCGTAGTACTTCGCGATCTCCTCGTCGGTAACGAGGGACAAATGCTCCCCCCGGCGCGCATCCTTCTGCTGGGAGACGGCACGTAACAGGATCGTCACCGGGAGCTTCCGCGTCCTGTCGATCCGGACGTAGACGACCCCGTTCACGTCCGCCTCGAACTCCAGCCACGCCCCCCGGTGGGGGATCACGGTCGCGGTGGGCAGGAGATGGTTGTTGGTATCGGGCGACATGCTGTAGTACACACCCGGGGAACGCACAAGCTGGCTGACGACCACCCGCTCCGCGCCATTGATAACGAACGTCCCTTGCTCGGTCATCAACGGGAAGTCGCCCATGAACACTTCCTGCTCCTTGACCTCGCCGGTTTCCCGGATGACAAGGCGCACCTGTACCTTCAGCGCGGCACTGTAGTTGTAGTCGCGCTCGCGGCACTCATCGACCGAGTACTTGAGCTGTTCCAGCCGGTACCCGTCGAACTCGAGCGGCAGGTCGCCGTGCTCGTCCTCTTGTGCGGGCCTTGAGCGCCGCCGGCTCACGGCAAAGTGAAGCTCCAGGTTGCCGGTGAAGTCCTTGATGGGGGAGATCTCCTCAAAGACCTCCCGGATGCCCTCCCTGAGGAACCACTTGAAGGAATCTCGCTGGATCTCAACGAGGTTGGGGACGTCGAGAACGTCGTGAATCTTCGCGAAGCTCACGCGGTTGCGCCTGCCCCGCCGCGTCACGCGCACCTCACCCAGCCCCTTCACATTCCGGACGGCCACATGGGACGCCGGGGGAGGGGGAGGCGCCTGGAACACCGCAACGGGAGCCCGCTCCGCTTTCGTGTCCAACAGGATCGTGCGCGTCAGGCGGGGGCGCGCCTTCACGCCCTCTCGGTGTTGCGGCTGCTGCAGCTTGGCACGGGCGGCGTCTTTGGCAACCAGGCGCATCGCGCCCGCCTTTGCTCTCGCCCCCTTCTTACCGGCGGCAGTCTTGACTCTGACCTTCGGCGGTACGGCCTTTGCCTTCACGCTCTTCGCCTCCAGGTGAGGTTCACAAAATGTCCTGGGCAAGGTGCATGCGCACCACACCCCGGAGACCGTCAGCCCGCTGGGTGACCCAGCTTAGAGGTAGCACAAAACGTGGCGAATCTGGCATTCTAGGAGTAAAAGAAATGATACTCCTCGAACACAAGCTAGTCAAGGGGGCATCGGGCATCCCTTCACCCCGGCCCCCGTTCCTAGACAGCAAGCTCGGTTACTTGATCTCGACCGTGGCGCCGACCTCGGAAAGCTTGGCCTTGATCGTCTCGGCCTCCTGCTTGCTCACCTTCTCCTTGACGGGCTTGGGCGCTCCGTCCACGAGGTCCTTCGCCTCCTTGAGGCCCAGGCCGGTCAGTTCGCGGACGACTTTGATGACCTGGATCTTCTTGTCGCCGATGGCGGCCAGGATCGCATCGAACTCCGTCTGCTCCTCGGCCACGGCCGCCCCCGCGCCGGATTCGGCATTCCCGGGCATCGCCATCGCGACCATTGGAGGTGCGGCGGACACCCCAAACTTCTCCTCGAGAGCCTTGACGAGCTTCGAGAGGTCAAGCGCCGACAGCCCCTCGATTTGCTCCACAATCTGCTCAATTGCCGCCATTCTCATCCCCTCCCACAACGTGCATCGGTCGCGCCGGCATCATAGCCCCGGGGGCGTCGCAGTCCCGGGCCACGCCCGTAGTCCCAGAACCAGGTCCATCGAACTCGATGCCTTCCAGTGTGGCCCCGGCGTGAGGTGCCCGCCGAGACTCCCCGGCAACGCCTAGTGGACCGTCCCAGGGGCCCCACCCGTGCCCTCCGCAGGGACCCCATCCGTGCCCTCCGCAGGGACCGTTTCCGGAGCCGAAACGACCGTCGCTGCTTCCGAGCCAGCCTCTTGCGACGGCCCGGCGGCCTCGCGCTGCTTGCGGATGGCGTCCAGCGCCGTCACCAACCCTCGTGGCGGCCCCGTCAGCACCGTGAGCAAGCTTCGGAGCGGCATCTGCATCGTGCCAAGCAACTTTGCGATCAACTCGCGCTTGGTTGGCAGTGTCGCCAGGGCCTGAACGCCGTCCGGGCCAACTGCCTGCCCTTCGACAACGCCGCCCTTGATCTCCAGCTTGCGGTACTGCCGGATGAACTCTTGAAGGATTCGGGCGGGTGCGCCCGGATCGTCCCGTCCAAAGACCACGGCCGTCGGCCCCACGAGATAGGGGGCAAGACCGGTCAACCCCGCCTGCTCGGCGGCGCGGCTCAGCAGTGTGTTCTTGGCCACCCGGTACTCGAGAGCCGCCTCCCTCAGCTTGCTTCGCAGCGAGCCGATCTCGCTGACCGTCAGGCCTCGATAGTCCGTCAGGATGACAACGGCGGAGCCCCGGAGCTGCTGCTCCAGACCCTGGACTTCGGCAACCTTCTCCGGCCTCGGGTGCGTCATGTCATCCTCCCGTTTGTACGCCTCCGCGCGACAAGCAAAAGAGACTCCCGCAGACACGGAGTCCCCTGTGTAGCGGAGGCCTCGGCGGGCGGCTGGGAAGCCTTTACGCGCACACGGCGCACCCGCTGTCTACGGCATATCCATGGCGATATCGGTCGCCGCGCACTAGCTAGCGCAGCACGCATGATACCATCCCGCGGCCGGACGGTCAACCGAGGCGCCGTCCTGCCGTCCTACGCCGTAGTCGCGGCGCTGTGCACCTCCGCCTTGGTCGGGTCGATGCGGATTCCCGGGCCCATCGTCGACGCCACGCTGATACTCCGCAGGTACTGTCCCTTGCTGGCCGCAGGCTTGCTGCGGACCACCGCATGCACCAGTGTCGAGAAGTTCTCCAAGAGCGCCTCGGATGAAAACGACGCCTTCCCCAGCGGGACGTGGAGAATCCCAAATCTGTCCACGCGGTACTCGATTTTGCCGGCCTTGACCTCTCGGACCGCGCGTCCCACGTCGAATGTCACCGTTCCCGCCTTGGGGTTTGGCATGAGCCCGCGAGGACCCAGGACCCTTCCAAGCCGCCCCACCGCGCTCATGACGTCGGGCGTCGCAATGGCGACGTCGAACTCGAGCCAGCCGCCCTGAATCTTCTCCACAAACTCCTCGAGCCCGGCATAGTCGGCACCGGCCTCGTGCGCTTCCTTTACCTTCTCGCCTTTGGCAAACACAAGGACACGGACCGACTTCCCCGTGCCGTGAGGCAGCACGACGGTGCCGCGGACCTGCTGGTCCGCCTGCTTCGGATCGACCCCCAACCGAATGTGAGCCTCGACCGTCTCGTCGAATTTGACGGTTGGCATCTGCTTCAGCAACGTGAGCGCCGCCGACGGTTCATGCAGCCGTCCGCTTTCCACCAGCTTGCTCGCCTCTCGGAACCGCTTGCTGTGCGTCTGCGCCATCCCTTGTCCTCCCGCACGGTCCTCCCAGACACGACGTTCTCCCGCAGTGCCCGGGTGCTGCGGACGATCCGTCGACCGCCCGGTCTGCGGGTCGGCCGCCGTACAATCCGTCGTTATCCGACGTCGATCCCCATGCTCCGGGCCGTTCCCTCGATCATCCGCATCGCCGCTGAGAGGTCCTTCGTGTTGAGGTCGGGCATCTTGGACTCGGCGATCTCCCGGATTTGCTGGTGGGTCACGCGGCCAGCCTTTTTCTTGTTGGGCTCTCCGGAGCCCTTTTCCAATCCCGCGGCCTTCTTCAGCAGCACGGACGCCGGGGGCGTCTTCGTCACGAACGTGAATGTCCGATCGGCGTAGATCGTGATCTCCACCGGGACGATCGTGCCCGCCTGCCTTGACGTCTTTTCGTTGTAGGACTTGCAAAACTCCATGATGTTGACGCCGTGCTGCCCGAGCGCCGGACCTACCGGCGGGGCCGGGGTGGCTTTCCCGGCCGGGATCTGCAGTTTGACTACCGCCACGACTTTCTTCATGATGCCTCCTTGGTATCGTCCCGACCCACGGCCCAACCGGCCTAGCGGGTCCGGACCCCCGGCCGCCTTGGACTATATCTTCTCGACCTGCGCGAAATCGAGCTCGACCGGCGTCTCGCGTCCGAAGATCGACACGAGCACACGTACCTTCTCCTTTTCCGGGAGAATCTCGTCCACCACGCCGCTGAAATCCATGAACGGGCCCGAGTTGATCCGGACGGCGGAACCCTTTTGGTAGGTGATGCGAAACTTCGGCGTCTCGTCGCCGAGCTGGCGGAGAATCGTCTTGACCTCCTTCTCCTGCAACGGCAACGGTTTGGTGCCCGAGCCGACGAACCCGGTCACCCCCGGCGTGTTCCGAACGACGTACCATGAGTCGTCGTCCATAATCATCTCGACGAGCACGTACCCGGGGAATACCTTCTTCTTGGCGATACGGCGTTTCCCGTCCTTGATCTCGATCTCGTCCTCGGTTGGAACGAGCACTCGGAAGATCTTCTCCTGCATGCTCATGGACTCCACACGGCGCTCCAGATTGGTGCGGACCTTGTTCTCATATCCGGAGTAGGTGTGGATCACGTACCAGCGGGTGCCGGCGGCCGCCCGCACGGCCTCGATCGCATCCTCGGCCTCTGGAGGCGTCTCGACGACCCCTTCCGGGGTGGCGACATCCTCTGGCAGGGACGGTGCCGGTGTCTCCTGCTCCAGTTCCTCTCCCTGCGGCACGAGTACGCCCACCGGCGTCGGCTCGGAGGCCGGCTCCTGCGGTTCGTCGCCGAACACGCTCCGAATGATCGCCGCTTGGTCCGGCTTGGATATCTTCGCCCGATTATGGTCTTCCGACATGGCTAATGTCCCTCGGGGACCCGGCTCTTAGTGGGCGAGGACCTGCTCGAAAATCTTCGCGAAGACAAAGTCGCACCCGGCAAGATACAACGCGGTCACCACCAGCACAAAGACGACGACCAGCGATGAAGCGATCAACATCTGGCGGTCCGGCCACGACACGCGGTTCAATTCCGAGCGGACGTCCCGCAAGAACCGCATGGCGGAGTCCAAGACCTGTGGAACGCGACGAGCCTGCGACGCCCTCAGGCGTGCAGACCGATCCCCGCTGGCCGTTCTGGCAGGTTTGCCGATCGCCGGTCCTGTCGTCCCCTCGGTCGCCCGTGCCACGAAAGGTCCCCCAAACAAAAAAAGACTTCTTCCCACACGCTCATTTATTATATCAGCCCCCCGCCCGGTGTCAACGCGCGGCTCGGACGTCATCCCAGGCCTCGCGAGGTCCGACCCGATTTGCCGCCCCGTGTGCCCCAAAACTAACGGCGCGGAACGGGCGAGCCAGGGCGGGGGGAGAAGAACTGGCCCCTGGCGCCGCACGTCCGCGCCGCCTGGGAGAACCTCACATCCTGCCGGTTCTCCCCACCCACTACTATCCCCACTATTGTGAACTTCTAACCTCGGTCCCTCAAAATAGTACCGCGATTTCCATCGGTCCGCCAGCGTCCGCCCCCTTCGAGCCCCTGGAGTTCCCGAAGAGGCGCGCTGCCGGTTCGGGCCCACGGCGGTTTGATCCGCGGCGGTCTCGCCCACGCCGTAGGCGCAGGGCCTTGGGGTGGGCTTCACGGACGGAACGTTCCGATTTCGGTTTCGGTCGCGAACTCAGACTTGTACGCGGCCGGCCGCCAGTGTATTTTGGAAGAGTCACGGCCGTAGATGGGAGCCAAGGAGGCTCCCTCTCTGTGTCTCCGGGTGTTGCCCATGGAATCCTTGTTTGGGGAGCAGGGAAAGTGCGGGACCTGCGGTTATCTGGGCCAACGGGCGATCAATCCTGTGTTCGGAACGGAACTTCGAGAAGTCAACGAGCCACAGCGCGCTGGCCGGATCGATATCCTCGAAGGGGTCACGTTGTCATGCTACCTCAAAGCCGCCGACCTCGAACGGGAGTACCCCCGTCCGACGGCCGCGCAGCCGGTGCGTGCCATCGTGAGGTCGATCCTCGACAAGCATCGTAAGTGCCCCAAATGGGACCCGTACCTCCAGCAGTTCAATCCGAAGGAACATTTTCAGTTTTACCAGCAGCAACAGTTTGCCAGGCAGATGGAACGGAACCTCCGTACCTTCGAAGAGCAGCTGGAGCGGAGCAGAAGGCAGTTTGAACTCCAGTTGCAGGCCGACAACCGGCGGTTCCAACGGAAACTTGCGCTCATCGCAGTGTTCGCCGTGGCGTTCGTGGCGCTGGCGTATCCGTTCATGCCGATGTTGTACACAGCCCTTCTCAAAGCGGGGATCGCTCGCGTGCTCGGTTTCTGACGGCGCCCCTCCTTGCGTCGCCTCGACGACTTCCAACTGCGCCTTGCTCCCTCTCGGGACGCAGGCGCAATGGCGTCCCGACGGATTCCCGTCCTTTCCGCCAAGCTCACGGTATCGCGTGTAACTCATCCTCGACGTCGCGAACTGATGGGCTGATTGGTGCCTCGCGGCAGCGACGCCGGGCGGAAGGTTGACCCTTCCGCTGCAACGACAAAATCGTGCAGGCGGCGGAGATCCTACTCGAATCACCTCAAGGCACCCGAAGCGATGCGTCGCGTCCCTTCCGTCCTATTGGGACGAAGACGCCAAAAGCGATGCCAGTTCTTCGGCCGCCCTGAGAACAGCCTGAGCGCAAGATGAGAAATCTTCTTGCGGGTTTCGGAGGCAGCCATCGGCGCTCAGCATTTCGTGTGAAATGGTTATCGCGGGCATGATATTGGTGGGTCGCATGCGCAGGCCTTCAAGCACCTGCCGCAACTGGGTCGCAGCTTTGCCGCCGCCATGATGTCCGTAGCTTACAATGACAGCCGGCTTCCCGTTCCATTCTTTGAACAGATGGTCCAATGCATTCTTCAGAGATGCTGGATAGCCCCAGTTGTATTGAGGCGTGACAAAGATATAGCCATCTGCCGTCGCAATCTTGCGACTCCATGCACGCGTATGCTCGTGAACATAGATGCCGGCCGCCGGTATTTCCGGCTCATCTGATAGCGGTAGTACCCAGTCGTTCAAATCCAACAGTTCCGCCTCGAATACCGTCGAAGGCGGGAGATTGCTCAGAACCCATTCGGCAACTTGACGACCGATGCGGTTCGGCCTCGTGCTGCCGATGACGATGTAGATTCTGCTGGTCATAATCGGTTGACATCCGTTTATCCGTGCATGACACCCACTAGCACGAATACCTGGACGTGTCCGCCGAACGCTTGGGCACGGCTTTCCATTCTTCGGGTTTGCACCGCATTGCTATTATCGCGCCGAAATCAAGAACCAGCCTGCGGTCTCAGAGTACACAGAAGTCATTGCCGCAAACGGTCTATCGCTGGCAGGGGCGGAGGGACTCGACGCCCCGGCCACTGGTTAGAGAGCTGACCACCCGCTCCGCCGCCCTCCGCCATCCCGCGCGCTGGCCCGCCTTCTGCAGCGTTTTCGAGGTAGCGCCTCGGGCGCCCTGCGCCGTCCTCGGCTCGCCTCTGTTGCGCGGTCCGGTGGCAACCGGTAGCACGAAGGGAGACGCCACCATGGCCGAGGATGGCGACATCCGGCGCTCACTCTCGCACGCCCACCAATGATGCTCCGATTCGGCGCCCTTGTGCTCCCGCGGGGACGCCACGGTCAAGCCGAGCGGTGTGAATACCATGGCCGAGAACGCGACGGAACGGCGAGGCCTGCGGCCGGCCGTTCCTACAGGGCCTGCCCGGGAACCCTGGCGGCCGGCCGAAAGTCATTGCCGGGGTCCGTGATCTAGCGCGTCAGCAAACCGAGAAGGCGATCAGGACGTTCGTACACGTTATGGAGAAATCAAACGACCGGTCTGCACATGTTGCGGCGGCCACGGCGCTCTTGGACCGTGGGTGGGGAAGACGACGCAACCGGCTATGGAGGAATCCTGTCGGCCGTTTGAAATCGTCGTGCGCTACGTTGATCGTGCGACTCGCTCCCTAGGGGACCACCCGATGAACCTGCCCGAGCCGGACAAGCACGGGAGGTAGCGGCGGCGCAGCCCCGTTGGATGGCAACCGCGACCTCCAGGCCCGTTGGCTCACCGGATCGTCGATCGCGCCGCGTCCGCGAGCGTCCCAGACCCCACGTGAACGCCAGTTCGGGAAGCAACAGGAGAGGCCAGGGTGGAACGCGCCTACCCCGGAACAGAGGGAGTGTGGATGTCAAAACGGAAATGCTGGATCACGTTCGATGGCGTTGCGTGATCTCGGCCAGCCCAGGATCGTACGCCTGGTGCGCCGCCGTCAGAGGAGAGCCGGGTGAGGCTTTTCCAGGGCGCGCGGCCGGTGACGCGCGCGGGAGCAGTGCGCGACGCGCTGGCCGGAGTCCAGATGGCCGCGATGAACATCCCGCAGGTCCTGGGCTACACGAGGATTGCGGGCACGTCCGTCGTGAGCGGGCTCTATACGTTGTTGTTGCCGCTTGTGGCGTTTGCCGTCTTCGGCTCGTCACGCTACCTGGTGGTGGCGGCGGATTCCGCGACCGCCGCCATCCTGGCCGGCGGACTCGCCGGCATGGCGCCGCTGGCCAGCGCGCGATACATGGCACTGGCGAGCATGGTGGCGCTGCTGACGGCCGGGTTCTTGCTGCTGGCCCGGTTGCTCAGGCTGGGGTTCCTTGCCGACTTTCTCCCGCAGACGGTCCTGGTGGGCTTCCTCACGGGGGTGGGAGTCCAGGTCGGAATCGCGGAGCTGGGCGACATGTTCGGCGTGGACGTTCATGCCCGCAGCACGGTACTCCAGCTCGTCGAGGTACTCCGACGCCTCCCCCAGGGGCATTTCCTGACAGCCGTGCTCTCATCGGTGGTCGTGGGCGCGATCCTAATCCTCCATCGCGTTTCTCCGAAGGTGCCCGCGGCGTCGGTGGCCGTGATCGGCGCGATCGCCGCGAGCGCAGCCTGGAACTTCGAAGGGCGCGGCGTCGCGGTCATCGGGCGGGTAGCGGGGGGACTACCCCACCTGGCTTGGCCGGCGGTGGCCTGGGACGACTTGCCCTCGCTGCTTCCTATCGCAGGCGCCTGTTTCGTGATGATCCTCACCCAGAGCGCGGCGACCGCGCGCTTCTACGCCGGACGCCACCAGCAGCGGTTGGATGAGGAGGCCGATCTGGTTGGTCTGTCCGCCGCCAACGCCGCGGCGGCCGTGAGCGGGACGTTCGTGGTGGACGGCAGCCCGATCCAGACCGCGATGGTCGAAGCCTCGGGCGGACGGAGCCAACTCACCCAGGTGGCCGCCGCGGTGGTGGCCGCCGCGGTGCTCCAGTTCCTCATGAGCCCGTTGCAGTACCTTCCCCGCGGCGTGCTTGGAGCCGTCGTGTTCGTCATCGCCGTTCGACTCGTGGACGTGCGCGGCCTCCGCGACATTCGCCGCGAAAGTCGAGACGAATTTGTGCTGGCATTGCTCACCGCGGCAGTCGTGGTACTGATCGGCGTCGAGCAGGGCATCGTCATCGCGATGGTGCTGTCGCTCCTGCGCGTTGTCGCGCACAGCTACCGTCCGCAAACGGGTGTGCTGGTCTTGGGCGAACAGGGCACGTGGGAACTGCGGTCGCCGACTCCGGGCAAAATCACCGAGCCCGGGCTGGTGGTGTATCGGTTCGGAGCGGCGCTCTTCTACGCGAACGCCAGCCGGTTTGCAGCCGAGGTTCGCAATCTCGCGCAGGGAAATCGTGCGCCGCTGCGCTGCGTGGTGGTGGATGCCGAAGCCATCACGAATATCGATTACACCGCCGCGCGCATGGTGGAGGAGCTCACGCGGGAGCTGGCGCGCGGCGGCGTAGCGCTGGCTTTTGCGCGAGCGGCAAGCTCGCTCCAGGCGGACTTCGTCCGACACCGCTTGGTGAACGTGATCGGATCAGAACGGATCTTTCCGCACCTGCACGACGCGCTGGCGGCCTTCGCGGAAGGGAACACCGCGCCTCCACAGGCACTCGAGACACCAAAGGCCACTGAAGAGTAGCAGGTTGGAGGGGCGCCCAAGGACATCGTATCCGGGAGCGACCTTCCCGCCGGGCATCATGATCCACCTCGGCCGGGGGCGGGCAGGCCCAGGTAGAACCTTTCACCGGCAATCCGGTAGCAGCCGGTGGCACGAGGAGCGAAGAATGGCGGACTATCGAGCTATCACTTCGCGGAGACCGTCGCCCTGCTTGGCGTTTCTCTGGCAGGGGCGGAGGGACTCGAACCCCCGACCACTGGTTTTGGAGACCAGCGCTCTACCAAACTGAGCTACGCCCCTGCATGGCACCGGCGGCGCATGGCCGCCGGTCAACAACGCCGCGAACCAAGTATACGCTACCGGGTCTCGCGATGTACAGTGTGTTTGCGGCACCACCGGCAGTATTTGGTGTGTTCCACCCGGTCCGGGGTGTTTTTCTTGTTCTTCTTGGTGGTATAGTTGCGACGCTTGCACTCGTTGCAAGCCAGCGTGATAACATCGCGTGGCATCGCCCAATCCTCCAGTAACCGATCGACTATTCTCTTGAGGCTTCCTGCCTATTCGGCAGCCGGTTCTCTCGACCGCCTAGGCGGCCGGGACTTCTCGAGCCGGGGCTACTCGATGATCTTGGCGACGACCCCCGCGCCCACCGTCCGACCACCCTCCCGTACCGCAAACCGCTGCCCTTCCTCCAACGCAATCGGCGTGATCAGCGCCGCCTCCATCGTCACCCGGTCCCCCGGCATCACCATCTCGATCCCGTCCGGCAGCTTCACGTCCCCCGTCACGTCCGTCGTCCGAAAGTAAAACTGCGGCCGGTACCCCGTGAAAAACGGCGTGTGCCGCCCCCCCTCTTCCTTCGTCAATATGTACACTTCCGCCAGAAACTTCGTGTGCGGGTGGATCGACCCCGGCTTCGCCAGCACCATCCCCCGCTCCACCTCGTCCTTCTCCACCCCCCGCAGCAGCACCCCAATGTTGTCCCCCGCCACCGCTTCGTCCAGCACCTTCCGAAACATCTCCAGCCCCGTCGCTACCGTCTTCTTCGCCTGCGCCCGCAACCCCACTATCTCCACTTCTTCCCCTACCTTCAACCGCCCCCGCTCCACCCGCCCCGTCGCCACCGTCCCCCGCCCCGTGATCGTGAAAATGTCCTCCACGCTCATCAGAAACGGCTTGTCCAAATCTCGCTGCGGCGTCGGTATGTAACTGTCGACCGCGTCCACCAACTCCCACACGCACGCCGTCCGCGCATCCTCCCCCCGCCCTACCTTCGCCTTCCCCTGCACCGCCTCCAACGCCTGGAGCGCCGACCCCTTGACCACCGGTATCTTGTCCCCCGGAAACTCGTACTGGTTCAGTAGATCCCGTACCTCCACTTCCACCAACTCCAGTAACTCCGGGTCCGTCACCATGTCCACCTTGTTCAAAAACACCACGATGTACGGCACCCCCACCTGCCGCGCCAGCAATATGTGCTCCCGCGTCTGCGGCATCGGCCCGTCCGTCGCCGCTACCACCAGAATCGCCCCGTCCATCTGCGCCGCCCCGGTGATCATGTTCTTGATGTAGTCCGCATGCCCCGGACAATCCACGTGCGCGTAGTGCCGCTTCGCCGTCTCGTACTCCACGTGGCTGATCGCGATCGTGATCCCCCGCTCCTTCTCCTCCGGCGCGTTGTCGATCTCCCCAAACGCCATCGCCCGCGTCTTCCCCAACGTCGCCAATACCCCCGTGATCGCCGCCGTCAGCGTCGTCTTCCCGTGATCAATGTGCCCAATCGTCCCCACATTGACGTGCGGCTTCGTCCGCTCGAACTTTGCCTTCGCCATCCCCCTGCCTCCTACGCC
>Ga0187782_10000805_pt1 | contig 21896 bp, 16 predicted proteins | sample 0715_SJ02_MP15_2_FD_132454 | JGI IMG/M metagenome (GOLD analysis project Ga0187782, IMG submission 132454) | Tropical peat soil microbial communities from peatlands in Department of Meta, Colombia - 0715_SJ02_MP15_20_MG | ecosystem: Environmental > Terrestrial > Soil > Wetlands > Peat | place... | reverse complement strand
GGCGGTCTGCGGCGAAAACGGCGGCCGAGATGAGCAGTAGCCAAGGTAATCGGCGCGGCGCGGGCCAGTTTCGAGCTGACGTCACGCGGCACGCTCCTTGGCGATTCTCTCCCGAACGGTGTCATCCTGAGGACCCTGAGAGCAGCGAAGGGGACGAAGGATCTGCGGTTGCTTTTCGACGATCATTGATTTCTCGCTCAAGAATTGGTTGGTGGTTCGATACCCATCTCTTTGAGCATCGCGCGGCAACGTGCGCAAACGTCCTGCCACACGCCGTAGTTGGCGGTATCGTTCGTGTAGCGCCAGCAACGGGCACATTTGTGGCCGGAGGCTTGGCCTACCCTGACCGAAAGCTCTTTGCTCGGGTCACTAAACGAAACGGCCCCTCCTACATATGCGCCACCGGCACCGGGAGATTTGTCCTTTGCGTTTCTGATTGTGGCGCTCGACACGTTGAAGAATTCCCCTCGGTCTTGGTGGGACAAGCGATTCAAAAGTGCATAAGTCTCGCTCGATGCCGAAACATCCAGATTGGCGTCGAGAGCCTTGCCGATGATCCCCTTGCCGATGCCCTTACCTTGGCGAGCGTCTTCCAATACTCGCAAGGCTACATCTCGAACCTCGAACAGCTTCTTCCATTCATCGATCAAAGGCGCAGGGTCTTCGGAAAAGATCTTCTCCGGCTTGGGAAACTGCGCCAGATGAACCGAGGCTTCGCGGCCTTCGACCTTGGGCAAATGCTCCCACACCTCATCGGCGGTGAAGGTAAGGATGGGCGCGACGAGGCGCACAAGCGCTTCGGTGATCTGCCACAGGACAGTTTGCGCGGAGCGGCGCGCGGGGTTGGTCGGTGCGAAGGTGTACATGCGGTCCTTGAGCACGTCGAGATAGAAGGCGCTCAGATCGACGATGGCGAACTCGTTCACGGCCTGGTATACGCGGTGAAATTCGAAGGCCCCGTACCAGCCCGTTTTGCCATCCGGCCCAACAATCTTTTCTGTCAGCTCGCGTGTGCGGGCCAGCATGTAGCGGTCAAGCGGCAAAAGATCGGCCTCGGGAACTCGATTGCGAGCCGGGTCGAACCCGTGGAGATTGCCGAGCAGAAATCGAAATGTGTTGCGCAGCTTTTTGTAGAGTTCCGCGCAGCGCTGCATCAGGTTTTCGCTGGCCGCCATGTCTTCTCTAAAATCGACCGAAGCGACCCAGAGCCTTACGATTTCGCCGCCCATCCGGTTTGCGATATCGACGGGATCGACGCCGTTGCCCAAGGATTTCGACATCGCGCGCCCTTGCTCGTCGAGCGTCCATCCGGCCGTGGCCACATGCGAGTACGGGGCGCGCCCCTGCAGCGCGACAGATGTGAGCAGCGCGGAGTGGAACCAGCCGCGATGCTGATCGCCGCCTTCGAAATACAAAACCTCGGTCCCGTTGCCGCTCTGGAATGCTTTGTATGCTGCGCTCAAATCCGGATCGGATTCGCAGACGGCAAGCCAACTGACGCCGGAGTCGAACCAGACGTCGAGGATGTCGGTTTCTTTGCGGAACGCTTTGCCGCCGCAATGAGCGCAGGCAGCGCCCGCAGGCAGCAGCGATTCAAGGGGAGTGGTGTGCCAGGCCTCCGCGCCGTCGCGCTCAAAGAGATCGACGATTTCGCGGTTGAGCGCAGCATCGATGATGGGCTTGTCGCAGCCCTCGCACATGAAGACGGCGATGGGCACGCCCCAGATGCGCTGGCGGCTGATGCACCAGTCGGGGCGCGTAGCGATCATGTTGGTGATGCGTTCCTTGCCCCACGCCGGGTCCCAGACCACCTTGTCGATCTCTTCGACGGCGAGTTGACGGAATGTTTTCTCCTGTCCCTGGCCGGTCTCGATCGGCGTTTCGAGCGAGATGAACCACTGCTCAGTGGCGCGGAAGATGACGGGGCGGTGGCAGCGCCAGCAATGCGGATAGGAGTGCTCGAGGTCGGAGACGGAAAGCAGCGCTCCGCGCTCCTCGAGCATGGCGACGATAACGGGATTAGCGGCCCACACTTTCAAGCCGTCGAATGCGGGCGGCTGGGCCAGATGCCAGGCGGCGGGATCGACATGGATGTGGCCGCCCGCGTCGACGCGGCTGGTGGGATCGAGGCCGTAGGCTTGGCCGGTGTAGAAGTCATCCGCGCCGTGGGCAGGAGCGGTGTGGACAGCGCCGGTGCCGGTATCGGCGGTGATGTAATTGGCAAGAACGCCCAGGACCGAACGCTCGAGGAACGGATGCTGGAAGGTCACGCGATCCAGCGTGGAACCCTTAAAGCGGGCGAGTTCTTTGGTTGCGCCGAACCGGCAGGCTGCGGCCACTTGCTCTGCCAGCGCGGCGGCGACGATATAGACCGGACGCGAGCCGGGATCGCGCGGGTCTGGCGCTTGCGGCTCGATTGCAACATACTCGAAGTCCGGATGGAAGGCAACAGCGAGCGACGCGGGCAACGTCCAAGGAGTAGTGGTCCAGATGATGGTGGAAACCTCGCGGCCGGCGAGTGCGGGGCCGATGGCGGCCGGATCGGAGGTGAGCCGGTAGCGCACGTAGATCGAGGGGCTGGTGTGGTTCTCGTACTCCACCTCAGCTTCAGCCAGCGCGGTGCGATCGTGGATGCACCAATAGACCGGTTTCAGCCCACGATAGACGAAGCCTTTTTCGAGGAAACCATAAAAGGCCTCAAGCGTGCGGGCCTCGTACGGGCGGGCCATGGTTTTGTAAGGGTTTTCCCATCGGCCAAAGCAGCCGATGCGCTCAAATTGCTCGGTCTGCAGATCGACGTACTTCTGCGCGTAGGCGCGGCACGCCTCGAGCACGGCTGGAACCGGCATTTCCAGCTTTTTGTGCCCCAGCTTCTCATCGACTTTGATTTCGATCGGCAGCCCGTGACAGTCGTAGCCGGGAACATAAGGGGCATCGAATCCGGCCATGGTTTTGCATTTGACAACGAAGTCCTTGAGACCCTTATTCAGCGCGTGGCCCAGGTGGATGGGGCCGTTGGCATAGGGAGGGCCGTCGTGAAGAAGGTAAACGGGCCGCCCGCGGCCGGTTTTGCGAAGCTCTTCATAAAGATGGAGCGAGGCCCAACGGGCGAGCCGGAGGGGTTCGTTCTGCGGCAGGTTGGCTTTCATGGGGAAGGCGGTTTGGGGCAAAGTGAGGGTCGCCTTCAACTCCGGCGCAGAGGGCATCGAGACTCCATTAAAAAAATCCGAACTTGTTCTTGCTCAAGTGTAAATGGCCGTGCAGGGAAAATTACGGATAACAAACGGGGAGGAGCGAGCGTCTATTGTTTATGGAAGTGTTGAAGCTGACGGGATATGAGTCCGCGGAGGACGGCGCCGCACGGGAAGTGTTCCTGGACACTGAGACAAGAGCGGCTTCGTTCAAGCATAATAAAAAGACAGGCCTGTTCGCGGACCGGGTCGCGCCCAGGCTGGCAGCCTCGCCCCGGCCAACTGAGATTATGGCAACGGATGGATTGACAGCGGCCGAGACGGGCTCCGAGCGCACCCCAGTCGTGGAAGGGCACGAACTGGATGCCTTCCTTGGCAAGGCTTTCGACGAGAGGCCCATTTGGTCGGGGCTCTGGGAGAGCGTTCGGGACGTGTTTTTCCCCGTGAAGTTGCCGCCGCTTGAGCTGACTTCGACACCCATCCCCGTGCCCGATCGGATGGCCGTGAAGGCGAATCCCTGGGCCATCGGGCTCTCGTCATCCCTGAATATTAGCGTTCTCTTGCTGGCGATATGGCTGGGCATCCATCTGGTGCAGAAGGTGGTAACTCAGCCGCTCCAGGCAACCAACATCGACGTGGGCGACTGGAACGCTCCCAAGGACACCACAAAAGCCGGCGGCGGCGGTGGTGGTGGCGACCGAAGTCCGATTGATGCCAACAAGGGCAAACTGCCTGAGAAGATTAAGGATCCGATTACGCCTCCGCAGGCGCAGTCGATCGTGAAGCCTTTGCTGCCCGAACCGGCGGCGATCAACGTGCAGAAAGACATTCAGCTGCCCAACAACGATATGCCGATGATCGGCATGAAAAGCTCCACCAACGTGATTTTGGATTCGAACGGACAGGGCAGCAGCGCCGGCATGGGAACGGGCGGCGGCGGGGGCCTGGGGTCTGGTTCGGGGAACGGCTATGGACCCGGTGAAGGCGGTAACGCGGGCGGCGGCCTGTTCCAGATCGGCGGCAGGGTTTCGGCGCCCATGGTGATCCACAGCGTGGAAGCGGAGTTCAGCGACGAGGCCCGGCGAGCCAAGTACCAGGGCGTTTGCCTGATTTCGCTCATCGTGGATGCGCAGGGCAACCCGCAGAACATTCGCGTTGCGCGCCCGCTGGGCATGGGGCTCGACGAGAAGGCCATCGAGGCCATCCGGCAATACAAGTTCAGGCCGGCCATGAAGGACGGCAAGAACCCGGTGCCGGTGATGATCACCATCGAGGTCGATTTCAGGCTCTATTGAGTGGTCGCTTTTTGTGCGAAACGAGCGGAGCCGCAGGCGCTCCGCTTTTCTTTTTCAGGGCTGCCGCAATCGAGCCATCGGTGCTGATTGCTCGCGCCATCGGCGCTACGGGATCAGCCAATCTCCGTCGTCTTCAAGTAGCTCCTTCATGGCGGCGCAATCGGCCGGCGCATGGAGGCACGGGGCGATGCCGGGCCCGCCAAGGTCGGGGCCGTCCAGCGCGCGCATAATGACGACGATCTTCGGATTGGTTTTGATCGCCTCATCGTGGCACTTCTTGGCTACGGCCATTAGCTGCTCCCAGCTGCCCTCGATCACCGTGCGCTTGTTTTTTGCTCGATGGTGGAGTCCGCTGGTGTCGACGATCCTGGCTAGATCGATGGCGGCACTGCCGGCCTGACGACCCTTTCCTCTTGGCAGCACGCTCAGCTCGAGAAGCATGACAAACAGTCCTTCGGAAGTCTCCCTATCTAGCTGATACATCCGCCGGCGGCGTTGTGGCCGTGATGGGAGTCACTGGTTGAGGCAATCGAGCATTTCTATACTCATTTCGCAGTTACGGCAAAACCGGGTTAAATGCATCTCGAAGCCACGGCGCTCAAATCGACGCCCCCGAAGGAGCGGCGGTCCTGAGGCAGCCCGCTAACGCACATCGCCCCGGTTTTGATCCCGAGAGAGGACCCGAAAATGGCACAACCGGCGGTTGTTGAAGTGCGACACGACGCAGAAGCGGCGAAGAGCGTTTCCTTCGATTTAGCTGAACTGACGAGAATGTTCGACTTTACCGGGAAAACAGTGGCCATCACCGGCGGTGCGGGCATCCTGGGCAGCCAGATTGCGGGCGCGCTCGTGGGTTGCGGCGCGCAGGTGGCGATTCTCGACATCAACGTGGAGCCGGGCAAAGCGCTGGCAGACAGCCTGGGCAGACGCGGCAACCAGATTTCGCTCTTCAAATGCAACGTGCTCGATCGCGACAGCGTTGCTGAGACCGCGCAGCAAGTCGTCCGGCAATTGGGCAATCTGGATTGCCTGGTAAATGGCGCGGGCGGCAACAAGCCCCAGGCCACCACCAGCAGCGAGCTGAAGTTTTTCGATCTGCCGGCCGACGCACTGCGTTGGGTCTTCGAGCTGAACATCCTCGGCACCATCCTGCCCAGCCAGGCGCTGGGAAAAATCATGGCCGCGCAAGGCTACGGCACGATTTTGAATATTTCGTCGATGAATTCCTTCCGGCCGCTCACTCGCATTCCGGCTTATTCGGCCGCCAAGGCGGCGGTGAGCAATTTTACGCAGTGGCTGGCCGTACACATGGCGCAGGAGTATTCACCCAAAATCCGCGTCAACGCCATTGCGCCGGGATTCTTCCTCACCAACCAGAACCGGTTTCTGCTGCTCGACAAGGAAACAGGCGCTCTGACCGCGCGCGGCAAATCCATCGTTGCTCATACTCCGATGGCGCGCTTTGGCGAGCCCAGCGATCTGTTCGGAGCTGTGCTTTGGCTGCTTTCGCCTGCGTCGGAATTCGTCACCGGAGTGGTGGTTCCTGTGGATGGCGGATTCTCGGCGTTCAGCGGAGTTTAGCCGTGCCGGCGCACAACCTATCCATCGACTCTTCCAGGCAGCTCTTCCAAGCTCCGGATTAGCCCCAGGCCTTCGATCTAACACCTTGTGGGCGATCCTCAGTCCAACGAAATGTGGAAAAGACGCGCACTGTGGCGCCTGTTGGCAGCAGCAGTCTGCGCCATCGGTATTGAACGCCCGCGCAACTTGTCTCACACACTACGTGCGACCTGCGCACGCGTAGTTTGCCGATCCTGAATTGGCGGCGGCGCTCGGGAGAGTGACAATGGCAGTTGGGAATGGAGTGGCAGATCGCCTCATGACGGAAACGTCGAAACTCGACAATTGCCTGCGCTCCGCATTCGACCCGCACTCGCCCCGAGCGAAGTCGAACCGGGAAGCGATGCTGGCGTTGCTCGCGGCAATCCGCGCGGAAGAGGAGACCATTCGGCTGGGAGGCGGAGCCAAGGCCGCCGAAGCGCAGCACGCAAAGGGCCGCCTTACGGTGCGCGAACGGTTGAAGCTGCTGCTTGACCCGGGGACAGACTTCCTGGAGCTGGGGCTTTGGGCGGCGCACGGCATGTACACCGAGTATGGCGGCGCCCCGGCGGCCGGCGTGGTTACGGGACTGGGCCGTGTGAGCGGACGACTGTGCATGATCGTCGCCAACGATGCCACCGTGAAGGCGGGCGCATTCTTCCCCATGACTGCGAAGAAAGTGCTCCGTGCACAGACCATCGCGCTTGAAAACCGCATTCCCACGCTCTACCTGGTCGATTCGGCAGGTGTATTTCTTCCCCTGCAAGAGGATGTCTTTCCCGATACCGACGATTTTGGAAGAATCTTCCGCAACAATGCCGTGATGAGTTCGCTGGGCATTCCTCAAATCACGGCCATCATGGGCATGTGCGTGGCTGGCGGCGCGTATTTGCCGGTCATGACCGACACGGTGTTGATGACCGAGGGATCCGGCCTGTTTCTGGCCGGGCCGTCGCTGGTGCAGGCGGCCATAGGACAAAAAACAGATGCGGAAGAACTCGGCGGCGCGGCGATGCACGCCGAGATTTCGGGCACGGTCGACTTTAAGGAGCCGAACGATCATATGTGTTTGGCGCGATTGCGGTCGTTGGTGGCCAAGATTGGCCAACGAAGGTCTCAGCCCCAAAATACAGGGGTCTTTCGCCGGCGCCAGTTCGACCAGACGCGCGATGCACCGAATTTCGCCGCTGAAGACGTGTACGCGCTAATCAATCCTGCGCTTGGCGCAAGCAGCGCTTACGACATGCGAGAGATTATCGCGCGCATCGTCGATCGCAGCGAATTCGACGAGTACAAAGCTGAGTTTGGCCGCACGCTTCTTTGCGGATACGCCTGGATTGGCGGGCACGCCGTGGGGATCGTGGCCAACCAGAAGATCAATCGGGCCCAAACTACGGCGATGGGTCCGGGTGCAGGCGCGCCGCGCATTGAGGTCGGCGGCGTCATTTACACCGAAGGCGCCCAGAAGGCCGCCCGCTTCGTCATGGACTGCAACCAGAACCTTGTCCCGCTCGTCTTTCTGCACGACGTAAACGGATTCATGGTGGGCAAGGATGCCGAGTGGTCCGGCATCATCCGCGCCGGAGCCAAGATGGTTACGGCAGTGAGCACCAGCGTGGTTCCCAAGATCACGGTGATTGTGGGCGGCAGCTTTGGCGCGGGACACTATGCCATGTGCGGCAAGGCGTACGATCCTCGATTTGTGTTTGCATGGCCTTGCGCCCGCTACGCCGTGATGAGCGGTGCTTCCGCGGCCGCCACGCTGGCCGAAGTTCGTGCGCGTCAGTTGGAGCGCGAAGGGAAAGTTCTGTCAGCGGGGGAGAAGGCCGCACTGCATGACCAGATCCGGGCCGATTATGACGCGCAAGCCGATCCGCGCTACGGCGCGGCGCGGCTTTGGATCGATGCCATCGTCGATCCAAAGGAGACGCGGAACGTGCTGATCGCCGCTCTGGAAGCCTGCGCGCTCAATCCCGAAATTCCGCAGTTCAATCCGGGAGCCATACAGACATAATTGTCTTTAGTCGCGGCAATTGAGGATGGTGGGCCAAAATGACGGCATCTTAATTGGAAGGTTGGGGACCGGGCATTCGAACTTACCCGCTGAGGAGCCTGAATATGAAGCTTGCTTTGGAGCCAGTGGAAGCGCAGTACCCATTTGTATTGACTGAGGAGCAGGAGCAGCTTCGCCGCGAAATCCGCGCCTTCGCGGCTCGGGAAATCGCACCCAACGTGAATCAGTGGGACGAGGCCAGCCAATTCCCGCTGGAACTGGTGAAGAAGCTTGGTGCAATGGGGCTGCTCGGCGTCATCGTTCCGCATGCCTACGGGGGTGCGGAACTGGGATATATCGATTACGTGCTGGCCATAGAAGAACTCTCGGCAGTTGACGGCTCAATTGGACTCACCGTTGCCGGGCACAATTCGCTCGGAACAAATCACATTTTTCTTGCCGGTTCGGAGGAACAAAAACGGAAATACCTTCCCATGCTCGCCGGCGGCAAGTGGCTGGCGGCGTGGGCGCTCACTGAGCCGGGCTCGGGTTCTGACGCCAGCAACGCGCAAACCACAGCCGCGAAGCGCGGCGACAGGTACGTGCTGAATGGAACCAAGACATTTATCACCAATGGGGGCTATGCCGATCTCGTTGTGCTGATTGCCGTCACCGATAAGAGCAAAGGCACGCACGGGCTTTCCGCCTTCGTCGTGGAAAAAGGAACAAAAGGGTTTCGTCCCGGCAAAAAAGAGAACAAGCTGGGACTGCGCGCCAGCGACACCAGCGAGTTGATCTTTGAGGATTGCGAAATCCCGGCGGAAAACCTGCTCGGCGCTGAAGGTGAGGGGTTCATCGATGCCATGCGCGTACTCGACGGCGGCAGAATTTCGATTGCCGCCCTCTCGGTGGGCATTGCGCGCGGCGCCTTGGACGCAGCCCTCAAATATGTCAAGGAGCGGCGCCAGTTCGGGAAGGCTATTGCCGAGTTTCAGGGTATCCAGTGGAAGCTTGCCGATATGGCGACGGAACTGGATGCCGCGCGGCTGCTCACACAGCGCGCGGCAGTGCTGAAAGATGCCGGCCGCAAGGTGACCCGCGAGTCGTCGATGGCCAAGCTGTTCGCCAGCGAGACGGCGGTGCACATCTGCGATCAGGCTGTGCAGCTATTCGGCGGTTACGGCTTCATCAAGGACTATCCCGCAGAGAAGTTCTACCGCGATGTAAAGCTGTGTACCATCGGCGAAGGTACCAGCGAAATTCAGCGCATGGTCATTGCCAGGGAAATCCTCAAAGTTTATCCTTCGCGCGGGTGATAAGTTCGCGGACTTAGAAAACGAATGAACGGTACGGTCAAAATCGTGGAGTGCCCGCGCGATGCATGGCAAGGATTACCCGTGCAGATTCCCGCGGAGGCTAAGGCCGCGTATCTGCGGAAACTAATCGCTGCCGGCTTCACGCATATTGACGCGGTCAGCTTTGTCTCGCCTGCCGCCGTTCCTCAAATGGCCGATTCCGAGCGGGTCCTCGAGATTCTGGACCCTCCGGCGGAAATCGAGATCATCGGCATCGTGGTCAACGAGAGAGGAGCGGAGCGCGCCGTTCGAACTGGCCGTGTGCGCAGCCTGGGATTCCCGTATTCGGTCTCGCGGGAGTTTTTGCTTCGCAATCAAAAGCAACAGCCGGAAGAGGCGCTCAACGAATTGCGCGCGGTGACCCAACTTGCGCGCAGCGCTGGGCTGAATGTGGTGGCGTATCTCTCGATGGCGTTCGGCAATCCCTATGGCGATCCGTGGAGTGCTTATGCCGTCATCGAAGCCTGTGAGCGTCTCGCCGGCATGGGCGTGCGGCAGATTTCGCTGGCCGACACCGTCGGAATCGCCGAGCCTGAACAAATTGCCGACGTCGTGACGGCAATAATTGAAGCGCATCCCGAGATCGAATTTGGTGTGCATCTTCATGCGCGAAGAGATCAGGCCCAGTCGCGCATCCGTGCGGCATTCCAAGCGGGCTGCCGGCGCTTCGATTCGGCGCTTGGCGGATTTGGCGGCTGCCCCTTCGCTCAGGACGCATTGGTCGGGAACATTCCCACGGAAATTCTTCTTGCGGAATTGGCGAGTTGCGGCGCGGCCCTTCCTCCGATCCAGTCGCTCGAGCCTTTGATTCACGCGAGTCGGGAGATCGCGACGAACGCGGGAATTGCTGTGTCTCAGCCATAACTTCAGCGGACCATCCCTCACAAGGCCTTCTCGCGCGAGTCAAGCCCTTCTGGCCACGACTTCTCCGCTCCATCCCCTATAACTAGCTTATTATCATTCGCTTGAGTCGCTTAATCCTTCTGCCCCGCCTTTGCAGTTTATTTCCCGCGTTCTGCTACGCTTGATTCAGAATCGGAGATTGCTCTGGGGTTCGCTCGACGCTGCTGGCTCCGATAGCTCGTTAACTCGTCTGCTTGGAAGAATTTGGCCGCAATTGAATGAAAACATTCGAACCTAACTCGGAACCTGGCACAGAAGTCGCTGGAAACAAGGATTTTATTCAAGAGATACCGGGGGGGAGGGGGGGATGGGGGGTGCAATCGGTAAATACCGTCTCCTTGCCAACCCGCCCCCGCTTAAGGGATATGCAGGCTGGTTGGAGAAGAACTTGAAATCATACGCAACGATAGCCGTTGCCGATGACGGACCCGTTCGAACTGTAACGCTCGAGCGGCCCGAGCGCCGCAACGCGATCACGTCCGAGATGCAGCTTGAACTGCTGGAGGCCCTGGAGGATGCGCCCGCTAGCGGCTGTCGCGTTTTGGTGCTGGCCGGTGCAGGCGATTCGTTTTGCGCCGGACTCGATCTTTCGGCGATTCAGGCCGGCGAAACTGCCGCCACGGAAGAGCACCGCGCCGGCGCGGAGCGGATCGCGCGGCTCTTTCTCGCGCTTTACCAATTGCCCGTCCCGACCATTGCCGCTGTGCATGGCCCGGCGATCGCCGGCGGCGCGGGTTTGGCGATCGTTTGCGACTTTACTCTGGCCACTCCTGCGGCGAAGTTTGGATTCACCGAGGTTCGAATCGGCTTTGTTCCGGCACTGGTGTCGGTGTTTCTGGCGCTTCATGTTGGCCACAAGCGAAGCCTGGATCTGTTGCTGACCGGCCGAATCTTCGATGCAGAGGAAGCGATGGAGCTTGGCCTCGTGAATGAGATTGTGGCGCCCGGCCAACTTCCGCAGCGAGTCAAAGCACTCGCTGAAACGCTGATTGCGAACAGCCCCCAATCGCTGGCCGCCACCAAACGCCTTGTTGCCGGGCAAAACGCAGATTGGCTGCACGCGGCGATCGCTCGCGCGGTCGAAGCCGGCACGCAGGCACGAAACACCGCGGATTTTCGCGAGGGCATTGCGGCATTCCTCGAGAAACGAAAACCGAAGTGGAGCAAGTAAACCACCGCTCGCGCCGCCTTACTCGGCGAAGATTTCCGCGTCCGTCCGGCGCCTTACTTCGTCGCCCGTCACGCCCTCGGCAAGCTCCACGAGCTCGAAACCGCGCGGCGTTACATCGAGCACGCAGAGATCGGTGATTACGCGATCGACCACTGCGGTTCCTGTGAGCGGAAGCGTGCATTTACGGAGCAGCTTCGCGGCTCCATCCGGAGCTGTGTGCTCCATCAAAACAATCACGCGCCGCACGCCGCAAACCAGGTCCATCGCGCCGCCCATGCCTTTCACTCTCTTGCCGGGAACCATCCAGTTGGCCAGGTCGCCGCATTCCGACACCTGCATGGCGCCCAGGATCGCCAGGTCGATATGACCGCCGCGAATCATGGCAAACGAGTCCGCGCTGGAAAAGGTCGCCGCTCCCGGGACAAGCGTCACGGTCTCCTTGCCTGCATTAATCAGGTCGGCGTCGACCTCCGATGCCAGCGGAAACGGCCCCATGCCGAGCAGTCCGTTCTCCGACTGCAAGGTCACGGTCATCCCTTCGGGAATATAGTTGGCGACGAGCGTCGGAATACCGATGCCGAGGTTCACATAAAATCCATCTCTCAGCTCGAGTGCGGCACGCGCAGCCATCTGTTGGCGAGTCCATGCCACGGTTTCATTCCTCGCGAGTGGTGATCTTCTCGATGCGTTTTTGCGGCGTGGGATTGTGTACGAGCCGATGTACGAAGATGCCCGGCGTGTGGATTTCGTCGGGATCGAGCTCGCCCGGCTCGACCACGATCTCCGCTTCCGCCACTGTGATCCTTCCGCATGTGGCCGCATTGGGATTAAAGTTACGCGCAGCTCGTCGGTAAACGAGGTTGCCGTGCAAGTCTGCCTTCCAGGCCTTTACCAACGCCAAGTCGGCCAAAATCCCCCGTTCTAGAATGTAGGTGACGCCCTCGAATTCCTTGTGCTCTTTGCCCTCGGCCACTAAGGTGCCGATTCCGGTCCGCGTGTAAAAGCCGGGAATTCCCGCGCCGCCGGCTCGCATCCGCTCGGCAAGCGTGCCTTGTGGGCAAAATTCCACCTCGAGTTCTCCAGTGAGAAACTGGCGCTCGAACTCCTGGTTCTCACCGACATAGCTCGAGATCATCTTTTTCACCTGATGGTTCTCAAGCAAGACTCCCAAGCCCCAACCGTCGACGCCCGCGTTGTTGCTGGCGATGGTCAGGTTGCGCACGCCGGAGTCCCGCAACGCGAGGATTAAAGCCTCGGGAATACCGCATAATCCGAAGCCGCCGACCGCGAGCAGCATCCCGTCCTGCGCAATGCCGTCAATTGCCGCACGGGCATCCGGCCATAGTTTCTGCATTCCCATGGCGCGCCCACTCAACTCCTTCTTTCCTTCTTTGACTATAGCGAGATTAAGGGCGCGTGCGGAAGCGGTGCCGCGAGCTGCCGATCGACGCCGAGTCAGCTCCATGTCTCGGCACTCGGCCCCAGGCTGCGGCGCATGCGGTGACTGTGCGGGACGCAATTTCAAAAGCGCCTTACCGCCGCGCTATTTTCGTCTCACTAGGCGCCTTCTTGCCCGGCCAGGCCGCGCTCGCCGGTGCCGCGGAGTGCGACGGAAGTGTAAAACCCATTGGGATGGTTGTGTCACCGACAGCCTCTTCCTCGGGTTTGGCGACCGTGAACTTCCACGCCAGAGTTTGTTTGGCGCAGTTATTCGAAGGGTCGCAGACCTTGCCGCTGAGCCGCGCAATATAGGTTGCTCCTTCTTCCAAAACCACCTGAGCAGGGAACAATCCCCAGGTACCAGCTCCGATTTGATCGACAAGAGCCGGGATCTGAACGCCATGAGAATCGGTAAGAGTGAAAGACTGACTATCCACTCCGACGACCGGCTTGTTGAAGAATACCTTCACGACCACATCCCGATAGACGCGGTCGGCATTAGGCGTAGGGTAAGTAACGACGTTTGGCTTGACTTTGTCGGCCGGACTTCCGGCGATTGGTACGACTATGTCGCGAACAACCATGGGCACCGGTGGAGCTCCCTCAACTACCGGGGGCTCAAGGGCCGGAGTGCGTCCGTCGCAAAGTCCTCCCAGAACACATGGCTCTAAAATAAAGTCGTTATTCGTATCGGCCATATTGCCGAGGAACTTGAGGGCGACAACTGCTTCCACAGACTGGTAGTAGACAGCAGTCGTGATCACCACCGGCCCCTCGGTTCCGGCGGGGACTATTACCGAGTAGCGGTCGATCTTTCGTTCATACTCGCGGTGCCCGCGCGGCTTAATTCGGGTATCGCGCAAGTAAGAATCATCGTAGAAATCACCGTTGCCATTAGTATCTTTGAACTGCGGCAGTGCGCTGGAGTTGGAAGCATCAATCGTCCGCCCATTCTTATCGATCGGCAATCCATTCTTGTTCGTGATTAGGTTCAGGGCCGTGGCATAAGGCAGATCGAGAGTAGGACAGCCATTTCCCAAGCTCGCAACGGCCTTGAATTGCATCGAATAAGGATCGGCCGATCCCGCCGGGATCTTCCAGTTGCATCCGGGGAAGTTCGGATCCATCATCTCTTCTCTCGTCAAATTACCCACTCCGGCAGAGTTGCGGTTCCAAAAACTGTCATGGATGAGAAGTTCCCTGCCTGTTGCCAGGTCGTAGGCGTGTACAGCCAGCCATGATGTACGGCCTTCGGGAAACCCTGTGGGGAAATTGTGTCCGCTGCCGGTATTGGCGATGACTACTGAAAATGGCACTGTTTCACCGGGAATGGCAGTTTGGGGGCCTTGCAGATCCATGCTGAGCACATGGCGCAGTCGGTCCCAGGCGAGCCGCGCTTGTTGCGTGTAGGCTCCTCTTCCCTTCATATCGGTCCACACGGCGCGCGAGTAGATACTGTGGTGGTCGGCCGAAGAAAAACTGAAGGCTGAAAGTTCCGGATATGGGGAGACATTACCTCCTCGATCGATGTCCTTACCAATCAAGCTGGGCACGTATGCATTGCCGCCGACAAAGTGGTGCGTGAAAAATGGATGTGGCGATCCCCCCTCATTAACTACTTTGTCGACCGGAGGAGGAAGAGGATTTCCATCCTTATAGAGGGTCTGAGCGGTTCCGGGCTGACCGAAGTCCTGCTGCATGTGGCAGCTTTGGCAATCGCGCTTGAAATGCGGGTCAAAGTTCTTGTTCCCCGGCCGATCGGCATAGGCACTGTTGGACCACTCTGTGTAAGTACGTTCGATGGGAAACCCGCCGACCCATTTGCCAATCGGGTTCTTAATGGGCAAAGAGTTCGTGACGTCATGACAGGCGGCGCACATCTCCGCTCGGATAAACATCGCGTGGTAGTATCCCTTATGCTTCGCCGGATCAATGCGCTGATAGGGAATCTCTTTGCCGAATATCTGACTGGTATAAGAGTCGTCCGGCTGAGGCGGAGCATTGGCCGCCAACGGCCCGAACCGTTCGGGGAAAATAATCGCATGAGGCGACAAACGGTAGGACCCAGCGCCGATACTGTATCCCAGATTCTGCTGGCCGGGAGCGGCGACGTTGAAAGTATCCTGCTGACTCGAAGCCAAAAGGTCAGTTCGTGACTGCGTGCCCAAAGCAGGCTTGTAAGCACTTTCTCCGTGGACATAGTTGTGATACGGAGTATCGCGAGTTTCGGCGTAGGTGTGGCACACAGCGCAGATTATGCCACTCTTACCGGACTCCGTGTTGCGGAACTGAGAGTCGAGAGTGGCAAAAGCGATCCCGGTGCCATTGTCTGATGAAGGGAAAAAATGAGGGTCGCCCAAAGCCTGTTCTAGCCCGGTTTTTGGGTCGTAGCTGACATTCTTCAATGGAATATTGTCTAAATAGTCCGTAGGCATATGACAGCGGGAGCAGAAGAAATCGAGCAGAGAGCCCGGGCGTGAAACCGTGTACTTTTTTGTGCCGATGTCAAACGTGGACGCGCACTCCCCACTTTTCGCAAATGGATTGTGCGTGGCCTTCTCCGTGCCATCGGGGGGTGCGGGAGTATCACATTCGCCGTTAGCGGAAGTCGCTCGGGAAAGCAAGAGAAACGCCGCGCGCCATACGGGATCACGCCATGAGTTCGACATCATCGAGCCGTTCCATTCTTCGAAAATCTTTTGATGGCAAGTCTGACACTGACCGGGGCTGTCTTCGCGCTCCCAGTGATCATGGTATGGCGGAGGGAAAATCCTGGCTTCCGCGACATCGTAGGGAGCCGCTTCGGGAATGCGATTGGGAATGTCGTTGAGCGCGCTTTGGCTTGGCTGATGGTAAACGAGTGCGCTAGACCCGGCAGCCGTCACCGCCATTACCACAAGTTTTACCGCTTTGTAGCCACTCGGGTTCATGACTCGGCTCCTGGCACTTGTTGATAGTTCAATTCCAATGCATGTTCGCGGTTAAGTTGCTCAAACGCGAGGATTGGATCGTTCACCGGGACCAGCGGCGCGCGGCCCAATTCGTATGCTGCGATAATGTAGAAAAGCGCCAAGCACCCGCCGGCAATCAGAATCTCCTCGATTCCCAATCGAGGGACGGGAGAAACGGCCGGCGTGATAAGGAGTTGCAGATCGACCCAATGACCGGCCAGTAGAACAGCGCTCACAGATTTCAGGACGATTGGAGAGCGTTTGGCTCCTGCGGATAGAAGAACTGTGAAAGGAACGAACCAATTGAGTATAAAGTTCAGAGCGAAAACGTAGAGCCATGGGCCATTTGTGCGGATCAGATAATGGGTGATTTCATCTGGAATATTTCCATACCAGATAAGGAGGTACTGGCAAACCCATATGTAACCCCAAAATATACTAAATGCGAAGAGCATTTTCCCAAGATCGTTAAGTTGGTGTTCAGTCACTGAATCCCGAAGCGGCCCACGCTCTTTAAGGATTACGGTGGCAAGTGTTACAGCCGCAATGCCCTGAACAAAGGTTCCGGCGAAAACATAAATAGCAAACATCGTGCTGAACCACTGTATATCTACGGAAAGCACGTAATCGAAGACAGCTGTTGTAAAGGTCAGAGCAAACACCGGCACAAAAACGGCAGCTATAAGGGCTAAGCGTTTGTGGAGATCAAGGCTTCGAGACGGTTCACGATCCTGGCGCAGAGAAGTGCTGCGAAAGAGAAAAGCGAACACTGACCAAATAACCAGCACCCCAACCATTCGAAGGTGGATCCAAGGAAAGCTAAGATAGTGAACCTTTCCGGCGATTGCCGGCGCATGGTCGAATGTTCCGGAACGTGCCCACGGGAAGAGCGACTTCAAGCCTCCGAAAACCGACAGCAACAAAACAGACATCGCGGGTAATGCCATCATCAAAGCTTCCGGCACTCTACGAAGGCTTGCAGACCAGCGCGCTCCAACGAGTCGCTGCACAGAGATAAAGAACATTGCCGAAAGCGCAAGCGAAACAACATAGAAACCGTTCACTAGAAGGGATGGCCAAATGTGTTCAGGCGAGGTCCATAGACCATAAATAGCTGCCGCTGCTCCTGCGGCCACCACCCCAACAAGGACAATACCCTTGAAAAGCGACATCGGCAATGAATTGATACGACCTCGGGTCAATTGTTCTCTCCTTGAGTCCCATCGAACTTAAGCGGCCGCCTGCTGCTTCTATTCGTCTAGTTGTTGTCGCCCTTACCTTGCAGCACTGCGTGAATGTAGGTGACAGCTTTCCATCGCTCATCTGCGCTCAACTGCGTGGCATAGGACGGCATCTTACCCCAGCCCTTCGTCGCGACATAGAAGATGCGTCCGGACGGGAACTGCATCAGCCGATCCGAAACATAAGACGGCGGAGGGGGGATCTTTCCGGCAATCGGTCCGTCACCAAGACCCTTCTCGCCGTGACACACCATACAGTAGGTTTGAAATAACGCCTTGCCTTCATCCAGTGTTCGCGGCGTCGGACGAAAAGGATCATTCAATTCAAGGCCCGCACGAACTGCTTCCTGCTCCCCACTTCCATAGTGAAAGGGGTAGTAACCCCGCGCAATAGTTCCAGCGACGGGATGTTGCAAGGTCAATCCATCGCGAGTCGCTGGATTTGGGGCAAATGCTTTGTAGGCTGGATCTCGAACCATGTCGGGCATGTACTCGAAGGCACGATGATTGCCTGAAGCGCCGCATCCGGAAATCAGCAGCGCGATGCCCGGGCCCAAGAATGCAAATAGAGAGCGACTCACAATTCGCCCTCCATCTCTTTAATCGCGAATGCGCCGCTGTTTATCAAAAGGTTATAGACGGTCGGCGAATCGAAACTCTCATCGCGTTTGCGCAGCACCAGAGCGAAACGGTCGTCAGTCACGCGTGACACTGGCAACCGTTCCCGTTTACCGGGAAAGAGGCGCGCGCGAAGCAATAGAGCTGCCAGCGTGGAAAGGCCGCCGATGAGAACGGTAAGCTCGAAAGTGATGGGCAAGAAGGCCAGAGTGGAGTTGTCGGGTTTTCCGCCGACATTGAGCGGCCAGTCAAAGACATTGGCATAGAACTCAAACCCGATCGCCATGAGCATTCCGCAGAAGCCTGCAGCCAATGTGACCCACGGCAGTCGAGTCCGGCGAATTCCCATGGCATGATCGAGATTGTGAATCGGATATGGAGCGTACACGTCATATATACGGAAATGCTCGTCCCTCACTGCCTTTACCGCACGCATCAGCAGGTCAGGGTTCTTGAAGATAGCAACAATGAATTGGCTACGCATGCGCCGCTTTCTCCTTCAAATCTTCAATTTCATCGTCGTCACTGCTAAGAGCCACCTTGTGCGCTCCGTGCCCCACCACTCCTTTGATCTCCCAAATCGCAATCATGGGAAGAAAGCGAATAAAGAGCAAAAAACAGGTAAAGAAGAGACCGAAACTACCGGCAAGAATCGAAAGATCCCATATCGTCGGCTTGAACATTCCCCAACCCGACGGGAGAAACGCACGGTGCAAGCCACCGACAATGATTACGAATCGCTCAAACCACATCCCTATGTTGACGAGAATCGAAACCACGAAAAGACCAGGGACACTAGCCCGAAGTTTCTTAAACCAAAGCATCTGCGGGGTAATAACATTGCACAGAACCATAAGATAGAAACACCATGCATATGGGCCGATGGCGCGGTTAATGAAAGTAAAGCGCTCATACATGTTGCCGCCGTACCAGGCGCTGAAGAACTCCGTGGCATAGGCATAACTGACGATCATGCCTGTGAGCATGAGCACCTTCGCCATCATGTCCAGATGACGCGTAGTAATGTAGTTCTGCAGATTCATAGTAGAGCGCGCCACGATGAGCAGGGTTAGCACCATGCCGAATCCTGAGTAGATGGCGCCTGCGACAAAATAGGGGGGAAATATCGTAGTGTGCCAGCCCGGGATCACAGACGTAGCAAAATCCATGCTCACGATGGAGTGGACGGAAAGAACGAGTGGAGTTGCAAGACCTGCCAGCACCACACTGACGATCTCATAACGGGCCCATGTGCGCTGCGATCCGCTCCATCCCAAACTTACCAGGCGAAAGAAATGCTTCTTCAGTCCTGCAACCGCGCGATCACGCAATGTGGCCAGATCCGGAATCATGCCGAGATACCAGAACACAAGAGAAATGGTGAAATAAGTGCTGATGGCGAATACATCCCAAACTAGAGGCGAGCGGAAATTAACCCACAGTGGACCACGCTGATTGGGATATGGGAAGATGAAGAAGACATCCCAGGGCCGGCCCACATGGATTAATGGGAATTGACCCGCACAAATCACGGCAAAAATCGTCATCGCCTCAGCAGAACGGTTAATCGAGGTTCGCCATTGTTGGCGAAAAAGCAACAGGATGGCAGAGATCAACGTTCCCGCGTGACCGATACCGACCCAAAATACAAAATTAGTGATGGCGAAGGCCCAGCCAACGCTGTTGTTGTTGCCCCAAAGTCCGATACCTTTCATAAATGTATTGCCTACGGCAAACACAAATAGCATCAGCAAGGCAAATGCCGGCACGAAACACGCCCACCAACCAATTCCAGGCTTTACCTCGAGAGGTCGAGCTACATCGTTAGTGATGGTTCGGAAAGAAGGATTGCCATCTACCCAGCGCGGAGGCGGAAGCTCTTGCGCATCGGCGGCATTTTGTTGTGGTAAGCCGATTTGTCTTACCGCGATAGCTGCCATCTAGAGTCTCCTTTGGTCACCGCTCAGGCGGTCTCGATCGGATTGCGGATTTTCTTCATGTATCCAACATTGGGACGTACTCCGAGTTCCTCCAAGGCCTGGTAGTATCGCTCGTTCGCGCGAAGGCGAGACGCTAGGCTTTCGCCATCCTTCAGGTCTCCGAAAACGATTGCCTGGGTTGGACAAGCTTGTTGGCACGCAGTCTGGAAGTCGCCATCCCTCATTTCGCGTTTGCCTTGCAGTGCTGAATTCTTGGCAAGCTGGATTCGCTGCACGCACAAACTACACTTTTCCATCACGCCGCGCGAGCGCACGACTACATCGGGGTTCAACACCAGACGGCCGACGGGATTGGCCATGTTAAAATCGAAGTCGTGGTTATCTGTGTAATTGAACCAGTTGAAGCGTCTTACCTTGTACGGGCAGTTATTCGCGCAGTACCGTGTACCGATGCAGCGGTTATATACCTGCTGATTCAGGCCCTCGGAACTCGTGGTCGTAGCTAACACGGGGCACACGGTCTCACAAGGCGCATTCTGGCAGTGTTGGCACATCATCGGTTGATGCAGACTTACTGGGTTGTCGGCAGGCCCACTATAGTAGCGGTCGATTCGAATCCAGTGCATGATGCGGGTGCGAATAACTTCGCTCTTCCCAATAACCGGCACGTTGTTTTCTGCCTGGCATGCGACAACACATGCGGAGCAGCCGATGCATTTGTCCAGGTCGATAGACATTCCCCAGGAGTGCTCGCCGCTCGGCCTTTCCGCCCAGAGGGTGGGTAACGCCTCCTTAAATTCTGAACTATGGGCGCCCTTGCGTAACTTATCGAGGGTTGTCTCGAGCACAATAGGCCGTCCCTCCATTGAGAACTGGCTCTGCGTGCTGGCGACGGTCTCGCGCCGCCCCGTCCTCTCGATAACCGCCCACAACGCCGAGTAACGGCGCGATCCGCCTACGAGTGCGGCAAGGGGGTATACATTTACTCCGACGTCTTGACCCACCTTACCGACATTCGTTCTGCCGTAGCCGAGGGCAATCGAGATTGTACGAGCTGGTTGGCCGGGTTGAATAAATACCGGTAACTCGATTTGCGCATGGCCTGTCTTGATCCGAATTACGTCTCCTTCCTGCAAGCCCAGCTTCTCTGCAGTGTTCACTGCGACTCCAGCATAGTTTCCCCAAGTAACTTTGCTGATGGGGTCGGGCAGTTCCTGCAGCCAGGGATTGTTGGCGTGGCGACCATCGCGCAAAGCGACGGTTTGATAGAAATGCAGCTCGTAGTAATCCCGATCTCGATCAATCAGAATTTGCTGATGTTCTCGCAAGACACTCTCGATGGCAGTCCGCCAATCATCATGAAACCTTGGTTGCCGGAGCGTCTTTGCTGGAGGCAGCACCACAACACCATCTCTCAGAGAGTTTTCCCAAAACAGATCGAAATCCGTGACCTGTCGTTGCCTCGGAAACACCTCTTGCCGCCAGAACTCGCGGAGATAATTGTAGTAATTTGCGGTCGGATCCTCCGTCCACTTGAGCAAACTGTCCTGCATGCACCGTGTATCGAACAAGGGCGCGATGAGAGGCTGAGCAAGGCTAAAATGTGAAGTGACCGGTTCAGCATCGCCCCAGGACTCGAGAAAATGATGGTCGGGGCAAATCGCACCAACGTGCAATCCAGTTTCGTCCTGGCGATCGGAAAAGGAAACTGAGAGAGCCACTCGTTGAAGCGCAGAAAGGAAGCTTGGCGGATCCTGCCAATCGTAGGCTGGATTCGCACCGTAGATTAGCAGCGTGTGCACCTTCCCGGCATTCATATCTTCGATCAACTGAGCCATGTCAGAATCGTCGCCATCTTGTTGAAACGACGCCTCGGATAAGTCAACCGTTTTTCCGATATTGCCCAGAAGATGGTTCAGCGTATTGACGAGGATCTGTACAGATACGTCGTTAATTCCACACAAAACTAGCGATTGACCGCGATGCTTCCACAATTCCTCGGCGATCAGATCTAACTGTTTTGAAACGGCGAATGGCTCCGGTCCCGAAACTACACCTTCAACTCCGGATTTGAGCGCCACACGGCGAAACAACGCAGAAGCTAAGATCCCGATCTCGGAGGGAGCTACAGGCACCCGAAGATCGGCATTGCTTCCGGTTACCGAGAAACCCGATTCAAACTGAATGTGAAGTGCGCGG
>Ga0187782_10000803_pt1 | contig 21920 bp, 12 predicted proteins | sample 0715_SJ02_MP15_2_FD_132454 | JGI IMG/M metagenome (GOLD analysis project Ga0187782, IMG submission 132454) | Tropical peat soil microbial communities from peatlands in Department of Meta, Colombia - 0715_SJ02_MP15_20_MG | ecosystem: Environmental > Terrestrial > Soil > Wetlands > Peat | place... | reverse complement strand
GACTGCGTCATCGGCCGGACGGTACAGCTACAAGCAGTGTGGTAGGATTTTAAGTTTGGAGATGGAGAAAGAAATTCCTTGAGCAAGCCTACGCAGACACTCACCGCGATACCTCTCGGGGGCCTTGGCGAATTCGGAATGAACATGATGGTGTTCCGCTACGGCGAGGACATCATCGTCGTCGACGCCGGAATGATGTTTCCGGAGTCGGAATTGCTGGGCGTGGACCTGGTGATTCCGGACATAGCCTTCTTGAAACAAAACCGCGAACGCGTCCGCGCCATTGTGCTGACACACGGGCACGAGGACCACATAGGAGCGCTTCCCTACATTTTGCGCGATCTGAACGTGCCGGTTTACGGGACGCGGTTCACGCTGGCGTTGGCGAAGAAGCGGCTGGAAGAAGCGGGGCTGCTGGAATCGGCGAAGATGTTTGAGGTGACCCCGGGACGCTTGGTGGAGATTGCGCCGTACGAAATCGAGTTTATCCCGGTAACGCACAGCACGATTGATTGCGTGGCGTTGGCTATCCGGACGCCGCTGGGCGTGATTATTCACACCGGCGATTTCAAGATCGACCAGACACCGGTAGATGACGCCCCGTTTGACCTGCACGCCTTCGCGCGCTACGGAAATGAAGGCGTGCTGGCGCTGTTCAGCGACTCGACCAACGTGGAACGGCCGGGATTTACGCCGTCGGAGCGCGCGGTGGTGCCGAGAATTGAGGAGTTGACGCGCCTGGCGCCGCGGCGCGTGGTGCTCTCGTGCTTTGCTTCGTCTATTCATCGAATCCAGCAGGTCATTGACATTGCCGAGCGCGTCGGACGGAAGGTGGGATTCGTTGGGCGCAGCATGGTGGATAACGTCGAGATCGCGCACGATCTCGGCTACTTGCAGATACCTGACGGAATTGTGGTGCGGCCGCAGGATATTCGTGGATTTGAGCCCAAGAAACTGTTGCTGCTGGTAAGCGGATCGCAGGCGGAAGCGATGTCCTCGATGTCGCGCATCGCGGTGGACAACCACCGGCTGGTGACCATCGACGAAAACGATACGGTGATCTTGTCCGCGAGAATTATTCCTGGGAACGAGAAGGCCATTTTCCGGATGCTGGACCACATGTTCCGGCGGCGGGCGCTCGTGTACTACGACAACTCCGGCGGCGTGATTCACGTCAGCGGCCATGCCAGCCAGGAAGAACAGAAAATGGTGCTGCGGCTGGTGAAGCCGAAATACTTTGTGCCGGTACACGGAGAATACCGGCACTTGTTCCGGCACGCAGCTTTAGCGCACCAATTGGGATGCGTGAGCGGCGAAATTTTGCTGCTGGAGAACGGGAAGTGCATCGAGTTTACGGAGGATGGCGCGTACCGGCGCGATCCGGTGACGGCGGGGCGCGTTTTGGTAGATTCGGGATCGCTCGAAGAGATTGAGGAGATGGTGGTTCGCGACCGGAAGCACTTGTCGGAAGAGGGCATAGTGATCCCGATCATCGCGATCGACAAACATACGGGTCAAGTGGAGTCTTCGCCGGAAATTGTGACGCGCGGGTTGATGAGCGAGAACGGCAATGAGTTTCTGTCCGGCGCCCGCGACGTGGTGGCGCGAACCGTGGAGTCCTCGAACCTGGAGGAACGCGCGGATTGGTCGGTGATGAAAGAAAAGATTCGCGTGGATTTGAAGAAGTACATCAACAAGCAGACAGCGAAGCGGCCGTTGATCTTGCCCGTGATTCTGGAAGTTTAAAAACAGGAATTACACCGAGAGCCCAGAGTCACAGAGCCCCCGAGAAATCTTTCTGGGGACCCGCCTGATTTTTCTCACCTGGTTGCCGGCCGGAATTCGGACGTGGAGTTGGGCTAGAATCTAGCGCTTATGGCAAACCTGGACAATCCGGTTTCGGAGGCGGAGCAGTTCCCTGGCCCGAGTGAAGCGGGCATACCGCACCGGGCGACGTCGCACGCTGCGATGGCTTTCATCATCGTGACGGTGATGCTGGACTTTTTGGCGTTCGGGATCATCGCGCCGGTGTTGCCCAACCTAATCATCCGGTTTGAGGGCGGCAACATGGCGCGCGCCTCGGATGTCACCGGATACTTCGGGTTTGCCTGGAGTTTCATGCAGTTTTTGTTTTTGCCGGTGCTGGGTGCATGGAGCGACCGCTTTGGACGGCGGCCGGTCATTTTGATTTCGTGCCTGGGATTGGGGCTGGATTACATCTTCATGGCGCTGGCGCCGTCGTTGCGATGGTTGTTTGTGGGACGAATCATCAGCGGAATCACGGCTTCAAACGTCTCCACGGCGTTCGCGTACATCACGGACATTACGCCGCCGGCGGAACGCGCCAAGAAATTCGGGATGCTGGGCGCGGCGTTCGGCGTGGGATTCGTGGTAGGCCCGGCGGTAGGTGGCTTGTTGGGAAACTACAATTTGCGGGCGCCATTCTGGGCGGCGGCCGGATTGAGCCTTGCGAATTTCCTATATGGAATGTTTGTGCTACCGGAGTCGCTGCCAAGGGAGAAGCGCGCGAAGTCGGCGTGGCACATGGCCAATCCGCTGGGTTCGTTGACGCTGTTGCGCTCGCATCCGGAACTGGCAGGACTGTCGATCGTGGTGACGCTGTATTATCTGGCGCACCAATCGCTGCAAAACGTTTGGGTGCTGTACACCGAATACCGCTACGGATGGAATACGCGCAGCGTGGGAATCTCGCTTGCGCTTGTGGGCGTGTGCGCGGTGATTGTTTCCGGCGGGCTGGTGGGACCCTATGTGAAGAGATTTGGCGAGCGCTTCAGCCTAGTTTCTGGATTATTTTATGGGTTTTTGGGGTTTGCGGGATTTGGCCTGGCCTGGCGAGGTTGGGCGGTGCTCGCGGCCATACCGTTCATCGCGTTGTGGGGAGTCGCGGGACCTGCGATGCAGTCGCTAATGTCGCAGCGTGTGGATGCGAGCTCGCAAGGGAAATTGCAGGGCGCCATCAATTCGTTGCGGGCGTTGACGGGAATGGTTGGTCCGGTGTTGTTTACGCAGGTCTTTTCCGCAGCGATTGAAAGGAACGCGAGGATTCACTTGCCCGGAGCACCCTATTATTTGGCGGGGGCGCTGTTGGTGGGCGCACTAGTCCTAGCGGTGGTCGTGACGCGTAGGCACGCCGCAGCACGGATGGCCACTTAGAGACGCTGGTGGCGGCTGCGGTTCAAAAAGGTGATTTAGCGAATCGGTTTCTTGATTCCGGCTGGACAGAGGTATAGGCTTAACTCCCACCTAATGCGGTGACGCTGCCTCCGAGGAGCAGGGGCAAATGATGGGCGCGCCGCGATAAACGTAGAGACCTTGGAAGGAGGAATTTCTATGGCAACTGCAACGAGCGCGATTGAACCCACTGTGCGGATCAGCGCGACGAAACTTTTGATCAACAACAAATGGGTAGATGCGGCTTCTGGGAAGACGTTCCCGACCATCAATCCGTCTACGGGCGAAGCAATAACGCGCGTCGCCGAGGCAGACGCGGCGGATGTGGACAAGGCCGTGGCTGCCGCGCGGGCCGCGTTTGATAAGGGCCCGTGGCGGAAGATGAGCGCGGCGCAACGCGGCGTGCTCATGAACAAACTGGCCGATTTGATTGAAAAGCACCAGGAAGAGCTGGCGCAACTCGAATCGCTCGACAATGGAAAACCGTACCACGTTGCGTTGGCAGCGGATTTGCCGCTGACCATTGCGTGCTACCGCTATTACGCGGGCTGGGCGGACAAGATTCAAGGCAAGACGATTCCCGTACAGGGACGGTATTTCACGTACACGAAGCACGAGCCTGTGGGAGTCGTCGGGCAGATTATTCCGTGGAATTTTCCGCTATTGATGCAGGCGTGGAAGTTGGGACCCGCGCTTTCGGCGGGATGCACCGTGGTGATGAAGCCGGCAGAACAAACACCGTTGACCGCCCTGCGCGTGGGCGAATTGATCCTGGAGGCTGGATTCCCAGAAGGGGTGGTGAACTTGCTGCCAGGATACGGACCGACGGCAGGAGCGGCGATTGCCCGGCACATGGACGTAGACAAGGTGGCGTTTACGGGATCGACGGAAGTGGGCCACCTGATCATGAAAGCTTCGGCCGAGACAAACTTGAAGCGCGTGACGCTGGAACTCGGCGGCAAGAGCCCGAATATCGTGTTCGCGGACGCGGATATGGACGAGGCCATCGAAGGCGCGCACTTCGCGTTGTTCTTCAACCAGGGGCAGTGCTGCTGTGCGGGCTCGCGGCTGTATGTAGAGGAGAAAGCCTACGACGAGTTCGTAGAGAAAAGCGTGGCCCGCGCCAAGAAGCGCACGGTAGGAAATCCGTTTGACAAGAATACGGAGCAAGGCCCGCAGGTGGACCAGGACCAGTTTAATAAGGTCATGGGATACATCGAGTCCGGCAAGCAGGAAAAAGCGAAACTCCTGGCGGGCGGGAATCGTGTCGGCGACAAGGGTTACTTCATCGAGCCTACAGTGTTCGCGGATGTGAACGATAACATGAAGATCGCGCAAGAGGAGATCTTCGGGCCGGTGATGTCGATTTTGAAGTTCAAGGACATCAAGGACGTCGTGGAACGCTCGAACAAATCGCTGTACGGGTTGGCGGCGGCCGTTTGGACCAAAGACATCACCAAGGCGCATGCGATTGCCGACGGCGTGCGGGCCGGCACGGTGTGGGTGAATTGCTATGATGTGTTCGATGCCGCGGCGCCATTTGGCGGGTATAAGCAGTCCGGCATTGGACGAGAACTCGGTGAATATGGACTGGCGAATTACACCGAGGTGAAGACGGTTACGGTGAAGTTGTAGGTGGCGGTGATCCGTAATCAGTAATCGGTAATCGGCCAGAATCAGCGAACAGCGATCAGGAATCCGTCAGCGCTACGGTGCCCTTCGCATCTCAGGACAAGCAGTGCTGCGCCACTACCTGTTAGAATGTCAGCGGGGTCAAGGCTGGCATAAATGGGCAAACTACATTCTTGGGATTTGGGAACTTTCCGGAAGGGCGCGCATCGTCGCGCCCTTTTTGTTTTAGCGATGGCTTGTGCGATTACTTCCCTGTTCTGGTTAGGTGCGAACAGGGTGGCTGCGCAGACGGTGGATACTTCGTTGGCCAAGGCTCGAGCGAAGCACCTGCAGCGTGGGATCAATTTGAGCGAATGGTTCGCGCAGGTGTACGACCCAGAGGGCTATACGAAGGAGCATTTTGAGAGCTGGAACACCGTTCAGGACATCGCGCTGATTAAAGCAATGGGATTCGATCATGTGCGGCTGAGTGTGAATCCACAACCGATGTGGAAACGCAACGCGGCGGACGAACTTCCGGCGGAGTATCTTGGCTACCTGGATGCCGCGGTGAAGATGATTCTGGACCAAGGTCTCGCGGTGGTGATCGACATTCATCCGGAGGGAGATTTTAAAGAAAGGCTTTCGTCGGATGCGATGGTCGAGCAGCTTGCCGATTTCTGGCGAGCACTGGCAAAGCATTACAGTACTTGGGACACGGAGCGGCTCTTTTTCGAGACGCTCAACGAACCGGAGATGCGCGACCACTACCGCTGGAACGGCATTCAGGCACATCTGGCCGCTGCGATCCGCGAAGGAGCGCCGCAGCAGACCATTCTTGTTGAGGGCGCGCGATGGGCGGACGACGATGATCTCGTATTGGCGGAGCCACTGCGAGACCGCAACGTCATTTATAACTTTCACTTTTACGAGCCGCACCTATTTACACACCAGGGAGCGACGTGGGGCGAAAGTTGGTGGCACTACTTGAAAAGCGTTCCGTATCCATCGACGGTGGAGAATGTTGATGCGGCGGTTGCGTCGGTGCCGGACGACGTACACAAGCTCGCGCTGCGGCGTTATGGAGCCGAACGTTGGAATGCCCAGCGCATGGAGGCTGAGTTCGCGCAAGTTGCAGCGTGGGGAAAGAAATGGAATGTGCCATTGACCTGCAATGAGTTTGGCGTTTACCGGAAGACCGCAAATCCGGACGATCGCGCTCGCTGGCTCAGCGATGTGCGGACGGCGCTGGAGAAGAATGGGATTGGGTGGACGATGTGGGACTACAGCGGCGGTTTTGGCGTGGTGGTGAAGAAGGATGGGGTGGCCACAGTGGATCAAATAACGGCAAAAGCACTGGGACTGACGGTTTCGGCTGCAGTGAATTCCTCGACTCACTAGAGCAGCTAAGCAGCAAGAGCCGGTGGTCGTGGTAGCATGGGCCGCAAATGGCCGGCTTGGCGATACGTCAATACGAGGCGCGGGATTTCAACGCGCTGCACAAGCTGGATCAGGCATGCTTCCCTCCAGGAATTTCGTACAGCAAATTTTCATTGCAATACTTTCTGAGCTTGCCTGCAGCGGATTGTCTCGTGGCAGAAGAGGGAAAGACGATCGCCGCGTTCATCCTGGCGGAGACGAATCCTCCGCTAGCGCACATTATTACGCTGGATGTAGCTCATTCCCACCGGCGAACGGGATTGGGCTCGAAACTCCTCGCTGAGATGGAAAAGCACTTCCGGTATAAGGAGGTGCATTCGGTGCTGCTGGAAACGGCAGTGGACAATGAAAGCGGGATTGCCTTCTGGCAACATCATGGATATCGTACAGAGGCAGTCTTGAAGCGGTATTACTTGGGCCGCGTGGACGCGTACGAGATGAGGAAGAAGTTGGTGAGTGGTAACTCGTGACTGGTGACTCGTGGAGTCGGAGTCCTCAGGGGCTAAATCCCTTCTTTCTTTTGTGAGCTTTTTCGTCGGAGCGAAGCTCCGACCCCCTTACAAGAACTGACGATCGGCCGGACTCAAAGCCGGCCCCTACGAATACAGGAGATGCGGTGTGAATGACTACGTGCTGAGTGTGATTTTGGGGATTGTGGAAGGACTGACAGAGTTTATTCCAGTTAGCTCGACGGCGCATTTGCGGCTTTCCGAAGCGGTGCTCCACCATTGGAACGCGGGATTGAGCCTGGATAGCGGTTACTGGAAGATGTATTCGATTGTGATTCAGTTGGGCGCGATCCTGACCTTGCCGATTTATTTCTGGCACCGCATCCTAAAATTCAGGGCGACGTTTCCGCAGGGCGAACGCGGCGATCGAACCATTTTGACGCACCCGCTGAGTCTAGTGATGGTGGCGTTTGTGGTAACGGCGATTCCGTCGTTCTTGATGACCAAGATTATCGGGCAGCACCTGGAGAGTCCGTATGTGATCGGGGCGGCGTTGCTGATTGGCGGCATTGTGATGTGGTTTGTGGACCAGCGCAACGCCAAGTCGGAGGCGGCGGGAGAAGGCGCGCCTGGAAGCGTGATCCACACCTGGCACATGGAAGATATGAGCCTGGGACAGGCGGTGTGGATCGGGGCGTGTCAGATTTTGTCGGCGGTGTTTCCGGGAACTTCGCGGTCCATGTCCACGATTGCAGCGGGGCAGGTGGCGGGAATGTCGCGGGCTTCAGCGCTGGAATTTTCGTTCTTTTTGTCGATGCCGACGATGGTGGTGGCGACGCTGTATACGCTGTACAAGTCGCTGGGGGGACACGACGGGAATCCCATTGGCGTATCGAATATTGATGCGCATGGATGGGTGGTGCTGGCGATTGGGTTTGTAGTGTCGTTTATTGTGGCTTACGGAAGCGTAGCGTGGTTTATGGCGTATGTCCGGCGGCGGGGATTCGGGCCGTTCGCCGTGTACCGGATCGTGCTGGGGATTGTGGTGTTGTATTTCGCGTCGCGGCTAGTCGGATAAGATTGCCACAGAGACACAGAGGGCACAGAGCAAACGCATATCAGATAACCGTAATCAGATATCAGAAAATGAAGCCCCGTTTGCGACCGAGGCAAGGGCGCCCGTCTACGTGGTCGCGAGATGGGGCGCAGCGTGCTGCGCCCCTACGAGGAAATGTCACTTGGGGAAGACTTCGCGGGCCAGATGGCTGGCCACGACGTCGCGGAACTCGCTGCGCTTCTTCCCAGCTTCGATGGCGGCCTCGCGCGAGCCATAGTGTTTGGCGACGATGGGCAAGGCCTTGGTGTCCAGGTTGTCCAGAGCAGCCCAGTTGGGATAGAGAACGGCGATGGCAATGTCCCAATCGTTGGGATGATCGGTTACGGGGTTGTAGAAGGCTTTGTAATCCGAAATGAATCCTTGCTTTTTCGCTTCTTCGTAGACCGGCTTGATGTTTTCACGAAAGTCTTTCCAGAAAACATCGCCCATGCCGGGTTTGATGTGATAGTAGGTGACGCGCCAGACGGGGCCGACGTCGTAGTTAGGGCTCTGCGCAAACGCGGGTGCAACAACGAGGAAACAAAGCAGTACGGCAAGAATGAGCGGAAGTCTCCGCATAATGTGTCCTCCGGGGACTTGGATTTGACCTATCGACCTGGGGCCTGACAGACGGGCGGGGACTGTAGCATGCGGGACTGGAAGGGTCAACGCGGAGGTATAACGACGTACTTAGATGTCGCTTCATGAAACGGAATGGGAACGAGGCGACCCCCTCCCCCCTCCCCCGTGTTTTTTTGTAAGTGTTGACTTTAAAGCATGTTAGTTCGCGAATGATCCGTCCGGAATCAGCAGATAGCAGGTGTTGGCTTCAAGGGTCGTTAGACTGGGGTTCACCGATCCAGAGAACCGGACCACAACACAAAGGGAAAAAGGCCGAGACGCGCTCGGCCTTGGCTTACATAATTCAGGGCAACCGTAGAGTATTACATACTCGGCACAATGTCAATAGGATAATCTTTACCGCCGCTCACGCTGGATCGCGGGCCGGACACTTGTGGAAACCACGCGTGCGCGGGGACTTGTGCGTTGCAAATGGTAAAGATATGATCTGGGTGTTCCTCCAAATAGGGGTGCACCAGCGCCGCGCCCCGGAGAATCGCCACGGACGCGAATAGCGTGCGTGTGTGAACTCAGCCTTCCCCAAAGAGCCGTGAGCCTACGGGTCCAAAGACCCGCCACTACATGGCTAGAGCTGAGGAGAATGGCGTGCGCTTCCTGACACCAACGGAAAATAAACGGCTGAATGAGCTGATTGGATTTGTGTGCATGGCGGTAGCGGTTTTGCTGGCTTTATCACTGCTGAGCTATAACCCGCATGACCCGGCACTCAATGTGAGTGCGGCCTCGATGGGTGAAGTCCGGAACTGGATTGGGCCGGCGGGGTCGTACACCGCGGACTTGGCGTTCCAGGTATTCGGATTTGCGGCGTTTTTGCTGCCGGTGGCACTCGGAATTTTGGGCTACCGATGGTTCCGGAGCCAAGCGATTGATTCGCAATGGGCGACGTTGGCGGGGTACGCGTTGCTGCTGTTGTCGCTTCCCTCACTGATGTCGCTGGTGCGGATTCCGGATGTGCGAGGTGCGATTCCCGCTGGCGGGTTGGTAGGGAGCGCGCTGTCGCATGCACTGCGCAACGGATTTAATTTGGGCGGGGCAATTGGAGTAGCGCTGATCTTTCTGGTAGTGGCGCTTTTCCTGACCACGAGTTTCAGCTTCAGCGGGGCACACGCCTGGGCGAGCAGCGCGGCCGACACTTCCGGAAAAAGTGTTAAGCCCGGGATTCTACAGCGGGTGCGGGCGCGCTGGCAGGATTGGAGAGAAGCGCGCGAGGAAGAGCGCATGCGCCGCCAAGTCGAGGAGCGACGACTGGCCGGACGGAAGCCGGTGGCACCGCAGATCGTCGGTAGGCCCGAACCCGCAACTGACGAGCGCAAGAGCATTCACCTGGAAGAGCTGGGGGACATTTTCAAGAACCCTTCACCTTCGTTCAGGGCGAGCAAGCAGTCCGAGGTGGAGGAAGAGGAAGACGAGAAGGAATCTGCGAACGATACCGGCCATAAGGCGCCGATTTTGATGCTGAATCAGGAAAAGGCCTTCGCCGACGCTCACGATAAACTCAAAAGGGCCGACCCCAAGATCGCGAAGACAGCGGCAGATTACAAGCTGCCGTCACTTCAGTTGCTGCGTGAAGGTGAGCGTTCCCAGAAGCTCGACGAAGACGAACTGAAGATGAAGGCGCACGCCATCGAGGCGAAGTGCCACGAATTTGGCGTGGAAGGACGCGTGACGCAGATCAATCCCGGGCCGGTGGTGACCACGTTCGAGTTCAAGCCGGAAGCGGGAATCAAGTACAGCCGGATTATCGGACTGACCGAGGATTTGTGCCTGGCATTGCAGGCGGAGTCCATCCTGATCGAGAGAATCCCGGGAAAATCGACGGTTGGGATTGAAGTGCCGAACGACCGGCGGCAGACGATCGCACTGCGCGAGATTCTGGAGGCGAGCGAGTTTGCGAATTCGCCGAGCAAGCTGACTTTAGCGATGGGGCGGGATTTGCACGGGAGGATTCGTGTGACCGACCTGTCGTCGATGCCGCACCTGCTGATCGCGGGCTCGACCGGAACCGGGAAGAGCGTGTTCATCAATTCGTTGATGATGTCCATTCTGTATAAGGCGACGCCGGAAGAAGTGAAGCTGGTGCTGGTGGACCCGAAGCGGCTGGAATTGAGCCTGTACAGCGGGATCCCGCACTTACTGGCACCGGTGGTGACCGATCCGAAGGTGGCGTCGAACGTTTTACGGAACGCGACCAAGGAGATGGAGAACCGCCTGAAGTTGCTGGCGCAGCGCGGTGTGCGGAACATCGACCAGTACAACCGGACGTTCCAGAAACAGCAATCGCTCTCGTTGTTCGACAACGAGGAGAGCGAGCACAAGCCACTTCCGTATTTGATCATCGTTATTGATGAGCTGGCGGATTTGATGATGGTGGATACAAACTCCGTGGAAGAGTCCATCACGCGACTGGCGCAGATGGCACGCGCTGTCGGGATTCATCTGATTTTGGCGACGCAGCGGCCGTCGGTGGACGTGATCACGGGGCTGATCAAAGCGAACTTCCCGGCGCGCATTTCGTTCCGCGTGGCCAGCAAGGTGGACTCGCGCACGATTCTGGATTCGAATGGTTCGGAGTCGCTGCTGTGCAAAGGCGACATGCTGTATTTGCCGGCGGGCTCGGCGCGGCTGCACCGCATCCACGGGCCGCTGGTTACCGAGGACGAGATTACCGCGGTTTGCAATTTCTGGAGAGAGCAAGCCGAGGCAAAGTACAACGCGGAATTGCTGGAACCGCCACGTGAGGAAGACGAGAAGCCCAACGGGAAGGCCAGCGGCAGCGAGCGGACCTACGAAAGTGACGAAGCAGCCGGCGGTGACGAATCGGATGATGAGCTGTACCAGGATGCGATCCGCATCTGCTGCGACATGGGACGCGCGTCGACGTCGACGTTGCAGCGGCGGCTGCGGATCGGCTACGGGCGGGCAGCGCACTTGATTGACTTAATGGAGAAAGACGGAATTGTGGGCCCGCCGGATGGGACGCGGCCGCGCGAGGTGCTGAAGAGCCGGGAGTGGATGAAGGAGTTTGACGAGAGAGAAAAGTGAAGTCAGCACCAGAGTTAGACGGTAATCCGAATCAGTAATCGGTAATCAGAAAGCGATCGGATGTCAGCGATCGGCGATCAGGAACAACCAGGAAAATGAGAGGAGCTTTCCGCATCTGGCGTTCAGCTAGCTGGTATCGGTGCGTTGTTTTTCTGTTTGTCTCGGCGATTATCGGCACAAACAGGGCAGCGGCACAGGAAAACCCCAGACTCGTACACGTGCTTGTGGCGCTGGCGGACAACGAGCATCAGGGCATCGTGCCAGTGCCAAAAGCACTCGGCAATGGGGATGACCCCGACCGAAATCTATATTGGGGCGCTGCGTTTGGCGTAAGAACTTACCTAAAGAAAAGCAGCGAATGGATAGAGATAAGCGCGGGAAGGCCTAGTTCGAAGATTTTGGCGCGCAGTGTTTTCCGGCACCAGACCAGTGGGACATACCTGGTCGCCGACGCATACCAGGGAAGCGCAATCAAGGCGGCGATCGAGGACTTTTTTCGGCTGGCAGCAGGGCAGCAACTGGAGACCCTGCAGACTGAACTGGGCCACGGAAAATACTGGCAATTGCCCGCAAAGACGAGTTTGGTTGTGTATGTTGGACATGACGGATTGATGGATTTCCAACTGGAGAACACTTTCCCAGGGCCTGGTTCAGAGCAACGTGAGGCGATCGTCCTGGCGTGCGCGAGCAAGATTTATTTCTCCGCGGGATTGCGGCCAACCGGAGCGCGTCCTTTGTTGTGGACCACCGGTTTGATGGCTCCTGAGGCATATACACTCAAGGCGGCGCTGGACGGCTGGATCGCAGGAGAATCCGGCGAGCTAATCCGGCAGCGTGCCGCCGATGCGTATGCAAAATACCAAAAGATAAGTACGGCCGCCGCAAAACGACTCTTTGTCTCAGGCTGGTAGCCTCACGTAATACAGCCAGACCAAAAGGGCAATCCTACTTGGAGGACTTTTCGAGGAAGTGGCCGAGGAGGGCGGCGGCGTGTTCGCATAGAGCGCGGTCGTCGGGGCCGAAGGCAGCCAAAAAATGAGAGTCTATGTCGAGTTCCCCGACGATTTTGTCGTGCGCGAAGACGGGAACGACAATTTCGGACTTGGTTTCTAGGGAACACGCCAGATAGCGAGGATCACGGCCGACGTCATCAACTACGATGGTTTGGCCGGTGGAGGCAGCGGCGCCACAGATGCCCTGGTTGAGGGGAATGCGCGTGTGGGGAGTCATGGTGCCTTGAAAAGGACCGAGGACGAGGATGTCGTGGTCGCCTTCTTTTTCGAGCATGTAAAAGCCGACCCAGTTGTAGCGAGTGAGTCTCTGATGAAGGAGAATGACGATGCCCTTCATGAGGTGCTCGGCAGAATGGGAAGCGATAGCAAGAGAATCGAGAGCCGGGATGAGATCCGTGGGTTTCGTCTGTGTGGCGCTCATAGGAGCTTAGTCGAACACAAGAGGCTGGGAAGCGCAACTGGAAGACAGAACGACGGATTGGCAACCGCATAAAATCAGTCGCCGGCGCAAGAATGCGCTGAATTGACAGCGTGGGATGCGGCCACTAGACTAAATAAATTGAATGCCGGGGTAGCTCATTGGTAGAGCGCCGCCCTGAAAAGGCGGGCGTAGCCAGTTCGATTCTGGCCCCCGGCACCATCCTAGCCGCCACATTTCCGGCCTCGAGCCGGCCCCACATTACTTGCTTTCACTTTGCTCATTCCATCGCAAATTGAGATCGCGGCTTCGCTTGGACAGGGGCCATGGTCCCGAGAACTAGGTAGCCGTCACACTTGCTCCGTCCAATGCCGATCGATTGGTGCGTTATTCTACGACTCTTGAAAACGGCCCCCTAAAACAAAAATGTGGGAATAATGGAGTTGCGCAGAGGCACGACAGCGAGGCTTTGACTTTGCTAATATCCTCGCCATGGGGCCCACCGTGGAGCGGTTAGGTAAATACGAAATCATTTCGGAAATTGGCCACGGGGCTATGGGCTCGGTTTATAAGGCGCGCGACCCGTTGATCGGGCGGCTTGTGGCGCTGAAGACCATCACGAGCGGCGTGAGCGGGCAACCCAATTCCCTGGAACGCTTCTACCAAGAGGCGCGGTCCGCCGGCGCGCTCCAACATCCCAACATCGTGACCATATACGAGTTGGGCCACGAAAACGACACTCCGTTCATCGCCATGGAGTACATCGAGGGCGATAGCCTCGACCATCTGATCGAACAGCACCAGGTGCTTCCCCTCTCGGTGAAACTCGGCTACATGCTGCGCGTCTGCGAAGCTCTTTCGCACGCGCACCACCACAACGTGATCCACCGCGACGTCAAGCCCGCGAACATCATGGTGACGAAGGAAGGCGGCATCAAGGTCGTGGACTTCGGCATCGCCCGGCTCATGGACATGTCGTTGACGCAGCCCAATATGATGATCGGCTCGCGCGCCTATATGTCGCCGCAACTCTACAAAGGCGAGCGGGCGGACACACGTGCGGACATTTGGGCCGTAGGAGTCACGCTGTACGAACTGCTGACCGGCCGCAGGCCGTTCGAGGGCGATAGCGAAGCGGAGCTGATGTTCCGGATCATTTCGGACAATCCTGCGCCGCTGCTTTCGCTTGCGCCGGAATGCCCGCAAGCGCTCGCGGCGGCTGTGGAAAGAATGCTGGAGAAGGAGGTCGAAGCCCGCTACCAGTCCACCGACGATGTCATTCGCGATCTGGAGCCCATCTGGAAGTCGGAGCAGCAGGCCACGGTGGCCGGGTTGCTGGCCGACTGCGAGCAGTTAGTTCAGGCCAACGATCTCCCGAGAGCGCAAGCCATGTTGCGCAAGACTTTGCAGGTTGATACCGGAAACACACAGGCCAAGAGTTTGCTGGAAAAGGTAACGCTGGAACTCCGGCGCAGCCAGGTTCTGCCGAAGATCAATGCCGTGAACCATGCGCAGGATCCCGCTGTCAAGAACCTGCCAAACCTGGCGCTTGACGCAGAACGGGAGCAGCAAAAGGCCAGGCGCCCGATTGAGGGGATATCTGCCGTGCGTGCGTTGTTGGGCGATGAAAAATACGCCGAGGCACTGACGAAGGGAAAGGCCTTACTGCGCGAATATCCCGAGGAATTCGAGCTCAGGGAAATTGTCGACTACGCCCGGGAAGAAGCCGCGCAGCAGGAACAACGGCTCCGCGAGAAAGCCTGGGAGAAACAGATCCGCAGCCTGATGGAGATGGAGAAGTACCAGGAAGCCGAAGTGCTGGCGAATCGCGCCGCGCAAGGACTCCCGCACATGGAACTCTTTCGAAAACTGGCGGAGGAGGCCCGGCAGAAAAAGGCGCTTCATGAGCAAAACGCGCGCGCGCGGGAGGAATTGAGGCGGCGCATCGAGGAGATTCGGAGCAACCTGCAACAGGAAAAAACCGGAGATGCGATCCGTTTGGTGCAACAAACTCTGGCGGCGTTTGGACCCAACGACCACGTCACGGAACTCTTGAACCTGGCCACCGCGAAACAGGAGGAGCAGAGGAAAAAAGAGAAGCAGGAGCAGCATCTTGCGGAAGCAGGAGCGATGGTCGCTGCCGGGAATTTCTCTGAAGCCAAACAATTGCTAAACCAGGCCATCGCGACGCAAATTTTCGAGCCCTCCGATCCGAGGGTGCAGCAGCGGCTGCGGGAAATCGAACAACTCTCTGCTCCGGCAGTGACACCTCCGGTGGACAAAAAGCCCAGCGAAGCAAAAGAAGCGATGCGCGCTGCCGACTTGAGTAATGCCGCAACCACACAACCGCGGGCGCCCAGTCCGGCTCCTGCTGATTCCCTTCTCTCCGATAGCGTCCCGCCCGGATTACCAGGAACTCCACAAGCGGGGCCGGCCACCACGGGAACCCGGCGCAGCAGTCAACAACGGCCGACGCCACGGGCGGGAACAGCGGTCAGCGCACCGCCCACAGAAAAAGTAAAAGCGAAGGAAAGAGCCGAGCCACCCGCCGCGATCGAGAGAGGTCCAGCACGGGGAGGGAACGCGTGGCAATCCCAAATTGCGGAAATCGCGCCGTTCCTCCGCAAACCTATCGTCTGGGGAGTGGCGGGAGGACTCGCGTTAGTACTTATTGTGACTCTCGTTGTGGTGACTCGGGGTCCGTCAAAACAGGAAAAGGAGCTTCGGAGTCGCGCGATGCAGCTCTGGTCGGCGCGCCAACTGGATGAATCGCAACAGGCCTGGCAAAAACTCGAGGAGCTGAACGGCGCTTATCAGAAAGAAGCAGCTCGGCAACTCAAGGAGATCGAGAACAAACGGCAGCAAGAAGCGCAGCGCTTTCAGGAAGGCGAGAGCTTGCTGAACAATCAGAAGGATTATCCCGGCGCGACGCAAGCCTTTAACGAGGTCGTGCAGATGAACCTATGGCTCGCCGACCAGGCCCGCTCGGAACTCGACCGGGCAAAAGCGATGGGCGGAGAGCGGGACGTGCGCAATTTCGAACAGCAACACTTTAACCAAGGTAAAGGGTTCTTCGATGCCAGGAACTTCGACGAAGCGCGAAAGGAATTTCAAGCTGCGCGCGACTTGAACGTGCCCAACTCTCCTCTTGGGCCGGAAATTGACAGTTACCTCAAGAAGATCGCGCAAAATGCTGACGCAAAGAAACTCTATGATCTTGCCCTGGAAGATATCAAGAACGAGAAATGGGAAAACGCGAGTCACGAATTGCAGGAATTGGTTGATCGCAAGGCGGCGATGAGCGGCGAAGCCAAGAAGCGACTGGAGAACGTCGCGGTGGCGCAGAAAGCCGAGGATGCTTTCCGCCGGTCGCTACAAGGCGGCGCGTATCTCACCGCGAAGAGCCAACTCGATGCCATGCGGCAGTGGCCGAAGACACAGGAGCGACTGCGCAAGGATCTGCTGGCCGCAGAGCACCAGGAGGCGAACGCTCTTCAGTCCCGCGCCAATTCCTTGCAGGCCAGCAGCGACCTGGCAGGCCTCGAAGCTTTGCAGGCGGAATTGCATAAGTTCGCGAGCCGCGTTGAGGATCCGAGTCTCATGAAGTGGGCAAAGGAAACTCTGGATCCATGGCTGAGCAGTGAGGAGCAGAAGATCCGCGAAAAACAAGGCGACAAGGCAGCGTTCGACGCGGCGGTCACGGACTTCAAACAGGCCAAGGAAAAATTCGATGTGGACCGCATGGAACACGAAGTCCTGCCGAAATTTCAAAAACTCGCCAAAGGGCCGGGCGCGCTCCGCGCGGATGCACAACTCTATGTGGACAAGACCATTCCGTCCGCGATCGATGAAATGCAGAAGACCATTGGAAAAGGACGGATACTTGTGCCGCAGATTTCGTGCACCGCAGGGCCGGCGGGCGCAACTGGCGCCCCGCCGGCGACTGGCAAACAAAACCCGGTATGCGCTCAGTTAGACCCCGATTCGCCTTTTCAGTGGATCGGAAGGCCCACGGTGGAGTTGCCTGCGTCTGCCAATCAGCCGGGACGCCTGCCGTATACGCTGGAGTTGATCGTGTTCGTCGATGCTAGCGGCAAGGTCACTAAGATTGAGAAGCAAGGAGAAGCCGACAAGGACTTCTTCAAGAAAGCGAAAGAGGCTTCTAAGAACTGGAGGACCACGGTCCCGAAGTACAAAGGCAATCCCATCAGCGTCAACTTCCCGCTTGCCATCACGTTTCACCAGTAGTCCCGATTTGCGGTTCTTAGCTCTAGAAAATAAACGAGCCACCTGCCAGGAAGGCGCCGGAGGCCGGGCGGACGGAGGGGAGGTCTCTCTCGAGAGAGAGTGGCAAGTGCAAGCACGCCGATGGTGTGACCACTCCGAGCGTACAGGCAAGGGTAATAAAGTCCGGGCTGCCGGCTGCAATGACCGGGAGTTCCAGCAGCTTTGCGCTACGTTTTGATTTGTTCTAGATGACTTCCTCGCGAATGAATATGCAGGAAAGCTGCGGCTGGTCAACGTCTATTGCTGGATTTTGCTGTTCGCGGCCGGCGGGTTTTGCGAAACTTCCGCCGGAGCCGGAAGCTGCGAGCGATCCCAGCCGCCACCCAAAGCAGTGATTAACTGCACCACAGAAGTCATTCGCTGCGTTTCCAGATTCGCCAGCGATTGCTGGTCCGCCAGAAGGGTGTTCTGCGCCGTAAGCACGTCGATGTAAGGATCGATGCCCGTCTGGTAGCGATCGTATTCCAGATTAAAGAACTCCTGAGCAGAAGCCACGGCTTCTTTCTGCTTGTCGGTCTGCTGGGAGAGGATGCGTTCGGCGGCCAGATAATCTTCCACCTGCTGAAACGCCGTGAGCACGGTTTGCCGGTAGCCCGCCACGTCGGCATTGTACGTGGCAATGAACTGATTCACTGTGGCGCGCCGGAGGCCGGCGTCAAAGATCGTCTCGGAAAGGCTCGGACCGATGGACCAGAGGCGGCTCGGCCAGGTAAACCATTTCGTGAAGGAGGAAGACTGGAAACCGGCGCTGGCGGAAAGCGTAATGCTGGGATAGTACGCCGCGTAGGCGATGCCAATTTGCGCGTTGGCCGCGGCCATGGTGCGTTCCGCAGCGGCCACGTCAGGACGCCGCTCCAGGAGTTGCGAAGGAACGCCGATGGGCACAGTTGGCGGAACTGCTTCGAGCGGCTTTGGGGAAATGGAGAATTCCGCTGGTGTCTTCCCAAGCAGCACCGCGATAGCATGTTCGTACTGTGCGCGGCTGAGCCCGACGTTGATCTCCGAGGCCTCAGCACTTTCCAGCGCGCTTTGCGCTTCCACTAGCGAAATGCGATCCCCGACGCCGACGTCATACTGCGCCTGCGCGTAGTCCACGGTCTTCTTGTAGGCCGCCACGGTATCCGCAAACAGTTTCTGCAACGCGTCCTGTCCACGAATCTGAAAATAGAGTTGCGCTACGCTGGAGTGTTGCGAGAGCCGGATGTTTTCGAGGTCGGCAGCGCTCATCTGGGCGTTATAGCGCGCCTGATTCACGGTGTTGCGGACTTTGCCCCACAGGTCGGGTTCCCAGGAGACATCGCCTGGAAGCGTGAATAGGTTGGCGCTCTGTCCTCCTGTGCCCGCGGCGACGGTCGCAGAGGTATGCGAGCGGGAAATGGAAGGTGTTGTCCCAGCGGTGGGGAAATATTGCGTGCGGGCTTCACGAACGAGGGCACGCGCCGCGGTGTAGTTCTGATAAGCCTGAGCAATGTTCTGGTTGTTGGTGTCGACTTGCTCTTCGAGGGCGTTCAGCTCGGGATCGTTGAAAATCTCCCACCATTTGCCGCGCAGCATGGCATCAGAAGGCGCAGCGACTTTCCAATTTTGCGCCTCGGGAAAATTCGCCGGGTTTTCTTTATACGTCCCGGGAACCGGCGCGGTGGGCGTGTGGTACTTAGGGCCAACGACACAACCTGCGAACGCAAGAGAAGCGAGAAGCGCGGCGGCGCCCAGCAGGAGTTTTCCGAGCGAATTCGAACGTGCGAGAGATGGCGCTTGGGAACGTGGCATACGATAGTTTCCTAGATCGCGAAGTCCTTTCAGTCCGTTTCCTGGGGCAGGCCCGGGAGCGTGTCGTGCGTTTTGCCGACCAGCCAAAGCCGCAGGCGGTCCATATAAAGGTAAACGACCGGCGTCGTGTACAGCGTAAGCATCTGGCTGAAGATGAGCCCGCCAAAAATGGTGATACCCAGAGGACGCCGCAGTTCCGAACCTGTGCCAGTGCCAAAAGCCAGGGGCAAAGCGCCGAAAAGCGCGGCCATGGTGGTCATCATGATGGGACGGAAACGCAGCATACAGGCTTCGAAGATGGAGTCGCGCGTATTTTTGCCGTGCTCGCGTTCTGCTGCCAGAGCGAAGTCGATCATCATGATGGCGTTTTTCTTGACAATCCCGATGAGCAACACAATCCCGATAATGGAGATGATGTTGAGATCGATTTTGAACACCAGGAGGGCAAGCATGGCGCCCACGCTGGCAGACGGGAGCGTGGAGATGATGGTGAGGGGGTGAGCCAAGCTCTCGTAGAGGATGCCGAGAATGATGTAGACCGCCAGTATCGCGGTAATGACCAAAACCCACTCGGTGCTGAGGGACTGCTGATAGGCCTGGAGAGTGCCGGAAAAGTATCCCCGAACGCTGGAGGGCGTGTTCAAACGGGCTTTCATCAGTCCGATTTCCTGAGTCGCCTGGCTCAGGGAAACGTTGGGAGCAAGATTGAAGGATACGGTTACCGAGGGAAACAGGCCGGAGTGGTTGACGGCCAGTGCCGTGGTGCTCGGATGGCTGCTGGCGATTGCGGACAACGGGACATTGCCAGCTCCCTGTGTATTCAGGTAGATCTGATTGAGGCCTTCGGGGCTTTGCCAGAATTGCGGAGCCACCTCTAACACGATGTAATACTGGTTCAGCGTGCTATAGATGATCGAAACCGGAGCCTGCCCAAAAGCGGAATATAAAGTGGAATTGAGATTCTGCGCGGTAACCCCGAGACGCGCCGCCGTGACCCGGTCGTATTGCAGGACTTCGTCCAGGCCGCCATTTTGCTGGTCGGAGTTGACGTCCTGCAAACCGGGAAGTTTACGAATCTCTACCAGCAGACGGGGCCCCCACTTGACGAGATCGTCGACGGTGTCCGATTGAATGGTGTATTGGTACAGCGCATTGCTCATGCGCCCGCCGATGCGAAGATCCTGCGCCGCCTGCAAGAAGGCTGAGGCCACTGGCAGCGCATTCATCTGGGGCCGGAGACGATTGATCACTTGCGGAGCGCTGATCTTGCGCTCGTTGAGCGGCTTCAGCGCCATATAGATGAATCCACCGTTAAGGGCGCCACTCCCCCCGGTGAACCCGATGACATTCTGGACAGCCTTATCAGCCTTTATGACGCTCACGAGTTTTTGAACCGAGTCGTTCATCACGCTGAAGGAAGCGTCCTGCGGTCCTTGCAATCCCCCGACAATGGCACCGGTATCCTGCTGAGGGAAGAAGCCTTTGGGAATTTTGAAAATCAGGGCGAAATTCAGGGCCACCGTGAGGATTAAAACGATGGCGATTAACAAGGGATTTGCGAGAACCCAGGTGAGCGAACGGCGATAGCCCGACAGCATGGCCGAAAACGCCCGCTCGCTCACGCGGAACAGGCGGTTTTGTTTTTCCGGCTCATGCTCCTTCAAGAGATGTGCGCACATCATCGGCGTAGTGGTAAGCGAAATCACCATGGACACAAGAATGGCGGTGGAAAGCGTGACCGCAAATTCCCGGAATAGCCGCCCCACGATCCCACCCATCATGAGAATGGGGATGAACACAGCAACCAGCGAAACGCTGATGGAAAACACGGTGAAGCCGATTTCCTTGGCTCCTTGAAGGGCGGCCGCAAAAGGTTTCATTCCGGCTTCCACGTGGCGCGTGATGTTCTCCATCACCACGATGGCATCATCGACCACGAAGCCGGTAGAGATAGTGAGAGCCATCAGGGAGAGATTGTCGAGACTATAGCCGCACAAATACATCACCGCGAACGTGGCAACCAGAGAAACCGGCACGGCCACACTGGGAATCAAGGTGGCGCGGAAACTCCGCAGAAACACAAAGACCACCAGGATGACAAGGATCACGGAAGTGATCAGCGAGCGTTCCACATCGGACACCGAGGCACGAATGGTGGTGGTGCGATCCATCACTACGGTGGTTTCGATGCCCTGCGGAATGGTGGCCTTGATGTACGGCATCTCCGCGCGAACGCGATTGACGGTGTTAATGATGTTGGCGCCGGGCTGCCGAAAAACGATGATGGGAACAGCGCGCTTCCCGTTGAGATAGCCAGCAACACGAATGTTCTGGACCGAGTCCTGAACGTCGGCGACATCCCCGAGGCGTACCGCAGCGCCCTTATTGCTGTAGCCAACGATTAGAGGCTTGTATTCCTCTGCATGCGAAATCTGGCCATTGGTAATAATGTCGGCTGTAGCGATGCCATTGGAGAATTGCCCGCGCGGGCGATCTGAATTCTGCAAGCTGAGCGCAGCCTGGATATTCGCCAGGGTCAATCCGAAGCTATTGAGTTGCGTGGGATTCACGTCCACACGAACCGACGGCAACGCGCCGCCGCCCACGGTTACTTGCCCGACACCGCGCAACTGCGAGAGCTTTTGCTGAATGATATTGGAAGCGATGTCATAGAGTTTGCCGGCATCGTACACATCTGAAGTGAGCCCGATAATGATGATCGGAGCATCCGCGGGGTTTACCTTGCGATAGGTAGGATTGGCGGGAAGGTTTGCCGGCAAATAGGTCCGTGCCGCATTGATGGCTGCCTCTACGTCCCGGGCGGCGCCGTCAATGTCGCGGCTGAGATCAAATTGTAGAGTGATGCCCGTGTTCCCCAGAGAACTGGCGGAGGTCATCTCGGTGATCCCGGCGATGTGCCCGAACTGGCGTTCCAGCGGCGTGGCAATGGAAGACGCCAT
>Ga0187782_10000802_pt1 | contig 21930 bp, 18 predicted proteins | sample 0715_SJ02_MP15_2_FD_132454 | JGI IMG/M metagenome (GOLD analysis project Ga0187782, IMG submission 132454) | Tropical peat soil microbial communities from peatlands in Department of Meta, Colombia - 0715_SJ02_MP15_20_MG | ecosystem: Environmental > Terrestrial > Soil > Wetlands > Peat | place... | reverse complement strand
TTCCGGATAAACGCCGCGCGTGGCGGAATCCGAAAGCCGCTCATCGTGCGAGATGCCCTTCCACCTTACTGTCTCCAGTGTGACGCGTTTAATGAGCGGCGACTGCGCCTTCACCCAGTCCGCATCTTCCTGTTCGAAGCGCACTTCCTTGCCAGCCCGTTCGCCGCCCGCTTGTTCGCTGGTAGTACCGGGCCAGCAGATGACGGCCCCCTTGCCGAAGACTTCGAAGGTATAGATGAGAACGCTGCGGAAACCGGAACCGTAACTCAGCAAGAGGGTGACCGCCATGATGCCCCAGGAAATGCCGGTCATGGTGAGCAAGCTGCGCACGCGATTGCGGCGGAGGTCGGACCAAGCTTCTTTGAACACCTCAACTAGCATCACGGCCTCCAGAACCCACTCATCCACCAGCCTCGAAACGTAATGCTTCGATGGGATCCACGGATGCGGCGCGGTTCGCGGGATACAGCGCGGACAAAAGCGCGATCAGGCCGAGCAAACCAATGGTGGACGCCGCCAATTTCCAACTGGCGTCGAGTCCGTCAAAATAGGGAAACTTCAGAAATAAATTCACCAACGCACAAAGTCCGTAAGAAATGACCAGCCCCGTGCCCCCGCTGATGAGCACCACAATCACCGTTTCCAGGAAAAACTGGCGCAAGATCGATTCCCGCGTCGCTCCCAACGCTTTGCGCACGCCGATTTCGCGGGTTCGTTCGCGCACGCTGACGAGCATGACGTTCATGACGCCCAAGCCGCCGAGGAAAATCGTGGCCACGCCGACCGCTCCCATGAACACTTCCATGCCTACGAAAATCATGCGATTGGCTTGCGCGTTCTTCACGGTGTCCCAGATGCTGGCGGCTTCTTCATCGCGGGGATCGAAATGGTGCAGGCGCGCCAGGGTGCGGCGAAGCTGCTTCACGCAGGCGGGATGGGTTTCCAGGGACCAGGGGGCAACGAGCAGGCGGTCCACAGTGTGCTCGACGGCCGGAGGCTTGTTGGGGAAATCGCGCTTCATTGAGTTAAAGGGGATGAAGATTTTGCGGATGTCCACGCCGTCGTAGCTGGAATTCTGATCCTTGGTCTGCATTACCCCGGTGATGGTGTAGGGGATGCCGTTCAGCTCGATTGTCTGGCCCAGCGCCTCGCGCTCGGCGAACAGCTGTTTTTTGGTGTCGCTGCCGAGAAACGCCACGCGGCGGCCTTCGTCGTTGTCCTGGTGATTATAGAAACGCCCCTGGGCCACAGTGATGCTGCGAATGACGGTAAACTCCGGGAGTGAGCCGACCGTATCGATGTCGCCGCTGTTGAAGGGGCTGTGCACCTTCACGTTGTTGCCGAGTTCCGGCATGACGTACTTGCAGGCAGGGGCTTCTTTGGCGACTTCCTTGTAGTCGTCTTCCATCCAGTGCACCACGCGGCCGGAACGCGTGCCGCCCGCCTGCATGCTGGTGCGCCCGGCGAAGACGATCATCACGTCTTTGCCGAAGTTTTCCTGTTGCCTCTGGATTCCGCGGCTCAGGCCTTCACCCCCCGCGACCATAACCGTAACGGCGATGATGCCCCAGGCGATTCCGAACATGGTCAGGAGCGTGCGCCGCTTATGCGCCCAGAGCGTCGCGAGGGTGTCCCGCAAAAGGTCGCGAAAAGTCATGCATGGCTCCGTTTACTGGAGTACGACCTGCTGTTTTTCGGTCAGTCCGGAAATGATTTCCGTCTTCACGCCGTTGGAGATGCCGAGCTTCACCGAGGTCTTCTTGCGGCCGTTTTCGGCGCGGGGATCAGGCAGTTCAACGGAAGCGCTGCGATCCTTGTCGTAGATTAGGGAAGCTTCCGGGACCATCAAGACGTTCTTCTTTTCTTCGAGGATGATCTCGGCGTTGGCGCTCATGTTGGCCTTGAGTTCGCCGCCGGGATTGGAGATGGATACGCGGACTTCAAAGGTGGTGACGTTGTCCTTTTCTTTTCCATAGGGCGAAATGCGCGTGACCTTGCCGGTGAACTTTTTATCCTTGAAGGATTCCACGACGATCCTGGCGGGCTGGTTCAGATACACTTTGCCAATGTCCGCCTCGTCGACTTTTCCCTGCACGTACACTTCGCTGATGTCGCCGAGGGTCATGATCAGTGTTGCCTGGGAGCCCAACACCAGAATCGAGCTGACTGCATCGCCGACGTTCACGTCGCGCGACAAAACCAGGCCGTCAATCGGGCTGATAATCGTGGAATTCCGCAAATCTTCTTCAGCGTTCTCCAGCGCCGCTTTGGCCTGGGCGACTTGCGCTTCGGCCTTAGCGATCTCCGCTCGCGACACGGCGAGGTTGCGTTGGGCGCTTACCTGCTTATTGAGTGCAAGCTGGTAATTCTTCTCGGCATCCTCAACCAGGCTCTTGGACATGACCCCGTCTTTGTACATCTGCTGGGCGCGTTCCATATTCAGCCTGAGATACGGCACGTCGGGGCCTTCGGCGTCCACTTTGTTGCGTTCGAGCTGCGCGTTGGCGGAATCCCGTGCGGCTTGCGCGGCCTGATAATTGGCCTGCGAGGCGCGCACGCTGGCTTCGAGTTGCACTTTATCGAGGTCGGCGAGAACCTGGCCCTGCTTGACGCGGTCGCCGTAATCCACGTAGAGCTTTTTCACGATGCCGCTGGCCTTGGATTTCACTTCCACCTTCGAAAGTGGCTCAATCTTCCCCGTGGCCACGACCACACGCGCCAGGTCGCCACGCTCCACCGGGGCCAGCTTCGAGGGGTCAATGTCATGGTTGGGTCGTAGGGCCGCGTAGACCCCATAGCCGCCACCGATGAGCACGAAGGCGAGGATGGAGCCAATGATGATTCTGCGGCGGCGCTTCTTGGCCGCTTTGCCATTTGTTAAGCCGTTGCCATTGCTAGACATACAGGATCCCCCCTGGAATCTTCGCAACCGGACACTCACCTCTAGATACGTACCGCCCTACGAAATGTTCCAGCTTTTAACCCTATAGACGTGCAGAAAGTCGCTTGGTCAGGTGGGTCAAGGATTTCCTTTACAAAGAGATGCGGCGCAGGCGCAGAGCGTTGGTGATGACGGACACGGAGCTGAAGCTCATGGCGGCGCTGGCGATCATGGGGCTGAGGAGCCAGTGCAAACCGAAAAGAGGGTAAAAAACGCCCGCGGCGATGGGGATTCCCAGCATGTTGTACAAAAACGCGAAGGCGAGATTCTGCTTAATATTGCCGACGGTTTTCTGCGCCAACTTCCGGGCGCGCACGATGCCCCGCAGATCACCCTTTACGAGGGTGATGCCTGCGCTTTCGATGGCCACGTCGGTGCCCGTGCCCATGGCGATGCCGACGTGAGCGGCGGCCAGCGCCGGGGCATCGTTGATGCCGTCACCGGCCATGGCAACGATGCGGCCTCCGTTCCGGAGATTTTGTATTACTTCGCCTTTTTGTTGCGGGAGGATTTCGGCCTTTACCTCATCGATGCCGAGTTCGCTGGCGACTCGTTCGGCGCTGGCGCGGCGATCCCCCGTCAGCATTACGATGCGCAGACCCTGCGCCCGCAGCGCATGAATCGCATCGGGAGTGGAAGATTTAATCTTGTCGCTCATAAAGAGGCTGCCGACGAAGCGGCCGTCGACCGCTACATGGATTTCCGTCCAGGCTGTGGTCTCTGCAGTTGCGGTGTTTGAAGGCAGCGCGATGCCTTGCTTTTCCAAGAAGCGCGCTGTTCCCGCGACCACCAGTTTCCCGAGGACACGGCCTTTGACGCCGCCTCCCGGGGTCGCCTGGAAATCGGTAGCCGGGCCCAGGGGCAATTTGCGTTCTTCGGCCGCGCGCACAATTGCTCGCGCCAGTGGATGCTCGCTGGAGCGCTCGATGCTGGCTGCTAGCGAAAGCACAGCGTTCTCTGGCAGGCCAGCGCCGCCGGCCAGTCTTATTTTTTGAACGCGCGGCTTGCCCTCGGTGAGCGTGCCGGTTTTGTCGACAACCAGAGTGTCGACGCGGGCGAGAGCTTCGAGAGCTTCGGCGTTGCGGACTAGCACACCGGAGGCTGCGCCTTTTCCCACGGCAACCATGATGGACATCGGCGTCGCCAAGCCGAGGGCACAGGGGCAGGCAATGATCAGGACCGAGACGGCGGCGAGGAGTGCGTGCGCGAAACGCGGCTCAGGGCCCCAGATCGCCCAGCCTGCGAAAGAGAGGAGTGCGGCGAGGATTACTGCGGGAACGAAGTAGCCGGCGACTCTGTCGGCAAGCCGCTGCATTGGGGCGCGGCTGCGCTGCGCCTCGCTGACGAGTTTGACGATTTGCGCCAGCAGCGTCTCGCTGCCGACGTGTTCGGCCAGCATGACAAAGCTGCCGCTGGTGTTCAGCGTGCCGCCAGTCACTTTGTCGCCGGTAGCTTTCTCCACGGGCAGCGGTTCGCCGGTGACCATCGATTCGTCTACCGCGCTCGCCCCTTCTTTTACGGTTCCATCCACTGGCACGCGTTCGCCGGGGCGGACGCGAAGCAAATCGCCATGCTGAACTTGGTCGAGTGAGACATCGATGTCGCCGGCAGCCGCCACGCGGTGCGCGGTCTGCGGCGCGAGTCGCAAAAGCTCACGGATGGCGCCGCTGGTACGGCGGCGCGCGCGGAGTTCCAGCACCTGTCCCAAGAGCACAAGCGTTGTGATTACCGCGGCGGCTTCGAAATAGACGGCCACGCCTCCGTGCATGTCGCGGAAGGACGCGGGAAAAGATTTCGGAAACAGTGTCGCCGCCACGCTGTAGAGATACGCGGCGCCCGTGCCCAGCCCGATCAGCGTGAACATATTCGGGCTGCGATGCACAAGCGAATTCCAGAAGCGCTGATAGAACGGCCAGCCGCCCCACAACACTACGGGCGTGGCAAGCAAAAATTCGACCGCGTTTTTCGTCGAGCTGGCCCAGTGCAGCCCGAGCATTTCGCCGAACATGGACAAAATCAGGACTGGCAGAGAAAGCGCGGCGCTGACCCAGAATCGCCTGCGCATGGATTCGTATTCCGGGTCGGCTTCTTCTTCCGCGACCACGTCCATTGGCTCGAGGGCCATGCCGCATTTTGGGCAGGTGCCCGGGCCGATTTGCACGATTTCGGGATCCATCGGGCAGGTATAACGAATACTTTTCGGCGTGGCTTGCGCTGGCGGCTTCGGTGTCGGTGAATGCTCCATGCCTGCGGTGCCCGGCGCGGCGAGGAATTCCTGCGGCTCGCTGCGGAATCGCTCGGCGCATCGCGGGGAACAAAAGTAGTAGATTTTCCCGGCATGCTCGACTTTGCCTGCGGTTTTTCGCGGGTCGACCATCATGCCGCAGACCGGGTCTTTTTCTTTTGGTGCTTCCGGCAGCACGGCCAGCCCTGGCATCGCCGGTTTCGCAGAGCCTGAGTGCGGTGCAGACATCTTGCTGACCTGCGCGGTGGCTATGGTCACAGGCGAGCCTGTCTTCGCGCCCTCGGCGGACACGGCGAGATATTTCGCGGGATCCTGCTGAAAGCGTTGCGCGCATCCGCCGCAGCAGAAGTAGTACGTTTTCCCGCCATGCTCGACGCGGGCCTTGGCCTTTTCCGGGTCCACACTCATGCCGCAAACCGGATCGCGTTCCACTCGTAACCCCCTTTCTTCCTTCTCTCTTTCTCTCTTTCTCTCTTTCTCTCTTTCTTTCTCTCTCTTTCCTTCCTTCAGCCCTTCCTTGTTCCCTTGCCGGTTACCTTTTCCAGACTTGCGGAAGGCGGCGCCAGCAAAGACCTATCGTAATACTGCATGCTCATTCGATGCTGCTATAATCCTTTCCATGACATTGCTCGAAATCACGTATGAACTGCAATCGCCGCTGAGCCTCGAACAACTCAGCCGCCTAGGCGAGTTTGCCAACACGTATGGCCTGCGCCGTTTTAGCGTCGATGAGCAACAGAATCGGCTTACCTTCGAATACGACGCCTCGCGGCTACGCGAGACGCAGGTGGCGCATGTGCTGGGTCAGGCCGGCATCGCGGTCACCCGCAAAGTGAACTGATCCAGAACGAAGAAATTGGTGCTGTGCTCGGCTCCAGTGCGGCCGGTGCATGGCGTGCCTTTCAGCAAACCTCTCTGGCACGATTCAGCAACTTCCGGCCCCGCACAGCGGTAATCAGGAGCTTGCAGGCTGGTGCTGACGTACCCAATCCAACCAGAGCACCATGTCACGCAAAGTCACCAGAGGCTTGTCGCCATATTTTTGCAAGACATATTTAGGGAGAAAGTGCATTTGAAGACGTTCAACTAGATCGTGTGCATCCTCCTCAATGTCATCTGGGTCGCCCCCTAAGATTTGAGAATAGGCGTCGTCCGCAGAAAGCGGAAAGTTTTTCCAAATGCCACTCGAAGTGTAGTAGTCGAAGACCGTGGCTGGGATTTCGTCAGGAATCCCAATCGAGCGAAAAGATTCGACGAACTTTTCACGCGTGAACCCTTTTCCTCGGCGGCAGTGGCGTAGCCCGAGTAATCTCAGTTCCTTCACCGAATTGCCAACCATCAGCGCTATTCCCACTACAAAGCCCATGCCTGTCTGCCACACAACCAACAACGAATCTCCGCCCGTTCGACCTTGCAGGACGGCATATTCAAGTCGGTCGTTGGGGGAAGTGAGATTGAGGTCGTACTGAAGGGACCAGAGGGCAGCGCCGAGCCAAGGTCCTAAGTTCCACCCGATGACCGCCAAGGCACCGCCAATTAGTGACCAGCACAGGGTCCTGAGCATTGTTTTTGTCACCGACTGCCCAGCGTCGAGTATCAGAAAAAGTGTGGCTAAGAGTAAAAACGCCCCCAATGTACCACCTGCGAATAGGGCGGCGTTCGAGGCGTGGGAGAAAGGGGTACCAACAGTATGAAGCGGGCAAGGGGAGAGATATTCCAGATAGAAATCTATTAGCGCAGAGGCAGGAAAAGTGACTGACGATGCGCCAGTGATGACAAGTAGCTTCCATAAGGTCCGTACCACTCCGTAAAACCAAAGACAAAGAGAGACCGCTGCACCGAATAGAGCACCAGGTAAGAAGTAGCCAAGCGCGCCAAAATCGGACAGCGCACAAATGAAGACTAGCGCCGAGAAAAACCCCGCAACTCCGAGAACGATGACTAAAGAAAGACCGGGCTTGTGGCTCATATTTTAGAGTCGAAACGTTGAGTCGATTGCGGCAGACCGACTGAAGCCAGTTTATGACTTTTGCAATTGGCTCGTCAAAATCTAGGTGCCCAGTGAGTCGGCTGGCCGGAAACATAGCGGCAATGCGGGCAGGTTGTTATTCGGGTTCGATCACTAGCGTGTCATTCTAAGGATGCTGAAATCTCTGCTTGCAACTGGGTATTTCCGGTCGTCCGCGCGGCAAAAAAAAATGGGGCTCCCGCTTGGGTTCGGGAGCCCCGGAGGGCGCGTCTCAAAGCCGGTGTCTTTTTCACACCGGCGCGTGGGGTCATCCATCCTAGCTTCCCTCTCAGAGGCAGGTGGTCACGAGATCCACAAACGGCAAGCAAGCCCCTTCCCCCTCGCTTGCTATCCGTGAAGCTCGTCGACTGAGACGCGCCCACGTGGCAGGTGGAGCACGAGGGACGCCAGAGTCGAGGGCCAGCAAAACTCTGTAAGCCATTGTACGTACATGGGTTAGCTATCACGCGCCGGCCTACAAGCTGGTCCGTTTTAGGACCATAGGTTCAAAACGGTTTTAGGCGTACCGCAACCCGGGTAACAATTATTTTTGGTAGTCGCGAGCTATCGGTTTTTTTCTGCTCCAGCTTGAAACTCCCCCCATGGGCAGGCTTCGCCGCATCGTTATTTGGCTCAGCTTGGATTTCCTGTTTGCAGCGGCCTTTATCGGCTTCACAGTGTGGGCCGATTCTTCGGGCAAGGTCCGGGAAGTTCCCGTGCAGCACTGTTATTGCGGGTGTAATGCCTCGAAGACCTCAGCAGGCTGCGGAAAGATGTGCGAACTGCCGAAGTACGCGGCTAGACGCTGGGCAGTGACTTGTGCGAAGCCGCGAGCGACGACACCGACGGAGAATCCGGATGCCGGGCCGCGGTTCCCGCGGGCGGGACGGTCGGAGCGGGCGAGCAATTAGCAGAAGTTAGAAGTTCAAAGTTGAACGTGGCTCTGTTCAAATCCTCGATGCAAAGGCGCGCGGGACCTAAAAGCAGATCCCTCACCGCCGTTCGCCAAAAGCGGGCGACCGGGTTCGGGATGACAATTTGAACGCGAGCGGCTGTTTGGTCAGGATGTGAATAGAGCCGGTCAAAAGTTTAAAGTCAAAAGCTAACCTCCCCCGCCACACGTTTCTTCTGCCCTGCCTCGAAGACGCAAGAGAGATTCCTCACTTCGCAGACTCCGTTCGGAATGACGTGGCAGTCCTGGTCAGCGAGAAACGGCGACAAAACTGCTTCGTTGGGGCTAGAACCCCGAGGCTTTATTTACGTGGACTCGGTTCGGAATGACGGGTTTGTCTAATCGGCTAGGAGTTTGGCGAAGATTTCGGGGATTTCGAAGATGGCGCGGTTGTTCAGGGCTGCCACGTTGGCGCGGAGTTGCGCGAGCTTGCCAGGTGCGAGGAGTTGCCGCACTCCGCTGACGATATCCTCGAAATCCTTGAGAATGATGCCGACCTTTTTCTCCTGCACCCATTCGGTGTTGTAGCGCTCTTGCGGCAAGGTCCAGGCGTTACATTCCAGGATGACTGGCAACTGCCGGACCATGGCTTCGGCTATGCTACCGGGTCCGGGCTTGCCGATCAGAAAATCCGCGCCGCGCATCAAGTGGTGCACCTGCTTTGTGAATCCCACGATGTGCACAGGGAGTTTCCAAACGCGGGCGCGGAATTTCCCGGCCAGCTTGTCATTGCGCCCGCAAATCACGATGAGCTGCAAGGGCAATTGCCCCGCCTCCAGCCGCTCCACGATGTCGTACATGGCTTTCGAACCGAAGCCGCCGAACAGCAGCATGCCGGTCGGGAGATCGGGCTGTAGATTCAATTCCCGGCGCACACACGCCGGATCGGCGGTATCAGGAGCGTAAAAGTCGGGACGCAGAATCATGCCGGAGGTAGCAAAAGCATGAGCGGCATCCTTGCCCATCACTCGCGCTTGTTCCACGGCGCGCTGGGTTCCACAGATCACATGCTGCACGTTTCCCGGCTCAATCCAGAAGTGAGGCGGGTAATCGGCGAGGTCGGTGATGATGGTGACGAACGGCCGATCGGGGTGCGCGGAGTTCCAGGCTTGACCGATCTCACGGTTAAAGTGGGGTATGACGGAAACGAGCAGGTCCTGCGGATTGTCGCGAAACTGCGTTTCGAGGAGTTTGACCATGGGGCGGTGAAAGAGACGGATGGTGGCTTGGAGAACACGTAATAGTTGCTTTGCTCCGAGGGTCCAGCCATTTCGGAGAAGGATGTTGTACTGCTCCTGGATGCGAATTCCGGTGAGCTTTCGGAGGATATCAAGCTGGTCGGTCAACTCCTGGAACTGCGTTAATTCGACCTGCCAGGGTCTATTCTGTTGGCTGATGACGGTCTGTAGGGCCACAGCGGCATTCCGATGCCCACCCCCGGCATCGTGAAATAAGATCTGTATTTTCTTCATCGGGCCATTCTCGCACAGAGGGGAAAGGAGAAGGGAAGAGCACTCAACATGCCATGTGGAAAACTCAGAAAGTCATTTGTGTTCAATTAGTTCCACCTTGGTTTTCACGTATTATTTGCGCCGTCTTTATGGATTGTTCATATCCCTTCGATATGCTTTTGCTATGCGCTGCGACCTGCATGTTCACTCTACAGGCTCGGGCATGTGTAACACCCCGGGCCTGACCCGGCTATGTAAGGAATCGTACAACGAACCGGAAGACGTTTACAGGCTTTGCAAACAGCGTGGCATGTCCATCGTGACGGTTACGGACCACGATTCCATCGAGGCTGCGGAAACCCTGCGTAAATATCCCGATTTCTTTATCAGTGAAGAAGTTACGGTAGGCATGCCGAGCGGCACGGAAATGCACCTGGGCGTGTATGGCATGTCCGAGAAGGATCATGCACAAATTCAGCGGCGACGTAACGATTTTATAGCGCTGATGATGTACTTGACGGAGCGTAAACTGTTTTTCAGCGTGAACCACGTGTTCTCAGGCCTCACCGGCCGCCGCGATGAAGAGGATTTCAACTGGTTTGCCTCCTACGCCCCGGCGTTTGAGATTCGCAATGGTCAGATGTGCCCGGGGGCCAACCGGAACGCGGAAACCTTGGCAAAAACACTCGGTAAGGTGGGAACCGCCGGCAGCGATTCGCACACGCTTTCGGCGGTCGCCCAGACGTACACGCAAGTTCCGGGAGCGCGCACAGCGGAAGAGTTCTTTCTTGGCTTGCGCGCGGGTCGAGGCGTGGTACACGGCGAGCATGGCTCCTATGGAAAACTCACGGTCGACATTTTCCGATTCGCGGGCGGTCTGTTGAAGGAAAAACCGCTGGCGGCTGCGATTCTGCCTTTGGCGGTGTTGATTCCGGCGATTACCGCAGGCCACTGGCTGAACGAGCTGCGCTTCTCCAGGAAGTGGGGCGCAGAGCTTAACGGGAAAGCACGCCGGCCGCGGATGCTTTGGGAAATGGACTCGCGGCTGGAAGCAAACTGGGCAGGTTGAGGTAGAGTAATGGCTATAGCCAAAACGCTCTGGGGACACATCGATAAGCGCGATCAGCGCGTGATGCGTCGCTTGAACAGTTGGCGCGCGCCGCGGTGGATCCGTTTCTGGATGCTGGCGGCGACGCGCATGGGCGATGGGTGGCTGTGGTACAGCCTTGGCGCGATTTTGCTTGCGGTGGGCGGGTCGCGGGGTTACGCGGCAGTGGGCGCGGCGGGTTGTGCAGCGATTTTGGGCATCTTCGTTTTTAAGGGCCTGAAGAAAATCAGTCACCGTCCGCGTCCTTGCGAAGTTCACCCGCACTGCTGGGCGAAGGTACTGCCTCCGGACCAGTTTTCGTTTCCTTCCGGGCACACGATGACGGCTTTCTCGATCGCGCTGGTGGTCAGTTATTTTTATCCGACGCTGGAGTGGCCGCTGTACTTCCTGGCGCTGAGCATTGGGCTCTCGCGCATCGTCTTGGGCATGCACTTCCTCAGCGACGTGCTAGCGGGCGCGTTGATTGGCACGGCGCTCGGCGTAGGGTCGATTGTGACGTTCGCCGCTTACGGCCTGGCGTAATCCATCTCCGCTCGGAGATGAGGTTCCTCACTTCGCAGACTATCCTCTCGCCATAGGAGTAAAACCCAAGACCCCACATGCAAAACCGGCATGTGGGGCACCCGCACCCGGACTAGCCTAACGGCCCGGGTTTCGGGTGTTCGGCCAGGGCTTTGCGGAACGTGGCCAGGTTGCTCTTATCCACCACTGCTGTTCCGGTATCGACAAAGACGGGCAGAGGACCGGCGGGCGCGGTGGCCCAATCCTTGAACTCGTGTACCACGTTATGGTGCAAATCGTCGAGGAATCTCACGCCGTAAAACGCCATGACATAGGGTTTCTGCGCCACGGTTGCGGTGATCCAGCCTCGCTCGATTCCCTCTAACGTCTGCGGGTCCTTATCGAACGCAACGATTTTGATTTTCCCGGTCATGTCCAGGCGATGCAATGCGTCGGCTGCGCCGCTTCCTCCGGTTGCTTCCAGGGCGATGATGCCGTCGATTTTCTCTTTCTTCTGCAGCAGAGCGGAAACCGCGTCATAGGCATTGTTGGGGTCTCCCTTGTCATCCACGGTCTGAATGATCTTGACTCCAGGGTATTTTTTCAGCGCTTCGTTAACGCCACGCACGCGCTCTTCGGTATTCAATTGTCCGGCAAGCGTGATGATCAGGACGCGCCCCTGACCGCCAAGCAGGTCGGCCATGTGCTTTCCGCTTTCTTGTCCCGCGCGGAAGCTGTCGGTGCCGATGAACAGGACACGGTGCGACTCGGGCGCGTCGGCGTCAATGGTGATGACCGGAAGACCCTGCATGATCGCGGCGTTAATGGGATCATTGAACAACTTGGGGTCGGTGACAGATACGAGAATGCCTGAAGGATGTGACGCCACCGCTTGCTGGAAGGCGGTGAGCTCCTCGCTTGGAGAAAACGTTTCCGGGCCGACGAGGTCAACCTTCACTCCGGCGGTTTTTCCGATATCCGTCAAGCCTGCCTTGGCTTCCTGCCAGTAAGGCAAATTCACGTTTGCGGTGACGAGAATGTATTTCTCGTTCTCCTGATGGTATGGCTTTTCGCATGCCGCCACTAACAACGCCATCGCGGCAATGCTCAAACCGAAAAATATTTTGCTGGGTTTCATACACGGTCTCCTTTGCGGATGCATCCTGCTGAAGTGCGTTTCGAGACCAGCTTGATGGGACAAAGCCTACCACAACCGGGCAGGGAGGGAGAGTGACGGCGAACTGCGGCAAGAGGCGATCGCAGTTGCATCCGGTCGAAACGAGGAGTATATAGGACAGACTACGCAGCCTAGAGGGCTCCTGTGCCATCGGATTTGCTGCTTGAAATTACGGTTGAAACGGTAGATTCCGCGTTAGCAGCCGAACATGCCGGTGCGGACCGCATCGAGCTCTGTGCCGAGTTGAACCAGGGTGGCACCACTCCCGCGATTGCTGCGATGCGCAAGGTTCACGAAGAGTTGGAAATACCGGTATTCCCCATCATCCGTCCGCGCAAGGGAAACTTCGTTTATATGGAAAGCGAGTTTGCGGCGATGCGCCGGGACATCGTCTTTGTGCGCGACCTCGGCATGGAGGGTGTTGTTCTGGGGATACTACGCGCGGATCATTCGGTGGACGTTGAGCGTACGCGAGAGCTGGTAGAGCTGGCGCACCCGTTGGAAGTGACGTTCCATCGGGCTTTCGATTACGCCAACGATTTACTCGGTTCGCTCGAAGACGTGATCGCTACCGGTGCTACGCGTTTGCTTACGGCTGGTGGTGCGCGCAGCGCACCGGAGGGCGCAGCGACGCTGGCGAAACTCGTGCAAGCCGCAGGGGATCGCATCGTCGTTCTGCCGGGCGCGGGCCTACATGCCGGCAACATTGCTAAGTTAGCCGCGGAAACGCACGCGCGCGAGTTTCATTCAGGGCTGGGCGGGATTCTTCCGTACGGAAGCAGCGATTTGGCGCGATTCGAATCGGAAGTCCACGCGATGAAGCGCGCTTTAAGGAACATGGGCAACAACGCGCAAGCGAAATCCGGCGGACGATGATCTCATTTGCAAGCTGTTTGCTCGCCTCTTCATTTTTCAGGGTCGATGATGTCGAGCAAGAGATTTCCCGGCGCTATATCGTAATTGGCGTATTTAAGGTCTGCAATGATCACGCGGCGATCAGGATCACACTTCTTGAGAGCAGCGATTAATTCTCTGATCGTCAAAGTGTAGAGCTCCTCTCTCCTTCGCCTCTCAGTCGCTTTTCGCTCTCGGTACCAGGTTAGGCCGCTAGTCAGGAGAACGAATCCCAGGACACCATAGACGAATTCCATCCCGGACCTCCGAAAGTGAACCATTCGTGCGAGAATAACCTTGAAGCACAGAGGACGCAAATGGCGACAAATTGGAGGAACTATGAACCTTTGTGATCCGTCTGTACATGACCCCCGCTACGATGAGCTCGAGGATAGGTTCATTAGAGTGCGCAACGAGCGCTCCAAACTAGTAATGACAAGCAGCGCCACTGCAGAGGTGCTGCACCGGTTGGAAGAAGAGGAAATGCGGGCGCTGTGGGCAATCCTGGACTACAAATTGGCTGTCAGGGTTGCTCTGCTGCCTTAGTCTGAGGCGACAATCAGATTGCCCGAAGGCCTGGCTATCCAAATTAGGGCATCGTCGAGTGAAGGCGCTCGATGTCGGCGCCCAGGGCGGAGAATTTTTCGACGATGCGTTCGTAGCCACGGTCGATGTGGTAGACCCGGTCGATGAGGGTTTCGCCGGAAGCGACGAGGCCGGCGAGAACCAGTCCGGCGCTGGCACGCAAATCGGAAGCCTGAACGGTGGAACCCGAGAGCGGGGAAGGGCCGCGAACCACAGCGCGGCGGCCGTCGATGGAAATCTGCGCGCCCATGCGCATCATCTCGCTGGCGTGAAGGAAGCGATTTTCGAAAATAGTCTCGGAGATGACGGACGCGCCGTGTGCTTGAGTGGCGAGGGCCATATACTGCGCCTGCATGTCGGTGGCAAAGCCGGGATATTCCTCAGTAGTGACATCAGCGGCAAGGAGATGGGAAGCGCCACGAACGCGAAGCGTGGAGGCGTCGAGGGTTTCGATGGGCACGCCGGTGCTTTGCAGCTTGGCGATGATAGCGCCGAGATGTGCGGGCGCGCAGTTGTCGATGGTGACGTCACCGTTGGTAACAGCGCCGGCGATAAGGAAGGTGCCGGCCTCGATGCGGTCCGGAATGATGGAATGGGTGGCACCGCGCAGCCTTTGGACGCCGCGGATTTTCAAAGTGGAAGTTTCATCACCTTGAATGTCGGCGCCCATTTTGCGTAGCAGGTGAATCAGGTCGGTGACTTCCGGCTCGCGAGCGCAGTTTTCGAGCGTAGTGACGCCGTCGGCAAGGACGGCGCCCATGAGGATGTTTTCGGTGCCGGTGACGGTGATTTTTTCGAAGACGATGTGCGCGCCCTTAAGGCGGCCGCCATTTGGCACGCGCGCCCGGATGTAGCCATGCTCGGTGGCGATCACCGCACCCATTTTTTGCAGCGCGGCGAGATGCAAGTCCACCGGGCGGGCACCGATGGCACAGCCACCCGGCAGTGAAACGTGCGCGACACCTGCACGAGCGATGGCGGGTCCGAGAGTGAGGATCGAAGCGCGCATGGTTTTGACAAGTTCGTAGGGGGCGACAGCTTCGTTCAGGGAAGGAGATTCGATGGTGTAGGTGGTGGAAGGTATGTCCGGCGTGGATACTTTGGCGGACATGAAGGCGAGCAGCTTCGCCATGGTGACGATGTCGCGGACTTTGGGAACGTTGTGGAGCGTCACCGGCTCCGGCGTGAGAAGGGCGGCAGCCATGAGCGGCAGGGCGGAGTTTTTCGCACCGGCGATCTGGACGATGCCGTGAAGGGGCTTGCCACCGCAAATGCGGAATTTGTCCATTGTGTTATTCGCCCAGCGCGGCGCGGAGGCTGCCGTTGCTGCGCTTCAGAAGCTTTCTAGCGTTTGCCGCGGAAACCTTGCGCTTCAGCATGACCAGAGCCACACGAAGATTGTGTTCGCTTTGACGCAGAGCGTGTTGTGCAGCGGACACATCCTTGCCACTGGCTTCCATCAGAATACGGTTGGCACGGCCACGAAGTTTTTCGTTTGATCGAGTTAAATCGATCATCAGATTTTCGTAGGCATGGCCCAAGCGAACCATCGTTGCGGTAGAGAGCATGTTGAGGACCATTTTTTGCGCGGTTCCCGCTTTGAGGCGAGTTGAGCCGGTCAAGACTTCCGGGCCAACCTCGACGGCGATGGGAATGCGCACGGCTTTTGCGAGCGGGGAATGTTGATTGGAGGTGACGCCGATGGTGAGCGCGCCGCGTTTTTTGGCCAGGGCGACTGCACCGAGAACATAGGGAGTGGTGCCACTGGCAGCCAGGCCGACGACGGAATCCAGGTTCGACAATTTGATTTTGGTCAGATCGCGGCGGGCGTTTTGTTCGTTGTCCTCGGCACCTTCGACGGATTGCGTAATGGCGCGACTTCCTCCAGCGATGAGCGCGCGAACGAGTCTTGGAGGGATGCCGAAGGTAGGAGGACATTCGGAAGCATCGAGCACGCCGAGGCGGCCGCTAGTTCCAGCCCCGACATAAACCAGGCGGCCCCCGAGAGTCATGCGCGCAACAATCTCATCAACGGCTCTGGCGATATTTGGCAATTCGCGGGCAATCGCGCGCGGGACACGGCGATCTTCGCGATTCATGAGGCGCACAATTGCGATCGCGGACATGTGGTCGAGTTGCTTCGAGGCACGATTCCGCTGTTCGGTGCGGCGCTGTTCGCGATGTTTGGGCAATTTTCGGGAGGCTGGCACGATTTAATTATAACGGTGAGGCGGAGCTGTTAGGAAATTGGCGGCGAATTGAGCAACTGTGGGTGAAGGAAATCGGGAGGGTAGGAAACAGGTGTGATAGAACTAGCTTAGATTCCCCGGCCTCGGAAAAGTGCGGGTCGCAAAATCATGGACATCCTGAAAAAGTTGTTCGAAGAGCATTTCCATCTGGCTGCGGAGCGGATCGAGCCACTGCATGGGGAACTCAGTGCATCCGGGCGGAAGCTGAGTCGGCTTTCCGCGGGAAGCAAAACCGCAATTGGAGTGGAGTATGGTGTCCGGGAAGAAAATGTGGCGTTCCTGGAATTTTCAAGGCATTTTCGACGCCACGGCCTGCCGGTGCCGGAAATTTACGGCGAGGATTTAGGCCAGGGAGCCTATCTCGAAGAGGATCTGGGAAATACGACGCTTTTCGATTTTTTGTCGAAGAATCGGGACGGGGAAGAAATTGCTCCGGAGGTGACGGAGGTATATCGAAAAGCGGTTGGCCTTTTGCCGAGGTTTCAGGTGGAGGCGGGGCGGGACCTGAACTATAGCGTGTGCTATCCGCGCGGGAGTTTCGACCGGCAGTCCATTTCCTGGGATCTGAATTATTTCAAATACTACTTCTTGCGTTTAGCGGCGATTCCTTTCAACGAGCAAGCGCTCGAGGACGATTTCGAGCTATTAACCGAATTCCTGTTGAGCGCGCCGAGCGATTATTTTCTTTACCGTGATTTTCAGTCGCGGAACATCATGCTGCGGGACGGCAAGCCCTGGTTTGTGGATTACCAGGGAGGGCGCAAAGGCGCGCTGCAGTACGACATTGCTTCGTTGCTGTGGGACGCGAAGGCGGATCTTCCGCCGGAGATACGGAAAGGCTTGTTGGACGGTTATCTGGACGCGTTGGGGCAGTACATCCCGCTGGATCGCGAAGCTTTTCTGCGACATTACTATGCTTACGTTTACGTGCGCATACTGCAAGCGCTGGGCGCATATGGATTCCGTGGATTCTACGAGCGCAGAGCACATTTCCTGCAGAGTGTGCCGTACGCGCTGAAAAACGTGCGCTGGCTGCTGCACAACGTGAAGCTGCCGATTGAACTGCCGACCTTGATGGAGGCGTTCCGGAGCATGCTGGCGTCCGAGAAGCTGTTGGGGCTGGCGTCGGAAGCGCAGAACCTGATGGTTCGAATCTTCAGTTTTTCGTTTCACCGCGAGATGCCGAAGGACGATTCGGGAAATGGCGGAGGGTTTGTGTTTGACGGAAGAAACCTGCCGAATCCTGGGCGCGAGGAGCGATTTAAGATGCTGACGGGCAAGGACGCGCCGGTCATTGATTACCTGAATCAGGACGAGAGCGTGCATCAATTCATGGCTAGCGTGCTGTCGCTGGTGGACGCGAGCGTGGAGAACTACCGGCGCCGCGGCTTCAAAAACCTGATGGTGTCCTTCGGTTGCACGGGCGGGCAGCATCGTTCGGTTTATCTGGCGGAACAACTGGCGAAACGGTTGCGGGAAAGAAACGGAATTGAGGTTGTGGTGCGGCACCTGGAGTTGGAGAAGATGGCGCAATGAGGGCGATGGTGTTAGCGGCGGGCCTGGGCACGAGGCTGAGGCCGCTCACCAATGAGTGGCCGAAGGCGCTGGTGGAAATCGGCGGACGTACGCTGCTGGAGATAACGCTGAAGCGGTTGCGAGGATTCGGGTTTCGCGAGGTGATCATCAACGTACACCACTTCGCGGACAGGATTGTGGATTACCTGAAAGTGAATCGGAATTTTGGAATGCGCATTGAGGTGTCGCGGGAACAGGTGTTGCTGGGTACTGGCGGCGGTTTGAAAAAGGCGGGATGGTTTTTTCTGGAGAACGTGCAGTGTGCCGAGGAGCCGTTTCTGCTGCACAACGTGGACGTGATCAGCACGATTGATTTTGGGGCGATGGTCGAGGCACACAAGAAAAAGAAGGCGCTGGCGACGTTGGCGGTGCAGGGGCGGGATTCCTCGCGGCAATTGTTATTTGATGAAGAGTTGCGGTTGTGCGGAAGGCACGCGGGGCGTCAGGGCAAGGCAGAAGTGGTGCGTGCTTCGGAGAATCTGCAGACCTTGGCGTTCACAGGGATTCACGTCATTTCCCCGCGGTTGATTACCCTGATGAGCGAGGACGGGGCGTTTTCGATCATTGATACGTACCTGCGGCTGGCCCGGCAGGGGGAAAGCGTTCAAGGTTATCGTGCGGATGAGTTTTATTGGCGGGATTTGGGGAAGCCGGAGCAGTTGCGGCAAGCGGAAGAGGATTGCCGGCGCGGTTTGTTTACCTGAGCGCCGCGGATAGCGGCAGAGAAGAGCACAGGCGGGAAAGCCTGTGCCACGGGTCTAGTTGTGGATGCTTTGGGTGGCGAGGCCGAGGGCCTTCATGATGGCGTCGTGGACGGCGGGGCGGACGTCGGCAATTTTGTGGTTCTCGCGTGTTGGGTTGACGCGATTAGTGAGCAGAACGACGAAGAGCTGGCGATCGGGATCGATCCAGATAGTTGTGCCAGTGAATCCGGTGTGGCCGTAACTGTGGACTGAGAAATAGTGACCGCTGGAGCTGCCTTCGGTGGGCACGACCCAGCCTAGCGTGCGGGTGTTCTCGGCGAGAGCTTGAGGCGCGGTGAATTCGGCGATGGTGGCGCGCTTCAGAATGCGCTGATGGGCGTACACGCCACCGTTCAGAAGCATCTGGCAGAATGCCGCCAAATCGGGCGCCGTGCTGAACACGCCGGCGTGGCCGGAGACGCCGCCGATGGCGTAAGCATTTTCATCGTGAACTTCGCCCTGGACGAGACGATGACGCCAGCGGTCGTCGAGTTCGGTAGGGGCGATTTGAGGCCAAAGATTTTTGGGTGGGTTGTACATGGAATTGCGCATGTCGAGCGGCTGGAAGATGAATTCGTTGGCGAGCTCGTCGAGAGGTTTTCCGGTGAGGCGGTAAATGATCTCGGCCATCAGGATGATGCCGAGATCGGAGTAGACCATTTTTGTGCCGGGCTCGTATTCGAGTGGCTCGGCAAAAATCATGCGCAAGGTGTCGGCTTTGCCGGTGGAGGTGCGCCAGTACTCTTTGAAGGTTGGCAAGCCGGAGGTGTGGGTCATCAGGTGACGCACGGTGACTTTGTGGCGCCATTCGGGTTGCGGGCCGGTGGTCCACTCGGGGAGATAGCGTTCAATGGGCGCGTCGAGATCGAGGGGATAAGCGAAGTCGCCTTCGACTAATTTTTCGACGAGCGTGGTGGTGACTACGACCTTGGTGAGCGAAGCGAGGTCGTACATGGTGTCGAGCTTGGTTGCGGGCGAGTCTTTGTCATAACTCAGATGGCCGAAAGCGTGATAGGAAACTTTTCCGCGGTAGCCGATGGCGAGCGTGGCGCCGGGGAACGCTTTATCAGCGATGGCGTTTTCAATGGTAGTGAAGGCGGGCTGCAAAAGCGCTTCGCTGCGAACTTCCATGGGTTGCAGCTTCATGGGGTCGGCGGGAAGTTCCAGGCCGAAACCGGCTTTGAGGTTAGCGCCGGGAATGGTGACGGGAAGATGACCGTAGACGGAGATTTCGCCGAAGAGAGCGCGAGCTAAAGAGATTTGCGCGACGTCGCTGATGCCGAAGGCGGAGAGCCAGGTGCCCGCTTGCGGGAAGCGTTCGATGAGATAGGGACTACCCAGGCCTAGGGTGATAACCGGCTTGCCGGAGCCGTAGATTTGGTCGATGACCGGAAGTTGTTCGGCGGGAACGTCGATATCGCCTTTGCGGTCGCTGACGCGGACGAACAAGGCGAGGATGGCGACATCGTAGGAATCAGGAGGGGGGAGCTTGAGCGAATCGGCGCGGACGAATTTGGTGTCGGCGCGCAAGGCGACAAGCGAATCGAAGCGCGCGCGGAGTTGCGGCTCGAGATCGGCGCCAGGATAAGGCTCAGGGTCGGCGTAGAGGGAGACGAGTAGCGCGCGAGTCGGTTTGGTGGCGTCGAGAGGAAGCAGATGTTGGTTATCGCGCAGCAGGGTGACGCCGCGGTCGGAGATTTCCTGTGCTTCGGCCTGCCAATCGGTGCGGCCGAACTTTTCATTCAAGGTGGCGATGTCGACGAGACGATTTTGGTCCAGGCCGAGGCGCGCTTTGGCTTGCAGGAGACGACGAACGGAGGCGTCGAGACGCTCTTTGGAGATGCGGCGAGAATTCACAGCATCGATCAGGGCTTGATAGGCAGCGTCGGGAACTGGGGGCATCAGGAGCGCATCAGCTCCGGCGAGGAACGCACGCACCGCGGCTTCGCCGGGCGCGTAGCGCACGGTGATTCCACCCATGTCCAGCGCATCGGTGATGACCAGGCCGGGGAAATGCAGTTGGTTGCGGAGGAGGTCCGTGAGAATGGCGGTGGACAGCGTTGCAGGTGTGCTGGGGTCGGATTCGAAAGCGGGGATGCTTAGGTGGCCGGTCATGATGCTGCCGACGCCGGCAGCGATAGCGGCGCGGAAGGGAACGAGTTCGAGGCTTTCGATACGTCCGCGAGTGGCCTTAATCACGGGAAGATCGATGTGCGAATCGGTGGCGGTGTCGCCGTGGCCAGGAAAATGTTTGGCAGTGGCCATGGCGCCGTTGTCCTGCACGCCGCGAATAAATTGGGTGACATATTCGGCGACGCGCGCGGGATCTTCACCGAAGGAGCGCGTGTTGATGATGGGATTGCCCGGATTGTTGTTCACATCGCATACGGGCGCGTACACCCACTGGACACCGACGGCGCGCGCCTCCAGAGCAGTGATCTTGCCCATGGTGTAGGCATCCTTGGGATCACCGGCAGCGGCGAGCGCCATGGCGGTGGGGAAAGAGGTGCCTTCATCCTGGCGCATAGCGGTGCCGCGTTCGTAATCGGCGCCAATCAACAAAGGATATTTGGACTTGGATTGAAGCTCATTGGCGAGGACGGCTGTGGGATAGGCCTGATCCTTGACGATGCCGAGCGGCGAGCCGTGAGTGATGGTAATGAAGCCGCCAACGTGGAGTTCAGTGATGTCGCGCATCATCTCCGCATAAGCATCGGAGTCGGAGGCGGTGAAGCTGCCGTGGTAGGTGGTGAAGAGGAGTTGACCGATTTTTTCTTCGAGGCTCATTTGCGCGAGCGTGGTTTCGACCCATCTCTGCTGCTCGGGGGAGAGCGCGGTGAACGAAGGGGATTGCTGCGGCTCAGAGCCCACTGGAGAAGCGACTGCTCTTGGGAATTCGATCGGCTGATCGGTGCGCGCTTTAGCTGTCATAAGCGATAGAAGCAGGACGGGCAGAAGCAAGAGTCCGGCGGAACGCCTGTTCATTTTTGAAGGTTCCCCTAACCGCACGCCCAGCGCCTTGCCTGTTATATAGCATGCGTACTAAATGCTCACAATGAAGGTGCGAAGGGTGCGTTCCAGAATATCATTGGGAACTATGGAACAGCGAATGAGGCGCAGCAGGTGCAGCAGAATTTTCTGGGTAGCGATTGCGGCAGTCTGTGCGGCAGGAATGAGTTTAGCATTGCCAGCAGCGGGCGCACAGAAACACAAATCCTCGTGGCGAGTGCAGCCGGGGCTCGACGTGCTGGAGGCGCAGAAGTTTGCTCCATTGAAGGGCAAGCACATCGGGCTCATCACGAATCACACCGGAGTGGATTTCAACGGCAAATCGGCGATTGAGCTTCTGGCGCACGCTCCGGCCGTGCAGCTTGTGGCGTTGTTCAGTCCAGAACACGGAATCGCGGGGCACGCTGACGAGAAGGTGGCGTCGTCGAAGGATCCATCCACGGGATTGCCGATTTACAGCTTGTATGGCGAACAACTGCGGCCCACCGCGGA